>Ga0172375_10009536_pt1 | contig 12787 bp, 13 predicted proteins | sample LakKiv1m_FD_114537 | JGI IMG/M metagenome (GOLD analysis project Ga0172375, IMG submission 114537) | Freshwater microbial communities from Kabuno Bay, South-Kivu, Congo - kab_092012_11.1m | ecosystem: Environmental > Aquatic > Freshwater > Lake | place: Democratic Republic of the Congo... | reverse complement strand
TTCTTGGCTTTTACCGCCATTCACAAAATAAAAGTTATAAAGTGTAAACTGCTTAAATTTTAAGCGCAGTACTCTCCCCTCTTTATCAAATTCAGCTAATCCAATTTTGTTATCAACATCAAGGGGTTTTTCTTTGCAATACACAGCCACTCCCGAATATCCAGCCCTGAATGCGCTGTTGTAATAGGACAAGTATTGGGACATATAGGACATATCTTTTGGTATATGTTCTGCCCCAGCTTTTATTTCTTGCAAACACAAAATGTCCCAGCTATCTTGCTTAACAAATTTTTCCAAATCCCCTTTTCTGTGCACCGCCCTAATCCCATTAATATTCCAACTAACAATTTTCATAAAATTAAAATTCAACCTTCCAATTATTGCGGGGAGTGAATTTTTTGCCAGTGAGCCTAGCTTGTTTTATTTTGCCCACAATAAAAGAATGGCAAGTTCTATTGCGGGAGCCAACCGTGTAAGCGTTTAAAATATGGCCTGGGCTTAGCATGTCCTCGCCCCAAACCAAATGCTCCCCCTCTGGAGCTATGTCTGTGGCTAAAGAATAGGGCTCTATTTCTCGCCAGCCTGCTTTTCGCCGAGCAGTTTTGGGATAATAAATTTCAACGGTTTCCCTTTTTTGCGCGGCCTTGGCAATCACAAACAAAATTTTCCGAAACTCCATCACTTGCATACTAAAAATAATTTCTTACTACATTGTAGCAAATGCTCAAGCATAAAAAAACTACCCTTGCCCGAAGGCAGTGGTAGTGCTCATAGCGCTTGTATAGTATATCTTCTCTATCCAAATGTCAAACCTAACTGTTAATAACTTTTATTTTTATTTGATTAATATTATCCACAGTTATCCAAGCGGCCATTGCGCCAAAACCTTTTTTGTTAATTTCAAACGGTTCAATTTTTTTAGGGTTTTCAAGAAAAACCAGTAAACAATAATTTTTATCTTTTATGTAGCTTCGGATTGCTGGCATTATATCTTTAACGCCGAGGTCTTTTTGTGCATACTTATCTAAAATTTCCTGCCTTGTTTTTTCGTTTAAAATCTCTGTTTGTAAAACTTTACTTACCGTTGCCTTTACTAAAACCGGCCCGCCAGTGTTTTTAAAATAAATAATGTCCCCTGCTTTCACTTTATCCCAGGGGGATTTCTTTGTTTTATACCAACGGGACTCAACAGTTTTTTCACCCGATAAAATCTTCTCAATCAAACCCCATTCTTTTTTCATTATAGCAACATGATGCATATTTTTACATAATTCTATCACTTTCCTGCTTTCCAAGCAAAACAAAAACGCCCTTGCGGGCGCATTCAAATTCTTCTATAAGTTTTATCACTTCTTCTCTCTAATGATAAAACTTTAATGGCATTGTCTTTGTTGTAAAAAATAATTCGTATTTTTCCTTTACGAACTCTGAAAATATCTTGCTTGCTCCTTAGTTTTTTCAAATCCAATCCTTGAATATTGCCTGAATTTATTCTTGATAAAATATCTTTTAATTCTTGCCTTTCTTGCGAAGTCAATTTTTGCAAGACCTTGTCTATCTTATCCATATTTAAATCCTGCTTAAAATTTCATTTATGTCTACTCCGCCTCTTTTAATTTTTGTAAAATCAATTACCTCTTCCCATAAATTTTCGTTAATTGGACTTAGGCGGAAAAGCGGTTTTGATTTTTTAAAAACAACAAAATCCTGCCCTTGCGAGATTTTATCGGCATACTTCTGCATATTTTCTCTTAAATTTTTTAAAGTTATTATGTTTTCCATAAGTTTATCTTTAATTTATCTTAAGTTTATCTTATATAAAATTGCTTGTCAACATTTTAAGCAGAACAAAAATACAGCTTGACAAAGCTGTATTTTTGTTACATAGCCGAAGAAGGGAATTGGCCTTTGGCCCTGGGCAATTTTACGCAAAAAGCATTTTGCTAAATTGCCCGTTAAAGCCATAACATGGCTTTAACCCCCCAACCTCTATTTCAAGCCTTCTATCAGAATCGAACTGATGTCGATGGTTTACAAAACCATTGCTTTACCACTAAGCTAAGAAGGCAACAGGGTTATTCAGATTTTTTCTTTCTTGCTCTTGGTTTTTTTGGCTGGGGATTTTCCGCTTTTTCTTCTACTATTATAATCTGTGGCATTGGATTCTATAATTTCCACTTTCGGTTTTTTAGAAACCTTTTTTTTATTTGGCAATTTGCGCTCTTCGACTTTTTGCCAATAATCCCCTTCTCTGTGAATTCTTTCCACTTTTTCCAAATCCCCCGCAGTTCTCATATGGCTTGTGAGGATTGTTTTAAATTTTCCAGTGGTTTTTACCATTACAGCTCCCATAGCCCCAATTCCCCTATTACGCAAAATCACCTGCTTAATCAAGTCGGTTTTTTGTAAAATACCTTGCTTTGTCGGCCCTTTTACTAAGCTAAATTCTTCATTTGCGCTCCGCTCTGGTAGATTTATTAAAGTGGAAAATTTTCTTGCAATTAAATAGAAAAGACCGATAAAACTTCCGCCAAAAATTATTAAGGCAATTAAGTTTGCCATTATTAGAATTCGTTAATAAATAAAGTGAATTAATGAAGTGAATTTATGAATTCTTCACCCCGTTAAATAATTTTACTTCACGGAGTAAATTCGCTTTGCCAAATTTTCCGCGCCCTAATCGGGCTTAAAAATTTGGAAGCTCACTTAAATTTCAAACCTCGCAAATTTGCCAACCGTGATATTTTCGCCAATTTTAGCTCTTGCTTCCACTATTAAATCCTGAATTGTTTTTGAAGTGTCTTTTACCCATGGCTGATCCATTAAAGAAACTTCTGTTTTGTATTTCTTAACTTTTCCCTCAATAATCTGGTTTACAATGTTTTCTGGCTTGTTAGAGCCCTCAAACTGCTTTTTATAAATTTTAATTTCATTGTCCAAAAACTCTCCGGAGATATCCTCTGATTTAACAAACAAAGGCCTTGTGGCAGCAACCTGCAAAGCAATTTCGTGGGCTAACTTTTTAAATTCGTCTGATTTGGCTACGAAATCGCTCTCGCAAAGCAACTCAAGCATAACGCCAATTTTACCGTTCATGTGAATATAGGCCTCAACAATGCCTTTTGACATTTCTCTGCTTGACCTGCTCTTAATCATTTCTTTGCCCTTCTCTCGCAAAATTTCCTTGGCTCTTTTTATGTCCCAACTGGATTCTTCAAGCGCTTTTTTGCACTCCATCATTGAAATGCCCGTTTCCTCTCTTAGTTGTTTTAATAATTCTGTGTTCTCCATATAATATACTAATTATACATTATTGTTTATATTTTAGCACAACCTCTTTAACTTTGTCTAAAATAAATTTTACCGAATTGATTGCGTCGTCATTTGCTGGAATTGGATAATCAACCAGCAACGGGTCGGCGTTTGTATCCACAATGGCAATCGTTTTTATGCCTTTTAATTTTGCCTCTTTAAGACAAAGCTTATCTTTTATTAAATCGCAAATAAAAACCGCTTCGGGCAGTTTTTCCATTCTCACCAACCCTTCAAATTTGTTTTGTAAATCAGAAAGCGCTTTTTGTTTTTCAACCTGCTCTTTTTTTGTATATTTTTCCCATAAGCCCTCGCTTTTTTCTCTTAACATTTCCTTGTACACGCTAACCCTTTTGGAGATAACTGGAAAGTTGGTAAAGGTTCCTCCAAGCCATCTATTAATTACGTAAGGCAACTTGCTTTCATTGGCTGTTTCTTTAACCAAATTAGATAAAGGAATTTTTGTGCCACAAATTAGCAAGTTGCCGTTATCTTTTATTAGGGACTCAATATAGTCCAAAGCCACTCTTAAGTGCTGGGCGGTTTGATCTAAATCAACCACATGCACTGTGTTTCTAACGCCAACAATAAAGTCCTTCATTCTTGGATGAAGTTTTGATGTTCTGTGGCCCATATGCATTCCAGCAGCCATCATTTCATCTGTGTCAAAACCATGAGAAGGAGGGGTTGTTTCTTCTTCAATTTCTTCTATATCTTCAATTTCAATTTCTGCTTTTTTCATATAATTATTTTACTTTTTTAATCTTTTTTGGTTTTGCCTCCACTTTTTTTGCCAATCTTTTCCTAAACTTATCAACTCTCCCAGCAGTGTCAATTACCTTTTCTTTTCCAGTATAAAAGGGATGGCATTTAAAACAAACCTCTGTTTCTATTGTTTCTTTTGTTGAGCCAATTTCAAAATTCTCTCCGCAAGCGCAGTTTACTTTGGTTTTTTCGTAATATTTTGGGTGTATTTTTTCTTTCATATAACAGCATTATATTATAGCCCCCTTGAAAAATCAAGTAAAACCAATTAAAATAAATGAAAAGATAAAAATGGAAAGTGAAAAACCACAAATAAAAATTTAAAAAAGGGCGAAACTTTTAAATTTTTGATTGTCATTTTTAGTTTTTCATCTTCAGTTTTTAATTTGACAATATGGAATCAATAATAATTGAAATAAGGGCCGGGGCTGGGGGCGAGGAAGCGGCAATATTTGCCCAAGACCTTTATAATATGTATTCAAAATACGCAAACAGCCAAAACTGGAAACAAATGGTTTTGGATTCAAATCCAACAGAAATTGGAGGAATAAAACAAATAATTTTTGAAATAAGGGGCGAAGAGGTTTTAGCAAAGTTAAAAAACGAAGGAGGCGTTCACAGGGTGCAACGAGTGCCAAAAACCGAAAAATCAAACCGTATCCACACCTCCACAGCTTCGGTGGCTGTTTTGGAAAAACCAGCCGAATCAGAAATAAACATAAATCCTTCGGATTTAAAATTTGACTTTTTTAAGTCCTCCGGAGCTGGCGGACAAAATGTCAACAAGCGCCAAACCGCCATAAGAATAACCCATATCCCAACTGGATTAGTGGTTGCCTCGCAGGTTGAAAGAGGCCTTGAAGAAAACAAAAGGGCTGCTATGTTAATTTTGCAGGCCAAATTGTTTGAACAACAAAGAACCAAAGCCAACAGCGCCCTGACCCAAGAACGACGGGCCCAAATTGGCACTGGAGACCGCTCTGAAAAAATAAGAACTTACAATTTCCCCCAAGACAGGATAACCGACCACAGGGTGGAAAAATCTTGGCACAATATTGAAAAAATAATGAACGGCCATTTAGAAAAAATTACTGACTATTTGCAAGAAAACTTTCCACCAGAGGCGGATTATTCTTAAGATAAAAATTTAACAGCAAAAATAAACAAAAAATCTCTTGTGAAAAAGAGGTTTTTTGTTTGGATTTCAATTCTGTTTTAGAAAATCAAATCACTGCAGGTTTGGCTCATTGAGCCATCGTCAATATAATCCTGCATGCAAGAGGCCGCTGTCATAACAGGCCTGCCATAGTTTGTCTCGCACCAAGAAGTGGTGCAACCAAAATATTTCATAGCCGCGTAAATTTCTTTTGCGTATGTTTGACTTGAGGCCCCCAAATCTTTTAAGTACAGAGCGTTTGCTAAAAAGCTATCTCTAACGCTCCAAGGGTTTGCTGGAACGCTTCCGGTTATTTTTTCTATTGTAGCGTAATATAACATCCAGGTTGAAGGTATAAACTGAGCTGGCCCCATTGCCCCTCCCCAGCCAAAATATTGGCCATTTTGAATCATGCAACAAGACACGGGCGTTGAGTAAGCATCGGTTTTTAGCTTGCTATCTTGATTTAAGGCCGCTATCAAGTCCAAAAATTTTGGCACGTCTCTTGTGGGGCTCATTGTTTTGGGCGCTTTATTGCCTGATTTTATATAAACGCCCTCCCCAGTTGTTGTATTTTTTAAGTAGCACCCTCCCTGCACCTGGCCAATTCTTGTTTCTTGCCACAAAATCCCCAACGAAAAAGCCGCTCTTATGCCGGTTTGCCCTGAAACTGTTTTTGCCATTGCCACAGCATCCTCAAATTTAATGCCTCCGTCTGGCACTTCTAACAACTGAAAAAGCAAACTGCCAATTTTGCTCACCTTGTCTTTGGCGTCTTTTTGCTGGGCTAAATAATTTTGATATTCTTTTTCCGTCATTTTCAAAAAGTCCTCCTGCTGGGCTTTTTGCTTGGCAGAGTCGCTTTTTTGCAAATTCTGAATGGCAATAGTGCTTTCTAATGCCTTTTTTTCTGTATCCATTGACGTTTTTTGGGTTTCAAGGTTTGTTTTTAACCCCTTTATTTCCCCTAGTAAATCCTGAATACTCATATTTAAGTTTTCCAAAGCCACTAAATTATCAAAAAAAGCGGAAAGCGACTTCTCCCCCAACAATATCTCCACAACTGATTTGTGGTCTTCTTCATATCTTAACTGCAAAGTTAAGGCCAGTTTTTCTTGAGTTGTTAAAATTTGGCCCTGCGTTTGGCTAATAGAGCTTTCGGTGCTTTTTATCTGAGTGCTCAAGTCCTTAACCATTATGCTTGACCGGGAAATTTTATAATCAAGATTTTTAATTTTGCTTTTTAAAGTTGCAATTTCGTTTGAAAGGGTTTTTTTATCACTGGCTGTTTTTTGAATGTCTGTTTCAAGTTCATCGCTTTTTTGCTCGTAATACACTTTACATCTTTCCAAAAGGGCTTGAAACTGTTCTTTCGGCAATGATTTTTCTCCTTGTTCTATATTAGCCCAAGCGCAGTCAGTGTCATCTTGGGCTCCATCAACTTTAATTGAAGAGAAGCCAATGTCTAAAATAAAAAAACTCGCCAAAATAGCGATAATAAAAAATAACTTTTTGCTTAGTAGAAACATAAAAAATCTTAATGCCAAAGTTCAAATTTCAAATCAAGCCCAAAACTCAAAATCCAAAAGAAAACTTTTTAATCATTTGAATTTGATTTGACATTTGATATTTGAATCTTTGGATTTTTATGAAGATTATTTTTCTTCTTTTTCCCCCGCCCCCGCCTCAGCCTCTTCTGAAGAAGGCGCAGCTTCGCCTTCAATAGCCTCTTCTGGTGCTTTCATTTCTTTTTCTTCTTTTGGCAAGGCAACATGGGCCACAATATCATCTCCATGGTGGCCAAAAATTTCTATCCCAGAAGGCAAAAGCAAGTCCTTAACCAAAACCCTGTCTTCTAATGTTTTTAACACAGAAATATCAACAACTAACTCTTTTGGCAGATCTTTTGCTAATCCTTTTACCTTTATTTTGCTTAATTCTTTTATTAAAATACCGCCCCCTGACTTAACAGCTTCTGGCTCGCCCTCAAAAACAAGTTCAATTTCTGCTTCAATCTTCTTTTTGTTTGAAGGATGGAAAAAATCAATATGAACAATTTTTCCAGTAACGGGATCTTTGGCAATTTGGTGGATTAAAACATCTGTTTTTGTTCCGCCAACCTCCAAACCAACAATTGAGGTTTCCCCAGCGTCTTTTAGGGTTTTTTCAAGATCTTTTTCTGAAACTTTAACAGAAATATTTTTTATTCCTTCCCCATACAAAACACCAGGCAGAATTCCCTGCTTTCGCAAGGATTGAACATCTTCTTTTTTGTCTCTAATTTTTACTTGAAGTGAAATCATGAATTTAATGAAAAACTGAAAATGAAAAACCACAATCTAACTAAAATCTAAAAATAGTTGAAAATTTTCTAAAAGAAAATTTTTAACGCCTTAATTTTTAACTTTTCTTTTTTAATTTTTAATTTATCTTTATGCATTGCACCGGGCATGTGTCAACAGCCGCTTTTGCGCAACCAGCTTCTACTACTTCCAATTCTTGGCCATTATCAGAATTTTTTAAATTTGACTTGTTGTCTTCTCCTGCCTCAAAAAACTTGTCGCACAAAGCCCAACAAGTTCCACAGCCAATACATTTTGATTTGTCTATTGATATTTTCATGTTAGAAATCGTTAATGAATGACCTTGTTAAATAATCCTCCTCTGGCGGATTGCCCAAAGGGCATTAAACAAAGGGAGTGAATTTACGAATTCTTGCACCCTATTACTTAACGGGGTAGATTCCGCTAGCCAATCGCGCTTTATCTCATTTGGTAAAATGACCCACTCACTGGTTTCATTCTTGAAACGCTATTCAATAAATTCTTTCTTTTATAACGTCTATGCTGGGCAAAATTTTCAATTCCGCTTTTGTTAAAAGCCCATTTTTTGCTCCTTCTTGGCTTATATTTTTTGCTGAATTTATTATTCCCAACCTAATAGCGTATTCTATATTATTTTCTCTCAAAAGTCCAGCCATAAATCCCGAGGAAAAACTATCTCCTGCCCCGGTTTTATCCTCAATTGCCACCTTGTAGGCCTGCGCCTCATAAAAATTTTCTCCCTCAAAAACCGCAACTCCCTTTTCACCTTGAGTAATCACGATAATTCCCGAACAAATTTTATGAAGCATCAAGCCAAGCTCTTTTATGGAAGCCGCCGGGGAATTTGTTAAAATAGCCGCCTCCTCTTTGTTTAAAAATAAAACGTCAATTTTAGAGAGATTGCTTATAAAATCCTGACTGTTTTTTTCTATTTGTTCAATGCTTGGGTTAACTGCAACTTTTATATTTTTTTCTTTTGCAAAATGAACCAATACTGAAAAAAGCTCGGCTGTTTTCTCGTAAAACGGAGCCAAATAAAACCACTTTGTTTTTCTTATTTTTCCAAACTTTATTTCTGGCTCAAAAAGAAAATGGCAAGCCCCCTTATAAACTAAAATTATTCTGTCGTCTCCGCAAGAAATCACAAAAGAAATGGCTGTTGGCAAATTTCTATCTTTAAAACAAAATTTAGAACTAACGCCAAATTTTTTTAAATCTTCCAAAATAATCCTGCCAGAAGCGTCATTTCCTATTTTCCCGCAATAAGCCGTCCTGAGGCCTAAATTAGACAAAGAACAAGCCACATTTGTTCCCCCACCCCCGGAAAAGGACTGCATTTCATCAACCAAAACCTTATTGCCCAACGGCAAACAAAAATATTTTTTTTCATTAAGTTCTTTTAGGGTGTCTTCTTCTATCAGTTTTAAAAAAATGTCTTGAGTGGCAGAGCCAAACGTAATAACATCAAACACAATTAGAAGTCAAAAGTCAAAAGTCAAAAATGGTTTTCATTTTATTGACCTTTTTCCTTACTTATTTGATAAATTTAAAATTGTTTTAATTACAGTATCTGGATTTAAAGAAATGCTTTCTATTCCTTCTTGCATTAAAAATTCAGCAAAATCTGGAAAATCGCTTGGAGCTTGCCCGCAAATTCCGCAGTATTTGTTTTTCTCGCGGCATGTTTTAATAATTTTTTTTAATAACTCTTTCACAGCCATATTTCGCTCGTCTCCAATATGGCTCAAAGCGCCATTATCTCTATCCAGCCCCAAGGTTAATTGGGTTAAATCATTTGAGCCAATGCTCATTCCATCAAAAATTTCTAAAAATTGCTCAATTAAAATTACGTTGCTTGGAATTTCGCACATTACATAAATTTCCAGACCATCCTTTCCTCTTTCCAATCCTTTTTCTTTTAAAATCGCCAAAACCTTTTCACCCTCCTCAATAGTGCGACAAAACGGAACCATTAGTTTAATATTTTTCAAACCAAAAACATCTCTTGCTCTCCTAATAGCATCACACTCCATCAAAAACGCTGGCTTAAATCTTTCGTCATAATATCTGCTTGCCCCCCTCCAGCCGATCATTGGATTTTCTTCTTTTGGCTCAAAAATTGAACCCCCAATTAATTGGGCGTATTCGTTTGTTTTAAAATCTGAAAACCGCACAATTACCGGCTTTGGAAAAAACGCGCAGGCAATCTGCCCGATACCCTCTGCTAACTCCTTAACAAAATATTCTTTTTTATCCTTATGCTCAATTGTAATGTTTTCTATTTTTTTAACAATTTTTTTAACTTCTTCCAAAGAAACGTCCGGGTTATTTTTTGCTAAAATTGCCCTTGCCATGCTGGGGGACTTTAAATTATTAAAATGATACAAAGCCATTGGGTGAACTTTTATTTTCTCAGCAATAATAAACTCTTCACGAGCCAATCCTGCCCCGTCTTGAGGCAAAGAACAGGCCTTGAAAGCTGCGTCAGGAGAGCCGATATTTACTGTTATCTTTAAGGGCAAATGGGGCGAAGATTTTAAATTAAATTCCTGCTTTTTATAATTTAACTTTCCCAGAAACACTTTGCCCAAAAACCCAGAGGAGCAATCCACCGTAATATCTTGACCGGTTTTTAAAACTTTTGACGCCTTTTTAGCTCCAACAATGCAAGGAATGCCTAATTCCCTGCTCACGATCGCAGCATGACAATTATCAACTAAAACAGGAGTGCCTTTTGAGCTGAAAACAACATAATTATGGTTATCTTCAACTTCTATATTAAAAACATCTCCCTGTCTTACCGTTTCCTCTTCTAGATAAGTTCTTAACATCTTAAGTGGAGAATCAATAATATTAGTCAAGGCGTGATTTTCTGGCGCGCCTTTTATCATTGGAATAATAAAATTTCTAATTTTTTCGCTATCTATTAAAAAGTTATTTTTAATATAAGGCATTACTCTACCCTTATAATTAATTCTCTCTTTTATATCCTCTAATAGCTGGCTAGCAAAAAAGAATTTCGTTCCAAATCTAACTCTTTTGTAGCTTCCTTTTACTCTAGTGGTGTATTGAAAAATTTCCTCAACATTATCTACAATTTGAATATTTCTTATAGTTCTGTTGGGAACAACCTGAAAATTGATACCTAACCTCAAACAGGCCACAACAATAGCTTCAAACAGATACTCTTTTGCGCAAAATATATTTATTCTGTTTGCTTTCTCATTATAAGTTCCATCCCCATCAATAACTCCCCCCAAAAAGCTAAGCAACGCCTCCTTATTACAATTTAAAAATAAATGGGTTAACTCTTGCTGATAATTTTTAAAATCTTTGGCTATTTCTTTTTTAAAACATCTAAATTCAGTAGCTCCACCCCCAAAGATTTCTTTTCCCCTAATTACCCCATAAGTCGGCTTTTTTTTACTAGGATGAAGATTATATTGATATGTATCAAAAAAATATTTTATTACCTGATTTATAAAATTCTCTTTTTCTTTTATTTGTTTTTGAATAAAAGAAACACTACCGTGCCTTTGGTTTAAACTTACACAGCCATCTGTAAAAATAGCGCCCATTAAATATGCTTTTTTAATATCTAAATTTAAATTAGACAGTTGAGGAATTTTACAAACGCTAACAACCCCTTCTTCATCTTTTATTATATCTGAAATTTCTTTAGAGATTACTTCTCTGTCTTGAAATGTTAAAAATTTATGATCTGGAGTAGATTCAATATAATTATTCTTCATTCGACCAGTTTGAGAAAATCCAACTTTGATTAAATTTGACTGCCTTTCAAAACCGCTAACAATTTTTTTCCACTCTAAAACCATCGTTTCTTTATTAAAAGAAAGTGTCTTTAAAACTCTACCCTTCTTAATACTTTCAACCACTTCCTTTATATTTAAAAAACCTAAATCTGTAAGAATTTTAGTTTCAGCAGCAAAGCATACTCTTCCCCCCTCATCTGTTACAATGGCTGAGGCCAAACGCATTATAGGCACCCAGTCAGGATCGGTCATTTTGGTTACCAAAACATCGCCCTGCTTAAAGCTCGTAATATTTGAAGCGCTCTGGATTATTTTTGCTTTTCCAATGCCAATTTTATTGCCAACGGCAATGCCCTCAACAATCGGTTTTTGGGTAGTATTGAGCTGGAATTCTTCATAAACCAATTTTTCCCTCATTGATTGAACGGTTTCGGGCCGGGATTGCACAATAAAAAGCTCGCCCGTTGCCCCATCTTTTGCCCATTCAATGTCTTGGGGAACCCCATAATGATTTTCAATTACCATTGCCCACTTCGCCAGTTTTAAAATATCGTTTTCATTTAAAGAAAATTCTAATTGCTTTTTAAACGGCACAACCGTATTTTTTATTCCTCCTGTTTTGGAATAAATATACTTAAAATTTTTTCTTCCCAAATTTTTTACAATGATTGGCTTAAACCCCTCCTGTAAAGTTGGCTTAAAAATGAAAAACTCGTCTGGCGTTATCCTGCCTTTTACAATTAGTTCTCCCAAACCATATATTGAGTTTATTAAAACGATATTTGGAAAACCGGTTTCTGTGTCCAAAGTGAACATAACCCCAGAAGACCCCGAATCCGACCTTACCATTTTTAACACCCCAGCCGATAAAGCAATTTTTAAATGGTCAAATCCCTTAGCTTCTCTATAGGCAATAGCCCTATCAGTAAATAAAGAGGCAATACATCTTTTTACGGCGAGCAACACATTTTTGTCGCCTTTAATGTTTAAAAAACTTTCCATTTGCCCAGCAAAGCTTGAGCCTTTTAAGTCCTCGGCTGTGGCAGACGATCGCACCGCCACATCAGTATATTTTTGGCCGTATTGAATAGAAAGCTTGCGATAAGCGTCTATAATTTCTTGCTCCAAATCTTCTGGAAAATCTGCTTGTAAAATTAAAGCTCTCACTTTTTTTCCAGTTTGTTTTAAGCTTTCCAAATCATTTGGGTTAAATTTAGAAAAAATATCTTTTATTTCTTTATCAATATTATTAAATTTTAAGAAATACCAAAAAGAGCCCGATGTTAAAGCAAAACCATTGGGGATATTTACACCTTTTTCTCTAAGTTTTGAATACATTTCGCCCAAAGAAGCATTCTTGCCCCCAACAAGCTCAATGTCTTTTTTGCTTATTTCGTCAAACCAAAGAATATATTTTATTGTTTTAAAATTTGTATCCATGTTAGTAATCGTTAATG
>Ga0172375_10009535_pt1 | contig 12788 bp, 11 predicted proteins | sample LakKiv1m_FD_114537 | JGI IMG/M metagenome (GOLD analysis project Ga0172375, IMG submission 114537) | Freshwater microbial communities from Kabuno Bay, South-Kivu, Congo - kab_092012_11.1m | ecosystem: Environmental > Aquatic > Freshwater > Lake | place: Democratic Republic of the Congo... | reverse complement strand
GAAGTCCCGGAGCTCTTCCTCCTGGGGCCTTTGCCGTGGAGCGGAGACTTCCGTGAGCGGAGGCTCGCTCTCGTCTGAGGTTCTCTTGCGCTTCTTCACTCTATTTGGGTTGTGCCCTCTCTTCGGGAGCATCGGTGTAAAGGTAGGATTTCCGATAAGCTTCCAGGCCTGTGCGAAGCAGCACGTTGCACACCGCTGTCACCGGGATGGCAACCAGCAGGCCCACGAAACCGAACAGATTGGCTCCCACGATCAGAGCCAGGATGTAAACCACCGGATGCAATCCAATGGCCTGGCCCACAATCCGCGGAGTAAGAAGGTAGCCCTCCAGGAGTTGGACTACCCCAATCCAAGCCAGCACGTAAGCCACGTGCAGGAGATCGCCAAACTTGGCCAGGGCCACGCTCGTGCCCGCTACCAAAGCCACCATGGTGCCGAGGTAAGGAATTATCCACAGCAGGCCTGATACTATCCCCAACACAAGGGCCAGATCCAAGCCGATGACCAGAAACCCCGCGCTGTAGAGAACCGCCAATATCGTTGCTACGGTCAACTGGCCGCGAATGAAGCTCGATAGCACGTGGTCCATCTCGCCGAGTCTTTCGAGAACAGGTTCTCTGGTGTACGGGGGAATGAGATCCACTATCCCCTTCTTTATCGAATCAAAAGAAACCATAAGGTAATAGGCGAGAACAGGCACCAGGGCTATTTGGAGCGCTGCGGCCAGCACGTGCAGGGTTGATTTGAAAATCGAGGCCACTATTCGAGCGACAGGGTCCGCAAGCGTGGGAATGAGCTGCCTGGCCCTTTCCACTAGCATCGGCGTGATGGTGTCCCAATCTTTGGGCACCTCCACGTTGAGTCGCTCGAGGGCCTGGAGCGTCATATCTTTTAGTATTACAGCGTACTTGGGCGCTTTTACCGCAAAAGACGCTATTTCTCCTACGATGGCGGGTATTAGGACCAGGAACAGCGCTACCACCAGGGACAGGCCGCTCAGAATGATAACTCCCACGGAAATCTCACGCGAGAGGCCGATCCTTTCCAGCCGCTTTGCAACCGGGTCCAGAATGTAAGCGAGGATGAACGCCACCATTACCATGGTGGTTACCGACTCAAGCGTGCTCATGAGCCATATGAGAACCAGGAAGAAACCGATTCCCGCGGCAATCCTGATCAGTGTCCGCCTCATCTTTGGTGTCATGGCACCCTCCTCCGGGTCAGCGGGATCCAATCGTGACCGTGGCAGTCGTCAACTCCGCCCCTTGCCAGTGTATCTCTGAATCCCCGTGGAAATGAAGAAGAATAGACAGACCAGAATGCAACTCCACGCGAACACGTCGCCCCATCGGCTGTAAAAGGACCCCGCCTTCGGAGCGGCCGGGATCTTTACCGTGAAGGCCCCTTCATGGTTGAGCGGGAGACTCGCCACCATCCTGCCCGCCGGATCAAAGGCGGCACTGATGCCGGTGTTGGCCGCTCTAATAAGCCAGACCCGATTCTCGATGCTCCGGAGGCCCGCCATGGCAAGATGTTGATACGGAGCCGCACTGTCACCGAACCAACCGTCGTTGGTGATGTTTATCAGCAATCGGGCGCCGTTGGTCAGGGCCAGCCGCGCCAGTTCCGGGAAAATGGCCTCGTAGCATATCAGCACGCTGAAGGACGGACCCCCGGGAATCGTCATGACCTCCATCGTCTCCCCGGCTGAATAGTCGGCCTCTCTCGCCGCCATTCCCGGTCCGAGGGGAAGGAGCCAACTTAGAGGCATGTACTCCCCGAATGGCACCAGGTGAATCTTGTCGTAGTGATGGCGCAACATTCCGGAATCTATCAGGAACGCACTGTTGTAGTAATGGGGCTTGCCTCCCAGGTTCTTGGTTGACGGCGCACCAACCAGCATCGGCACTCCAAGCAGCCTTGAGATCTCTCCGGGCCGCCGCGAATCGAGATCCGGGCTACCGAATAGGACCGGAGCCGCAGTCTCTGGCCATACCAGGAGGTTTGCCCCTTGCTCGACGGCTTGGCCGCCGAGCCTCCGGTAAACGTCGAAAGTGTGGTTCCTTGCAGCAACTTCCCATTTCAGTTCCTGCGGAATGTTCCCCTGGAGGACACCTATCCCGAACCCGTTGAAGGGGTTATGTGAGGCCGGAAAGTCCCTGAGTCTCAGTGCTCCATAGCCGAGTGCCGTCAACAGGACCAAAGCGCACGCGCAAACAGCTCTCCAAGGGATCGGGCTCCTGGCGACCTTTGATTTGACGACCTCCCACAGCGCGACATTGACCAGAACCACTACAAAGGAGACCCCATGAATTCCTGTGATATCCGCAATCTGTACAAGGACCGTCCGTCCTGCCTGGGAACAGCCCAGCAAATCCCAAGGGAAGCCTGTAAGAGCTATGCCGCGTGCATATTCGGTGGCGATGAATACAAACGGCGCGGTAATCGCCGGTTTCAGGCCTCTATTGGCCAGGTAGCACGTGACCAGACCGAAAAGAGCGGGGAATACGGCCAAGGTGCCCACCAGGGCTAGCATCATGGCGGCGGCGGCAATCCGTGAAAAATTTCCGTGGATTATCATGGTCTGGCAGGTCCACCTGACATCCACGAGAAAGAAAGCCGCTCCGAAAGAAGCAGCATATAGGAAACAACATGCAGGACGTTCTTCGTGCTCTATAACCCTCAAGAGGGGGATCAGGGCAATCCAGGCAACCAGATCAAGTCTGAAGGGAGGAAATGCCAGAGACAGCAGGAGACCGCCCATAGCAGCGGAAAGAACTGCAATTACAGGGCTGCTGATCCGTGACCTGATATTCGTATCGGGTCCCTGGAAAGCGGAGCTCTCGATGGCAATGTCGAGGTCTTTATTGTGCCGGCTATCCGTGGCAAGTGTCCCTTCAGCCGGCCCGCCGGCGGCGGGATGTGTCTTCGGAATCAGCGACGCGTAACCGCCGCTCAAGGTGCTCTTCAGGGCAAGACCTGGGTGGGCGACCCGGAGGGTTCGCCGGTCTCCTCACGAATCTGCTTGACCAGTACCCGGGTGATTCTTTTCTGGTCACCGCCGTGGATCCGCATCAGTAGTCCCGAACATTCTATTTCTTCACCCTTGCGGGGAACTCTGCCCATGAGTTGGATGATCAGCCCCCCCAGGGTATCGTAACCGCCCCTGGGAATATCCACCTCGAAACGTTCTGCGAAGTCGTCCAGGTTGACCCACGCGTTCACCAGGGTCGAACCGTCGTCCTGTGTGACAAACCAATCTTCTTCAATGTCGTGTTCATCTCGGATTTCACCGATTATCTCCTCGATGATGTCTTCGATGGTCACTATCCCGGCGGTACCGCCGTACTCGTCCACAATCACGGCAAGATGGGACTTCTTACTCCTAAGTTCGTTCAGAAGATCGTTGATCCGTTTTGTTTCCGGAACAAAAAAAGGGTCTCTGCATATCTCCTGAATATTGAACTCCCTGTCATGGTCGAGCCACAGAGGCAGCAAGTCCTTGGCATTGAGAATACCGACAATGTGGTCAATGTTCTCGTGGTACACAGGGATGCGGGAGTGGCCGGATTCTATAATAGTATTAAGAATGTGCTCTCTAGTGGCGTCCCCGGGGACCGCGACCACCTGAATGCGGGGAATCATAATCTCCCGAGCAACCGTTTGCTTGAGTTCGAAAATTCCCTCGATCATATCTCCTTCGTCGTGGTCTATTAGTCCCCTTTCTTCACTTTCATCTATAACCTGCTGAAGCTCCAGCGGAAGTTTCTCGCGGGTCACTTTCTTTTTCAGCCAGCCGAGCAGGCCTCCTGGTCTTTCAGACTGTGAGTCTTCCAAAAAAGCGCGCACCCCCTTTTCTCGACGGAGCGCAGTGTCACGCGCCGCCGGAACGTTATCCGGCAGCCGACAAAAGCGCTCGCTCCCGTTACTCAGATAGCAACCGGGGGCCTTCCTGTCAAGTGATACCATTGTTAGATCCTGCGGCCGCAGAACGAATCAGAGATACCTACACCACGGAGGGTCTGTCGCCCGGCAGAGGTTCTCCATTGGACCGGGAGGCTCGGTCAGGGCGTCCCCCCGGACGCCCCCGGGAAGGCCGTGGCCGGAAGTCGAATGCAAGAATCGTCTTACGATAATCTTGAACGGACATGGATCAGAATTACTCGATCAGGGGACGCGGCAGGCAGCTTTGAAAGTGTTGCTTTAGATTATCAGGGCTACTGATATACAAAAGGCTCGATGGTTTCTATCCAACTAAATGTTTTTATATTTTTTCTTGACACGTAACCGGAGCCGTGATAGCGACCGGATCGCCATTTGGTTGTGTTTTCCTATTTAATTTGAAGGAGTAGGTCGTGTCCATAGTTTGTCGCTTGAAGGTTGCGGTTGTCGTGGTTCTTCTGCTTTCCTTCCTGACGGGTTCCCAGGTCCTGGCCTCGGACGGCGAAGCTTCGACCATTTCCCGGAACCAGGAAGTAGTAGGCCCCGCGGGTTCCCTGACCCCCTCCAATCCCGGCAGTGCCGAGCCTCTTCTAGCCCGGATCCTTCCTACCGCCACTGCATTAAACGATTTTCTCGTAAAGGTGGCGTACGGACGGACCTTCGGGACTTCCACCGAGCTGGACTACGCTACCCTCGAGTTAAGCAAGAGCGTCACCAAACGCCCGATGAACACTTCGTACGGGCCGGCTCTGGGAGAGTTGCAGATCGCGATGTTGGCTTCCTACGTATTCTATTACGAGGGGACCATAGAGAGGATCAAGAGACTCAACTTCCGGGATGGTTACGAACTCGCCTGGCTCCCCAAGGGCAGGGTGTCGTTATCTCAGGGGTTGTTGGGAATGGTCCCTTACGTAGAGACCGGGGCCGGGATCGGCTATGTGTCCGAGACCTATCGAAATTCCGGCTCGCGCTTCAACTGGTCGCTCCTGGGGGGCATGGGCTTTGAGCGTCGCGTCGCCGATGTGGCCGTGTTATCGGTGGGACTTCAGTGGCGGCACCTATCCAACGGCAATATGTGGGGCAAGGGAGACGAGTTGCACAACTCCAACTCCGGCACCGACATGCTCCAGGGGCTCGCGACGCTTGTCCACAGGTTCTGATGCGGAAGTCCGACCCGAGCGGCTACCTCGCTCACATATCGTGTTTGTCAAAAGCAATATCGCTCTCCCTTTCTGAATTCCCCCGTTTCCCTCTTTGACAAAAGGGGGTTGCGGGGATTTTATCTCCGAATAGGATGCGGTATTCCGACAGAATTTTCGCCAACGTCTATAATGTTTGAAACCACCGATCATTTTGCGTTACCATAACCCTGCCTGATAAACGATCTCCGGACAGGCACCGGAACCCGCAATCCGCCGGAAGGGGCCGTGGCCGTTGAATAAGACACTGACAACACTTCTCTTGGCCGGGATGTCAACTCTGTTGGCCGCGGGGAATTGCCTTTCAATAACCTGCGACGAATGCCGGGAAATAGAAAGAAACAGGGCGCAGGTTCAGATGGATCTGAGTCGCAAAGAAAAGGACCTGGACCGTCACCTCCAGAGGCGCGACGTCCGACAGGTCACGGAAATACGCAAACAAATCAACGAACTGCGTAGAACTCTCATGGGCGTAAAGGCTAAGGAAGACGAATGCAAGACGGCTTGCAGGCCGGACGTGCTCAAGGACCAGGAGTGCCACAAGCTGATGGAGCAGATCGCCGGAATGGAATCACAGGAGGCCGCGTCACAATCTGAAACCCGAAAAATAGACGCGCTTTACGGTGAATTGTCCAAGTGTAACCAGGAATTGAAGAAACTCAGAGAAGCCTCAAAACAAAAGGATTAACGGCGCAGCAAAGGGGTCTATGTCAGAGGCTCCGTATCAAAGCTCTATGTCATCCGGCGGCACCGCCAGTCCAATGCCCGGAATAAAAGGGATCGGAGCAACCGGAAAGCCCGCCGCCCACCTCACCCCACATCGCATGACGCTCTTGACCGGTGCAGGAAGCAAATGTGCCCCGGGGTCGCCGCTGACGGCTTCCGCCTCATTCATGGAAGGTATGATCCTTATGCAGTGCCCCTGGCCGGGAATGTATTCGTAAAAGGGCCGCAATTCGTTGGGAATGAATCCGGGATAGTCGTCAGCCGTGGGAATTCCCCCATGCTTGAGGACCCTGGAGTCCGGCCTGAACTCAATCATCTCCCACAAATTCTGTTTGGGATAGGATTGAGAGCAGAATCCACGTACAGCCCGGTGGAACTCGATCTCGCTCCAGGGGCTGGACTTGTGGAAGATCTCTCCAACTTGCCCGAAGAACCTCCGGAAGCTGTTTTCAGTGTCTACCGAGTACTCGATGCCCCTGTTGGAATAGAAATGAACCCTGAGTCTGTCTTGCTCCGATATGCGTTGAAAATTGGATCTTCCCTCGGGAGAGTGGTAGTTCCACCATATGTCGAAGAATTCATCAGTGGTAGCCCTAAGCCTGATCATGGTTACCACCAGGAGAACGTCGTTGAACTCGATCAAGCCCGCCCTCTGCAGCACTCGGACATTTCCATCGGTCCTGTCCGTATCAGCCGCAGAGCGGACGAAGAAGCCCACATGGCCCTGATCGTCCGGACCAAGTGCGAACATGGCCTGGAAGCTCTCGCCAGGAACCAGACGGATTTCATCGGGATTGACAAGTTCCATAGCCTGCTCCTTCATATTGTCTTCTAACAAAAAAAGAGAAGTTGGTCCAGACCTATGTGAAGCTGCTGCACGGAGGCCGCCCGGGTGATGAGAGCGATAAAGATGTTTAGATATTTTCGTAGAGGCTGCAAAAAATATAAACCTATACTAAAGATCTTGACCATAACAAATAGAATTGATACAGTAATTTAGCTTAGAGGAGCAAAACCATGGAAGACGCCAAAACCATCTGCGTCGTGTGCGCCTGGAGGCTTACCTGCAACAAGAAGTTCTCCATGGACGGCGCAACTACAACCCGCTGTCCCGAGTTCACCAGGGACATAACCCTTAAGGAATCCGAGCAGGAAAAAGAAGCTAGAGCAGAGCATAAGGAGAAGAAGTGAGATCCTGTGCATCAGCTCTCGGAACAAGTCACCGACACGGCAGCGCCTTGCATATGAGCCGCTGCATTCAGAGGCCTTTGCTCGCTGGTTGCCAAAGAGAGGAATTTTTCACGCGGCCGGCTGTCTGACGCGCTTTGCCCCGAGCCGGAGCCGTGTTATGAAGTAGTGCGCCGGACTTTTTCAAGACCTGGCGATTGCGGGTACCTCCCGTGTAAGTTCGTTCTGGCAGAGGTCCATCGTATGAAGGAAGTCATTAGAGACCTTGTCCGGGAAGCCCTGGCAAAGGCCGTTGACGAGGGGAAGATAGCTCTCCCGGGTGTAGAGTCTCTCAATATAGAAGTTTCTCGGAGCAAGGACCCCCGCTTCGGGGACTACGCTACCAATGCGGCTCTTGTGCTAGCCGGCCCAACAGGAGTCAAGCCCCGGGACCTTGCGGCCGTAATCAAGGACGCTCTTCCTGACAAACCATGGCTTTTGGCTGACGCTCAAATCGCAGGACCCGGCTTCGTCAATTTTTTCCTCGCAACGGACGTATGGCGGGATGTTCTGCATTCCGTAAGGGCAAAAGGCGACGCCTACGGCAGCGGACCCGTGCGCGGCCCGGCCCGCATCCTCCTTGAGTTTGTGAGCGCGAATCCCACGGGTCCGCTTCACGTGGGACACGGCCGAGGAGCAGCGGTGGGGGACACTCTGGCGAGGCTGCTGAGGTTCTGCGGGTATTCGCTGGACACCGAATACTACGTGAACGACTGCGGGAACCAGATGAAGATCCTGGGGCGTTCTCTTTGGCTCCGTTACAGGGAGTTGCTGGGTGATGACATCGTGTTCCCGGAGAACCACTACCGCGGGGATTACATGCGCGATCTGGCCGCGGAACTCAATGGAACGGAACTGGCGGCAAGGATGGCTGCCCTACCAGAAGACGAGGCGGTTCAGCTCGCGTCACAGTACGCGTGCAACCGCATACTGGATGGAATCAAGGAAGATCTGACTTTCTTCGGCGTCACGTACGACAGCTATTTCCCTGAAAGCCGACTTCACGATTCCGGAGCGCTGGCCGCCACCTTGGAGGAACTCCGTAGCCGCGGAAAGACCGAAGAGCAGGAGGGTGCCCTGTGGTTTTCCATGGATTCCCATGAGGACGAAAAGGATAGGGTCCTCGTCAGGGCCACCGGTGAACCCACCTATTTTGCCGCGGACGCGGCATATCATTGGAACAAGCTCGATCGCGGCTATGAACTGCTGGTTGATATATGGGGCTCGGACCATCACGGATACGTGCCCAGGGTCAAAGCAGCGGTCGAGGCTCTCGGTTATTCGCCTGACATGCTCAAGGTCCTCCTGGTCCAATTCGTGAACCTTGTCAGAGAGGGCAAGAAGATATCCATGTCAACGCGCTCGGGCGAGTTCGTTACTCTGCGAGAGGTGTTGGACGAGGTAGGACCTGACGCTGCAAGGTTCTTCTTTCTCACCAAACGATGCGACAGCCATCTTGATTTTGACCTGGATCTTGCAAAGCGCCAATCGCGGGACAATCCGGTCTATTACGTTCAGTACGCACATGCCAGAATCGCCAGCATTTTTCGAATAGCTGCCGAGAGGGGCATAGACACGGACATGGCCGATCCTGATCTGGGGGCTCTGACTCTCCCGGAAGAACTGAAGCTCATGAAGCATCTGGCAGATTTTCCGGATATGCTCACAGAGGCGGCCGAGACCCTGGAACCGCATCGAGTGACCTTTTATCTGCTCGAACTTGCAGAGCTGTTTCACGCCTATTACCATGACAACAGGGTGCTCATCGAGGACGACAGGCTGAAGAAGGCGAGGCTCTACCTTTCGGAGGCAGTACGGCAAGTGGTGGCCAACGGATTGGGAATACTGGGCGTCTCAGCTCCTGATCGCATGTGATTCCGTCATGGCATGGAGAAACTTTTTTCAGGACGACTTGCCGGGCTCCGCAGCCAAAGAAAGCGGACAATCGCGTTCCGTCGAGGAGGCCCCGCCCAAGAACGGACGTCTTGTGATGGCTGTGGGGGCGGCTATCCTGTTGATGGCGGGTCTGGGAGTTCTCAATTACCGCCTGATCCAGGACCCGTCCATAGCCGGGAAGACCTTTCGTCCCGGCGGCCAATCCGGAAACCTTCCCGAGTGCCTCGGGAGGCCGTTGAAGCCTCTTTCTGCGGGCGAGAACAAATCGTGCTATAGTCCGCCTGAAGTGACTTTCTATCGGGAGCTCACGGCACAAGAAGAGAGAGCTTCGGGCGACGAATCAATATCCCGGAGGATTCCTGAGAACCAACAGGATACCGGAGCTGCAGGAGCGACCGCTTCCGTAAAAGACACGAGAGCTGACGGGAGCTTCCAAAGGCCCGCGAAGTCCGGGGGGGGGGCGCATGGACAGGGGCAGGAGCACACTGGTCAACCGGAAGCCGAAAAGACCAGCAGACACTACACAGTTCAGGTGGGAGCGTTCACGCATCCCGGTATAGCGCAGGAATGGGCCACGAAATGGAAGGCCAGAGGATACGAGGTTGCCCTCAAGCCCGTTGCCAGACCGCGCACAGGAGTCATCTATCGCCTCTACCTTGGCAGGTTCTCTTCTGAAAAGGAGGCCGAGGAACTCGTAAAACGGCTGAAGTCAAAAGAGGGCATCAGCGCTTTTTGGCTGGCAGTGCGCTAGTGCGGAGGCTCTGCCGGAAAGATGTTGACGCTGCCGTTTTGACGAGAAACAATAACCTTGGCGTGAAATGTCTCAGAGGCATTTTCTGACAACCCTGTGAAGAATAGTTGGCACGGCGGTCCGGCCCCATGACTGAGAATTCTCCGAAAGAGTATCTCGACAGGTTACAGTGCCCGTTTGCAGCGGGTGAGTGTGGCCGTGCAGGACGCGACGATCTGATTCTCTTGTACGAGGAGTTTTATCCCAAAGCCGTAACTCAGGGGCTGCCGCCGGCAGGCGACCTGGACCGTATGAAATGGATAGACGGACTCCTCGCGTCCGGATGGAACTTCCTCGCCCGGCAGGACGGTAAGGCATCGGGCCATTCGGCTCTGTTGCCCGACCTGCAACGAGGGGACGCGGAGTATATAATATTCGTGATCCAGCGCTGTCGCAATCGAGGCCTCGGAACGGTTCTCACAGCGATTGCACTGGAAACCGCGCGGGCGCGTGGACTTCACACCGTGTGGCTGACGGTGGAGTCCATAAATTTCCGTGCAATCCGACTCTACAGGAGAGCCGGTTTTCAGTTCTGCGACGAGGGCGAGCGTGAGCGCACGATGTCCTTGAGGCTCTAGGAGCTTTCCGTGGACGGCGAGGATACCGGCTGGAGAGGTTTTCTTTGGCTCTCACCATAGGGATAGTCCGCGACCTGAGATATCTGGAGCACAAACCGGGGCTGGTCCATCCGGAGAGTCCAAATCGTCTGCGTGCCATCTACAGGATGCTCGACAAGGAGTTTCCCAACGGCCTTGTCATGATTGAGCCGGAACTCGCCACACTGGAGAATCTCGAACTGGTTCACACCCCCGAGTACATCAAACAGATCCTTAGCACCGCGGAGAGAGATTTCACCCCACTTGCTCCGGATACTCCGGTGAGCGCGAAAACCTACATGGCAGCCTGGCTTGCCGTGGGCGGCTGCATTAGAGGACTGGAGGCAGTTCTTTTTGGACGGTGTCGGGCCTGTTTCTGTTTGGTGAGGCCTCCGGGGCATCATGCCCTGGCGGATCGGGCTGGCGGTTTCTGCATTTTCAACAATCTTGGAGTCGCGGCCCGATACGCGATTGAATATTTCGGGCTGGAACGAATCCTCATAATTGACTGGGATATTCATCACGGTAACGCACTCCAGGAGCTCTTTTTCACCGACCCACGGGTCCTCTATCTATCCACCCATTATATGGGATGGTATCCGCACACCGGGGACTGGGAGGAAACCGGAGAGGGCAGGGGGGAAGGTTTCACGGTCAACATACCGGTATTCAAAGAGCTTGAAGACATGGACATCATCCATGTTTACCGCGAGATTCTAGGCCCCGTGGTACGGCGTTTTCGCCCCCAGTTGATTCTGGTGGCGGCAGGTTTTGACGCTCATTACAGGGATCCTCTTGGCCGGACAAGGCTGACGGAGAAATCGTACAAATGGCTTACTCAGATGGTTCTGCAGCTCAGTGACGCGGTAGACAATGCTCCAATTATGTTGTCTCTGGAAGGCGGCTACGACAATTACGCCCTGGCGGCCTCGGTCAGAGAGGTTCTCGCTGTCCTTACCCATGAAGGACGCCGTGAGCGAATACCCTCAGCTTCGACACGGAGGGCAGCGGAATTAGTTCACAAAGCGGTACGCATCCACAAGAGATATGGGATCTGGGCCCGCTAAGGCCGTTCTTCAGGGAGATGGCATGATAAAGGCCAGAATCAGACCGGAAAATCCCGACGCCAATATGAAGTCCTATTACGAGACCAGCAAAACGTTCTCTTGGGCTGAAGCAGAGAAAGAGTTCGCCAGGCGAGAGGGCGGCCGGGTCAACATAGTCTCGGAGGCTGTTGATCGCTGGGCAGCAGACCCCGAGAAGCGAGACAAACCCGCTCTGATCTTTGAACGGGCGGGAGTGGTCAACACCTTCAGTTTTCGCGAACTACGCGAAAAGTCCTGCCAGTGGGCCGATCTCATCGCCAGACACGGATTCAAGACCGGCGATCGTCTCTTCATATTTCTTCCTTCTTGCCCTGAGATTTATTTCGCCATGCTGGGGTGTGCGCGCTCGGGAGTGATCTTCTCGACCCTGTACCCTACTCTGTCCTTTGAGGAGCTGGCGTGGAGGCTGCAAAACGCCCAACCCAGAGGCGTGCTTACCAACGACGACCTGATCGAAGACCTTCCTCCCGAAGCCATGAGAGGAGTCAACTGTGTTTTCCTGAGCTCCGGTGAGGCTCCAGGGCTTTTTCCCTGGGAGATTGTCGTGGAGGATGTCCTGGACAGGACGGCCGTGGATGTGGAGGCAGCATGGCTCCCGCCCGAAACGCCGCTCTACTTGCTCTACAGTTCCGGGTCCACGGGACCTCCCAAGGGCGTGGTCCACGCTCATCAGGACATGGTCGGGCACATGGTAACGGCGAGGTTCGTGCTGGATCTGAACTCTGACTCGGTGCTTTGGACCGACGGCGACTCCGCTTGGGTTACCGGCACTGTTTACGGGGCATTTGCTCCGTGGCTTTGCGGCGCGACCTCGGTCATTCAGGGCGATCCGTTTTCGGCTTCCACGTGGTATCGCACGCTGGAGAAACACAGCGTTTCCGTCTGGTACACGACCCCCATGAGGGTTCGGAAACTCATGGAGGGAGGTGCAGACCTGCCCGGCCGTTACGATTTCTCGCATCTCAGGCATATTGCATCCGTCGGTGAAACGCTGGCCCCTGAGCTTTTCTACTGGGCCAGGGAAAACCTGAAGCGCTCGGTTCACGACACATGGTGGATGACCGAGACCGGCATGATATGTATAGCCAATTACCCGTCTCAGCCCGTCAAACCGGGCTCGATGGGTCGCCCCGTCCCCGGCGTTGAGGCCGCAGTCTTAGACTCGAGCGGCAAACAGCTACCCATGCTGACTCTGGGGCAACTCGCTCTCAAATCGGGATGGCCGGCAATGATGAAAGCCATATGGCGGGACGATACCCGGTATTCACAGTACTTCACGGATGGATGGTTCCTCACCGGAGATGTG
>Ga0172375_10009532_pt1 | contig 12791 bp, 12 predicted proteins | sample LakKiv1m_FD_114537 | JGI IMG/M metagenome (GOLD analysis project Ga0172375, IMG submission 114537) | Freshwater microbial communities from Kabuno Bay, South-Kivu, Congo - kab_092012_11.1m | ecosystem: Environmental > Aquatic > Freshwater > Lake | place: Democratic Republic of the Congo... | reverse complement strand
GGTTGTGTTGCACCCTCGTCCCGCGCACCGCGCCTCATATCCGGTTCTCTGTGCGATCGGCCCGCGCTTTCGTTTCCGGCCTTCTCTCCGCTCCCCTTGCGGGGATACAGTTGCCCTCGGCTACCGTTGCCACTTCGCTCCGCTCCGTTGCCGCAGGCTGCGCTGCGGCCCGTCTCCCTGCGGTCGGCTCGGCGTTGCCTGCCTGGGGTCGGACTTGCCCTTTGAAACGCGCCAGATTTTCTGTTACGCTTGATGCGGTTTCAGAGTTCTGGCACGGTCGCGGAGCGTCCCGACAAGCGGCCGGGCATACCCGGCACACAACCAGCGGCGTCACCGAACGGCGCTAAACGCGCCGTTGGTGTGCCGCAACGTTCGCCTAGTGAAATGAACTTCAAAAGCCATATACCATTCCTAACGGTGCCGTTGGCACTCGTGTTGTTGAGCATTCTCTTGGTGGATGCAGTATGCGGAAATTTCGACTCGTCCAAGGACATCCCCCGATACGCAATTTGGAGTCTCTGGGGGGGCTATTTTCTTGTTTCAGGGCTAATCCGCTGGAACAAACCCTACGTTATGACCGATGACAAAGGCTTAACAGTCTATGGTCGGCTATTTTCAAATCACCCCACCAAAGAGATTCCGTGGGGCTTGATTCAGGGTCATACAGGCAGATCGTTTTGGGACATAAGACTTAAGATGGCCGATGGAGGGACGATCAAGATTCCTATCAATGGCATGTCTGGAAAGGCAGTGGCCGAACTGCTTACATTGATTGACAAAAGAGAAAGCGGAATGCGAACCATGCGCTCTCCCAACCACCATTCGCCTTCGGCTCCGGTGGTTGGTGAGCCCTGACGTTGGCGGAGAGAATAATGAAAACAACCGTACTTGTCGCACTTTTATTGGCCACATCAACGATGGCTGACCCAGATCAGGGAGTGAGAGCTTTCTTGGGTTTAAGGTCGGCGGGGACCACATTAACGAAGGTTAATCGAGAAGTCATCCATGTCTATGCACTTGCACGCCTCGATAAAGGTCGGTTCGTAAAGTTTGAGTGCTTGAGTAATGGAAGTCTCAGTCCGCTGAAAGATGCGACATTTGAGCTTGTGTGGGGAAAAAGCAACGGCCAGTACGGATATGCCTTAGTGGCCGGAGAGGCATCTCACGAATTCAAGTCGGAACCAATTTTTGAGAAATTTATTTTTGCAGGTGGAACGGCAAAGGGGGAATACAAGACCGCAATCAGCCATGCGACGGAATACAAAGGGATGAAAGTGTTGGCAGGAACCTTTAGTGCCCCCCCGAAAACCCCCATGTTGTTTCTTAGTCCAGCAGCAAAAGTGGATGAAAGCTTAGCAAATGTCGACTGTGCAATGCTCATTCTTTACAAAGAGTGTCAAACAATCAAAGAGAGTTTGGACTTCATGCGCGAGTTAAGGATCCCAAAATGACGCCAACAATGCGTCCCACCGAACCCTCGTTCGCCTTCGGCTCACGGGTTCGGTGGTCGCTGACGTTGGGGCAAAGAAACCGAGAAAACTTGTTTCATCCTCATTCGGTGTGTTAAGTTAAAGTCAACTTGGAGGGCTGTATGCAAGTTCTGATTCCCCTCAATAAAATGAGTGTCGCCGACAAGGTTGAAGCCATGGAAGAAATCTGGGCGGATTTAGCGCGTAACGCTTCAGACGTGCCTTCTCCAACATGGCACGCCGATGTTCTCCGCATGAGAGAAAGCCGGATATCCAAAGGTTCGGCGCGTTTCTTAAACATCGATGAGGCGAAACAAGCTGTCCGGGACCGGATCAAATGAACGTCCAGATACTGGAAGAGGCCGCTGACGACTTAGCGGATGGGTTCCGGTTTTACGAACAACAAGCCGACGGCTTGGGCGAATATTTTCTCGATTCTTTGTGGTCCGATATTCTTTCTTTGCGTATTTATGGCGGTGTGCGTGATGTGCATTACGGCTATTTCAGACTGCTTGCCAAGAGATTCCCATACGCGGTGTATTATCGAATCGAAGACAATACAGCACGCGTTCGAGCGGTTTTGGATTGTCGACGTTCTCCGACTTGGATATCTAACAGACTGAAATGATCCCAACCCGCCCAAAAAATGGAATTGCCTGACAAACACGGTATGATATATAGTAATACCGGAATCAGGAGGTGAATCATGAGTGTTGCAAAAGTAGCGATAACCTTGGATCAGAATTTGCTGATGACTCTTGATCGGCTTGTTCGGCAGTACGGTTTTCCAAGCCGCAGCCGGATGATTCAACAGGCCGTCAAAGAAAAAGTGGCCAGAATTGAGTCCAATCGTCTGGCGCGAGAGTGTGACAAACTGGATCACCGTTTCGAGCAGGCGCTTGCCGAGGAAGGAATGGGAGAGGAGATAGAGTCATGGCCCGAATATTGAGAGGCGACATCTTTTGGGCCGATCTCAACCCGACCAAGGGACACGAACAGGCTGGCTTGCGGCCGGTTCTCGTTTTGAGCCAAGATGTTTTCAACGAGAAGTCCGGCACCGTTATCGCGATTGCCCTAACGAGTCAACCACAGCGAGCCGCTTTTCCGTTAACGCTTGAACTGTCCAGTCCACAGTTGCCCAAACAAACCTGGGCAAAAATCAGTCAGATCAGAACATTGTCGGTTGAGCGGATTGGAAAAAAACTCGGGAAGGCTTCCGCTTCGGAAATGCACCAGGTCATTGAAGGATTGAATGAAATCATCGGCTAACAAGGTGGTGGCGAGGAACGTCGCTACGCGCCGTCCCACACCACTGACGTTGGGGATGAAACAGGCGAATGTTTCATCATTTTAACCATATTAAAAGCCATATTTTTGTATTGCTTTGCTATCAAGACCCGAATCCATCACGCTTTGAAACATGAGCAAGACACCGTTTGAATGGGATCCTGCGAAAGACCGACAAAATCGGTAAAAGCATGGCGTAGCTTTTGTCATTGCGCAGTATGCTTTTGCGGACCCCAAGCGTGTGATCTTGTCCGATGAGGGACATAGCACCGACGAGGACCGATATTGTTGTCTCGGACGGGTCGGCGCAGGCATTCTGATCGTACGCTTCACCTACCGAAACAACGTTATCCGAATCTTCGGTGCCGGATATTGGCGGAAAGGAAAGAAACTTTATGAAGAACAAAACCATCTACACGAATGAGCCCATGGGCAAGGTGCGGGTCGTGATGGACTTTCTTCCGTCACCGGAACAGCTCGCTTTTAAAAGAGAAAGTCAAGGTAACAATTTCGCGGAGCCGGGCCAGCCTTGACTTCTTTAAGGGACAGGCCAGCCTGCACAAAACCGCCTATCAAAAAATGATTCGGAACCTTCTGGATGCGTATGCCGTCCAGAACATGAAATAGGCCCCAACAAGGCTGCGTACCGCGGTCCATCGCCTCGCCGAAATATCCGTTGACCCGCTGAGGCTAAATCGTTACGCTTTTCGCATTTTTCAATGCTCGGCGGTATGCGGCCACGCCTCCACACAGGCAGTCGTCCGTCGGGAGGGGACCACAAATGGACAGAATCGAATTTACGAACAACCATACAGACCACAGCACGAAACAGGGATTTCAGTTCGAGTTTCATTGTGACCGGTGCGGCACCGGGTTCCGCACCCGTTTCCGCCCCTCGGTATTAGGAACCGTCTCCAGCGCCCTCGAGGCGGCCGGCAACTTGTTTGGCGGTCTCCTCGGCCGGGCCTCCGACCTGAGCGAGAGCGCCCGTTCGGCAACCTGGGAGAAGGCCCATGACGACGCGTTTGTCGCCGCGGCCGAGGAACTCAAGCCGGAGTTTGTCCAGTGTCCGCGCTGCTCGGCTTGGGTCTGCCGCAAGAATTGCTGGAACCAGCGCAAGGGGCTCTGCAAGGGCTGCGCGCCCGACCTCGGCGTGGAGATGGCCGCGGCCCAGTCGACCCGCACCGTTGAAGAGATCTGGGCTCACTCGCAGGTGGCGGAAGAGGACCGGGAAATGCTGAAAGAAAAAAGCTGGCGCGAAGGCGTGCGGGCCACCTGCCCGAAATGCAACGCGCCGTTGCCTGCCAAGGTCAAGTTCTGCCCCGAGTGCGGCGCGAAGACGGATCAGGCGAAGCACTGCACCCAGTGCGGCAAGGCGTTGAAGGCCGACGCGAAGTTCTGCGCGGAATGCGGCGCGAAGGCCGAGAACGGCTGAGGCCGTCGACGAAGCGGTCATTCGCCTGAATGTTTCCGGGCCCGTCGCCCTATTCCCGCGGCCTGACGGGACGCGAGGGGCTGGAAAGCGGATGTTCGGCGGCCAGTGCCGGACATTCAGAGATTATGCCAGCCGTGTTGGCAGGGCGTTTCTATATGGCAGAAGAATGTAAGAAAGTGGCGGTTGCTTTAAAAATCAGGCACCGTTCGTGGGCGGGGGCGCCCACGCTCCCAGAAATCGCCACTTTTTCATACGGTGTAGCCTCCAAATAGAAAAGCCTTGGCCGTGTCGGGGGCTTGGCCGGAGTAGATAGAAATAGGGGTCTGTACAAGACATTTCGCCTGTCCGAATGGCGGTTACGGCAAGGACATTGGGCCTTTAACAACCACCGAAACACTGAGAACGCGGAATTGGAAACCCAATCGCAGTCGCCTCTCCGCACCTCATTCTTAAACGGCCACACTTAATCGTTTCTTTTGATCGACAATCGCTTATGGCATAACAACTAGGCGGTTGCGGCTGGACTAAGCGTACCAGACGACGTGTGGGGTTAAGTATAGGCGATGCAGTGTGTTGCATTCCTGGCCCAACTGCCCTTTTAGGCTGAATGCGTGCCCCCTGTGGACGCGCGATCAGCGCCTCCAGACGGCAGCGTGCGAACTGGGCATTGCCTTCTAACACTCGTTGTTTCGCTTTATTTTTTCAGCAGCGCGTCGGTCTCGGCGAGCGAGAAGCGCGTGCTGACCACCGAGTGCTTGCGCTCGTCGTCCCAGTATTTCAGGTAAGTCGTCGCCACGATCGTGCCGTCCGGCAGAAGCTCGACGCCCGGATAGCCGAGGTCGTACAGCTTGTAACCGTGCAGCAGCTTGACGCGGTACTGGCCCGGCTTGCCCTGCCGGATGTCGTCGTAGGTTCCGACCCACGCCACGAAGTGTCCCTTGGTCGGCGAGAGCGGTGCCTGGTCGCGGAACGCGATCACCAGCCGGCCGTCCTTCGTTTGCACGCCCATGTGGCGGTCGCCCGTAAGCCCCCACGAGGTGCTCTTCGGCTCGCTCCACGTCGCGCCCTCGTCGCGGCTGAACATTACGAGGCTGTAGTCCTTGTGCGTGTTCTCCCGCAACAGCGCACACAGCTCGCTCCCGTCCGGCGACCGGAACACGTAGGGCTCGCACGGGTTGCGCCCCTCGACCTTGGCCACCACGCGCGGCGCGCTCCACGTGAAGCCGCCGTCTCGGGTCACCGTCGCCAGCACTTCCAGCGGCGAGCGGTCCGCGCCCTCGGGCCCGCGGTGATAGAGGCCGAGCGTCGAGCCGTCCTTGAGGCGGACCACGCTGCTGAAGGCCATCACGCAGCGGAAAGCCTTGCCGAGCGGCGGCATCTCCTTCCACGTCTTGCCGTCGTCCTCGCTCATGATGCTGGGCATGGCCGCGTCGCTGAACCGTTTCTCGCGCCAGGCGGAGAAAACCCAGAGACGCGCCTTGCCCTGCGGATCGACGATACGGTAGATGCTGGGGCAGTTCTGGTGGGTCTTGAAGCCGGGCGGCAATTGGTCGTCCATCCGTGTCCACGTCCGACCGCCGTCGTCGCTGCGCGCCATCGGCCCGGCCGCACCGCCGTGGTTGATGCACCACACGGCGAAGATCGTCTTGCCGTCGGGCAGCATCACCGTGGTCGGATGGCCCTGATAGACTTCCTTCGTGCCGGCTGCGATCACCGTCTGGCGCACCGCATCCTGGGACAGGTCCACCACGGGCATCTTCGCCTCCTCGCGCCACTTGGCCTGCTGGTCTGCCGAAGGCGCGGTCGCAAGAAACAGAGACGCGTCTGCCGTAAAATCATAGAGCCGCACCGTGCTGCGCCACGGCCGGATCGCAATGTTCCCGAACGCCTTGCGGCCGTCGGGAACCCGGATGATCTCCTCGCCCGCCACGGTGAACGCGATCTCGCCGTTCGCGCGGCGGATCACCACGTCGAAGGGCTTGCCTCCCCGTACGGCCTCCGGCGGCTTGCGCTCATTCTTCTTCCCAGCAAAGAGCGGACCACTCTGGAACATTTCGCCCTTCCCGCCTTCGATCCCGAAATGGTTGTTCTCGTCGATCACGATCGACAGGGCGGACCGCGTGAGATTGTCAACCGCCAGCCTCAGCCGGACGGTGATATCGTCCCCGACCGGCGTTTTGTCGGCGAAAAAAAGGGCGGCCGAGTCTTTCAGGACGACGGCACCATCGGACTCCCGCCAAACAGCCTGGCTCCCGGCCGCGACCCGCAGCCCGACCGCCTTGCCGTCTTTCACGAACACCGCCTCCGCCGCCGAGCCGCACCACGCCGACAGGCCAACCGCAACCAGAGCGGCCCACTTCGTCCATTCTAATTTTGCCATTTTCGCATCCTTTCTGCCGATTCGTCAGTCCGCGCAAGAACGACGCACTTTATGCGTCCTCTCACTTGCGATTAAAGGGAGGGGCAAGCGTCTGCTTGCCCACCCTCGACAAGTTCGGGACATCTGGACGAGCAGACGCTCGTCCCTCCCGCGCGCTCGCGACCGAATGCGGTCCTTTCGCGCGCGGCCGGTCCCCGCACCTTCCGCAACCGCCCACTACAGACTCCATCCCTCGCGATAGGTCCGCCCGAGAAACGCATTCACCGCCGCGTCGTTGGTGACCTTCATGCCCGGGCCGTCCCAGAAAATCTTTTTGCCTGCGCGGACGGAAACGTTGCTGAGCATGCAGACCTCCGCGAGCAAGCCCGAGTGATCGACGAAGTTCGATCCCGGCGGAGGCCCGCCGCGGCACGCGTCGACGAACTCCTTAAAGTGGCCGGGCGAACGGGGCAGCGTTTTCGCGACCTTGCCGAACGCCCGCATGCTCGACTCCGGGATCAGCCGATGCCCCAGCATCTTGCCCTTGTCTCCCACGTACAGCACGCCGCCTCCCCACCCGCGGTCCGCCTCGAGTTCCGGCGGACGCGGTGGGCGCAGTCCGCCGTCGTACCAGTGGAGCGTCACCGGCGGACGCCCGTCTCGCGCGGGAAACTCGAACCGCGTCATCACGCCCTGCGGATGCGTCTCCGAATTCAGTTTGGTGGAGCACGCCTCCACGCTGGTCGGATAGCCGAGGCGCAGCGCCTTGAACGGCGTGGACAGCATGTGGCATCCGAGGTCGCCGATCAGCCCCGTGCCGAAGTCCCACCAGTTGCGCCAGCACCACGGCTGGTACTCCGGGTGGTACGGACGCTCGGGCGCGGGCCCCAGCCACAGGTTCCAGTCGAGCCCGTCGGGGACGGGCGGCGTATCGGAGGGGCGCGTCTCGTACAGAGCGGTCCGCCAAAACCGAGCGCCGTAGGAGGCGTGGATTTCGCGGACCGTGCCGATCGCGCCGGCCGCGATCAGCTCGCAGGTCACGCGCGCCTCTTCGTCCGCCTGGCCGTGGTTGCCCAGCTGCGTGGCCACGCCGGCGGCGCGGGCGGCCTCGGTCACGCGCCGCGTCTCCTCCACCGACCACGCCAGCGGCTTCTCGCAGTAGACGTGTTTCTTGCGTCTCAGCGACTCCATCGTGATCACCGCATGCAGGTGATCGGGCGTTGCGATCATCACCGCGTCGACATCCTCTTTGGCCAACAGCTCGCGGTAATCGGCGTAGGCGCGGCAGCCGCGATACGTGCCGGAGGGCTGCTGCTTCGCATAGTGCTCCTCCACCGCCCGGCGCGCGGGCTCTCGCCCCGCGACGTGTCCCGCTTTGCCTTTGGACCAGTTCCACGACAGGTAGTCATTGCCCTCGCGGCACACGTCGCAGACGGCCACCACCTGAATCTCGGGGAAGCCCAAAAACGTCATCATGTTCTGTAGGCCCTGCCCGCCGACGCCGATGCAGGCGAGCGTCGTCTTTGATCCGGGCGACACCTGCCCGCCGACGCCCAACACGCGGCCCGGCAGAATGGTGAATGCCGCACCCGCGCCCGCCGCAAAGGCCCTGCGCGTAACGGGAACAACCGCACTTTTCGTGTGAACCGTTTTCATGTTCATCCCTTATCCCCCTTTGCCATCGGACTTGTTCGCATCCGACACAAATTGCAGCGCGTCATATGCGCATTCGGCAAAAAACAGTTCCGCCATGTTGAGCTTCGCGTACTCGTAGTGACGAATGGCCTGTTCCACGTCGGGGAAACCTTCGCGGTAACCGGCCAAAGCGATCAGCGCGGCCGCCGCCAGCGGGTTGCGCATGTACCGCGCCTCGTAGCCCTTGCGCTGGCCGAGCACCGCCGGATCGCCCGCCGCCGCCATGCGCTCCGCGTCGGCCTGCGTCTTCTGCTCGAACCATTTCGGATAACCCTCGCGCCAGCGGGCGTGGCCAAAAACTTTCGTGTCCGCGTTGTCGAACTGCTTGTAGGCCCCGATTACCGCGCGCGCCCCCTTGGCGTTGATTTCAAGCCCAATCCGGTAGGCCTCCCGGGCCTGCGCGTCGTCCTCCGTTCTTGCGAGCCACGCCAGCGCGCCCTGCGAACTGACATAAATCCAGAGCAAGCCCTGGTCGATGTTCTTGATCTGATCGCGGTCGTACGGATATCCCTCGGCGCAGATCTCAAGTCGTGTCTTGTCGGTCTTCGGAGACCGCTCGGACAGCGCCGCGCAATAACGCGCCAGCCAGACGCTGTCGCGAGTGACATCGTACATCTCGCGCAGGATCGAAAGGTACATCACCGCGCCGTGGTGACGGAACATTTTGAAGTCGCCGCGCGACTCCCCTTTGAACGCGCCATCGCAGGGGCACTTCCAATCCAGCGTCTCGAGCGCGTCGGCGACCTCGCGCATTTTGTCCACGACAGCCTTGCGTTCGGACTCATCCGGGATATCGCTCATCGCGTACGCGTGGAGACCGTAGAACCAAGGGTGCGTCTGGTCCTGAGAGCCCAGAGGATAATGGCATTTCCCATCCGTTCCGACGCCGCGCGCGATGAAGCCCTTCACATCGGAGACGGAGGCGCACAGCAGCAGCCCCTTCACCAAACGCCTGATCCGCTCGCGATCCTCGGGCCGGCCTTCGCGTTTCACCCGCTCGCAGTACGAGGCCAGATAGGTGCCCGTGAACATCGGCCCGTTCTCGATGGGGCTCCACCAGCCGATCGCGTTGGGCCGACCCTGCGCGCAATCCTCCGGCGTCGGAATCTCGCCCGCGTAGTCGTGAATCAAACCGTCGGCACCGATAAAGCGCGTCCACAGCTCGTGATGGGCGCGTTCCGCCGCCCCTGCGGTCTCTGCTTCCGCGCTCCACCCGCACAAAGCCGACAACCCGGCCAAAACAGCCGACGCGAAGATTCTTATCGTATGATTGCGCAAGTTGTTCCCCTTTCGTTAAAATTTAGCACAAGCGCAAATCGTCCCACGATGGGAACGCCGCGCGATTATTCACGTGGTCGCGATGCGGAGGGCGGTCGATTTTCAATAATCCTGAACCCGATGCCATCCTCCATGATTAGTTTATTTTATCATTTCGCGCGCACGCCAGCCATTATGAATTGAATTTGTGTGAACAGGAGGAAAGGCGCACGTACGTTTGTTTTATGCGTCCATTGGATGGCGGGCGATATTTTTCGTGATGCGGCGACAAGCGCATGCACATCGCCTGCGGACGGATCAGAAAATTTTTCCGACGGAGAGTCCGACCATATGGGCGCATCCGTTTTCGAAACGAACGCGTGTGGACGTGCCGTTGATATTGACGGTCTTCGTATTGTCGACCATGCGGAGATAGTTGTAGCTCACGTTGAGCGACCACGTACTCCATTTGTATCCGAACCCCAGTCCGACGATGTGGCGGTCGCCGGCGGGCAGCATGAAGTCGGCGTGGTCTTTGCTGACGGGGCACATGTCGTACACGTAGCCCGTTTGTAGCGACCAGCTTTCGGTGAGCGCGTAGTCGGCACCGAGAGAGGCGCGCCAAACATCGGACCAGTCTTTCGTTGTGTAACTTTGGGTGACACCGGGAATGATGGCGCTGCCGAAGTCGATGTTGAGGGCGTCGTAGGTGCTCCACTCGGTCCAAGTGAGCGCCGTTCCGAGGTTCAGCTTCTCGGTGGCCTGGTAGTTGAAGCCGGCGGTGGCGGAGGAGGGAAGCGTCAGGTCGGCCTCGGCGGAGGTGCTGTTGTCGGGAGGCGGTGAGGGCAACGGAGCCGCCGGAACCGTAGCCGTGCTGTCGAATTTCACATCGCCCTCAACCGCCTGTTTCACGCGCGAGCGATAGACGAGCCCAAAACCAAGGTCGTCGGTAATTTTGTATAATGCGGCAGCGTTGTATCCGAACCCCCAAGAGTCGCCATTGAGCTTCATGGTGCCCAGCGTATTGCCGTAGAGAGGAACAGCGGTGGCGGGGGTCGCGACGGCGCGCTTGTTGTAGAAGTCGAGGTACATCGCCCGAACACCCAGCGCGAGCGACAGTCGGTCGGTGGCCTTGTAGGCGACGTTCGGGTTGAGGGTGATCGTGTCGATGGTGGTTTCGATGGCGTTGAAACGCCCCGGCCAATCGGCCGGGTATTTGGTTCCCAGCCCATATTCGCTGTAGACGCCCATGCCCAGCCACCAAGAGTCGTGCGCCTGCCAAGTCGCATAGGCGTGCGGCGGCGGGAACCAAGCGGGGTCGACATGGGTATGGCCGCCGGGCATCTCGATGCGACCGCTCGGCTGGATGAGGGTGACGCCCGCCATCGTTTGGACGCCGGGAAGCTGGGTCATGCCGGCCGGGTTGGCGTACACCGTCGACGCGTCGTAGGCTTTCCCGACGGTCGCCCCGCCCATGGCGTTGCCACGCGCGCTGGTCTCGTACAGAGAAAAACCGGCGGCGTGAAGACGGGACGCGCCGAGAAGAAGAAACACGGAGAATAGGGCAACGGCGCGTGCGCATGGAGTGTGCGGCATGTTTTTCCTGTCACTATGAGGTGAATGAGGCCCACCGGTCGTCCCGACCAAAAATTACAAGATGACAAAATATGTTATTTTGTCGCGATTGACAACCAAAAACAAACGATCCCGAAATCATGCCCGATGTTGTGTCGGCCGAAGGAAAAGATTAGACTGCGCGTATCAGCCGGAGGACACACGATGAAACGTCGCGAGTTTTTGAAGGCGGCGGCAGGGGCGACCGTCGCGTTGGCAGGCAGCGGATGCCGAACGGCAGAGCGAATGGCGAAAGACAGGCGCGCGGCATCGGTGTTGCGCGCACAAGCGCTGGACGAGGTGCGAGTGGGCTTCATCGGCCTCGGCAAACGCGGGCCAAGCGCGGTGCGCCGATTGTGCCGCATCCCAAAGGTCAAGGTTGTCGCCGTGTGCGACGTGTACGAGGACCGGGCGGCCCGGGCGGCGACCGACGTGGTGGCCGCAGGCCAGCCGAGTCCGCAGATGTACTTCGGTTCGGAACACGCCTACAAAAAACTCTGCGAGCGGCCCGACGTGAATCTGATCTACGCCTGCACCCCGTGGGAATGGCACGTGCCGATGGCCTTGGACGCCATGGCGTGCGGTAAGCACGTCGTCACCGAAGTGCCGATGGCCCTGACCGTCGCGGACTGCTGGAAGCTCGTCGACGCGGCCGAGAAGACTCGCCTGCATTGCATGATGCTGGAGAACTGCTGCTACGGCGAGGACGAGTTGTTCGCGCTCATGCTCGCCCGCAACGGCCTGCTGGGCGAGCTGGTACACGGCGACTGCGGCTACATCCACGAACTGCGCGCCGGACTGACGGACGGCACCTACTACAAGGACTACGCCTTCGAGTACTTCAAGCGCCACACCGGCAACTCCTATCCGACGCACGGGCTGGGACCGGTCTGTCAGTACATGGGCATCAACCGCGGCGACCGCCTCGAACGGCTGGTCTCTCTGGAGTCGAACGAGTTCGGCCTGACCGCCTTCATCAAGGATAAGTTCGGGAACTCCGACCCGCGCGCGCATTATCCGTACAAGACCGGCGACATGAACACCACCGTGGTCCGCACCGCGCGCGGCCGGACGATCATGGTGCAGTACGGACGCTACAGCCCCCGGCCCTACACGCGCATCAATCTGATCTCCGGCACACAAGGCACGTTGTGCTCCTATCCGTTGCGCGTCGCGCTGAGTCCGAACTGGCACGAGTGGCTGAACGAAAAGGCGCTCGCGGAACTGAAGGCGAAATACACGCATCCGCTGTGGCGCAAGATCGGGGAACTGGCGCGGAAAAACGGCGGACACGGCGGCATGGACTACATCATGGAGTACCGCTTGTGCCACTGCCTCCTGAACGGCCTGCCACTTGACCAAAGCGTCTACGACGGGGCGGCGTGGAGTTCGCTGGTGGAGCTGACCGAGCGCTCGGTGCTGCAGAACGGCGCGTCGGTGGAGATTCCTGATTTCACGCGCGGCGCGTGGCGGACGGCCGAACCGCTCGGCATCGTCGAAGTCTGACGCGCAAAAGAAAGGAACGGTAAATGCGTTTGCGGAAGCGCCTGCCTGGGTGCGATTCAGTTTAGTTGAAACAGAATCGCCCCAAGGAGGATTTAGGAGTTAGGATTTAGGAGTGGAAAGCCTTGAAAAACGGGCCTTTGAACGAAAAACGCTCGCATGCGAAGTCCTT
>Ga0172375_10009528_pt1 | contig 12793 bp, 14 predicted proteins | sample LakKiv1m_FD_114537 | JGI IMG/M metagenome (GOLD analysis project Ga0172375, IMG submission 114537) | Freshwater microbial communities from Kabuno Bay, South-Kivu, Congo - kab_092012_11.1m | ecosystem: Environmental > Aquatic > Freshwater > Lake | place: Democratic Republic of the Congo... | reverse complement strand
GTACATGCATAGCGTTCCTCCATGCTTTTCTGCCTCTGTTGCTCAGACGCTGCCGCCGGCGGCGATATTCATTATGCGACAGGGTTGTCCCACCGGTGTCCTTGACCCACAGCCGTCCGCGTGGTAGTCGGAACCGTATGAAACTGATTCCGCTCGCCCTGTTCTTGTGTGCGCTCGCCGCACACGGGGCTTCGGGCTGGCAGAAGGTCGCGTTCAAGGAATTGCCGGTGCCGGCGACAAGCTGCAAGTTCAACCACAAGTTCGATGCGGCACGGGAATCGTTCGAGTTGTATGTGCCGAGGCCGTACACGACGAATCAGGCGTGCGGCGTCCTCGTCTGGATCAGCCCGCAGGAGGACGCGAAGATGCCGCGGCAGTTCGAGCCGTTGTTCGATGAGTTCCGCCTGCTGGCCATCACGGCGGCCAACTGCGGGAACAAGGCGGAGCCGGGACGGCGCGAGGCGTTGGCGATGGCCGCGGCGCTCCAGTTGTCAAAACAGTTCGCGGTTGACCCGAAACGGCGCGTCGTAAGCGGGCTGTCGGGCGGCGGTCGGTTCTCGGCGCTGGCGTGTTTCGTGCACCCGGATTTCTGGCGTGGCGCCATCTCGTGGTGCGGCGGGTTCTTCTACGACAAGTATGACGCGCTGGAAAAGGGACCGGGCTGGCATCGCAACGGCATCAATCACTATTTCCCCGGGCTGGTCACGCCGGAGTTGGCCGCGGCGGCGCGCGCCAATTGCCGGTTCGCGCTCATCACGGGGCCGAAGGATGTGAACCTCGATGATTGCCGGGACATTGACGCGGCGTTGGCCAAGGAGAAATTCCAACACCTGCTCATCGAGGAGGCGGGCTTGGGTCATGCCGTCGGCAGCAACGACAGTATGCGGCGGGCATTGAAGTTCGTGCTCGGCTCGCCAGCAGACGCGGTTAGTGGAGGCCAGTCGCCAAGCCGGAATTGACGGCGCTCAACTGGCTCTGGATGCTCTCGCCGATGGCTTTCAACATGCCCATGGCCGCCACCACGACCAACGCGAGTATCAGCGTGTATTCCACCAGCCCCTGACCGGAGCGGTTACGGCGTTGTCTTGCCAGTGAGATTCTTTTCATCGTCTTTGCATTCGCAACACGGTGGCGGAAACTACAGGGTCGCCTTTGTCCCGTCAAGCCTTCCGACCTTATTTGGTGAAGCTGACTTCGAGGTTGAGGGTCACGCGCAACGGTGTGTCGGGCGCGACCAGCAGGTTCGTCACCTTGAACGGCAACGCCACGGTCCGTTTGCCCTTCTCGACGACTCCGGTGCCGCGCGTCTCCAGCAGAACCGTCTTCCGCGCTGGCAACGTCAGTTCCTTCGGGATGCTGATTTCGGCCACGTCACCTTCCCGTTCGAGCTTGTAGTCAACGTCGGAGCGGTTCGCAATCGGGATGTACACGCGCCGTTTGTCCTTGAGCGTGACCTGCGGTTTCTTGATCTGGATGGACTTCTCGAAAACCGGTTTCAGGAATTGTTCCTCGCCAAACAAGCGGTTGCCCAAGTAGCCGGCGGTGCGCCGCTGCTGCAACGCCTCCTTGATGGCGTCGGCCGTCCGCTCCTTCGCAAACACCAACGTCACGGGGCGATGGTCGCCCGGGCAGAGATAATACTCCTGATCCACGGGGGCATGGACGTCCGAGTCGCACAGCATGGTCAGCTTCTTCTCCAGCGCCCAACGGTGCACGACCGGGTAATAGTCGGTTTCGTTCACGATCTCGATTCCTTGAAACAGCTTCGCGTCGTGCAACTCGGTGTGTTCAGGATACCAACGCACGACTTTGTCAGCCTCGAGTTGTTTTTCCCAGCCGGGATGGTTCCAAAACACGAATGCGCCTTGGGCGTGCGCCGCTTTTATGGCGTCACGCCACTCGGTGACCGCCAATGCGTTGGCGTTGGTCACGAAGATGGCGTTGAAGTGTCCCGGCGGCATCTTGCGGGTGATCTCAGAGCCGCGAATGACGATGATGTCGAGATCGTTGCCTTTGCCACGCGCGATTTCGGCGGAACGATTGAAGTCGTTGGTGGCGGTGGTGACATCGGTTTTGTGCGCCTGATACTCGATGTGGTCGGTGATGGCGATGGCGTCCAACCCATGCCGCCACGCTTCCTCCACGCGCACCGTCGGCCACACCAAGCCGTCGGAAAACACCGTGTGCATGTGGAAATCGCATTTCAGCGTCAGGTAACCGGGGATGTCCGGGATGTTGATCTCCGTCCGCGTCTGCGCCTCGGGTCTTCCGGCCAGCGCCAGCGCCGCGCTCAACAACCAAACGACCAAGCACAACCTTCTCATGATGTTTTTCTCCTGTTTATTCATTTTGTTAGCGACAGCGCCCGTCGAGGCAATCCTGTTTACTTCACGCGCTTGGCGTCGCCCCAGAGTTGTTCGAGGGCGTAACGCTCGCGCAGTTCGGGATGGAAGATGTGAACCATCACGTCGCCGAAATCCAACACCACCCAGCGGCTCGGCGGCTGGCCGGTGTGATGTTTGGGACGAAGGCCTTTCTCGCGGGCACAGCGCGACACTTCTTCGGCGATGGCTTTCAACTGCGGCTCGGAGTCGCCCGAGCAGAGAATGAGGTAATCCGTGATGGAGGAAATGTTTCGGACGTCGAGAATCAGGACGTCTTCGGCTTTTTTGTCCAGTGCCGCTTCGCGGCAGAGTTTGGCTAACGTGCGTGCTTCGATGATTCAGTCTCCTTTCATTGATATAGCTTTTGGCGCTGAATATAGCGGAGCACCGCCTCCGGCACAAGCCAGCGAACAGACTGGCCGCGCGCCAGCCGTTCCCGGATCTCACGCGACGCGATAGCGCAGGGATGGCCTGCCACGAACCGGCACCGCAACCCGAATCCTTCCGGCACTTCCGGGGCGCATCCGGGCCGTGCCACGACGGCAAATACGCACAGCCGGGCCAGCCGCCGGATGTCACGCCAGTGCGGCAGTTCCTCCAGCGAATCAGCGCCGATGATGAAATAGAACTCGGCATCGGGATGACGGCGCTGCAATTCCGCGACGGTTTCGACGGAGTACGACGCGCCGCCGCGCCGAACTTCGATGTCGTCGGCCACGAATTGTTCACAGCCACGGATGGCCAGCCGCACCATTTTCAGGCGTTCTGTTCCGGAAATGTTCCGGTCGAGCGACTTGTGCGGCGGCGTGGCGGCGGGGATGAATTTCACGCAGTCCAGCCCCAAGGCCTCCATCGCATCGTGCGCGATGAGCAGGTGCCCGATGTGGATCGGGTTGAACGTGCCGCCGAGCAGGCCAATCCTTGCGTTGCGTTTCATCGGTGCGTCATTATACTGGCTAGCATCGTGAATGCCAGCACCAACCCGGTGTCCCTCGGAAAACGTTTCCGTTACGCTTTGGAAACGGCGGGGTTCCGTCTCTTGATCTGCCTGTTGCCGTGTTTGTCGTTCCGCGGATTGCAGGGGCTGGCGCGCGGTCTTGGGTCGCTCGCCTATCGTGTTGCCGGCAAGCCGCGCCGGATTGCGCTGGCGAACCTCGACGTCGCGTTCGGCCACACGAAGCCGCTTGCCGAGAAGGAACGAATCGCCCGCTGCTCGATGCAGAACCTGGCGACCACAATCCTGACGCTGTTCTGGTCGGCGCGACAGACGCCCAAAGAACTCAATGCCGTCGTCGAACCTGACGCCGAGAACCTGGACTTTGCGCGGCAGGTGGTGGCGCGCGGCAAAGGCGTGGTTTGCGCCACGCTCCACTACGGCAACTGGGAACTGCTCTCGCTGGCCACGGGGAACTACGGGTTTCCCGTTCACATCGTGGCCGAGTTTTCGCGGAACGCGGCCTTGGCGGAACTGATCCACGGGTTGCGTTCGCGCACGGGCAACCGCATCATCGCGCAACGCGGCGCCGCGCCCAAGTTGCTCCGCGCGCTCCGCAAGGGCGAGGTGGTGGTATTGATCATTGACCAGAACGCGCCGGAGGAAGGCGGCGGCGAGTGGCTGGAATTTTTCGGGCTGCCGGCATTCAACAACGTGATCGCCGCGGCGCTGGCGATACGAACGGGCGCGGCGTTGTGCAGTTGCCACACGGTGCCGATGCCGGATGGACGGGTCCGCGTGGTGTACGGCCCCGAGATTCCATACACGGTGACAGACGACTACGAGGCCGATGTCCGTCGCGTCAGCCAGCAATGCCTCGATCACTTCGAGCAGTTGATCCGGCAGCAACCGGGCTTCTGGCTTTGGACATACAAACGATGGAAACACCGCCGCGACCTCGGCGACACACGGTATCCGTTCTACACGAGCGAGGGCGTGCTTCCTTTGCCGTCTCGCGCCAATAAAAAGATGAACGCGCCCCAGAGCAGCAGCGCCGCGACCAGCAACGCGTCAAATGTGCGAACAAACCGCGTCGTGAGCGAGAACACGCTCAGAACAAGCCAACCACCCACTCCCCACTGAAAGAGACGTTGCACCCGAGTATCTGTCTTGGTCAGCGCCAGCGCTGCTCCCACGGTCAGTGGGATTGCCAGCACTGCGAAGTAATGATTCCAGGTTAACGGTGAGACGAACAGCATCAGCGGAATAACACCACACAATTGGAGCGCCGTAAGAGGTTGACCGGGCATCCCCTTGCCTTTCCGGCACACCCACGCTGTGGCGGCAAGCAGCGCCAGGTTGATCGCGAAAGCGACTCGACCGCCAGTGTTTGCGTTGGCGGCGGTGTCCTCACCCCACAAAAACAACCGGGTAACGGACGCTCGCACCGATTGATTGCGGGTGATCTGCCCATCAAACGTGTCCCGGAAAGTCCCCTGTTTCGCTTCGTAACTATACGCATTGAGCACCATGCGCTCAGTCCATTTGTAGAGGAATCGGGCATTCTCCCGCACACCAAACACAACACTGGGCGCGATCAACAGCAGCACGACAGACCCCACCGCCGTCGCGATCACCATGCGGAATCGGCCCTTCAACAGGAAGTATCCCATCAGTAACGCAGGAAACGCCTTGATCGTAATCGCCGCCATCAGGCAGAACCCGGCCAGCCAATCGCGCTTTTTCAGGTAGCACGCGACGCTGCCCGTGACAAGAAACATGACCAACAACGATGGTTGTCCGCGGACGATGGCGGACATCGTGATCGGTAACGTCAGCACGATGGCTAGAACCGTCAACCAGTACTCGCTCACGGCGCAAGCCGGTATCGCCTGCCGCGCCAACCGCGCCGACAATCGCGCGCTTCCCCATACCATCAAGACTGACAAACCATACCAGATCAATGATCCCCAAAACACATTGACCATCGCAAACGGCGCCATGGCGATGGCGACCACCGGCATCGACATGAACAACCAGTTGCGCGCATTGTGCGCGTCGGTGGGATCCGTGCCGTCCCAGACGGCAAGTCCGGCTTCGCGATAAACCGTGAAATCCGTCCGATGTGCCTTCGATCCCCATGTCCGATCACCGAAACGGTGTGGACCCGACCGATACACCGTGTCGGCACCGAGGAAGATCACAAAGACCACAGCGACGACTGCTAGAATGCGGCGGACAATCTTGTTTTTCATCGAATGGTATCGTGTCGGATGTACCTGCCGGCAGCAAGCCTAAACTCGCTTTGCAAGCACAGAGCGTCCTGCTAAGATGTGCGTACTTTGCGGAGATCACCTTCCAGAGTTATCGTCGGCTGCTGCGGGTTCGCCGCGGCGCAGGAGAAATATTTCTCGAAGTTCCCCTGCGTGGAGATTGACACAAGTTTCTACAACCTGCCGAAGCTTGAGACGGCGCAGCGATGGCGCGCGATGGCGCCGGCCGGTTTCCAGTTTGCGTTGAAGGCGTGGCAAGTCATCACGCACCGCGCGGACAGCCCGACCTACAAGCGCACCCGGCTCGATCCGCGCGACCGACCGTATTGCGGACATTTCGGATTCAACCCGACCATCCGCTGGGCGTGGGACGAGACGTTTGCCGTGGCGAAGGCGCTGGAGGCGTTTCTCGTGCTGTTCCAATGTCCCGCCAGCTTTCGGCCGACCAAGGAGAACGTGGACGGCCTACGAAGGTTTTTCGAGCGGGCGAAACGCGGGAAGTTCCTGATGGGTTGGGAGCCGCGCGGTGTATGGGATGCGGAGTTGATCGCCACGCTGTGCGATGGACTCGATCTGGTGCACGTGGTTGACCCGTTTCAAACGTTACCAGTGGATCACGCGGCAGTTCGCTACTTTCGGCTCCACGGTCTGGCCGGGTATCGCCACCGATTCAGCGAGGAGGAATTACATCGGCTTCGCGAACTCTGCCGAGCGCAACAAACAACCGTGTACTGCCTGTTCAACAATGTCCCGATGGGATCGGATGCGGAGAGGTTCGCGCGGTTGCTGGGGTCTGGCTGATCACGCGACCAGCTTGTTCACCGCGTCAATCAATTCCTGAAGGCTGAACGGCTTCAACACATAGCGGGCTGGCACGGAACTGAGGAAACTGCGTACCCCGCTGTCGTTTGCATACCCCGTGATGAACAAGAACCGGTTGGCGAGTTCCGGATGCAGTTCTGTTGCCCGACGGTAAAAGGCATCGCCCAGCAGCTTCGGCATCATGAGATCGCAAACAATTGCGTCGTAGTGGTGCACTTTCGCTTTGAGGAGGGCTTCCTCGCCATCGTAGGCGACATCTACGAGAAAATTGTCGTCCATCAACGCCGTTCGCAGCGAGTCCACCAACTGACGGTCATCGTCCACCAGCAGGACAGCCTTGAATTGTTGTTTCGAGGAAGAAGTAGTCGCGTTCATTTCGGCCAGACCATACCCCGGTCGTCGGCGTCTGGCAATCCTCAATCTTCGCCAAATACCTCTGAGGGCGATAGCGCCTGCGGGTCGGGAAAGAAGTCCTCGTGGCGCAGCGGCACCTCCTGCCGCCGCATCGGGAAGAACCGTCCGGTCGCCGATGCGCAGACCTCGCCATTGGCAGCGCGCAATTCCGCTGTCGTGAAGCACATTCGTCGGTGGCTCTCCGCGACCCGCGCCACCAGCAGATACCTCTTCCCCACTTCGACCTTCTTCTGGTAACGCACCTCCAGTTGTGTCGAGACGTGGAATCGTCGGCTCGCGTACGAGGCCGCCCAGAACATCGTTTCATCGAGCGCGCTCGCGATCACGCCGCCGTGGATGATGCCGCGATAGCCTTCGTGGCGCGTGTCCGGGTGGAAGTCGGCGCGGATTTCGCCGTCCTCGACGCGGAACTTCAGGCGCAGGCCGTGCGGGTTGTCCGCGCCGCAAACGAAACACCCGTGCGTGTAGGGCAACAGGATCGCGCTCACTTGATCATCGCCCGTATCAGGCGTCCCACCAGATACACGATAAACCAGAACGGCAGCGCAAACACCAAGACCGCGATCAGATACGAGTGATCCCAGTTCAGCAACCGCGCCTGCATCGGATAGAGCAGGATCAGGAAGTAACACGAGAACCGCGTGTGCCCCAACACCTCGCAGAGCGTCTTGTCCTTCTTGCGAAGCCCCAGCACAATCGTGAACAAGCCCAGCGCCACCGTTGTCGCCGTCACCAGCCATGCCACTGTCATCTGTTGCTTCGACGCCTGCAACATGTATCCCCTCCAGCCGACACCCGACAGGTATGCGCCCCAGTTCAATCCAGCCCAGAGCATGACGAAACCGTTGCCGACCGCGTGGCCGAACGACACGTTCTTCTTGTACAGTTCGCCCAGCACGAGCGTCACGTACAACGGCAGGATTCCCAGCCACACGGCGCCGAAATGGCGGAACGGCTCCGTCACCAGCGTCAGCCAGTTCATCCAATACATTTGCAGCGTAGCCACAAGCAACCTCCTTTGCGACGCTTTTACCACAACGCGCCTTGCGCGTCCAGAGCGCGCACAGTATAGTCACCCCCGTGATTTTGAACATCGTCAAATGTGGTCATCCTGTGTTGCGCGAAAAAGGCAAACGCATCGAGCGTGTCACGCCCGAACTGCGCCAGCTCGTGCGCGACATGATTGAAACCATGTACGCCGCCAACGGCGTCGGACTCGCCGCGCAACAGGTCGGACGCGCCTTGATGCTCACCGTCATTGACGTCGCCCACGGCGAACAACCTTCCGAGTTCCGTCTCGACGGCCAGCGTCAGGACATCGCGGCCCACATGCCGTTGGTCGTGCTCAATCCGCGCATCACCGGCTCCGAAGGCGAACAAACCAGCGAGGAAGGCTGTCTCAGCGTCCCGGAAATCACCGCCGCCATCCGCCGGGCCGCCTGCGTCCGCGTCGAGGCGCAGGACCTCGACGCCAAACCGCTCCGCATCGAGGCGACCGGGCTTCTCGCCCGCGCGCTCCAACACGAGATTGATCACCTCAACGGCATCCTGTTCCTCGACCGCATGGACGCAGCGACCCGCACCAGTTTCTCCGGCAAGATCAAAAAACTCCAGAAGAAGACGCAGGCCGCGTTAAAGGCGAAACGATGAATTTCTTCCGTATCATGTTCCGGTGTTGTTCCGGCTTTCAAACATACCGCGAAGTGCGGGACCTACCGGTTCGCAGTTCGTTGTTCTACCTCGCCGGACTTGTGGCGCTGCTGGGGCTAGTGCTCGCGGCGCGCTTCGTGCCGTGGGGCTGGCAATTGAGCGATGCCGTGGGCGACTGGACCGGGGCGAACGTCCCGCCATTTCGCATCCAACAGGGCAAGGCGCTTGCGGACGTCCCGCAACCGTATCGGGCCGGCGACGACGATTTCCTTTTCCTTCTCGACACCACCGGCAAGATCACCGCTGCCGATCCGCAGGCCATGCACGGCGTCTTGGTGACCGGTGACGCCCTTGTGTTCTGGATGAAAGGCGACCGCAGTCCGACCTCTCCTGTGTTTGCCCAGCAGCACAGCCTGCGCGGGTTCCCCAACGCCGAGATCAACGCCGACTACATCCGCAACTTCCTGCGCGCCGGCATCATCATGTGTGTCCCCGTATTCTTGGTGGGCGGCTTTTGCGTCGCCCTCGCGCAGATATTGCTCTTCTCGTTCGCGGCTGCGGTCCTCGAACGCGGCGTTGCCAACGGCCTGCGTTGGTCGCAGCTTTTCAACATCGCCCTCTACGCCATCACGCCCGCTGCCATCATTTTCACCACCTACGCCGCGATGCGCTTGCAGGGACTCGACCTTCAACTCATCTACATCGTCGCCTACGGCATCTTCCTGCTCGGCGCCGCCCGCGCCTGCCGTAAACCCGCCGCGGAAGAAAAAAACGCCGACAACGAATGGCTCTGACGTATGTCGCTGACTGAACCCCAGCGACGCGAGAAACAGTTTGTCGCCGCCACGTCGGTCGCCGCCGCCGTGTTGCTCACGGCCATGAAGATTGTCGTCGGGGTTTTGACCGGTAGCCTGGGTATCCTTGCCGAGGCCGCTCATTCCGGCCTCGACCTCGTTGCCGCGGTCATCACCCTCTTCGCCGTCCGCGCCAGCGACCGGGCGCCCGACGCCGCACATCACTACGGCCACGGCAAGATCGAAAACCTCAGCGCGCTCGCCGAAACGTTTTTACTTTTCCTCACCTGCGGCTGGATCATCTACGAAGCCGTCGAGCGGCTTTTCTTCCGTCCACGACCCGTTGACGCTACTGGCTGGGCCTTCGCCACCATGAGCGTTTCGATCATTGTGGACTTCTCACGATCTCGCGCCCTCGCCCGCGTCGCGAAGAAATACCAAAGCCAGGCGCTCGAAGCTGACGCCTTGCATTTCCAAACCGACATCTGGAGTTCGCTGGTCGTCCTCGGCGGCCTCGGCTTCGTCCGTCTTGGCATCGGCGGCGGACGCGCCGACGCCATCGCCGCGTTGGTCGTTGCCCTCATCGTCATCTACGTCAGCTACCGGCTTGGCCGGCGCACCGTGGATGCCCTTCTCGACACGGCTCCCGCTGGCCTCACCGATCAGATCACCGAGGCGATTACTAACCTCCCTGGCGTCTGCCACATCCTCCGCGCCCGCCTCCGCGGCTCCGGCAGCCACCTGTTCGTCGAATTGCGTGTCGCTGTGCCGCGCCATTACTCGCTTCAGGACACGCACGGCGTCACGCATCGTATCCAAGACGCCGTCCGCGCCATTGCACCGGGTGCGGATGTTGTGGTGGATCCTGTGCCGTCAGCGGAAAAGGAGAACGTTCTCGAACGCATTCGCGCGGTGGCCGACCGCGGCCACTTCGCCATCCACCACATCACGACACACCATACGCAACGTGGCATGTACATGGACCTCGACCTCGAAGTCGAGCCATCGCTGAGTTTCGAGCACGCCCACGCTCACGCCACGGATTTGGAGAAACAACTGCAAGAGGAATTCGGCGAACTGGCCAACATCAACGTCCACATCGAGCCGCGCGACAAGGAAACCTTGGCCGCCGTGGAGTTACCCGCTGAACACGCCCGCCGCTACACCGAACGCCTTGATGCGTTGCGACAGGAATTCCCCGTCGTGCGTGAGATTCAGGATGTCCGCATCCAACGAATGCGCAGCGGCGTGTACCTATCGTTCCACGCGTTGATGGACGCCACCCACTCTGTTACCGAAGTTCATCAAGTGGCCGAGGACTTGGAAATGCGCCTGCGGCACGAGTTCCCCGAACTCTACCGCATCGTCATCCACGCCGAACCGTCCATGGCTCGCTGAAACGTCCGTTTATCCCCCACCCTTGCCGCGGATGCCGGGCTTGGTAAGCGACTGCAGGTCGAAGAGGTTCGTCAACTCCGCCTTGCTTAACCCGCTTTCCTTCTCGGCAACCTCACGCACCGTCTTGCCGGTCGCGTACGCCTTCTTGGCAATGGCCGCAGCCTTGTCGTAGCCGATGACCGGCGCCAACGGCGTTACCATCGCCAGACTTTGCTCGACCAGTGATTCGCAACGCTCCCGGTCTGCTTCGATTCCGGCGACGCATTTGTCGGCGAAGTTTCGTGACGCCTTCGCAAGCAATTCGACGCTCTCAATAAGTTGCGCGCCGATCAACGGCATGGCCACATTCAACTCGAAGAAGCTTTGCAGGCCGCCAAGCGTGATTGTCGTGTCCGCACCGATGACCCAGAGACAGACCTGAATCGTGCTCTCAGCGATGACCGGATTGACCTTGCCGGGCATGATGGAGCTGCCGGGCTGTACGGCCGCTAGTTTTAGCTCGCCGACGCCACAACGCGGGCCGCTGCCGATCAGGCGGATGTCGTTGGCGATCTTGGCGAGACTGACCGCGATAGTCTTGAGACACCCGGACGTCTCGACACACGCATCACGCGCCGCGGCCGCTTCATAGTGGTTACGCGCCTCAGCCAATTTGAGGCCGAGCTTCGCGATGGTCTTCTTGGCGAAGTCGGGATGAGCATTGAGACCGGAACCCACGGCGGTGCCGCCGAGCGGCAATTCACTCAATACTTCAATGGCGCGCCGAGCGCGGACGATACCGTGCTCGACCTGTGAGGCGTATCCGCCGAACTCGTGTCCAAGTCTGACTGGCGTGGCGTCCTGCAGGTGAGTGCGCCCAATCTTGATGATGTCGTCGAACGCTTTCGCCTTCTTCGCCAACGCGGCACGCAACTGTTCCAGGCCGGGCAGCAGTTCGTCTTGGATCGCCGCGATCGTGCTGAGATGAATCGCAGTCGGGAACACGTCGTTGGAAGACTGGCAGAGGTTGACGTGATCGTTTGGATGGACCGGCGATTTGTCGCCACGTTTGCCGCCGAGCAGTTCGTTGGCGCGACTGGCGATGACCTCGTTGGCGTTCATGTTGGTCGAGGTCCCGCTGCCGGTCTGGAAAACGTCCACGGGAAACTGCGCGTCGAGCTTGCCGTCGGCGACTTCGCCTGCGGCAGCGATGATGGCCTCAGCGCGCCTCTTGTCGAGGAGGCCGAGTTCGAGGTTCGTCTGCGCGGCAGCGCGTTTGATGCGGCCAAGCGCGTGGATGAACCGCGGCCGCATCGGCCAGCCGCTGATCGGGAAGTTAGTGACAGCCCGCTGGGTCTGGACGCCGTAATACGCATCCGACGGGACCGGAAGCGAACCGAGAGAATCCTTCTCTGTGCGCGTTGTCATAATGTGGCGGAGTCTAGCGCAACGGGAAAAGATTTGCAGCTTGAATCGCAACCTCGGCGTTACGACTTGAAATCGCGCAGGCAAAACGCCATCGCGCCGACCACCCAAAAGGTGACGCCAAGCGCCGCGAGATAGACGAGCGACTCGCCTATGGTCCACCACGGGATGATGTCCTGATAGATCCGCACCCAACTGGACGTGTGGTACGTGATGAAGTATTTCTGGAACGACTGGAAGAACGGTACGTTCCGCAAGACGAAGTCGGTGAACATCACCGTCAACGTCAGAATCGTTGCGGCAGCCGGTTTCATCTTGAAGCAGGAGAACATGAACGACAATGCTGTGATGATTTGCAGCACCACCGCCAGCAGCACGACCGCGATGGCGTAGCGCGCCAACCCATCCGCCGTTGGAAAGACGCCAAACAAGCCTTCGTGCGGCACATAGACGAACAACTGGCCAAGACGTCCTTGGTAGATCAAGCCGGTAGCGAGACTGGTGATGCCAAGAAAAATCATCAACACACTGGTGTAGAGCGCGCATGCCAGCCATTTGACCTGCAGTAGCCGCAGCCGTGACACGGGTCGTGCCAGAACCATTCGCATCGTGCCGTCCTCGATTTCCTTTGCGACAACATCACCGCCGACCAGCGCGAGGTATAACGCGCCCATCAAGAAGATCGTAAACTCGATGATCAACATCGCCAGCGTCAGCCCC
>Ga0172375_10009527_pt1 | contig 12795 bp, 12 predicted proteins | sample LakKiv1m_FD_114537 | JGI IMG/M metagenome (GOLD analysis project Ga0172375, IMG submission 114537) | Freshwater microbial communities from Kabuno Bay, South-Kivu, Congo - kab_092012_11.1m | ecosystem: Environmental > Aquatic > Freshwater > Lake | place: Democratic Republic of the Congo... | reverse complement strand
AGTCAGCGGAAGAAGCCCATCGGCACGACGGGCCGGGGAATTGGCATCGCCTATTCCCTCAAAGCCTCGCGCGACGGCATAAGGCTTGCCGACATCGACGACGAGGACCGCCTCCGCAACTTGACCGACGACGATAGGGCCTTCCTGGCAACGTGGAGAGAGAAGCTCCTTCCCATGTCCCTGGATGCCAGTTCTTACCTCCACCATCACCGGAACGCCTGGACCCTCTTCGAGGGAGCCCAGGGCGCCCTCCTCGACATCGACACGGGAACCTATCCCTTCGTTTCCTCCGGCATGTCCTGCGCCGCCGGGGCGGCTGCCCAGGGGGGAATAGGCCCTCGCAATGTCGACAGAATCCTCGGCGTCTTCAAGGCTTACACCACCCGTGTGGGGAATGGCCCCTTCCCAACGGAATTCGCCGACGATTCGCCCGGATCCCTCTCGAATTACATCAGGACGACAGGCAACGAATACGGCGTAACGACGGGCAGACCCCGACGCTGTGGCTACCTCGATCTCGTCGCTTTGCGCTATGCCTGCATCGTCAACTCGCTCGACCGCCTGGTGCTTACCCATATCGATGTCTACGATGCCCTGCCCGAATTCGAGGCTTGCGTCGCCTATAAAATCCGCGGCAAGGTCGTCGAGGACTTCCCCGCCTCGATAAAGGATCTGGAGGACGCGACTCCCGTTCTTAAGAAATTCCCCGGATGGAACGAGCGTATCGACGGATGCCGCTCATGGGATGAACTTCCCCTGAGGACCCGCGAATACATCCAATTCATCGAAGAGTTCACCGAGACGCCAGTGTCGATCATTTCGGTCGGATCCGACCGCCAGCAGACCATCGTGAGGGAGAGCCCGTGGATAAGATCCTGATTCTCGATTACGGCAGCCAGTACACCCAGCTCATCGGCCGCAGGGTGAGGGAGTTGGGGGTCTATTCCGAGATAATTTCGGGGGATTCCGCCCTGGGCGAGGCGGAACTCCAGGATTGCGTGGGTATCATCCTCTCGGGCTCGCCATACAGCGCCTACGAAGAGAGGGCGCCCGCGCCTCATCAGACGCTCTACGCGTGCGGATTGCCCATGCTCGGCATTTGCTATGGCATACAGCGGATAACGCTGGATTCGGGAGGCGTCGTGGAGCGCCTCCCCGAGCGTGAATACGGGAGAAAGCCCGTTTTTCTCCGCGGCAGCGGCGCCGAGAACGCGCTTTTCGCGGGGGTTGCCAGGGAATTCTCCAGCTGGATGAGCCACGGAGATTCCATATTGAAGCCGGGCGCGGGCTGGAAGGTTATCGCCGAGTCCGAGGGCGGGATAGCCGCCGCTCTCGCGCATTCGAGCCAGCCTCGCTGGGGTGTCCAGTTCCATCCCGAGGTGAGCCACTGCGAGTTCGGCACAAGAATCCTGGAAAATTTCGCCCTGGGCATATGCCGCGCGGGTCGTGGCTGGTCGATGCAGGCCTATCTCGAGCGGGAGGCGGAGAAGATCAAGACGAAGGTCGACCGCGACCCCGTCCTCCTCCTCATTTCGGGGGGCGTCGATTCCACCGTGGCGGGAGCCTTCCTTCTCAAGGTTCTCGATCCGGCGCAAGTCTATCTTCTCTACATCGATACGGGCCTCATGCGCAAGGCCGAGAGCGACGAGGTCATGAAAAACCTGGCTTCGCTCGGGGCGCGCCACCTGCAGAAGGTCGACGCGGAAGCGGAGTTCCTTGGAGCGCTGCGCGGCGAGGCGGATCCAGAGAAAAAGCGAAGGATCATTGGTGACCTTTTTATCACCATACAGGAGCGTGAGGTGGCGCGCCTCGGCATACCCGACGCCTACCTCGTGCAGGGCACTCTCTACACCGACCTCATCGAGTCGGGCAAGGGAGTCGGCAAGAAGGCGCAGGTCATCAAGAGTCACCACAACGTCCGGAGCCCTCTGGTCGAGAAGAAAAGGACCGAAGGGCGGGTGATCGAGCCGTTGGATAGGCTGTACAAGGACGAAGTCAGGGCCTTGGGCCGCCTTCTGGGGCTGCCACCCCATGTGGTGGGCAGACACCCCTTCCCGGGCCCCGGCCTGGGCGTGAGGATCCTCGGCGATGTGACGAAGGAAAAATGCGACATATTGAGGGATGCGGACGCTGTCTACATAGCCGAACTCAAGGAGCGGGGGCTCTACGACAAGATTTGGCAGGCATTCTGCGTGCTCCTGCCCATCCGCTCGGTAGGCGTGGCGGGCGATGAGAGGAAATACGGCTACGTTGTCGCGCTGAGGGCTGTCGTGAGCGAGGATGGCATGACCGCCGATGTCTATCCCTTCGAGTCCAGGGATCTCATCGCCATCTCATCGGCCATCACGAATAGAGTGCCGGCCATCGGGCGGGTCGCTTACGACATTTCGTCCAAGCCTCCCGCCACGATCGAGTGGGAATAAGCGGCCCTTTTCCCTTGCCGCTACTCCGCCTCTTCCGGGTAGCGGTGGAGGGTGCCGTCCGGCCCACGAAGCAGCCAGAACCCATCCTCTTTTCCCGCAACGCTCTCGGGAAGATACATCTTGCCAGCTCCATCCGGAGCATCCACCGCGAAGCGGGGCATCTCCAGACCCGAAAGCCTCCGCCGCAATTCATCATATATCAGCAGGCCTCTCGAAAGGGGAACCCTGAAATGGGAGGTTCCCGCCGCCATATCTCCTTGGAAAAAGTAGTAGGGATCGACTCCCACCCGGACGAGGCCGGCGAACAAGGTTTCAAGCGTATCAGTCGAATCGTTGACGCCACGCAGGAGAACCGTCTGGCTCCGGACAGGCAATCCGGCGCGCAGAAGCAGTTCGATCTTCGCGGCGAAGATCGGGGATATTTCCACCGGATGATTGACCTGGATCACTACCCTCAGAGGCTTGTAGCGGGAGAGCATGGCGACAAGTTCATCGTCGATCCTGTCGGGGAGGGTTACGGGGGCTCTTGTACAAAGCCGTATGAGAATGCCGGGGCGACCCGCCCTGAGCCGGGCGAAAAGGCCTTCCAGCTTTGCCGTTGAGGCGGTGAGGGGGTCGCCACCGGAAACGAGGACTTCGCGCACTTGCGGATGGGCTTGGAGGTAGACGCGCGTCGCTTCCTGAGCCTTTTCTTCCATGAAGCCGCGTTCGTGAGTCAGGAGGGAACGCCTGAAACAATGCCTGCAGAATACCGGGCATTCGCCCGTGCTCCGCAGAAGTATGCGCGAGGGGTATTGGTGGACAAGCCGAGGGAAGGGAGAATGGTCGTGCTCGCGGAGAGGGTCAGTGGCTTCGAGCGGGAGAGCATCAAACTCGGCCTTCGAGGGCAAGACCTGGGCAAGAATCGGGTCGGTGGGGATGCCTCGACCGTTCCTGCTGCAGCTGCGATAGTCTTCGGAAGCGAGGCCGAGCCAATATGCCGTTGCAGCGAAGGGGAGGGCCTCACTCGATTCGAGCCGGCTGATGAGCTCCCCGTCTTCTTTCCCCGGCAGCCTCGAAACCCTTTTTCTCATCGCTTCGCGCCAATCACCGTTCATGTGGTTACGCTATATCGTTTCGCCTGTCCTGTGCAACACCTATGGAGCCGGGCAGGCCGACTGGTATATGCTTTTAGCCGCGCGACCCGGCTCGACCGAACCGCGAAACGCCATACGCAAGGAGCGGGAACATGCCCAGTTACAGGAATCTCGTATTCAAAGGCGGCGGAGTAAGAGGTGTCGCTTATCTCGGCGCTCTCAGCTATCTCTATGAAAATGGCCTGATGCGTTCGGTCGAACGCACGGCGGGTACATCGGCGGGCGCCATCACCGCGACGGTCCTTGCCCTCAATTTCCAGGGTTTTAACGCCATCAAGACCATCAGCGACAGCCTCGATTATCGCAAGGTGCCGGCTGAAGGCAGCCTGAACGCCGAACATGAAAAACTCATCAAGGTAAACCCGCACGCGCTTAAAAAGCTGTCGCTCGGTATTTTCGGCAATCTTCAATGCTCCATTCGCCTCATCCAGGAAAAAGGCTGGTATTCGAGCGAATATCTGTATGCCTGGATAAAATCCGTGATAGCGGGGCAATTCACCGCGGCAAAGGACGCGTACACTTTCAGGGATTTCAGGGACGCATCCATTCATGTCGGCAATCGGCCGTTTTTCGATCTTTTTATAACGGGAACCGACATCTCGAATAGGACGAGTAGAATCTTTTCATTCGAGACTACCCCCGATATGGAGGTAGCGCTCGCCGTTCGGATTTCGATGTCCATCCCCATTTTTTTTGAATCCATCCTCTTTCAATATCCGGGGACCTCGGAAGCCCAGTTTTATGCCGATGGAGGAGTCATGTGGAACTATCCGATAAGTATTTTTGACGATCCGAAATACGGAAGGAGACTGTCCAACGGGCTGAACGATGAGACATTGGGCTTTTTCCCTTATGCGTCGCCTGAAGCGACCAATTACAAGGAAGTGAAAGGGGTGATCGATTACATGGGAGCGCTCTTTGAAAGCCTTCTCCTTGTTCAGGAACAACTTGTGCTCTATGGGGAAAAAAACAAGGAGAGGACGATATTCATAGACGACGTGGGCGTTTCCATGACCAATTTCAATATCGTTTCGGGTGACGAAGTTTACGGAAAGCTGTTCGCCTCAGGTTATGAGGCGGCGAAGGGTTTCTTCGCGGGAAGGGCAAATTGGGATATTCTCCTTCACCGACTGCAGACCAAGTTCGGCTGGAAGCGCGCAGAGTACTGAGTCGCATTCAACCCTGTTCCGATAAGGTTCGACGATTTTTCCGCGAGCCTCGATGCTGATGATTTTGCCTTGAGGAAAACGCAAAAACATGCAATACTATGCAAACGCCAAAGTTTGCAATGGAGAAATTCTCGACATGAAAGAAAGACTTGAGCGCCTCAAAGTGGTCAAGACCCTCATAAAAGCGCACCGGATCGATTCCCAGGACACCCTGCTCCAGTTGCTCTCGGAAGCCGGCTATTCGGTCACCCAGGCTACCCTTTCTCGCGACCTCAAGTATTTGAAGGTCGGTAAAGTCGCCGATGGCCAGACAGGGTATTATTATACAGTTCCCTCCGAGGAGGAAAGGAAAGAATCCGAGAAACATTATATCCAGGATTTCTTGCGCGGCTACGTTTCGGTCGACTGGAACGAGGGACTGGTCGTGGTGAGAACCTTTTCGGGTCACTCCGATTCCGTCGCCCTGGCAATCGACAATATGGGAATGGATGATGTGCTCGGGACGATTTCCGGAAGGGACAACGTCGTCTTCATCGCGCTCAAGCGAAGCTCGAGCGGCGAGGATTTCGTGAAGGCTCTCAAAGCGAAGATTCCCGATTTCGATCCCGAATGAAAGCTTCTGCTGCGTAAAAGACGCTGGCCGTGTCGCGGCCGGCGCCTTTACACCGTTCAGGTCTTCTTTACCCGCTCGCGCATCATCGCGTGTTCTTCCGCCAGATGCTCGATGAGATCCCTCACCTTCCATTCGATGCTCGTGGGCGTCGTCGTCGCGAATGTGGTGGAACCCGCGCCCATGCCGAGGGCTTTGACAGCCCGCATCACGGCGAGCGCCTCCTCGTTCGAGAATCCATGCAGTATGACGGCCTTGAAAGCTTTGTCCATGGGAAAAGTATAGCAGGGAGCTCGGCTGGCGCCTACTCTTTTCGTCGCGCCTGTCCGCCGATATTGCCAGGTACTCCTTCTTTTCGTATCTTTGTATTCAGGAAATCCAATGAACTACGAAAAATTCACGCTAAAGGCGCAGGAAGCCGTCCGGGACGCTTCCGCGCTCGCGCAAACGCACGACAACCCGAACGTTGAAGTCGAGCATCTTCTTTATGCCCTCCTCGCCCAGGACGAAGGCGTCGTTTCGGCTCTCCTCGACCGCATAGGGGCCGACAAGGCGACCGTGGAAAGGGGAGCCGAGGGTCTCATCGCCAAATTGCCCAAGGCATATGGCGCGACCGCCCAGCTCTATCTGTCGGGTAATGCCTCGAAAGTCCTTGCCAAGGCCGAGGCCGAGTCGGCGGCCCTCAAAGACGATTTCGTGGCCGCGGAGCACTTGCTTTTAGGCATCATCGCCGTGGAAGGCGCGGCCGCGTCCCTTCTCAAGGCTCAGGGCGTGACGAAAGACAGGATACTCTCGGCCCTCGTGGCGGTGCGCGGCAACAGGCGCGTCACGGACCAGGACGCCGAGGAAAAATACAGAGTCCTCGAACGCTATACGCGCGATCTCACCGCTCTCGCCCGCGCCGACAAGCTCGATCCCGTCATCGGCCGCGACGAGGAAATCAGGCGGGTCATGCAGGTGCTCTCGAGGCGCACCAAGAACAACCCCGTCATCATCGGCGAGCCGGGCGTCGGCAAGACCGCCATCGTCGAAGGATTGGCGCGGCGCATCGTCTCGGGCGATGTCCCCGACAGCATAAAGAACAAAACTCTCCTCGCCCTCGATCTGGGCTCCCTCGTCGCCGGCGCCAAATTCAGGGGCGAATTCGAGGAAAGGCTCAAGGCCGTCATCGAGGAAATCCAGAAATTCGATGGCAAAATCATCCTTTTTATCGATGAGCTCCACACCCTCGTGGGCGCCGGAGCGGCCGAAGGCGCCATGGACGCCTCCAACCTCCTCAAGCCAGCCCTCGCTAGGGGTGAACTCAGGGCAATAGGCGCCACGACTCTGGATGAGTACCGCAAGCACATCGAGAAGGACGCGGCGCTCGAACGCCGGTTCCAGCCGGTCTACTGCGCAGCCCCCAGCGTCGAGTCCACGATCGCCATCTTGCGGGGGCTCAAAGACCGCTACGAAGTCCATCACGGCGTCAGGATCAGGGATGACGCGCTCATCGCCGCGGCCACCCTCTCCGACCGCTACATTACCAGCAGGTTCCTGCCCGACAAGGCCATCGACCTCGTCGACGAGGCGGCGAGCAGGCTCAAGATGGAGATCGAGAGCCAGCCCACCGAGCTCGACGTCATCGAGCGCAAACTCATACAGCTGAGGATGGAGGCCCAGGCCCTCAAGAAGGAAGTCGACCCCGCCTCGATCGAGCGCCTCGCAAGGCTCGAAAAGGAAATATCCGAGCTCTCCGAGCGGCGGGACGCCATGCGCCTGCGCTGGGAGACCGAGAAGAAAAAGATAAGCGGGCTCAGGGAACTGAAGCAGAGTATCGAAGAGCTCAAGCTCGAGGCCGACCGGAAGCTCAGGGAGGGCGATCTGGCCGCCGCGTCCGAAATAAAGTACGGGCGCCTCCTTGAGGCGCAGAAACAGCTGGACGCGCTTTCGGCCGAGATGAAAGCGGGAACGCAGGAGCATCAGCTCCTGCGCGAGGAAGTGTCCGAAGAGGATATCGCCCGCGTCGTATCGGCCTGGACGGGTATTCCCGTCTCCAAGATGCTGTCGGGTGAATCGCAGAAATACGTCGATCTTGAACAAAAACTGAGGCAGCGCGTCATCGGCCAGGAGGCGGCCCTTTCTGCCGTCGCGGATGCCATCCGCAGAAACAGGGCGGGCCTCTCGGATCCGCGCAAGCCGCTTGGCTCATTCCTTTTCCTCGGCCCCACCGGAGTGGGCAAGACCGAACTCGCGAAGGCGCTTGCCGAATTTCTGTTCAACGACGAAAAGGCCCTCACGCGCATCGACATGAGCGAGTACATGGAAAAGCACGCCGTGTCCAGGCTCATCGGCGCGCCTCCCGGCTATGTTGGCTACGATGAGGGAGGCCAGCTCACCGAAGCAGTGCGTCGGCGGCCCTATTCCGTCGTGCTTTTCGACGAGGTGGAGAAGGCTCATCCGGAAGTGTTCAACGTGCTTCTCCAGACCCTCGACGACGGACGGCTCACCGATGGGCAGGGCAGGGTGGTGGACTTCAAGAACACCATCATAATAATGACGAGCAATATCGGCTCCGAGATCATCCTGGAAGCCGAAGGCATGGATGAGATACGCAAGGAGATCGACTCCCTATTGAAAGCCCATTTCAAGCCGGAATTCCTCAACCGCATCGACGAGATCGTGCTCTTTGAGAGGCTTTCCGAATCCATGATCCGCTCCATCGCGGACTTGCGGCTCGCCGAGCTTTCGGCGCGGCTGGCGGAAAGGAACATTTCCCTGGAGATCGACGGCGAAGCCCGGGATCTCATCGCGGCGGAAGGCTTCGACAGAAGATTCGGGGCGCGGCCCCTGAAGCGCGCCATCCAATCCCTCCTGGAAAATCCCCTCGCCAGATCCGTGCTCGCGGGCAAGGTGGGAGAGGGCGACAAGGTCCTGGTGGGCAAGTCGGCGAATGGTCTGGAATTTTCCGTGACGCATCCTGGCGACGTCGATGCTTGAGACTGATTCCCACGCCCACCTTTCCCTCGTGGAAGCCCGGCTTGGAGGCGGGGCCATCGCGGCGCTCCTCTCGGCTTATTCGTCGGCTTGGGAGGCAAGCTCCGGGAACGCCGGGGCCGCGCCCTTCATAGTCGATGTGGGAATACGACCCGGTGATCTGGCATCGAGGGTCGAGCGGTTCGGGGCATATCCATTCGTGCGATTCTCGGCGGGGCTCTGGCCGGGGAGGGAATCTCTCGAAAAGCCGGATGAAGCCTTGAAAGCGCTGAAGAAAGATATCGGATCGGCGCGATGCCGTGCCTTGGGAGAATGCGGGCTCGACTATCATCATATGGAAGCTCCGCGGAGCGAGCAGATAGAGCTGTTCGAGGCCCAGGTCGCCCTCGCTGTCGACAAGGGCTTGCCTCTTATCGTGCATTCGCGCGAAGCTTTCGAGGATACTTTGGCCGTTATTTCGAGCGCCGCCCCCCTCGTCCCGGTCGTCATCCATTGCTTCGGTTACGGGGAGGCGCAAGCGGCGAGCTTTCTTGAAAAGGGCTGTATGCTTTCCTTCGCCGGAAATATCACCTACAAGAAATCCGATGAGCTTCAGTGGGCCTTGAAGGCGACGCCGGCGGACCGTCTTCTCATGGAAACTGATTCCCCCTACATGAATCCCATGCCCTATCGCGGCAAACCGGGAACGAGCCTGGATATCGGGCGCACGATCGAGCATGCGGCACGAATCAAGGGCGTGACGGTGGAAGATTTGGCTTTCGCGGCCCAAGCGAATGCTTTCAGAATATTTTCGGGAACACCGGCCCATATCGCAGCGGAACCTTCGTGATGTTCGCCGCGGGGCGGCCGCCGGCGAGGTCCCGCGCGACCTTAAGGGCCGCCCGGGCCAGCCTTTCCTGGTCACCTTCAATCCTGTAGCTGAAGAGCCGCGGCCCGGGCGGCCCCGCGCCCCACGCGCTTCCGTCCACCAGGAAAAGCGTCCCCTTACTGGCGCCGGCGGCCGCCGATTCGGCGATGAACGCGTTATCGATGGCGAGCACGACGACTGCCACCCCCGCGGCCTCGGTGCCATTCCCTTTCGAAGCGCTTCCGCCCAGGACCATCGCCACGGCTTCCTGCGTCGCGCCCGCCGGGTCCGTTTTCAGTTTATCGGGCGCGAGTTCCTGAACGACGAGGCGATCTTCTCCCGCTTCAGCCCGGAATGCGGCCGTAAAAGCCTCGAGCGCCCCCCGTTTTCGCATGAAATTTTCTTGGAATATGAACCCGCAGATAGTCTTGAGACCGCTTTTGCCGGCAGAACGCGCGAGATAGGCTGCTGCTTTTTTTCCCATCGCCGCATACGCGGTTTCATAATCATACTCGATCGCGTAAATACCCGGCCTGTCTAGGGAAGAGCCGCTCGAGGCGAAAGGCACGACGAGGGGCGGGAAGGAGAGGGGAGGCGGACTCACCGAGGCAAGCCGCGCGGCGAAGTCGGCCGCCGCCAGCGGACTGACGATCGCGGCTCCCGGCGCTTCTGCGGCCGCCCATTGTCCGAAAACCTTCTCGATGGTTGTGTCCATGTTGGCCATGGGCACAGGGGCCGAGCCTGTAGCGCCGCTGGCGTCAGGCAGTTTTGAGAATCGTGAGGCGGCTACCGGCAAAAGCAGCGCGAAGGACTCGTCGATCAATCTGTGGACATCGCTCGAAGCGCCCCCTCCCTGACCTTTGCAGGAAACAATCAGCGACATGAGGACGGAAGCGGCGAAAAGCCTCCGCAGGACAAGGCGGCGCGCGAGCGGCGAATCCTGTCGCGAAGGCTGAGTGCCCTGAAGGCTGTTTATCGCGCGAGGATCGACTTGTTTTGCTGCATCAACGCGCTTCATGATTCTCCATTGTCCCGCCCGCTTGACGATCGCTTGGTCTATCCATAAGATTAACAGGAAACACGTGCAGAAAAAAGCATCCGGAGCGCTGCGTTTCGACTTCGCCGGAACTGGCCCAAAGCGGCCGCATAGAGCCGGCGAAGGCTTTCCTCGCCCCGATTCCCCGGAGGTATTATGACCAGCTATAAGGAACTAGGGCTTTCCAACACGGTTGAGCTCTTTGCCAAAGCCGTCAAAGGCGGCTACGCCCTTCCCGCGTACAACTTCAACAATATGGAGCAGATGCAGGCCATCATTCAGGCTTGCGTGGAAACCAAGAGCCCTGTCATCCTGCAGGTCTCATCGGGCGCCAGAAAATACGCCAACGCCACTCTTCTGCGCAACATGGCGCGCGGAGCGGTCGAATATGCCAAGGAGCTTGGCTACGCCATCCCCATCGTTCTGCATCTCGATCACGGTGACAGTTACGAACTCTGCGTCGACTGCATCGAAAATGGCTTTTCCTCGGTGATGATCGACGGTTCGCATCTTCCCTACGACGAGAACGTCGCCCTCACGAAGAAAGTCTGCGAATACGCCCACTCCCACAAAGACTATGTCTCGGTCGAAGGCGAGCTCGGGGTCCTGGCCGGCGTCGAGGACGATGTCTCCGCCGAACACAGCAACTACACCCGCCCCGCCGAAGTCGAGGACTTCGTCAAGAAAACCGGCGTCGACTCCCTGGCGATTTCCATCGGCACGAGCCATGGGCGCACGAAATTCAGACCCGAGCAGTGCACGCGGTCGGCCGACGGCGTCCTCATCCCGCCTCCCCTGCGTTTCGACATCCTCGAGGAGATCGAGAAGCGTATCCCCGGCTTCCCCATCGTTCTGCATGGCTCCTCTTCCGTGCCCATGGAATATGTGAGGATGATCGAACAGTATGGCGGCAGGCTCAAGGATTCCGTGGGTATTCCCGAAGAGCAATTGCGGAAGGCCGCCCGAAGCGCGGTGTGCAAGATCAACATCGATTCGGATGGACGCCTCGCAATGACAGCTCTCATCCGCAAGGTCTTCGCCGAGAAGCCCGAGGAATTCGACCCCCGCAAGTATCTGGGGCCGGCCCGCGATGAGCTCAAGAAGCTGTATATGCACAAGAACATAGAGGTTTTGGGATCAGCCGGCAGGGCATGAGCCTTTTTGACCCGCGCGCGGCATCGTCGGCTGAACCTTTTTCGAGAAACCGCGAATATGTCGCGCATCGGGGCATTGCAGGTATTTACCTGATTTCAAATTATATGGTAATATACGCGCCGCGCCCGTACGCGTGACCAACCGCGCGCGTCACTGGCGCGTGAACCCGTAGGCCGATCCCCGTAACGGAATCCGGGTTTGCGCTATAGGAGGTCAGTTGGCAGACAAGGACTTGCGGATCAACGAGCAGATCCGAGTGCGCGAAGTAAGGCTTATCGACGACAAAGGTGAGCAGCGAGGCATCATCCCGACCCTCGAGGCGATCAAGATCGCCAAAGAGATCGGGCTCGATCTCGTCGAAGTTGCTCCCCAGTCGGTTCCACCCGTGTGTAAATTGCTGAACTACGGCAAGTACAAGTTCGAGCAGGAAAAGAAGATAAAGGACGCGAAGAAGCATACCAAGGCTACGGAGCTCAAAGAAATCCGTATGCAGCCGAAGATTGCCGAACACGATCTCGACTTCAAATCCGCCCATATCCGGGAATTCCTGGAGCAGGGCAACAAGGTCAAGGTTACCATCAGGTTCCGTGGCCGCGAGCTCGCGCACACCGAGATAGGCGAACAAATCCTTAAGAAGATCCTTGCCAAGCTGGAAGGCTATTATATCATGGAGAAGCTTCCTCTGATGGAGGGACGCTTCATGTCGATGGTGCTTCAGCCGAAAGCCTCGATCATCAAAAAGCTGGCCGAATCGGAGACAATCGTCCCCGAAGAAGTCAATGTTCCATGAAACCACGAGAAGGACGGTAGATCATGCCCAAGATGAAGACAAAAAAAGCCGCCGCCAAGCGGTTTACCCTTACCGCCAGCGGCAAGGTTAAATACAAGAAAATGAACGCCCGCCATATCCTCACGAAGAAGACCACCAAACGGAAGAGAAACCTGAGGAAGCCGGGTTTTGTGGCGGCTGGTCCCATCCACCAGATCAAGAAGAAGCTTCTGCCCAACGGCTAAGCCGGGCTAAAGAGGAGAATCGCAATGTCAAGAGCAGTAGACGGCACCAGGCGCAAGGATCACCGCAAGAAAATACTCAAAGTGGCCAAAGGCTACTGGGGAAGACGTCATTCCAACTATAAGGTCGCGAAGGACGCGGTGGCGAAAGCCCTCATGGACGCGTACAAGGACAGGCGCGACAAGAAGGACGTATTCAGGACGCTCTGGATCGCCCGCATCAACGCGGCGTGCAGAGCCCAGGATCTCTCATATAGCCGGTTCATCGAAGGCCTCAAGGCTGCAGGCATCACGATGAACAGGAAGCTTCTGGCGGATCTCGCCATCACGGATCCGGCGGCTTTCTCCGCTATCGTCGAAAAGGCGAAAGCGGCGCTGCAGGCCTGAAGCCATGGTGAGCCTCGAGCAAATCCGCGCCCTCGAGGCGCGGGT
>Ga0172375_10009526_pt1 | contig 12796 bp, 12 predicted proteins | sample LakKiv1m_FD_114537 | JGI IMG/M metagenome (GOLD analysis project Ga0172375, IMG submission 114537) | Freshwater microbial communities from Kabuno Bay, South-Kivu, Congo - kab_092012_11.1m | ecosystem: Environmental > Aquatic > Freshwater > Lake | place: Democratic Republic of the Congo... | reverse complement strand
TCGCTTTTGCGCATACCAGTATTAAGAAAAGTAAACAAGATGGGATAAAACCATGTGTTCGCACTTTCAAGAAGCTTTTTACATTGCTCTTCAGAAAGATACTGCGGAGGGGCTTTCTGAGGAATTCTTAACTTCGATACACCATCTGTCGGATTCTCTTTTGTATAACCCCATTGGATTGCCAGTCTAAACATCATGCGGATAACGATGAGTTCGTGATTGACGGTTCTGTTCTCCGCCCCCTCTTCTTTTCTAAACTTCTTGAAATCTTCGAACGCCTTAGGCTTAAAATGAGAAATCTTTTCTAAATAAGGGTATTCTTTCAGAAGGAATCGCTCAAAATTATCAACTATTGATCTGTAGCGTTTTTGAGTGCTCGGGGCAAGATTGGTTTTACAGTAGGAAAGAAATTCTGAAACAAACTGATTAAAAGGATGGTCTTTCTTTTCGAAACCTAATTCATTACGGGCAATCTTAACTTCAAGATCTTTTAAAGCAAGTTCAGCTATCTTCTTAGATTTGCCAACGCTCTTGCGAAACCGCCTACCGTTGATGCGGTAATCGATGAAATACTTACTTCCTTTTTGTCGGAGAGTTGCCATGATGCCTCAGAATCCTTTCTCAGGACTAAAGTTCTCCCATTTAGTAATTCTTGCACGAATAGCTTCCAATACTTTCTCTGCTTGTTCTTCTATTTTCTCTGCGTTCTTTATTGCATTCTCCCAATATTTCGGATCACGCTCTTCTCCTCTGTCAAAAGTAAACTTATATTGAACAAGTTCGAGTCTCCCTGTTTTTTCCAAAGCTATAACTTCATTATATATATCTTGATGATAAAATGGTTTACGGCATTCAACAACTCTATAAAATTTTCGATAAATCTCCCAATATTCATCCATCCTCTTCTTTTTTTCTTCCTCACCACCTCCGAACGAATCTAGCATCGGTCTGAATGCTAGCGTCGCAGTCTTCAACATAACTACCTTCTCAGATAGATCTAATAAAATCTTAAATTCATTTTGATAACGAAATTGATGAATATATAGCTGTGAGCCAATCGCTCCTTTTATCATTTCAATCTTTTTCGTTATCTCTCCAATATCCTCTTTCGTTGCAAGATTCTTTCCTTTTTCTTCCCAATATTTCCAAAACAAAAAAATCCCACCCGCAATAAAAAGTTGCAAGAATAGCAATATTCCATCCATCGTTATCTCCTTTCAACAAAAAAAGCAATCCTCAATGAAGAGAATTGCTTTAAAATTTTAATTAAGATTGCCACTATTTCCTCACGTTTTCATGGGCACTAAATGGGCACCTAACCGTTAAGGAAATAGTAGCACTTTTGTAACTCGTCGTCAAATAATATATTTACAACACTTATAAAAGATTTGGTGGAGGTGGCGGGAATTGAACCCGCGTCCTTGGGTTACACAATAGAAGCCTCTACATGCGTAGTTTGTCTTCTTGCATCTCGCTTGTTGTCCCTCCGACAAACAGGATCAACAACAAGCTATCCTTTTAAGATTCACTGCTACCCCAAAGGCAAAAATAGCAGCTAGCCCACTAGAGTCATTTTGCAAACCCGCAGGCGTAGCCTGCAAAATGGCCTTATCTAATTAGATAAGGACTGGTTCGCCAGCGAAGATCGGTTCAACGATCTCGTTAGCTTGCGCAATGAGTTTATCTGCGTTTAGTTGTGCCCAGATGTTTTACGAGGCCCACCGGGCGTCCTCGGCATGCCACGACTATCCTGTCAAACTCAAGTCGAAGCCTGTCACCCCCATATCAAAGATCTTGTGGCAGAAATTATAGCGCAAAAGAGTAAAAAATAAAAGGCTCACGTATTTAGCGCTGCTTTTGGTGAGAACGGATGAACCGGTCAATTTGCTTTTGTGTTTCACGCTTTTTAATATCATCACGCTTATCATAAATCTTCTTCCCCTTGCCCAGCGCAAGCTCAACCTTGAGGAATCCGCGCTTGTTAAAATAGATCTTGGTAGGGATCAGCGTCAAACCTTTTTGCGTTGTAAGCCCTAAGATCTTCTTGATCTCTTTTTTATGCAGCAACAGTTTGCGCGGCCGATCGGGATCTTCATTCATAAACGAGGCTTGCGCATACGGCGGAATATGCAAATTATACAAGAAAACTTCTTCTCCATCGACACGGGCAAAACTATCCTTAAAATTGACATTCCCCAAGCGCATGGACTTCACTTCGCCGCCCTTGAGCTCAATGCCGCATTCCCAGCGATCCTCAAAATGAAAATCGCGAAAAGCTTTTCTATTGGTCGATATGTTCCCTGTTGCCATAAAGATTATCCTGCCAGCCTTTGGTAGAGGATCAGAAATATGGGAAAGCTGACAAGCCCGATCACGTGTGTATAAAATACAGCCTGATTAATAAATCGCTCATCCTTTTTATAGTATTTCGCTATGACCGTCAGCGTCACGGCGCTTGGCGCGGCGGCCTGGATCATCAAAAGCAATCCCCATAAGGAGCGGATCTTCAAAGCCCATAATAACACAAGGGTCAAGAAGGGAAACAAAAAAAGCTTAAACAAGACAGTCGCCGTTATTTCTTGTTTAAAAGTGTCATCGCCGATCTTGATCATCGCCAGGCTTCCGCCGACAACGAACATGGCAACCGGCATCGTGCATGCGCCAAAAGACTGCACAACACCCATCGTAAAATCCGGGATAAAGCGATTCAACCCAAAGAATACTACAACCAATGATAACGCAGTTGCGACAAGCGGAGGATTGTAAAGATCCTCCCATCGCATAGCAAAACGGCTCTTGCCGCGAATAAGGTTTGCTCCTAAAGACCAGACGAGAAAATTAAATCCCACCAAAAAAAGAAAAACATACATGAACATCTCTGCCGCCTGCGCTGGGGGCAAGATCACCTCGGCGATCAAAAGCGGAACATAGCCTGAATTCTGAAAAGCGCACAAAGATAAGAATTCATTCTTTGTTTCTTTTTTCTTCAAGGCAAAAATAAAAATCTCCGCGATAAAAAGCCCTGCCAGTGATACACCGACCCCTAGCAAAGGAAAAACCCACCAATTGCCGTACGCGGCAAACGTAAATTTTGTTAAAAACTCATAAGCGATCATGCATGGCAGAAAAAGACACACCAAAATATTGTTTAAGGCATCCAACACATCTTCTGGCACGATCCTTGCTTTGACAAAGAAATACCCTGCCGCTGCCATAAGGAAGATACGCATCGGGGCTAATAATATAGATTGAAAATCAGCTTCAAACATGGCGCTATTATAACATAGTTTAGGAATTCTCAAGGGCTTCAAGGTCCGAATATTTGATTTTGTGGGAATAATTGACACAAGGCTTTTTTGTCGATATACTCTGGAAGAATCATTTTTTGCCGAAGTGGCGGAATTGGTATACGCGCTACGTTCAGAGCGTAGTTCCTTCTGGGATTGAGAGTTCAAATCTCTCCTTCGGCATAAATTTCCTAGTGGAAGCTGAGACTATCCGCTGCATTCAAGGGTAATTATAAGGATAGCGGATCTTGTCTCTCCTTCGGCACTTAAAATCATGGCCACTTCACCTAAAAAACAACTTGTCATTATTGGCGCAGGGCCAGCTGGGTATACCGCAGCTTTTCTAGCGGCAGACCAAGGCTTGTCGGTCACGCTTATCGATCAAGACCCCCTCTTGGGCGGCACCTGCCTTCACAGAGGCTGTATTCCTTCCAAAACGCTTTTATCTATCGTTCAGACAATGGACAAAGCTAAAAGATCCAGAGATTGTGGCGTTCATTTCCAAGATCCACAAATTAATCTTGACGAAATCCGCACCTTTAAAAAGAACGTTGTCGCAAAGCTCAGCGCAGGGCTCACCCAGCTATGCAAGCAAAAGAAAATTTCTTTTATTCAAGGCGCAACTCACTTCATCAACTCCAATACGATCTCCATTGAAAGGCCTGACGGCACAAAAGAAGATCTTGAATTCCAAAAATGCATTATCGCGACCGGATCGTCAGCAGCTTCCCTTCCTCTTTCGCTGCCCGCATCTCCTCTTATTATGTCATCGGCCGAAGCATTAGAACTTAAGGACATCCCAGAAACATTACTTATTGTAGGTGGTGGCTATATTGGGCTTGAAATGGCAACTATTTATGCAGGATTTGGAAGCAAAATAACGATCTGTGAAGCTATGGACAGCCTTCTCGCTGGCGTTGATCAAGACTTGTTTTCGGTTTTCTTACGAACATTAAAAAAGAAAACGAACGATATTCGGCTTGAGACAAAAGTAACGGCCCTAGATATTGCTTCCGACGCTGTAACTGTCACTTTTGACCATCAAGGAGTAAAAAGTCAACAAAATTTCCAGCGTGTACTCATCGCAACAGGACGTAAGCCAAATTTATCAAGCCTGAACCTAAAGAATACGAAAGTTCAGATCTTAGCCAATGGTTTTATTGCCACAAAAAATGGCCAGCAAACACACGATAAAAATATTTACGCGATCGGTGATGTAGTTGAAGGGCCTATGCTCGCACACAAAGCGGCCTATCAAGCGACGATAGCCATTGACGCGATCGTCCACAAAAGAATCGCTAAGGGGGACTCTTATATCCCCGCCGTTGTTTTTACAGATCCCGAGATTGCCTATTGTGGCCTCACCGAAAAAGAAGCACAACGAAAAAACATCAAAACAAAAATTATCAAATTCCCCTGGTCTGCCAGTGGCCGGGCCGTAAGCATTAGCCGCACGGACGGACTGACAAAATTTATCTTAGATGCGAAAGGCAAAAGACTTCTAGGCGCCGGGATAGTAGGCCCGGAAGCCGGTGAGCTCATTGCGCAAGCCATTCTGTTGATGCAAGCTAATATACCGCTTTCCAGAATAGCCGCGAGCGTTTTTCCTCACCCAACACTCTCAGAAACTTTTAAGGAATGCCTAGATTTGTCGCTTGGTAGGAGTTTCTACAACTTTAAAGGTGAACAGGCGGCAAGGTAATCAAAAAGCGCACGCCCTTGCATTCTTCTTCGTTGACATTCTCAACTTTAATATGGCCTCCATGGTCGTATAGAAGGTCCTTACACAGAGCCAGCCCCAATCCCGTTCCGTCTCCACCTGAAATAAAGGGCTCAAAAATGGTTGTTTTTTCTTCTTCGGACAAGCCCGGGCCCGTATTCTCCATCGATATACAGACATGATCTTCTTTGACGTCATAGACAGTGATGATCTTGATATAACGGCGCTCACCTTTAGGCATGGCACCCAGCACATGGACAGCATTAACCATGATATTCATAAAAACCTGCTGTAACTGAACAGCATCAGCAAAGATCTTCGGCAAGTCCTGCCCCGGGATAAAATCCCACTCAACGCGTTTAATGCGAAATTCATCTCTTAATAACCGAATGGCGCGCTCCATGCAAACATTGATATCAATACTTGCTTTGCTGACTTCCTTGTGTCGCATAAGATCCATCAGATCATTAAGCATTTCCTTAATATAGGTCGATTGTTCGTAGACGAGATCGATGGTTTTATAATAAGGGTCTGTCTCCTTCATATCTTTTTTCATAAATTTCACTAACCCATGCACAGCTGTGATCGGCTGACAGATCTGATGCAAGATCCCGGCGCTAATGCTGGCAAAGATAGAGGCCTTACCGGCATCCACAAGCCGAAGCTTGGCGTTTTCAATGCGCTTGTTCGCCAAATAGACCTCTTGTTCCTTATCTCGCACCTCGCCGCCGATCTTGCGCAATTGCTGCAAGAAGGCGATATTGTGATATTTCACTAAAGCATACCCCATAGCGATCACAGCGGCAAATAAGGCCAGCGGGCCAAAAGGATAGATACCGACGCCATAGTTGTTCAATATCGTCGAGTTGCTCAACAGCGTTAAGACAAGCGCTGCCATAACAAACTCCAGCTTACGCTTATATTGAAAATCGCTCTTGCGGCGTTGCGGAAGCTTTAAAAATGTCAGGTAATGCCGAACGATGACCAGGATCGCGTAGATAAAACACGCGAAGCTATAAACTAAGAAGATAAGGTGCGCATCTTTGGCCTTAGGCGAGAATCCCCAAGGGTACTCCTCAATGCCAATAAAGAAAGGATCCGCCCATGTCTTAAAAAACAAGACCAGAACCCCCACATAGGCGATCCAGACAAAGAATCGCTTTTGATAAAAAAACCTTTTCTGATAATAATGGCCTGAAACTACCAGGGACAAGTGAAGCAATGTCACAGGGACCAGAACGATCGCTAGATAAGTCACCCTCCCCCAAAAAAACGTGATCGGGTCAACCCAAGCATTGAGCGTGAGGGCAAATCCTAAGAACCATAAAGCAGCGCTCAAGAAAAAATAGAAGATGGCCCGATGAAAACTTTCCCGCATGCCAATACCTAGGATGAAAAGGGCAAAAAAGAGCGTAATGTTAAAAAAAACAAAGGGCATCAAGGAGCAGACATTGAAATAATAATAGGACGGCTGAAAGATGGTATTAAAATTCATCATGGGCTTGATTATAACATAGTTTTTTGTTGGACTTGGCGTAGAATTCTATTTTCTATCTACGAACGAAAAAGTGGCGACATCTCCGATCTTAATATCAAGGGCATCCGCAAATCCTGCATTAGCTTCCAAGACGTACAGCGCCGCTTCTTTAGGGCCATAGGTCGGGCACTCGGCCTGCAGGCAAGGAGCAGCGTTCTTTTCAATGTAAATAACCCGCTTATCCTGGCCCAGCCAGATCATATCTAGCGGGATCAACGTGTTCTTCATCCAAAAAGCCGCCTCAACGCTTTGCGGGAAGATAAAAAGCATGCCGGCGTCTTTCGCCATTGAATCACGATATTGCAATCCACGCTCTAGCTCCGATGGAAGCTGGGCTAATTCAACCCTCAAACAAGTTGACTGAAAACATACCTTGGGTTGCTTATCACAACCTAGGATGGAGCCCATGGTTAAGATCATAAAAATTAAAACAAATGATACTGTTGCTCTCATCATTGCGCTCCTTCTTCTTCGGTTAAACGGATATAATCGCGAAAAGTTATCCGCCCGTTGATCTCTTGATTGACGGCGGCAACTCGTTGCGAGGTAAAAGGGTGGGTTCGCCAATAACTAAAACGCTGAATGGGCCGCTTCGCATTGATCTCCTGAAGCCTTTCCAAGAATACAATCATTTCCTTCGGATCATAACCGGCCTTTTCCATATACTTCAACGAAAGCCTATCAGCCTGGAATTCATCTTCTCGTGAATAACCTGTAATAATGGATGCGAAGGCTAGATCGATCCCTTGCAACATCTGCGCATTACCGCTTGTGGCAGAGAGAATCTGCAGCATGGTGTACGCATATGAGGCTTCCATGCGTTTAAGAGCATGTTTGGCGGTAATGTGCCCAAATTCATGCGCGATAACGCCAGCAAGCTGATCATCGTTTTTTACCTCATCGATAAGCCCTTTATAAACATAGATATAGCCTCCAGGCAAAGCAAACGCATTCACTTCATCTTTATTGATCACGCGAATGGTATAAACAAGCTCTTGCCGATCGCAGATCTCAGCGATACGCCTTGCAATGCTTTCAACACGCTCGTTAATATCCACATCCGTATTAATTTCATTTTCTTTCTCAACGTACTGGGCAAAGGCGGTGCCAACGGCGACCTCTTTTTCTGTGCCCAAAAGCATCGTCTCCTGCTGTTCTGTTGCAAGGTTGTATTCCGTTGTCATGCACCCTGACAAAGAAACGCACAACACCAACGATAAAAGATGAACACCAAATGCTTTAAGCATACAGCGCAATTTGGCCAGAGGGAGGCCCACCACATTAGAATAGCAACCTTCAATACCTTTAATGAACAAAGCGCCGCGCCCTTCAATGTCAAACCCTCCAGCTTTATCCTCCCCTTTTGTTAGCCGATAGTAACGATCGATCTCCGCATCTGATAACGGCGTCATAACAATCTTGGTTTTCTCGACATCCACAAAAGCTTTTCCTGTTCGCGCATCAACGATAGCAACGCCTGAATAAAGCCATTGAGGTCTTTGCGAGATCTTTTTAAGATTACGCTTAGCCTCCTGCAAGTTGCGCGGCTTACCAATGACTTTTTTATCTGCCGTATACACAAGCGTGTCAGCGCCGACCACGATACCTTTGCGTAAGCGCTGCGCAACATCCTGCGCTTTGCGCAAAGCATTCTCCTTCACTAGATACGCGCATCCACGCGATAGATCTGTTGATTCTTCGGCACGGCTTGAGAACACGCGGAAAGGAATACCCGCTTGCTTTAAAAGCTTGCGGCGATGAGGCGAACGCGAGGCTAAAATAAACAGCGGTTTGGGGGTCATTTATTTAAGAATTCAGAAATATTAAAAACGGAGATCAGCTCGCATCCTTGTTGTGCTAAGGCTTCTTTAGCGCCTTCGTTACGATCCACGAGGCAAATGGCTTTTTTCGCGACGAAGCCTTCTTTGTTCATGACGATCAGCGCTTCTAAAAAAGCCTTTCCGGTCGTGGCGACATCATCGACGAGAACAACACGAGCTCCCTTGCGCAATAAAGGTCCTTCGATTTGCTGCTGCTTGCCATGAGGCTTGGGCGCTTTACGGACAATGAAAGTATTCATGGGCTTCTGCTGCTGGAAACTTAAGCTTGCGATCGCTCCAACTAAAGGGTCAGCCCCCAAGGTTGGGCCGCCGATAGCATCAAGAACATCATCTTGAGTAAGCTCTAGAATGATCTTTGCGCACAAGAAAGATCCTTGCGCCGATAGCGTTACGCGCCTGGCATCAATGTAATAATCACTCTCCTTCCCCGAAGAAAGGATGATCTTCTCGCGAAAGAACGCATTGCGATAAAGGATCTCAAAAAGTTCTTTTTTATCTTCAGCTAAGCTGGACATGGCTTCCTCCCTATTGATAGCTCTTGGAATAATTTGTCGTTATTATACGATGATTGAAAGAAGCTGACAAGTCATTGTCAAAAAATAAGGGTGGTGATATTAGTAGAAAATAAAACAGGTTTACGATATAGTAAAAACATGCTGAACCGCCTATTCATAAAAAATGTCTTCAAGGTTTTGTCCCAGGCGCTACAAGGTTTTGCGCTCGTTGGCCGATCTGTCATTCGCCCTATAGACTACGGAAAGATTTCCCTGCCGATCAACATCCCTTCTGCTGTAGGGGTGCTTGCCTGCTTCGGCGTTGCGCGCACGATCATCAGCGCTAGCCTTGGCCTACGATTTGCCGAGGGAGTTTGGTTTAGCTTAAACCCAGAAGTTATTCTGACCATGCTCATTTTCCCTGTATTTTTATGTTTTTTTCCAGCCATGATCATTGATGCCGCCTTTTCCCGATGGAAACTCAAGGTATCTCCGGAAAATATTCTGGGACTTTTCTTTTATCTGCAGGGAGTCCAGGTTATTATTCCTTTCCTTGATAAATTGCAAATCCTATTTGGAATTCCATATTATTTCTTTGAAATACCCGATGAGACATATTACAAGCTCGCCATATCTCCCTTGGCAACAACTCCGCTAATATTTTGTATCACAAAAATTAGCTCTTTGGGTATCCTCACCGCATGGATCTTTACGGGTGTCGCGATCTTTTGCTACGGCATAAAACAGAAAGCTCCCCTGCTAAGACTTATTCTCCTGCTAATGACGATCTTTTATGTTCTCTACGTTGTCATATACCCAACGAACCTCTTGTTCTTCCTTCACCAGTATAATTTTTATTATGCGATGTATTTCCTTTTGGGGGCCACAGGAGGAATCTTATATTTTGATCTTAAGAAACAAATAAAGAATGAAAATAGATAGCATTCCTAAGCTAATTTCCGTGCTCATCACATTAGCCATCATTGGCATTCTCAGGGTCGTTTTACAAGTTCATTTTAAAATCTTCCTTGATGAAAAATGGTTTTCTCTGGATCCCGACATTCTTTTCACAATGGCCTGTTATCCAATTTATCTCTGCTTCTTTATGTTCATGTGTTTACACCTGGCATTGAAACTCTTTAAGATTTACGACTGCGAGGAGAAACTTATTACATTCTTTTTTTGGATACAGCTTCTACATCTTCTCATTCCTTTGATAGATGCCTTTGGCTTCCGCTACAACATCCCCTATAACATGGCACCCTATCTCAACGCCCAGGGGATGTCTTTTAACCTATCCCTCAATCCATTTGCAGATATAAAGAATTTCTGGATGTTTCCTCTATACCTCACACCCTTTCTTCTCCTTTTTACGCGGGTCACAACGCTAGGGATCAACATAGCCTGGCTCTTAGCATTTATTGCCTTCTTTTTATTCTTACGCAAAGAACTTAAGATGAAGTTCAACGTGATCACTATTGTTTTCTTATTAATGTTTCAAATCTTATACTGGCCGATTAGTAAATACTATTTCGTTTTTGATCAATTATTTGATCGCATAACCGGCATGACAATATTTAATCATTATGGCTACGGCACCTATTTTCTAATCTTTGGCATCATAGGAACGATTTATTTCTGGACTATCAACCGCAAAAATATTAAACATAAATAATACTCAATGCTGTCCTTTAGCGCATGAGCCTCCTGGAATCTCTTCTCAACCTCATCTACCCTCCGCAATGCTGGCTATGCCGAACACCCTTGCGCGATCATCATCAAGCGCTTTGTAATTCTTGCTGTGGAAAAGTTGCCTACAATATCCCGCCTTTTTGCTTTAAATGCTCGCGTCCATTAGAAAGATCTCACCAAGGCTTGTGTCACCAATGCCAAAAAAAACTCCCTGACTTTGACCAGGCCTGGGCGGCTACCGTCTATAATGATGCGATGAAAGAACTTTTACATCAATTTAAATACAAAGGAAAAACAGGCCTGCGGCACTTCCTTGCCGGATGCCTCGCTTCCTTTGTTGAGCGCTATCGTGTCCCTGTTCACCAATTTGACATTCTTCTGCCGATGCCGATCCATGCGACGAAACATCGTGAACGCGAATTCAACCAAACACACCTTCTTGCCGAGCTGCTAGCAAAACATTTTTCTATCAAGCTATCCTGTCGCAATCTTGCACGTGTTACGCACGGCCCGGCCCAAGCTCTTTTGCCTGAAAAAGAGCGCTGGACAAACGTCCAAGGCGCCTTTAGAATAAGACAGCCTCAGGAGATAAAAAATAAATCTATTTTAATTGTTGATGATTTGATCACAACCGGCGCTACAGCGTCCCAAGCGGCGATTGTATGCCGCAAGGCCGGCGTGAAAACCGTCGGGATTCTAGCCTTAGCCATAGGACAATGAGAACACTACGCAATTATATCTTACGTGAAAGCGTCATGCCTTTTCTTTTATCGCTCGCGGTCATGACAAGCGCTTTTCTTTTAGGCAATCTCATCCGCCTGGCCAATATGGTCATTAACAAAGGCGTGAGCTTAGGGTTGGTTGGAAAAGTTTTTCTTTATTACATTCCCTTCTTTCTGACATACACGCTTCCCATCTCTTCTTTGGTGGCGGTTATCCTCACTTTTAGCCGTTTTTCCGCAGATAACGAGATTCTCGCGATCCGCGCCAACGGCATTCACCTGCGCAGGCTTCTCGCGCCAGCACTGGTCATTGGTATTATTTTAAGCCTTTTCGCTATTATCCTGAACATCCAGGTCATTCCCTATGCGTACCAAAAGCAACGCGAACTCTTAAAAGAAATGGGGACCAAGAACCCTACCGCTCTGCTAGAGGCAGGGACTTTCATCAGCGACTTTAAAGACCAGATCCTTTTTATTTATCGCATTGAAGGCAATCATATGTACAATGTGCGCATCTACCAGCCTCAACCCGATGGAAAAATGACACGCACCATTACCGCTAAAGAAGGCGAGTTTACACAAATTCCTGGCGAGAACAAGATCAAGCTTAAGCTGATCAATGGTACGAGCGATGAACCGGACTTGGAAAACCCCAGCAACTTTTATAAACTGAAATTTAATACGTTCTTTCGCACGCTTGATCTGATGGCGGATGGAGACAAAAAGGTTGAGAAAAAACCTAAAGGTATGACCTTAAAGGAAGTACGCGACAAGATCAAAGAGCTCAACGGCATGGGCATTGACGCAACGCCTATGATCATCGAATTTCACCGCAAGCTGTCCTGGTCGTTCTCTGTGCTTGTCTTTATTATGGTCGGTATGCCCATTGCTGTCGTTACCCACCGTCGGGAAAAAACAGCAAATATCGCCCTGGCTCTTCTCTGCGCCGCTGCCTATTACTTGCTCACCTTGGGCTGCGAGGCTCTCTGCGTCCAAAAACTCACGCCTATTGAACTAACCATGTGGATGCCTAACATCGCCGGAGCGGCTATTGCCGGTATTCTCAACTATCGCCTATGCGTATCGTAGACCGCTACCTCTTAGACCTTATTGTCAAGATCTTCCTTTCCACGATACTCGTGTTCTGTTTTCTCTATATCTTGATCGACATGGCGGCTAACCTGGATGAATTTATCAAACAAAAGGTTGCCTTCACGACCCTCTTAGAATACTACAAATCTTTTCTCCCTATTATCCTGTCTCAGACCGCATCGATCGCCTGTTTGATCGCTTGCCTTTTGGCTTTCAGCCACGCGAATAGCAACAATGAAATCATTGTCCTGCGCTCCGGCGGATTAAACTTTTGGCAAATGACCAAACCGGCGCTTTGTTTTGGGCTGCTCGTCTCTGTTTTGATCTTTTGGGTCAACGAACGTTTCGTTCCGCAAGCAACGAGCGTTTCCGAGAGCATTCGCGATGAAACAATGATCCTTAAGGCTGACG
>Ga0172375_10009522_pt1 | contig 12801 bp, 24 predicted proteins | sample LakKiv1m_FD_114537 | JGI IMG/M metagenome (GOLD analysis project Ga0172375, IMG submission 114537) | Freshwater microbial communities from Kabuno Bay, South-Kivu, Congo - kab_092012_11.1m | ecosystem: Environmental > Aquatic > Freshwater > Lake | place: Democratic Republic of the Congo... | reverse complement strand
CGCGGCGCTAACCCCTTGATTTTAAAGGCTTTTTTCTTGACCTAAGTTATTGATTTTACAGGCAAATTCATTTGTCATATGCAAAATGAAAAACATGCCAGCATAATATCGCTGGCATGTCAAATAGTTTTTAGCTATACAGTCGCCATCTGTAATGCAATTTCCATATTTTCAAAGTCATATTCTGGCGGTTCAGGAAATGCTATTCCAATATCCCAATTCGGGAATTGATCTTCCAGAAATTTCAATAAAGCGCAATCGGCCCTATCTTTGTCAAATCCTGAAAAACCATTATCAAGACCAATTTCATCAAAGCTGATTGTAAGTTTCATCATGGTTATTATCCTCAAAATTAAAGTTTTCACAAATTTCATTTAATACGGCCTGATACATTTCATGCGTAATTACATAATGATCCGGCTTATCCGTATGCTTAAATGCGCGATTATATCCGTATTCTACGGCACGCTCTACGCAATCGCACAAAATTTTATATTCATTTGCTTTCATTTTTATTCCTCTAATTCTACCGCTGCAATATACAAACATTCAGACGGGAATTTATAATCGTTTGCCCAAAAATACCCATTTTCATCTTCTATTTCATCAGGCAAACTGTCCATGCTTTTAATAAATTTCTCAGCAGCAGATTCTAATATAAACGCTTTTACAGTTGAGCATTCTTCGCCTTTTTGGGCCTGATACATAACAATATAAATTTCTTTAGCTTTCATTATACAATTTCCTTTACAGTAAAAAATCCGTTAGTTTTCTTTTCGACCTGTTTTGCCAATTTCCGAAAACGGCGACCATGTTTATGCGCCTTTTTCCAATGCTTAGAATTAACTAGAACGGCATGGATTAATTCGTGAATTAGTGTAGCAAAAAATTGGTGATTCGATTCGCACATTTTTTCGGACAGTAGAATATAAACGCCATCGGATAGTGTATCAGGAATGCACCAGCCGTATGCCCGCTCCATGCGGTTAATTTTGATTCGGATAATTTCGGGTAATTCCCATTCCATATTTGCAGCGAAGTCTAGCGCAAATTGCAAAACCTCTTTTTCTTTATTACGCATAATCGACAATCCCCATAGTTAATTGAGCTTTATAAGTTTTAGATTGTCCGGTGTTAAAATCAATAATACAAAATTTTTGGTTATTATCTAATATTCCGGTATTATCCATCATATATTGTAAAGCAGTGGGGATATTAGGAAAAGAAGTATTGCGAATATAAGCGGGGTTATCCTCACCCGGCTCAACCATAATGAAAGTATTATTAAGCATAATTGACAATACCCCACAAATTCACGATAGTAAAGAAAGCCCACAATGTTACGCCAGCTTTATCTTTACGCTTAATCGAAACGATAACGCAGGATACCGCACCAATCAGGAAAAAGCAATAACCTACAAATTGCAATCCAGAATTAGCAGCGACCAATATGCTACCCAAAATTCCACAAATAGTGCCAATCCAAGCTAACATTATTTCGTCTCTTCCTTAACCAATTTTTTAGCATAAACAGGACAACCGTCACAAAATCCAACAAGCACCCATTCATATCGCATCATCGTTTCCTTATTTATCTTCTATGTCTCACATCATACGCCCGACCCAGTAAAATAACAGTCAGACATTCTTATAATAATCATAATAAATCGTTATCATTCGCCTATTGCATTCCGGCCTGCGGCCGGGTACGCTTCGCGGCGCTAACCCCTTGATTTTAAAGGCTTTTTTCTTGACCTAAGTGCTTGATTTTATTCACCTTTTTCAAAAAATATGCAGATAAAATATACAAGTGAAAATTATTCTCATTATGCAAATAAAATAATGCAGGCGGAATATCCCGCCTGCATATGCTAATTAATAAATAATAGGTTTAATTTTACATTCTGCAATTATATTTAAATGACATTCGATAACTCTAAATTTACAATCTGGATATTGTGTTATTTGCTCATTAAACCATGAAATAGCGTTTTCTTTTTTATATTCAAAATCCCACGTTTCCCATGTTCCATCACCGGCTTCTGCCTGTAATTCGTATCTGATTTTTTCCATAATATTATCCTTTATATTTATTTCGCAATAAAATGATCTTTTACCTGAAAATTACGCCAATTATACGGGGTAATTTTTTCCTGCCATTTTTTCTTTTTGACAATCTCGCGCAAAATTGGCAGTTCAAAGTCCCGTGCATCTTCTAGTGCGGTATGAGGTTCTTCTTTAAATTCACCTAGAATAAAACCAGCGACCATTTCTGCGTTAGTTTGCATTGTCATATTCCGCAAAGTAGTAACCTTATTAAAACCATGATTATCTAGCACGAATTGTTTATAGGTTTTTGTCATACAGATATTCCCGACAGCCGCTTGCCATAGGCAAAAGCTATTAGCAAAGCCCGAAATATCAATTTCAGTATTTTTGCATTTATCCGCATCGAATGCCAGATTGTACGCGGTTAGCATAGGGTTATATTTTCCGATTGCTTGCTGAATCCAGCGATTAATTGCTGCTACGCTGGCAATCATACGCGAACCCGAATTTAGCATTTCAACGTATTGAGTATTGCGTTTTTGCAATCCGCCATAACCCCAAATGTCATTTGCATTTTTATCGTGGAATAGTTCCATCTTGCCATAATGATCGGCAACCAAAACAGCGCATTGATTATAAATTTGCCCGTTACGGTCGCAAATAATAATTCCAAAATCCGCAACCGTGTCGTTAATCGTTGTTTCAGTGTCCAGAATTGCAAAAAACTGTTTTTTAGCCATGATATTTATATACCCAAAAATTTTTTAAAGATTTTATCACAAAAAACAGGAAAAATCCAGCCTATTGTGCCAAGCATAATTATAAGAAGTGAAAGCACAATTATAGCATGAAATACCGCAAATCTTCTATAAATAAATTCTCTCATTTTAATGTCCCTGTTTTGATGGAACATAAACGCCGGTAATGTTGAATTTATCACAAACCGCTTTTAGATAGCTAGTATTATCCTCGTAAAAGGTAAAAGCGGCAAGTTTAAAATTCCGCAGGTTAAAAAACTTAGTCAAACCGCGAATTTTCAGGATTGAACCGCTAACATTATCGCCAGCTTTCCGCGAAATAATGTAATTCGGTTCGCCTAGTTTATCCTTAATGAAAGCCCTATCAGCATCACCTAGCACGCGAGCAGTGGCGATAATAACGTAGCATTCAGGATCAATTAAATCAGCTTGATATTGCTTTGCCATTGGCAATAGGCTATCATCATATGCCTTATGTTCGTTGGCACGCCAGTAATCAAGGTCAATTTTAGTTCCACATGGCATAGTCCGATACCGATGCAAAGAGCATACAATCGTTCCATCCATGTCGTAAATTGAAACCCGTTTAATCATTTCCTTATTCCTTATCGTTTGTTGATGTTTCACATCATACGCTTTTTAGCATATCAGTCCAATCAATCTTTCTTATAGTAACCATAAAAAAATTTTTGTTGCATTCCGCGCTGCGCGCGGGTACGCTATGCGGCGCTAACCCCTTGATTTATAAGGGATTTTTGCAAAGCTAAGTTATTGATTTTATTGGATAATTTCATACCCATAAGCCTGTGCAGCTTCCGGCAGAATCATCTTGCCATAAACAGTTTTAATGGCAATCATAAATTCACGAATGCCTATCGGATAAGTAACCGCTATCTCAATCTTTTTATTAGAGATAAGACGATTTGATGCAGCAGCCCTATAAGTCTGTTCTGACAGGCAAGCAGCGTTAAAGCGCATGGCACGTTGCAGGGAGGAGAGGGCGATAATTTGCGACATGGCTTGTCCTTTCAAGACGAGGGTTTGGTCAGAGGAGCGGGGTGAAGAGTTCATGTGCCTATAATAGCATTCCTTAGAAACAAGTCAAGACATTTTTACATTGTTACATTTTGTTACAATTAAACGCTTCACATTAAAATTCAAAACCGGTACGCTACGCGGCGCTAACCCCTTGATTTATAAGGGATTTTTGCAAAGCTAAGTTATTGATTACAAAAGGAAAAGCCCAGCACAGTATTTGCCAGGCCTAATGTCAAGTAAAATCTTTTATCTAGAGATCAATTTCAGTTATAACCATCATTGGAATATGAACCTCGTTATTATTAAAATTCCAATTCATGCAAACATTCTATACAACCTCACAACAATCCACAGGAACAACTTTACCAGAAAGCATTTTAGCAAGTTCCCAACCATTATCAAGAAAAACCTCGACGCACAAATCAACACAATAGTGGCCGTACCAATCAAATTTAACTTGCATATCTAACATTTTATTTCCCCTTTCGTTTTCCGATGAAGAACATTCTACACCTACACCATCAAAATAACAATCAGGCATTCTTATAGTAATCATAAGACATCGTTACCGTTCGCCTATTGTAAGTCTAAAATTCTTTCGGTACGCTATGCGGCGCTAACCCCTTGATTTATAAGGGATTTTTGCAAAGCTAAGTTATTGATTATATGGGGAAACATCCTTCCAGTATTCCAAGCGCATATAATTATTTTTCCTATCACGAGGCCAAAGTTTATAGTAAATCATAATTGCCAAAAAGATCAGATTAATCATATAGTTAAACAGCAACGGCATATCCATTTTGGGTAGCACATATGCAATAGTGAAAAGTTCACCAAAAAGCCAAGCCAATAGGAAAAACCAATTTAGCCCATTGGAGTTTCCGTCGCGCCATGATTGCCATGCCTGCGGCATACCACAAATTGCAAACAGCATAGCACCAATCCAGCCAAAAAATTCTAGTGTCATTTTATGCCCCTTTCATGTTGCGCCTTAGTTCCTAGGTTATGATAGATAGAAGTTTGAACCTTGAGAAAATCTACCACGGATTTCCATTCTTTACCGTGATGCCGTTTCGCATCTGGATACAGGCGGTCGGTAATAATATGGCATAATTCATGGGGAATAGTATCACGATGAAAGTGCTCATAATTGCGTGTCATATGATAGCATGACAGATCAATTTTAGAACCGTCGTTAAAGGAACGTCCAGCCGTGGCAGTAAGGCGAGAATTCATAACAATGGCCGGCATATTGCCAATATCATAATTGACCTTAGCAAATTCTTTTTTGGCATATGTCCAAAATTGCGTTGCGCTTTTTGTTGCCCATGCTGTTAATGCCGAAATATCGTATTTCATTGTTTAACCCCATATTCTTTAGTGCCATTCAAGCTCACCCAATTATGAAAAACAACGCGGGCGGCAGGATTTATAGGTTTGCGCTTAGCATATTTTGCTTTGATTGCTTGACGGATTTTTTCTTTATGTTCTTTTGTCATTTTATGCACCTATTAACAATGTCCAAAGTAGATCAGCCTCATATACGCCGAAACAAAAGTATTGCATTTCCATTTCCTGTTGATATGGCCAGTATAGTGCATTTCCGAACATATATTGATCTTGAATAAACATATCTAACTCCAAGTATAAAAAACTGTTGCACCATTTTTCTTGAATTTGATGGAATGAATTATAATGTTGGGGTTGTATTCTGTCAATGTTTTTTTAACAACATAATTCCATCCCTCCATAGTAAGGGGCATGATCTTTGCATATGCTCCACACAGATTCAATTCTTTATGGGTTAGTTTAGTCTTGAACATTTTATTTTCCAATTACGCGATAAACCAGTTTAATAGTATTTCCAGTTTGCGCTGCCGCTCGTTCGCTTAATTTATTCATATGATCCGCGATAGTCTTGGCAGTTACAAACGTCATATTCTTAAAAACAATCTTGCATAGTTTCGATTGTGGGGAAGTCAAAAGAATGTATGCCATGATTAATGCCCCTTTCTAATAGCCGAAAGATAATGATCTATACAAAAGGTAACTGCGTTATGGTTCCAATCTTCAATCTGGCTGCGTTGGAATAGGTAGATTTCTTGGCGTGTCATTTTTTGTTCCTCGTTTCGTTTTCCTATGCTTCATATTATAGGTGTATTTTTCGTTAGGTCAAGATATTTTTGTATTGTTACATCTTGTTACAATTTAATGCTTTACAACCGGCCCATGGGCCGGTACCCTGCGGGGCGCCAACCCCTTGATTTTAAAGGGTTTTTTCGTTAGCTAAGTTATTGATTTAAAAGAACAATATCACAATTAATGCCAATATGATAAGTTCGGGAATGGGAACGTAAATGCGATCCATTATCATTATCCTTTTGTCATGTTATGCAAGGGGCATATGCCCCTTGCATTATGCTAATCAGCTAAGTGCAGCCAGAATCTTAGCCAGCGCAGTTTTATTCGCCTTTTCCAGCGAGGTAGCTTCAGCTTCAGTTAGCCCAACCAGCGCAGCCAGTTCATCAGCCAGCTTATCCTTCTTTGTAACAGGTTGCCCGCTCTTTGTCAAGCGTTCCGGCTTCTTATAAATGCCCATACGGGAAAGTTTCGCAACCACGCTGCGCATGCTACGCCCTACGTTTGCAGCGATAACTTCTACCGCTACACCGTTGGCATAATCATCACGCAACGCCGCTTCCATCTCGGGAGTATAATTCACAGCCTTAGTCTTTGTAGTCATTTGTCATTCTCCAATCAGGTGAGAGTTAAGAACATCATCATTACCAAGCATTTTCGTCTCATTCACAATTTTAACCTTAGTAGTCGCGATAGGCCTTACCTCAAAAATAGTAAGTTCTGGTTTATCTTCTGGATCGCTGTCCATAGTCCATTCTAGAGCATCTTCTTCCGCCCGTTGAATAGTATCAAAGAAAGGGCTAAAGTCACCATCGTTATATTGTACAATATAATATTTTTTGGTCATTTCAAATTCTCCATGTAGTTAGTAGTCCATTGCTTAACCGTATTCAACGCAACCCCAAAATACTTTGCTACCCAAACGGCTTGCATTATACCCATAAGATTAACATAATGCAAGAAGGTTTCCTCGCTCATGTATCCCTTACCGCTATTCCATTGATGTGCTTTCATGTTTCACATTATATAGAATTAGCGCAGGATGTAAAGCATAGAATTGTAACAAATTGTAACAGACCGTACCCTGGGGGGTTATCAGACTAGCAAAAACCGTGCCACACCATGGCCCACCTCCACACGCACGATATGAGATATTTTTCAAAAGAGAAAAGGGTGTTTATAGAGCAAAGTGTAAATGTTGTTTTACCTACACGCGCACGATATGAGACGCTTTAAAGCGCTTCCAAAAGTCAATATGGTGTATATAGGACAAAGTGTTTACGCGCACAATATGAGACGCTTTAAAGCGCTTCCAAAAGTCAATAGGGTGTTAGTGTATAAACTTTATCAATCAAAAATAATTATATCAAATAAAAACACAAAAGTCAACACTCAAAAATTTTTAACTTGACTTTACTTCCCCAAGATGGTATAATTAATACATTCGCTAAAAATGGATTCATGAAATGAACACTTTACCAACCGCAAGCCCAGCCCAGGCTCTAGCAATTTCCCCCGAAGCACTAGAAATTGCAAATACTTATTTACAGTGCCAAAACTTAAATAAAACGGCCCAAGATCTAGGGCTTGCTCCTGATATGGTGTCAGAGATTCTAGACCGTAGAGAAGTAAGAGCGTATATAGATAATGTCTTTTTAGATCAAGGCTTTAATAATAGGTTCTTAATGCGTGAAGTAATGGATACGATTATTCGTAAGAAATTACAAGAACTCGACGAGGCAGAAATTGGGTCATCTAAAGATATTATGGATATTTTGGCATTATCTCATAAGATGACTATGGATGCACTAGATCGTCAAATTCAACTTGAAAAAATTCGCAACCCACAGGTCAAAACGCAGACTAATGTTCAAATTAATGAACTTGGTAGCGATGGCACTAAATACGGAGCATTACTACAAAAACTAATCGGAGCAGGAAATTGAGTTTAGACGAAGATATTATTACCTATAATCGCGGTGTATCATATTTAGAAAAAGGTAATTTTAAAAAAGCACTTCAAATATTTAAAAAAGTTCAACATAAATCAAAAGAATTATATAATAACCTAGGGGTAACTTATCGCGCATTGGGGCAAGATAAACCAATGTTTGAAGCGTATAAAAAAGCTTTAGATTGTGACTCTGCTTTAGGTGATGGAGATACGGTAAATGCACAAGCATTAAATAATTTAGGTCTAGCGTACTATATGTATGGTAATGATACTGAAGCTATTAAATGCTATACTCGTGCAGTAAAAATAAACCCAAAATCATGGGATGCTTGGTGGAACGCTAGTACCGCCCATCTTAGAGTTGCTTCATCCACTGGTGAAGGATTTGGTCCTGCCTGGGAAATGTATAAGGCCAGATTTCTCAAATCCAAGCCAATTAAAATGAAGAACTTAAAAGAAGATCTCATGTATTGGGACGGTGTTAGTTCTGGTAAATCAATAATTGTACTTACTGAACAAGGTATTGGAGACAATATTATGTGGGGTAGGTACTTGCCTGAGCTAGCTAAAAAATTTGAAAAAGTATATGTACAAGCAGATGTTAGTTTATACGATTTATTTTTAGAATATAATCCAGTACCTGATGCGGTACATACTGATGCTTCCGTAGCTTATCCTATTTGTAGTTTAGGGGAGCATTTCGATTATATTCCACCTGCTGACTGGTTGGCTGGTCGTTTTGGGAGTTTTGATTTTGGTCCAGGTTTTAATATTGGTATTGTATGGTCTGGTAATGCTTCCCATGCTAATGATAAATATCGTTCTGTGGACATTCGCCGGTTTCATCGCCTTGCTAAATATGGTAATCTTTATTCTTTGCAGCCGGGTTTCCGCGGGGACGGCGTTGTTAGGGGGCTGGATATTAGCTCGTGGTCAGATACCGCGAAATACATTAACGGACTTGATCTCGTTATTGGCATCGATACGTCGGTAATGCATCTAGTTGGTAGCCTTGGCAAGGTTGGATGGCTATTGCAACCTTATAAGGAAACAGATTTTAGATGGGGTACAGTCTCAGAAGAGTTTGGCTCTTCAGTATGGTATCCTCGCATGAAAATATTTAATAATCCGCAGTCATGGGAGACTGTATTTGACAGGGTTGAAAAATGCTTACAATCTCACGTGAAGGAATTAGTAGTACTACCATAGAAGATTATGGTAATTCTAGATTTCTAAAACTTCCAATAGAAAACTATTTAAAACTATTACCAGCTAGAGATCCAAATACTAATGAAGTTAGTACTGCTTTTGATCTACTAAATGGACCTCAAATTGCACTAATCAACGCAATTAATGATCCTCGATTTAGATTCGTATGTGCAGCTCTATCTCGCCGTCTAGGTAAAACCTATATAGCGAATATTATCGCTCAAATGGTTGTTTTAATACCTAACTGTAATATTCTAATTATGTCCCCTAACTATGCTTTGTCTAGCATCAGTTTCGAGCACCAGCGTAAGTTAGTACAGACGTTCGACCTTGAGTTAGAACGAGACAATATTAAAGATCGTATCTTAGAGTTGTCAAATGGTTCTACTATCAGAATGGGTTCAATTTCACAAGTAGATTCTTGTGTTGGACGTAGTTATGACTTGATTGTATTTGATGAAGCTGCACTATCAAAAGAAGGAGAAGCTGCTTACAACGTTGCACTACGTCCTACTCTAGATCGACCTGGGTCAAAAGTTATCTTTATCTCAACGCCTCGTGGTAAGAAAAACTGGTTTAGCCGATTTTATGCACGTGGATTTACTTCTGAATTTCCTGAGTGGATTAGTTTAACAGCTGACTGGACAGAAAATACTAGAATGTCTCCGTCTGACGTTATGGAAGCCAAAAAGACTATGAGTGCTTTAGAATTCGAACAAGAATACTTAGCTTCATTTAACAGTTTTGAAGGACAAATCTACCAGTTAACAGAAGAAAACATAATAGAATCCTTACCAGAAGGTAACTACGAATTCTTCGCCGGCTTAGACCCTGGGTACAAAGATCCAACAGCATTCGTTGTATTTGCTTATGATTTAGAAAACGACTGGTATTATGTAGTTGACGACTACCTCGAAGCGGAGGCTTCCACCTCGAAGCATGCTGCTAAGATACAGGAGTTAATTGATAAATGGGGAATTGATGCAATCTTCATTGACTCCGCAGCAGCTCAGTTCGGGGCCGACTTAGCTTATATGTATAATATAGCAACAATTAAAGCCAAGAAACAAGTCTTAGAAGGTATTGCATTTTGCCAGACTATTGTACAACAAGATAAATTAAAGATTTTACGTCATTGTAGCTGGGTAATTGATTCAATGGATCAGTACCAGTGGGATGATCGAGAAACGCTTACTACAGAGAAACCATTACATAACGAGGCATCACACATTGCTGATGCTATGAGATACGCACTTTACACTTTTATCGTATGACTTCAGGAATATATCAATTAACTTTTAGTGACGGATCTTTCTATGTTGGAAAGAGCAATGATATTGAACGCCGCTGGAAAGAACACTTTACCAAATTCGGCAAAGGTACTGCCGCAGCAGCTATGCAGGCCGCATATGATCGATGTGGGGCACCTTCGTGTAAAGTAGTATTAGTTTGTCACGAAGACCATATTGATGTATGGGAATCTTACTATATTAATGGTAACTATAATCGTAGTAATTGTTTAAATACTACATGCCCTAATCCAGTTAATATTCCTTCCAGTGTTTCTCTAAATCCCGAATACCTTACAATGAGTATGTGGGAACATATAACCAAGATGACGGATCAAGCTGAAGAAATTGAATCCTTAAAAAATAAAATACGTATGGTTAAAAATGGCAAATTAGTAGAAGAATTAGAGCTTAAACTATTTAATGAAAAAACTAGTACAGAGTTCTATAAACAACAAGTTAAGAAACTAAAGTCCAGAGGATTCTTTGCACGTTTATTTAACTATGGAGTGTAATATGGGATGTAAAAAGCCTGGCAAGAAACCACCTAAAAAGTGAATAAAAAGCCCCTTAATTGGGGCTTTTTTATTGCCTGAATTACGGTAACGTGCAATATTTACTGCTACAAAAATTTTATCATTGACATTAGCTACCCTAGGTGATATAATACCCCTATAATTAAATTTGTATGTAAAAAAATTTTGGAATCACACGAATGGCAGCAAATACCGGAAATAAAAGGCTTGCAGTTAAACATGTAAGAGATAGAGCTAAAAGCGCGTATGAAAAGCAGAGTGAATGCCATATCTGCGGTTCTACTGAAGAGCTGGAGCTTCATCATACTTCATCCCTAACTGTACTCCTAGATAATTGGGCAAAAGAAAGAGGTTACGATATCTCTACTGATGACGGTATTCTTGCAGTACGTGATGAGTTCATTGATAGTCATCGTTCTGAGATATATGACGAGGTATTTACTTTATGTAATAAGCATCATCAGATGTTACATAGAATATTTGGCATCAAACCTCCTCTACATACTGCACAAAAACAGAATCGATGGATTGAAAAGCAAAAAGCTAAAGCGTTAGGGCTCGAGATTGAAAAACCCGTAGGGCTCTTTAGCAAGTTCTTATAAGGAACATTATGGGGTTTAATCCATTAAAATGGTTTTCTAGAGAAAAAGAAAACCCCGCGCAAGAAAGAATAGCAGATAATTATGGCAGCTCAGTTGGTACAACAGCTTCCATAACATATAGTCAAGCATTTGATAAAATAGAGACAGTTAGTCGTGGCGTAAATTTAATCGTCTCTGGGGCATCTAGTTTAGATTATGATATTAAAGATAAAATAACAGAAGGTATAGTTGGTGGAACTAGACAAAAATCTCTTAATAACTTACTAAACTTTAAACCTAACCCATATCAATCTGCCCAAGAATTCAGAACTAACATTTTCACTGATTTAGTTTTAGAAGGTAATTGTTTTATATATTTTGATGGTGCATTTATGTATCATCTACCAGCCTTAAATATGGAAGTACTTCCAGACCCTAAAACTTTTGTAAGAGGGTATAAGTATAATGGAATTACTGATTTTAAAGCTGATGAAATAATTCATATTAAAGATGTAAGTAGTAACTCAATTTATCGTGGTGGAAGTAGACTAGCCTCTGCTACTCGCACAATTAATACACTTTATAAAATGCAAACATTCCAAGACCAATTCTTCGATAATGGAGCAATTGCTGGAATTGTTATTGAAACAGAAAATACTCTTAGTCAAACTGCTAAAGATAAAACGATTATGAACTGGATGCAAAAGTATTCAGTTAAAAATGGTGCAAAGCGCCCAATGATTCTTGATAGCGGATTAAAATTAAAGAGTATTGGTGATACGAATTTTAAAGATATGGATTTTGATAATTCAATCAAAACTCATAATACTAAAATATTAATGGCTTTAGGTGTTCCAGAAGTTCTTATCGACGGGGGTAATAATGCAAATATTACTCCTAATTTAAGACTTTTTTATTTAGAAACTGTTTTACCTTTAGTTAAGAAATTTGTATCTGGAGTTGAAAGATACTTCGGATATGATGTAGAAATAATAACTTCTACGGTCTCAGCCCTTCAACCAGATATGAAGGACATAGCATCTTATCATACTACCTTAGTAAATGGTGGAGTAATTACACCCAATGAGGCAAGAGTTGAGTTACGTTATGCACCTATAGCTGGCAATGATGACCTTAGGATTCCGGCAAACATAGCAGGATCAGCTGCTAACCCAAGTGAAGGAGGTGCTCCTCCTAAGCCAAAAGCATAAGGAGTCTTATGACAATTAAAGATAAGGTCCTTTATCT
>Ga0172375_10009521_pt1 | contig 12802 bp, 10 predicted proteins | sample LakKiv1m_FD_114537 | JGI IMG/M metagenome (GOLD analysis project Ga0172375, IMG submission 114537) | Freshwater microbial communities from Kabuno Bay, South-Kivu, Congo - kab_092012_11.1m | ecosystem: Environmental > Aquatic > Freshwater > Lake | place: Democratic Republic of the Congo... | reverse complement strand
TTGTCTACAAGTTTTATTGTTTGTAAAATTATTTATAATGTTTCTATTTATAAAAAATATAACAGAATTGCTAAAAGAATATGTGCTTTCAGTGAAGCAAACCATTGTTTTGTAAGTTTACAAGTTAATAAACACTATTATTTTATTAAAGATAATGGGATAAGTGCAAATAGATATTACCTAGAACAATGTTTTCAAAAACAAATTGACGAATATAATAAAAACGCAAAAATTTAAAAATAGTAAAATAATTTATAGAAAAAACAACATAGTTAAATAATAATGGATAAAGCAGTACAAACAAAACGTCCATCCGCAGAATTAACAGCAACAGATAAATTGTCAGTAGATGAAATAAAAATTTTATTAGAAGATTATAAAAAAGTAAAGGATGTTAATAATATTTTAATTGGTTCATGTATTAGATATTTCATACGAGATACAAATGGAAATTTAGAATTTCAATTAGGTGGAGAAGTTATGTCAACAAAGCGTTTACCAACTCATTTGATTCTTCGTAATGGTGGATATATTTGGACAATTGAATTATTAGATAAAATTTTATTTATGAAAATGTCATCTGATGAATTAAAACAAGAATTTAATATAGTATTAAAAGAGAAAGATGAAAAAATAAAACAACTTATCTATCTCAGTAAAACATTAATAGAAAAAAATGAATTATTAACAAAAGAATTAGAACAACTAAAAAAAAGTTAAAAAATATTTATTTTGTTTTCATAAAAACAAAATAAATATTTCGTTTTATGAAAATAAAATAAATTATATAACAAAGTATATCAATGACAGAAGATATTTGTGAAGGAATGATGTTACACGAAAAATATAAATTAATTAAGCCTCTTGGTAAAGGTTCTTATGCTACTGTATGGATGGCATTTTGTTGTTCTAACAAAAAATTTTATGCAATTAAAATACATAATATTGATGACTATAATTTTGGTAAAAAAGAAGTCAATATATACAACACATTACAAAAAAAAATAGATAAACAATATATTGTTTGGATGGAAGATACATTTGATGAAAAATTACATTTATGTGAAGTATTAGAATTAATGGGATATTCATTATATGATGTATTAAAAACATATCCACATGGTATTGATTTTGAACAACTTATTCCTATTTCAATAAAAATTTTGCAATGCATTGATGAATTTCATAAAAACAATTTTATACATGGAGACATAAAACCAGAAAATATTTTACTTGATATATATCCAGATAATATATCTAATATTATTAAATCATTTGATTTATCAACATTAAATGTTACAACTAATACAAATGAAATAAAAGATGATAATTCAACAATATCAACTCAACCTATTGAAATTCATAGTGATAATTCCGATGATGATTCCAATAATCAACAATTAAAAAATATAAATATAACAAGTATTACAAATTTAAAATTATGTGATGTTGGATATGCTATTGTTTCAAAAAAAAAAAGAAAAGAAATACAAACATGCTATTATCAATCACCCGAAGTATTGTTGGGATTAAATTATGATGAATCTGTTGATATATGGGCATTTGGATGTATGTTTTATGAATTGTTAACAGGAAATCTGTTATTTAATATTGATGATAATACTACATGTAATGATGATCGTTATCATATTTATCTTATGACAAAAAATTTTGGTATGATTCCAAAACAATTAATAAAGCAAAGTAAATATAAAAATATTTTTTTTACATCTGATTTGACAAAAATTAAAGGTTTTGATGATATTCCAACAAATGAAACAATATATGATAACATACGACAACTGAACATGAAAAAAAATTATAAAAAATTTATAATTTCAATGTTTGAATTGATTTTCTCATATAATCCTAAATTACGTCCCACGGTTCAAGAATTAATAAAAATGTTTTCTGAATATAAATAAACAAAATAAGAATGAAAAATTAATATTTTTCATTCTGTTTTTGCAAAAAAAAAAGATTTCTATCTATTGAAAATTTTAATTGTTGTTTTGTTCATTACCATTGTAATCTGATGTCAAATTACGTTGTGATGAACCATCAGATTTATCAGAAGAACCGTAATACACACTACCAGAGTAAAAAGAATTGTTATCTTCCATAAAAACACACAAACTTCACATCAATTATGTTTAAATTCTAATGGAAACAACAAAATATAACCATTTTCAATTTTTTTAATATTCATACAATTATAAATAATTAAAATATTTTAATATAATATAATGGATAATCAAATGTATAATCAGATATATAAAGGGAAATATGTAATATTAAGTGAAACAGAACATCCATGGTTTAAAAATATTAAACAACATATACAACCAAATAACGAAAAAAAATATATTAAAAAGAAATCGTATAAAGATTTATATTTTTATTGTCTTATTATTATCATATTATTGTTAATCATAAACGCTATTTATAAATGAATTTATTATTATGTGTAATACATAATAATAAATAATATTATTCAAATGTCAAATCTGTAATATATTGTTTTAAATGGATTAGTTTTTTCATCAAATAATCTATTCATTTTAGTTTGAAGTAAATTTATCAAATAACAATAATTTTCAACAATCCAACAGTAGAAGGAAGCAATATTATCATCATCGTCATAATCATATTTTTGTATTTGGTATAATTCATCATTATCTAATTGTAATAATATTTTTTCTGTTTTTTCATTTTTTAGTTTATTCAATTCATCATAAGAAAACAAACATTTTATATTTTTATAGTTTTCATATTTTTTTGTTCCATATTTTAAATATTGATAAATATCATCACAATATTTTACAAACATACTATCACTACTAATACAAATATTATATGTTGGTCTTATTAATACAACATATGCATTAAACATTTTACCTAACATTGTTAATAGTAATATATTATCATTAGTTATATCATCAGATTGTACCATATTAAAATTATGATTATATACTAAAATATTTCTACCATCAATGTCACCAATTTCAATCATAAATAAAACATAATTTTTATTGATACAATATATTGAAAATCCATTTTTCTTTTTTATATTATATAATCCTCCATAAACACTTGTTCCATCATATCTTTCACAATAACATTTGTAAATCTTTTTATTTATTTTAATATCTATTCTATTATTTTTACTAACATATTTATCAGTAAAACTACTAATCAATTCTTCCAAATTGGAAGATGTTATTTTTATTTTTTTAATTATTTTAGCAATATTAATCATATTTATTTTACATTTTTCTTTTTTAGAAAATTGTAATTTGCCATTACTAATCCATTCTAAATCATAAATTTTGATATTTTCAAATTCATTTCCTTTTGATGGATAGTAATAATCTTGATTACTATTTGAAATAATTTTTAATTTACAATTGGATGAAAATATTATTTCTTGTTCATATAAAAAATTTGATAATGTTTCTACACATAATGCAACCCCTTGAATATTTTTAGGAATTTTAATACGTAATAATATTTTGCCAAAATAGTAATTTCCTTCTTCAACATGTTCAGATGGAGTATAAAATGCATCACGTGTAGAACTTAAAAAGCCATAGTCATTGATAATATCACCAACATTATATTGTTTTAAGATATCATTTTCTATAAATCTATAAAAATAATATTCTTTTTCAAATGAGGGAGATAATTGAACTAATTTATATAATTCAGTTATAATTGATTCTAATAACTTATCTTCATATTTACTAGTTCCGCGAAGATATGAATTGATTCTAAAACTTCCTTGTGATGTATAATATTGTATTAATCCTACTTTATCTTGTTGTATAATATATTTTTGATGTATCAATAACTCTCGTGCAGATATTTCTTTTTCTCTAACATTGTTACATAACAATGAAAAATCATATTTTGATAAATTATCTTTTACTTCAATTCCAAAATTTTTTGCTAAGCTTTTTATTTCAGTATCTTTATAAAATGGATAAATGTTAGAATAGAAGTTATGTAAAAATGACTTTTTTAAACAACTTGTAATTTCAAGTCCAATTTCTTTTTTATTATATTCATTAAATAATTTAACAAATGTTTTATACATTTTTTCTAGATTGAAATTATCTAAAAATTTTAATTGTATTATTGTTTTTTTATATCTGTATTGTGTAAATTTATTTTTTGAGTCCTTATATTCTTCTTGTTTGTTTTTTATTTCATGAACAATATTGATATCAGGAAATAAATATTCTTCGTAATATATTTTATCCATCATGTTATTTGGACTAAATAAAAATATACTTTCATTAAATATGTTATACAATGGAACTTTATTAGTAAGTTGTGATATATTATCTTTTATGTTTTGTTGTAATTGTTCTGGTGATTTTTCTGATAATTGTTTGAGTTCATTAATTGTAGGTAATCTTGCCTTTTCAAAATATATATCATCAAGTATTATATTTATATCATCAATCTTTCTAATTTGCTTCTCATCTTCATAAAATAAAAATATATTATTATTATTCATTATATATTTAGTTTATATTTTTACTTTTATTTGTTAAATCAAACAAGATAAATTAAATAATTTATCTTGTTTGTTTAGTTTGTTAAATTAAATAATTTATCTTGTTTGTTTAGTTTGTTAAATTAAATAATTTATCTTGTTTGTTTAGTTTGTTAAATCAAACAAATTATATATATCCATTATCACTATCATTAATGGAAAGAGCAATATTTTTAACTATACCTTTATCAATTTTAAAGTTTTTAGTTTCTGTTAAAAATTTTTTAAATTCATTACCATTCGGAGGTTTTTCGGAATAAGTATCTCTATACCAACTTTTGAATAGTGTATAAACAATTTTATATTCTTTATCACATTTCTTTTCAGATTTATCATCAATATATTCATTGTAAAAAGCCATAAACTTATCGCTATCAGAACGATATTCTTTGGTTTTCAACAAAACACATTCAGGTACCTTTAATCCATTTTCAACATAATTATAATAATAATGATGAATTAAATACCACATAAAACCTTTTTTCCATTTTTCCATTTTTTCAGGTAAATTTTTATCTTTTAAATATACATTTTCTCCTTGGGGATTATCATCAACAAATTTAGAATTAAACGGAACAACACATATCCGTCTCCATGTTCCATCTCCTGTATCTTCAATATTTGGTAACATATTACATAACAAAAACATTTTGAATTGAGGAATATAGTCAAATGGTTTTTCATACAATGTTCTTGTTGTTATTTTATCTGTTCCAGAGGTTAATGTTTTCATTAAACTTGTATACAATGTTTCTCGTTTTTCTGTTTCATTAACAGAAATAAATCTTTTTCCACATTTATTTGCAATTTCTGGTGTAGCATTGCTACTTCCTCGTTGTGTTCTTGTAAAAACAGTAATTGCAAATGTAGTTGCATAATCGCCATTTGCTTTATTCATTAAATCAACAGAAGCAGATTTACCATTAGAATTATATGTAATATATCCATTGTCCATAACATATCTTTTATTTCCATCAATTTCTATTCCAAAATATTGTTTTTCTTTTTGACATTTTTTAATTGTAAATAAATCTCCCACATTACAGTTATCATATGGTACTAATTTAAAATCATTTATCCAATCATCTTCAATTCCTTTCATGTTAAACAATATTTCTGTTTCTACTGGAATGATTTCATCATATTGTATACATGTTCTTTTTATTTTTCTTAAAAACTTATTTGCTTTTTCTTTAACAACAAATTGTTTTCTCATTAATATTGGTGCATTTATATATTCATAGTAATAAACAACATATAAATTTTTGTTAAACACATCATCATATTCTTCTATAATTAATGGTTTATGAAAACATTTTAATGCTAATCTATGTTTTCCATTAACAGAAAATTTGATATTTTTATTTGTTTTAATTTGGAAAATAACACTATTTCCTCTAAAAAGTTTTTGTACTTTTCTTTCCCTTCCATCATCACCTAAAAGCAAATCACCTATTTTAATATCTTGTATATTTTTACTTGTTCCATCAAACATCCTAATTAATGTGTTTTTAACATGGCATCCTGTTCCTGTCCACACATATATAAACTGGTCACGTATACATCCATCTAAACAACTTGCTAACGATGTTAATACAAAATCTCTCATTTCTTGTTTTGGTTGAACTTTTTCAAAAAAGTCTTTTATTTCTATAATAATTGGCGAATCATCTGTAAATGCTTCATAATCATATTGTGTTGACAAACTAACATAATCATCTGGTGTTCCATTTCTAAAACATTTATTCTTCAAATCAAAAACACCATTATCAAAACCAATTAAATAAAGATTACTATTTAATTTTTCTTCAAATTTTCCATCATAAAACATTCTTGCACATGCTTTTAATACATCTGCTTTAAATTTTGTTTGTTTTAATTTAGATACTAATTTAAGAAGATTACTTGCACGTGCTCTTATATTATCACTTGATGCTCCTTCATACATTCCCGCTTGATTTAACAGTAAACAACTATAATTTGTTAATTCTTTTGTTAATTCATTTTTTATTTTTTCTTGTAGTGTATATGCCGAATCAACAACAACCCATCTATTATCTTGATATTCATACCATTTCATTCCAGCAATATCAACACATTTATATGAATCTTTATACATTTCAAAAACAACATCTGCAATATCATCATGTGTGCCAGATTCTGCTTTTATCAATAAATCTTTTATTCTTTCTCTAATTATTTCTAAAAATCCATCTTTGTTATCCATTTTTGCCCACCAATATATGGAAGCAATTGTAAATCCATAATTTTTAGAATCATTCCATATTTTTCTACATTTGGTTTCATCAAATTTTCCTTGACATTGCTTTGAAAATTTAACAAAATCATCATAAAGTTTATTACTTACATTATGTAACGCCCATCCAACATGTATCCAATCATTATAATCATCTGCTCTTTTAGGTGATAAAATACTAATAAGTCTTTGAACTAATTCTAAATCATTGTCATCAATATGTTTATTTCCACTTTTTCTTATTCTCTCTGGCTTTTCTTCTATTGCTATATTCTCTATTTTCTTTCCACTATGATGTTGATTATAAATATTTTCTAATCTATTTATCATTATTTCATTATCATATTTTTCATTCAATAATATTTCTTCTTTATCATCAAATTTCCGTAATGTTAAAATATCAACAATATCATCATTATTATAATCATCAATATTTTCCAATTTCATTTTCCAATTGTATATTTTTGTTAATTCATATGGAGTTCGTCCTTCCTTATGTGAACCGGGCATTAATATTCCATTACTTATAATGACAGATGGATCAAATATTTTTTCATATGTATTTGTAAATGGAATATCACTAAATCCATTTTCTTTTATAATTTCATCTCTTGTTTCTTCCAATAATAAATATCTCATTTTGACATTTATTGGAATTAATCCATATATAATATGAAATCCATCCTTACAAATATTTTTTTTTTCATCATATGTTGGTTTTTCTTTTTCTAATACAAATGCTTTAATATCTTCTTTATCAACATCAAAATATTCAATTATTTTTTTATTCATACGTGAAACAATACATTCAATATGTTTGTCTAAATATTGTCTATCTTTCTTCGTTGTATTAAAATCAATATCAATAACCATTGGTCCAACTATTTTCGGACGTTCTACAACATACAAATCCATTTTCCCAACAACTCTTTTATATAATTTTATAAATTTTTCATAATCAATTCCTTCAATAGAAAAACTTCCTTTTCCATAATTTTTATCAGGTTCTAATGGTCCCATTAATGTATGTGTTATTGTTTCATCTTTTTTAGCCCTATGATTTTTCATAAATACAATAAACTCGGTTGAATAACTTTTGTCATTCATTGATAATTATGTTATCTATATTTTGAATCTTTTAAATATTAATTTTTCAATTTTTTATTTATTATTTTTTTATTTATTAATAAATAAAATTGAAAAAAACAAAACATATATAAAAGTTTTAAGTAATGTTATTATATAAATGTTATTTTGTCCTCAATGTGATTCCATACTTGACATAAATAAACAAACATATGTTATATCTGAAAATGTAACAATAAATAATGATGATATTTTAAAAAAACTTATTGATAATGAAAAATTATCTATTGATGAAATTAAAAATATAAATATTGATTTAATAACAAAAAGTGATTTTTATATTAATTTGGATAAAAAAGTAAAAAATGAATTAGACAAAAAACTTAAAACTATAATTTCAAAAAAAGGAACAGATGAAGGTGTTATGTATATTTGTAAAAAATGTGGTTATACAAAACCTCTTATTGGAAGAACATTAATTTTAAGTAAAATAGGAATGGCAAGTAGTTCAAGAATAACAATTACTCCTCAAAAAATTAGGAATATGTTACATGATAAAACACTTCCTCATACACGACGTTATATTTGTAAAAATACAGATTGTATTAGCCATACACAACATGATAAACGCGATGCTGTATTTTTTCGTTTTACAAATTCATTACAAGTTTATTATATTTGTTGTGCTTGCCAAACTTATTGGACAAGTGAATAAAAATTGAAATTATAATAATATATAAAATATATTGTTATATATTATGAACATAATATGAGAAAAAAAGTGGATGAATCAGAAGAAATACCCATTGAAGACAATGATAATGAAATTGATGAAAATGAATCTGTTTCATCTGAAACAATAAGTTTAACAGATTCTGATGATGAAAAAAAATCATTAACAGATGAATCAGAAACAGAAGTAGAAACAGAATTAAATGAAGAAACTGATAATAAAAATAATAAACAAACAGATAATGATAATGAAGAATGTATATATAAATTTACAAAAAAGAAACATCATGTTGAAGAATTATTGCAAGATGAAATTGATTATGTTATGGATAAAACACGAAAAACAGAACCAATACAAAAAAATAGAATAACAAAAAAATTTTTATCAAAATATGAACGTGTACGCATTTTGGGAGAACGAACAAAACAATTATCAATGGGTGCCAAACCAATGTTAAAAAATGTTGAAAAAATGTCTCCATCTGATATTGCAAAAGCAGAATTAGCACAGGGTGTTCTTCCTTTCTTCATTGATCGTCATCTTCCAAATGGACAAATTGAACGATGGCATGTTAATGAACTAAAAATAATGAATTAAAAAATTTAATAAAAAATTTAATAAAAAATTGAATTTTATTTTGTTTAATAAGATTTATTAAACAAAATAAATATAATTAATAAATTATTTATTAAACAAAATAAACAAAATAAGTTTAGTAAATGGATCAAACAAAACTTCAAGAATTGTATCCAGATGTTTATAATATAATGAATATTAACTTATCAAATAAACAAAAAAAATTTACAAAAAAACTAAATGAACCAATATCAAAAGCAGATAAAAGAGGTTTTATTTATGGATTTAGAAAAAAAACAGATGAAACAACAATAAATAATTTTTGGATAAAACTAGGAAGAACAGAACGATATAATCCGATGGATAGAATTATAACTGAATGGAATGGAGTACCAATATTTGTTATTGAAACAGCATATTCACATAAATTGGAAGTTCTTGTACATATCATTTTTGATTTTGCACATAAAATTCGTTATGATGAAAAAACAAATAAACGTGAAATAGAATGGTTTTATTTTGAAAAATTCATTGATGTTCCAAGTATTGTTAGTAAAATTAACATTCTTATGAATAATTTATTCAATGTAAAATCAATTAAAATTGACATTACAAATAATCCAGATGAAGAATTATCTTCTAATAAAACAAATAGAAAGTATTTTTGCTGTTTTCCATTGTTGTGTAAAACAAAAAATGAAAAATGTTTATGTAATATTGAATGTTGTTCATATAAAACAATTGTGGGTAATTTTGAAGTTGGTTGTTGTGATTTATGTTGTTGTTATGTCAACAAAATATAAATATAAAAATAATTTGTTTATAAAAACAAATTATTTTTATTTTATGACAAGATGAAAACTAAAATACATAAATAAACATAAAATACAAATAAATAGAACAAAAATTAACCAAACGACTATTTCATTTTCATACATATTATGTATGAAATATTGTTTCCGATAATTTCTATAAATCTCATCATATTCTTTAAAATCCTTATTACGAATCATTAATACACTAATATACAATAAAATTAAATTAAATAATATATCATACAATAATTTATTATTTTCAATTTTTATTTCTTTTAAAAAATCTTTTTTTCTTTCTATACATAATTTCTTTAACAATATCTAATGTTATATCTTCAATTTTAACATCAATTGGTAATTTTCTATTTATATTTTTACCTTTTTGTTTTTTTCTTATATATGTTCCATGAGGACCATTTAATATTGTATACAGAATTGAACCATCTTTTTGTTCCCATAAAATATTTTTTCTTTTTTCTTCCAATAATTTTTCAACATCATCAATTGTTATTTTTCTAGCATTTTCTTCTGAATAATCTTTTAAAGGTATTTTTTCTTTACTAACTGTTAAATAAAATCCATATCTTCCTTTACATAATGATACATTTTTACGATGTAATTTGCCCATTTCAATGGGAAATTCCAATAATTTTATTGCTTCCTCTAATGTTATTTCTTCAATTGTCAACGGTAAACGAACGGGTGCATATGTTATTTTTTTACCTTTACGACATACTTTTACAACAGGACCAAATCGTGCAATTGTTGCCGATATTTCTCTTCCTTTGTCATCACAACCAATTATACGTAAATTTTTATCAATATAAACTTTATCTTTTATATTAGCAATTTCTTCACATAAAACATTATAACATTCTTTTAATACGTCAATCCAATTAATTTTACCTTCTGATATAATATCTAATTTTTCTTCCATTTGTGCTGTAAATTGATAATTCATAATATCGGGAAAATTTTCTACCAAAAATTCATTTACAATTTTACCAATTTCAGTAGGAATAAATTTATTATTTTCTTCTCCTATATTAATTGTCTTTTCTGTTTCTTTAATTTCATCACTTTCTTTTTGCCATGTTATCATTCTAACATTTTTTTCAAATCCAGAAATATTGTCAATTTTAACATAACCACTGTTTTGTATTTTTTCAATAATTGATGAATATGTAGAAGGTCTCCCAATATTTAAATTTGTAGGATCAATTTTATTTAATAATGATGCTACATCATATCGTGATGGAGGCTTTTCATATTCTTGAATTGCATGCACACTATTTAAAATTATTTCTGTATCTTTATCTGGAATATTAATTTCATCATCAATCTTTCCTCCATAAACTTCTAAAAATCCTGTAAACATTAATTGTTCTAATTTTGTTTCAAAATAATAATTTTCATTATCTTTATTATTCTTATTATAATTTATTTTTATAATAATAACTTTATATTGTGCAGGTGCCATTTGCGAGGCTATTGTACGTTTCCATATTAAATTATACAATTTCTTTTCATCCAAACCAATTTTACGTTCTTCTATCAATTCTAAAATATTAATGTTTGATGGACGTATTGCTTCATGCGCTTCTTTTGTATTTTGTTTTTTTGATTTGTATTGTTTACGATTACTATATGATTCTCCATATGTTTCTAATACATATTTTTCAATTGAACTTAATATTTCATTAGACAAATTTATAGAATCTGTTCTCATATAAGATATATATCCTCCTTCATATAACCGTTGTGCCGATTGCATTGTTCGTTTTGATGAAAAACCCATTTTTCTAGAAGCTTCTTGTTGTAATGTTGATGTTGTAAACGGCGGTGACGGTGATTGTTTACTTGTTTTGATATTAATACAATCAATTTTACATTGTGATAAAATAATTTTATTAAATATTTCCTTTGTTTCTTCATAATTATTTATTTTTGCAATTTTTTTATTTTTCATCAAATTACATTTCCAACAATTAATTTCTGCATTTATTTTAAAATATGTCATGATATCACTATTAAAAAAATCATTTATTTCTTTTTCTCTATCAACGATTAATTCAACAACAACAGATTGAACACGCCCAGCTGATGATGCCTTTAATGTTTGTTGTAATATTTTAGATATTCTAAATCCAATTAATCTATCTAACATTCTTCTTGTTTTTTGTGAATTAACAATATCTTGATTTATTTCACATGGATGTTGTAATGCATATTTTATTGCTTCTTCTGTTATTTCATTAAATACAATTCTTTTAGGATTTTTAATATCCAATTCTTTTGCCAAACTCCATGCAATCATTTCTCCTTCTGGATCTTTATCTGATGCTAAAAAAATATCTTCACATTTATTACATATTTTTTTTAATTTTACTATAATATCACCTTTTCCTTCAATAATAACATAACGTGGTTCAAAATTATTTTCTATATCAATTGACATTTCATGTGGATCTAAATCAATAATATGTCCAACAGATGCTTCAACTTTATATCCATCACCTAATATATGTTCTATTTTTTTTATTTTATTTGGTGATTCAACAATCAGATATATCATAATATGAATTATAATACTTATTATGATATATTTATTCTTTATAAATATATGTTTAATTTTTCAATTTTATTTATATTAAAAAATAATATAAATAAAATTGAAAAATAATATAAATAAAATAACAACAATATACATATATATTATATAATTCAATGGCAACAAATTCCTTACTTTTTCCAATAAAAAAAGACAGTAAAAC
>Ga0172375_10009520_pt1 | contig 12802 bp, 6 predicted proteins | sample LakKiv1m_FD_114537 | JGI IMG/M metagenome (GOLD analysis project Ga0172375, IMG submission 114537) | Freshwater microbial communities from Kabuno Bay, South-Kivu, Congo - kab_092012_11.1m | ecosystem: Environmental > Aquatic > Freshwater > Lake | place: Democratic Republic of the Congo... | reverse complement strand
GATCCTCCACAGCTCAGAAAGAAGTGGAGAGCGAGGCGCGGCGCCGCGGGCAGGAAGATCCGGTGCTGCACGTGTTTCTGGCCAAACCCGATGACGACTTGAAGAGCCGCATCATCGAAGCCGAGGCCGCGCGGCTGGTGCTCGACGCCAAGGGAATGCCGTCCGAGCCGGCCGAGGCACGCGAAGCCTGCGAGAGCATGCGCAGTCGCTTGCATGTGGCCGAAGCGAGCCGCGATGAACGCATCCGCGAGCTCGTCACTGCCGCCAAGCTCTATCAAGGCGGCGGTAGCGAAGTGTTCGCCGACTCGCTGCGACACAAGCTCGATACTGCCGCCGAGGCTTCTTTGGCGCGTTTGTTCCCGCGCTTCGCGGAGGGAGACCATGTGGCCTGGGCTGCCGCAATCAAACGTGCGCGCGATGGCTCCGACCAGCCGCTGGTCCCGGTCGGCTGGGACCGTGCCACGGAAGACCATCCGGTAGTGCGCCAAGTGCTCAGCGATGTCGGTGGGGGTCGCAAGGGTGGTGATGTCCGCAAGACGCTGAAGGCTTCGCCGTTCGGCTGGCCCCAGGACGCCATCGACACTGCGTTGATCGCACTCCATCGCAGCGGATCACTGCGTGCGACGCTCAATGGTCAGCCTCTGGCACCGGGCCAGCTCGACCAGAACAAGATTTCGACCACTGAGTTTCGGCCCGAACGTGTTCGCATTGGGGCCAGCGAGAAGATTGCGCTGCGCGGCCTCTTTCAGAAGGCCGGCATTGCGATGAAGAGCGGCGAGGAAGAAGCCAAGGCCTCCTCGTTCCTGGACGCTCTGCTGGAACTGGCCCGCGCGGCCGGCGGAGAGCCGCCGCTGCCGGCCCGTCCCGCCACCACGACCGTTGACGGCCTGCGCCGTCTTTCCGGCAGCGAACAACTGGCGGCCATCCTTGCCGCAACGAGCGAGCTCGAATCCTCGATTGCCCAGTGGTCGGCCCACAGACACAGGGCTGAGCAAAGACTTCCGCGCTGGAAGCGTCTGGAGGAACTGGTCGGATTCGGCGAATCGCTCGATGGCATTGCCGAGATTCGTGCCGAACTCGATTCCCTTCGCTCCTCGCGCGCGCTGCTCGACGATACCGACTACGTAGCGCCGCTGTGCAAGAAATTGGAGCAGATGCTGCGCCAGCAACTCAAGCAGCGTCACGGCGATTGCAAGGCAGTGTTCGCGCGCGAGTTTGAAGCTCTTGCCAGCGCAGAGGAGTGGAGCAAGCTCTCGCGCGCTCAGCAAGAAGCGATCGCGACCGCCAATCGCCTCGACCCGATCGCCGACCTCGACGCCGGCGACGAAGACCGGCTGGTACGATCGTTGGCCGATCGTTCGCTACGCGGCTGGACGGAGCTTGCCGACAGTTTGCCGACTCGCTTTGCCAAGGCGCGCGCCGATGCGGCGCGTGAGCTGGAACCCAAGACCCAGACCGTCACGCTGCGCAGTGCCGCGCTGCGCACCGAGGCCGACGTGCGGACCTGGATTGCCACCACCGAGTCCGAGCTGCTCGCACGGCTCGGGCAAGGTCCGATCGTGATCGGCTGAGCGGAAGCAGCAATGGCCGTACTCTCGACCGCTCTTCGAAATCAACTCAGCCGGGCGATCGTCGATGCGCGCTCGGTTGCGGAGAGTGGTGCGCGTCGGGCGCTCGAAGCGTTAGCGGTGGATCGGGGTGCGCCGCACGGCTCGATGTCGAAGGAGGAAGGCGCGCTGCGCAACCGGCTGCGAGCCCACGGCCGTCAGCTGGGTGACGCCCGCGACAAGACCAAAGGTACGCAGACCATCGCACGCCTGGTGCGCGAGGTCGCGTACGAGCACTGGCACCGCATGCTGTTCGCGCGTTTCCTTGCCGAGAACGCGCTGCTGATCGAACCGGCCTCTGGCGTAGCCGTCACCATGCAGGAGTGTGAAGAACTGGCGCGCGAGCGCGGCGAGGATCCGTGGGCACTGGCCGCGTCATTTGCGCAGTGCATGCTGCCGCGCATCTTTCGTCCCGACGACCCGGCGCTTGCGGTAACGCTTGCGCCCGAGACGCGCCAGGCTCTCGAACGGTTGCTCGCCGAACTTCCGGCCGCGGTGTTCACCGCCGACGATTCGCTCGGCTGGACGTATCAGTTCTGGCAGGCTGCGGAGAAGGAGGCGGTCAATCGGCGCGTCAAGTCCGGCGAGAAGATCACCGGGGAGACCTTGCCGGCGGTCACGCAGCTTTTCACGGAGCACTACATGGTGCAGTTCCTGCTGCACAACACCATCGGGGCATGGCATGCGGGCAAGGTACTCAGCGCGGCGCAGCGGGCAGAGGCGCAGTCGGAGCAGCAGCTTCGCGACGCCGTGAGTCTTACCGCGTGCGGAGGCTATCAATTCGACTACCTGCGCTTCGTGCGCGAGCCGTCGAACGACGGTGGTGAGCAAACACCGTCAGGCCCTTGGCGTTCCGCGGCCGGCGAGTTCGAAGGCTGGCCGCGCACCGCCGCTGCGCTGACGGTGCTCGACCCATGCTGCGGCAGCGGTCATTTTCTGGTCGCAGCATTCGAGTTGCTGGTGCGCCTGCGCATGGATGAGGAAGGGCTCGCGTTGGCTGCCGCGACTTGCGCGGTCATTCGCGACAATCTGTTCGGTCTCGAACTGGACCCTCGCTGCACGCAGATCGCAGCGTTCAACCTTGCGCTGGCCGCGTGGCGCCTGGCAGGTGCGGTGATCGACCTGCCTCCGATGCGCATTGCCTGCTCAGGCCTGGGGCCACAGGCCACGCGCGAGGAGTGGGTGGCGACCGCAGAACGCTGCGGACCGGCATGGGCGGCACTGTCGCACGACGCAAAAGGTCGAGTCCGTGGCGGCCTGGCGAGACTGCATGACACTTTCCGCAAAGCTCCGGAACTGGGCTCGCTGATCGATCCGCTCGAAGGTGGTGCAGATTTGTTCGCGGCCGGCTTCGAGGAGCTGCGACCGTTCTTGCAGGCGGCGTTCGACGCCGAGGGTCTCGACGAAGAGGGCCACGAACGTGCCGTGGCCGCCAAGGGCATGGCCGACGCGGCAGAGATTCTCGTGGGGCCGGCGGAATCGGATCGACGCGGCTACACGTTGGTGGCGACGAACGTTCCGTATCTGGCGCGCAAGTCGCACGCTGCGGAGTTCAAAGCTTGGGCGGAGAAGGCATACCCGGACGCCAAGAACGACTTGGCGACGATCTTCGTGGCGCGGATGCTGCGCTGGGCTGGCGCTAAGTGTTCCACGTCGTACGGAACAGTTGCCGCGGTGGTTCCGCAGAACTGGCTGTTCCAGACTTCTTACAAGAAGTTTCGTGTCGCTCTGCTCAAAGAGATTACTTGGAACACCGTCGCGCGCCTTGGTCCCGGGGCGTTTGAGACGATTAGCGGCGAGGTGGTCAAGGCCGCCTTGACGTTGCTTTCCGGAGTTGTGACTTCGGAAACCCACATGATGGCAGGACTAGACGTTGCTTCGGTAAGAACTGCGGCAGCCAAGGCCGGGACCCTTCGCGGCGAAGCGCCGCCGGTCCCTGCGAACGAACCGGTGGCAGATACCTGTGCGCCAACTCTCGCGGTGTACTTTGCTAGTGGGACTTCCGATGACGACGGGCCGGACGAGGTCGAGTGGTCGGGTTCTGTGCACGGATCCATCTCTTCGGTGCGCCAAGTTGATCTGCTGCGCGACTCGGATGCCAGGATCGTGTTCGAATCGATCGCGGGCGAGAGGCTAGGAAGGTTCGCTATTGACCACCAGGGACTTTCGACCGGTGACAATCCGAGGTTTCGACGGGTACACTGGGAGGTGCGGCAACTTGCACCACGTTGGAACTTCGAACAGAGGACGGTGACAAGCACGATCGACTTCGGGGGTCGAGAAGGAATCCTTCTCTGGGATGGCGGAGAGGGAGAACTCCGCCGGTTCGGCCGAGACATGGTTGAACAACTCCACGACGTCGATCGCCGCGGCCAGGAAGCATGGGGAGGTGAAGGTATCGGCGTTTGCCAAATGGGGTCGCTTCCTGTGACGCGCTATACAGGCCAGCAATTCGACACCAACATCGCCGTGATCCTGCCTCATGACGCTGCGCACCTTCCTGCGATCTGGTCGTTCTGTCTTTCGTCAGTATTCCTGACCGCCGTTCGCGGCGTCGACCAAGCTTTGAAGGTGACGAATGCGACGTTGGTGAAGGTGCCCTTCGACCTCGCCCGCTGGCAGCGAGTCGCCGCCGAGAAATATCCGAACGGCCTCCCGGAGCCCGAGTCGGACGATCCGACTCAATGGCTGTTCCACGGCCACCCGGCTCATGCAGAGCCGAGCACCGTCTTGCAGGTCGCCGTCGCGCGTTTACTTGGCTATCGCTGGCCGCCGGAGCTCGACGGCGACATGCGGCTGTCAGCGCAGGCTCGGGCTCGCGCCCATGCGTCTTCGAAACTCGGCGGCTTCGCCGATGATGACGGAATCGTATCTCTGTCGTCGGTGCGCGGCGAGGGCACCGCCGCCGACCGCCTGCGTACACTGCTCGCGGCGGCCTTCGGCGGACAATGGAGCGCGGCGAGAGAACAAGACCTGCTCCACGCCGCCGCCGCCCGCTTCGACAGTCAAGGTCGCGCGGCCGACACACTCGACGACTGGCTGCGCGACCGCTTCTTCGAGGAACACTGCGCGCTGTTCCACAAGCGCCCGTTCATCTGGCACATCTGGGACGGCCGCCGCGACGGTTTCAACGCGCTCGTCAACTACCACAAGCTCGCTGGTCCCGACGGCGAAGGTCTGCGCACTCTGAATGCGCTGGCGTTCTCCTATCTCGGAGAGTGGATCGAAAGGCAGCGTGCCGAGCAGAAGGCCGGCATCGAAGGAGCCGATGCTCGTCTTGCGGCGGCGATCGGTCTGCAGAACGAACTGCGCAGAATCATCGAGGGCGAGCCCCCGTGCGACCTGTTCGTCCGCTGGAAACCGCTGCGCGACCAAGCGCTGGGCTGGGACCCGGACATCAACGATGGCGTGCGCCTGAACATCCGCCCCTTCCTGATGGCTGCCGACGTCCGTGCGAAAGGAGCCGGAGTGTTGCGCGCGAAGCCCGACAGCACCTGGTCCAACTCGAAGAAGCTTGGCGTTACCGACCGCGGCAAGGAACCGGAGACCCTTCGCCCCCGCGAAGAGTATCCGTGGTTCTGGGGCTGCCAACCCGAGAAGCGCCCGGACCACCGCGTAGACTTCGGCGCCGCTACCGCGCGCGCCGCTGCCGCTGCCACCAAGTTCGACGGAATCCGCTGGAACGGCCTCCACTACACCCGCACCGCCAAAGAATCCGCCCGCGCGGCCGCCGTGAAGCGTTCATTGAGGTGATGCTGATGGAATGCAGTCGAGCAGCGCAGGCTCCCCGGATCTGGTGAATGACATGCCCATTTTGTCGATGTTTTATGGCATCATCGTGCGAATGTACTTCTTCGATGACAAGCAGCATCACGTCCCTCACGTGCATGCCGAGTACGCGGGGAGTCGTGCGGTATTCGCGATCGGCGACGCTGCTGTTTTGGCCGGCGAGCTACCACCAGGAAAGACGCGGCTGGTGCAGGCATGGATCGAAATCCACCGTGATGAGATCGCGGCCGATTGGCAATTAGCCGTTAACGGCGACGAACCATTCAGGATCGAGCCCTTGAAGTAGGGCGGAGGTTGGCATGAACCCACACGTGACATCCGTTCATCCGCTCGATGAATACCAACTGGAAGTGTGTTTCGAGACTGGCGAGTGGCGGCGGTTCGACGTCAAACCCTATCTTGATCGCGGGATCTTCACGCGTCTGCGTGACCCCGCGCTCTTCCGGTCCGTTCGCGTCGTTGCCGGTTCGATCGAATGGCCGGGTGGACTCGATCTGAGCTACGACACGCTCTTCGTCGAAGGCTCGTCGTGCCGATGAAAGAGGTGCCATGATCTGTCGGATGGCATCGAAGATGACCTTGAACTGCTCGTCGTATCGCCGTTCGAGCGCGGACAGCTTACGCGCCATTTCCTCCTGCGACAGGAGTAGCCGGCGTAAACGGACGAATGTCCGCATGATCTCGACGTTGGCAGCCACGGCGCGCTCACTTCGGAGGACACCCGAAAGCATTGCCACTCCTTGTTCCGTGAAGGCATACGGGTTCTTCCGGTGGCCGCCCCAACTTGATGTCACAATTTGTGATTTCAAGTTGGCGAACTCGGCGTCCGACAATTGGAACATGAAGTCCTCCGGGAATCGCCCTGGGTTGCGCTTCACTGCTTGCACGAGTGCGGCGGTGGTAACCCCGTACAGCGAGGCCAAGTCGTGACCGAGCATCACTTTCTCCGAGCGGATCAGGTAGATCGCGTGCTCGATCCGTTCCGGCGGTACGATGGTCCTTGCCGGGTTCGTCATGGTAGGCAGGGGTACACTACGGCTTGCCGCTGTCGCAATGCCGCCAATGTCATAACTGCACACTCAACCGGACGGTTGGGCACAGGCAGGGGCGAAGCTCTAGCCGCAGTGCTGGCCGCCGGTTACTTCCGTCGTTATGAAGTTATGAAGCACGTTATGTGCGCACATAACTTCCGGTGGGGCTGCGGGGCCGCCAACGCAGAAGCTGGGGACCGAGGCAGAGGGCGGGACGTTTGCTGCCGATCACGGCCGACCGGGTGGTATCGACGAGGCGGGGATCGAGCGGGGACGCAAGTGAGGTGAGAAATGTTTGAGACGGCCGAGCAGCTGCAAGAAAAGATTCGGCTCGGGGAAGACAGCTTCCTCGAATGCAAGGAAGTTGTCTTCGCCGGCGATACAGTCCGCGGACCCACAAGAGACGCCCTCGCAGATGAGCTTACCGCGTTCGCGAATGCGCACGGCGGCGTCCTGGTGCTCGGTGTAGAGGACAAGTCGCGACAGGTCGTGGGGATCGCGCCAGACTTGCTAGACGTTGCGGAACGTTTCGTTCGTGAGGTCTGCGAGGCGTCGGTGCAGCCGCCGTTGCTGCCCCGCATAGAACGGCTGACGCTGCCGGCCGCCGACGGTTCGATGCGACCGGTGCTGCGTGTGGATATCGCGCGCAGTCTTTTCGTGCATCGCAGTTCGCATGGATATTGGTACCGCGTTGGCAGTGCCAAGCGACAGATGGCTCCTGACTATCTCGCTCACCTGATGCAGCAGCGCAGCCAGTCGCGCTTGATGCGCTATGATGAGCAGGTTGTTCCGGAGACGACACTGGCCGATCTGGACGCCGCTCTTTTCGACCGCTTCCGCACCGAGCTGTCACAGGATGAGCCGGAGATTCTCGCGAGGAAGCTGGCGATGGCTGCCGTAGACTCTGAGGGAACGCTGCGACTTACGTTGGCCGGGGTACTTCTCGGAACGGCGACACCGCAGAAGTGGCTTCCGCACGCGTACATCCAAGCGGTCGCCTATCGTGGGACGACTATCGAGCCTGGAATTGCGTATCAGCTCGACGCTCGGGATCTCACGGGACCTCTCGACCAGCAGGTGCTCGAAGGCTCACGGTTCGTTGCGCGCAACATGCGTACCGAGGCGAGCAAGGACATGGGGCGCAGCGACACTCCTCAGTACGACTTGACGGCGGTCTTCGAGGCGCTGGTAAACGCGGTCGCGCACCGCGACTACTCGATGTACGGAGCCAAGATCCGGCTGCGGATGTTTGATGACCGGATCGAGCTCTTCTCTCCAGGGTCTCTCGTTAACACGATGACGGTGGAAAGCCTGGCAGTGCGCCAGGCCTCTCGCAACGAAACGATTACGAGTCTGCTGGCGAAATGTCCGGTCGAGGGAGGCCCCGGGGCTCTGGTTACTGCCCGCAAGACGATGATGGACCGGCGCGGCGAAGGAGTGCCGGTGATCTTGCGCAGGAGTCAGGCGTTGTCGGGCAAGCGACCGGTGTATGCCACGCTGGATGAGTCCGAGTTGATACTGACGATCTACGCCGCTTCGGCCGCCTCTGCTCAACGGGACTCGCTGCGCAATGGCTGAGTGGGCGACCTTGGTCGCGGCACTCGCTCAGGGGCGAGATATGACAGTTATGAAGCGAGTTATGTGCGTCATAACTCCGCGCCGGATTTTCCGGGAGTCCTTGCGCAATGGCTGACGGCGCGACCCTGATCGAGGCGCTGGCCCAGCGGCTGCGAGCCTGCGCGGCGGCGGCCGACGGCTTCGCGCCTGCGGCGGCAATCTTGTGGACCGACCCGGACGGACAGTGGCACGGTCTGGTGGAGAAGTTGCTGGCCGAGATGCCCGAGCTCGTCGTGTATGGCGACTTCCGGCCTGAGCTGCGAACCGGCCCTGCCATCTGGCTTCGATGCGTGGTCGAGCGCGCTCTGGACGCGCCGTTGCTGCCGGCCGAGTTCGTTCCTGTCGTCTATCTGCCGCGCGTCGGGCGCCAGCAGCTTCGTGCGGGCGAGGGCTGTCCGGCCGAGCTTCAGCCGCTCGTCGAACTGATGTACCGCGGGACTTTGTGGCTGAAGAAGGGCGGACACGACTGGACGGTCTCGGCCTTTCTTGGCTCGCCGCAGGGCTTGGCACTGGACGTCGCGCGCGACGAGGCGACCAAGGCCGCGCTGCTGCGCGCTCTGCGCGAAGTGGCCGTCACGCCGGTTTCGGTGCTGCGGGGCCGCCGCCTGGAAGCCGAAGACTTTGATCGATTGCTGAGCAGCGACGTCATTCGCGATGCGCTGCGATGGATGGGAGAGCCGCAGGCTACGCGCGCTCGGCTCGGTGACAGTGGTTGGGCGGCGTTTCGAAACCTGTGTCGAGAACGGCTGGGGCTTGATCCGCAGACCGAGGCAGATGTGACTGCCGGCGAGCGGCTCGCCATTGGCGAGGGCGCGTGGGCGGAGATGTGGAGCCGTTTTTCCGAGTCGCCCTCGAGTTTTCCGGGGGTCGCCGACCTTCTGCGGCGAAGCCGGCCCGGAGGAACGTTGCCGTTCAATCGTGATCGCTGGCCCGACCTCAATGACGAAGACGAGAGCGAAGTGAGACGCGCGTTGGCGACGGTGACCGGCGTGGCGCATGGCCAGGCGTGCGACCTCGTCGAACAACTGGAGAGCGAACACCGGCGGCGGCGAGACTGGGTATGGGCGCGGCTCGGACAGTCTCCGATGGCGGCCGCTCTCGAACCACTCGGCCGCTTGGCAACCGGAACGCGCATCGCCGTCGGTGGCACCACGCTGACCGAAGTTGCGCAGGCCTATTGCGAACGCGGCTGGCAAGCAGATGCGGCCTCGTGGGAAGCGGTGGCGGCTTGTCGCAGCGCCGATGAAGAACTCGTCCGCGGGGTCGTACGAGCTTTGCTCGAGCCGTGGCTCGATGAGTCGGCGCGCGCGTTTCAACGCACGCTGGCAAGTTCCGCGTTGCCGGCCAACGGCGGGCAGCCACAGGTCGAAGCGGGGCCGGACAGTTGCATCCTGTTCGCCGATGGCTTGCGTTACGACCTTGGCCAGCGCCTTGCCGAGCGGCTGGAGGCGCGTGGTCTGCGCGTGACGCGCGGCTATCGCTGGGCTGCCGCACCAACTGTGACAGCCACCGCCAAGCCGGCGGTAACTCCGGTGGCCGAGCTGGTGGTGGCCGAGAGGCTCGGAGAAGATTTCGGTGCCTTCCTGATGTCGTCGGGCAAGGCGGCCGATGCCCAGGGTTTGCGCGATGCAATGGAGACGCATGGCTACCAGATCCTCGGCCCCGCCGGTCACGATTCGCCGGCGTCGGTGCCGGCGCTCGGGTGGCTCGAAACCGGCGAGATCGACACGCTTGGGCACAAGCTTAGCCACCGCCTGGCCGGGCAGATCGATGATGAGCTCGAACGTCTCGCCGACAGGATCTGCGCCCTGCTCGATTGCGGATGGCGTGGCGTTCGCGTGGTTACCGATCACGGTTGGCTGCTGCTGCCGGGTGGCTTGCCGACCGTCGATCTGCCAAAGCATCTTGCCGCCAGCCGCTGGGCCCGATGCGCGGTGATCTCGGGCGGTGCCCAGCCCGACGTGCCCCGCTATCCGTGGCATTGGAACGAGAGTCAGTTGTTTGCGACAGCGCCCGGGATTGCCTGCTTCAACAAGACGGAAGAGTACGCGCACGGCGGCCTCAGCGTGCAGGAATGTTTGACGCCTGACCTGCTGATCCAGCGCGCAGGTGAAACGCCTCGAGCGCGAGCTTCGATTCGTTCGATCACCTGGAGAGGCATGCGCTGCTTCGTGGAAGCAACGACGGGAGGCGCCGCTGTCGTCGCCGATCTTCGCCTTGGAAGCGCTGGCGGTCAGACGGTGGTTGCGGCGTCCAAATCCGTTGAGGCGGACGGATCGGTGAGCCTCGTGCTGGCCGGTGACGAACACGAGGACGCTAACCTGGTTCTCGTATTGACGGATCGGGCCGGCACGGTGCTGGCCCAGCGTCCAACTCGCGTCGGAGCGGACACATGAGCGTGAGCACTTTGGAAATGGATACTCTTGACCAGGTGGCCGCCAGAGCGTTCGAAGGCTACCTCGTGCGCAAGGACTTGGTGAGGCGCTACGCCCGCCAGTATCCCGTTCCCACCTACGTCGTCGAATTCCTGCTCGGACGCTACTGCGCCAGCACCGACCCGGCCCAGATCGAAGAAGGTCTCGTCATCGTCGAGAAGCAGCTCGAGGGACGCAGCGTTCGCACCGGCGATGAGGAGTTGTTCAAGGCACGCGCGCGCGACAACGGCTCGGTCAGGATCATCGACATCGTGCGCGCCAAGCTCGATCCGAAGAACGACTGCTATGTTGCCGAGCTGCCGAGTCTGGCCCTGCGCGGCGTGCAGATCGGCGACGGCCTGGTCCGCGACAACGAGCGGATGCTGACGGACGGCTTCTATGCCGAAGTCACGCTCGAATACGATGCTCTGGTCGCACAGGAGAAGAACGGCCGGCCCTTTCGTATCGCGGCGCTGCGTCCCATCCAGATGTCGAAGCCGGACGTTCTCGACATCTTTGCCAGGGGACGCGCTGGATTCACGACCGCCCAGTGGCGCGAGCTGCTGATCCGCTCGGTTGGGCTCGAACCCTCCTCTCTCGATGAGCGGGCTCAGCGGGTCGTACTGCTGCGCATGGTCCCGTTCGTCGAGCGCAACTTCAATCTGGTCGAACTGGGGCCACGTGGCACCGGCAAGAGCCACCTGTATCAGCAGATCTCTCCGTACTCGCACTTGATATCGGGCGGCAATGCAACTGTTGCCAAAATGTTCGTCAACAACGCCAACGGGCAGCGCGGTCTGGTCTGCCAGTACGACGTGGTCTGTTTTGACGAGGTGTCGGGCATCTCCTTCGACTCGAAGGACGGCGTCAACATCATGAAAGGCTATATGGAGTCCGGCGAATTCAGTCGCGGCAAGGAGAGCATCCGCGCTGAAGGCGGGCTGGTGATGGTCGGCAACTTCGACGTCGATGTCGAACAGCAACAGCGCATTGGACATCTGCTCAGTCCGTTGCCCCCGGAGATGCGCGACGACACGGCGTTCCAGGACCGCATTCACGCCTACGTGCCGGGGTGGGAATTCCCGAAGCTCAATCCGAACGTGCATCTGACGAGCCACTTCGGTCTGGTCAGCGACTTTCTGAGTGAGTGCTTCAGTCGCCTGCGGCAATCCAGTCGTGTGTCGGCGATCCAGAACAGAGTTTACTGGGGCGGGGCGCTCAGCGGTCGCGATATCAATGCCGTGCAGAAGACGGTTTCGGGTCTGCTCAAACTGTTGTTCCCAGATCCGGCCATGGCAATTCCGGACGAAGAACTGGAGTGGGTGGTCCGCCTCGCGCTCGAAGCGCGGAGGCGCGTCAAGGAACAACAGAAGCGCTGCCTGAAGAGCGAGTTCCGCAACACGCACTTCAGTTACACGATCGGTGTCGATGGAATCGAACGCTTCGTCGCCACACCGGAATTGCACAGCGACGAAGCGATCGACGGAGATCCATTGCCACCGGGACAAGTCTGGGCCGTCGGACCCGGCAGCGGCGAGAGCGAGGCGGGACTCTACCGAATCGAAGTGACCGTGGGGCCCGGCAGCGGAACAAAGATCCTGAACCATCCGATGCCGCCCGCGTTCCGCGAAAGCGTCAAGGTCGGGGAGCAGAACCTCTACTCCAGGGCCAGGCAGTTGGTCGGTGACCGCGACCCGCGCAGCCACGAGTTTTCGATTCAGCTCCGTCCCTTTGATGCCGACAAGTCGGGCGCCGGGCTCGGGCTGCCGTTGCTGCTGGCGCTCGTGGGCGGGCTGCTCGAACGCAGCACGCGCGGCGGAACCATCGTCGTCGGGCCGCTCAATCTCGGTGGCTCCATCGAGATGTTGCGCAACCCGGTCGCCATCGCGGAACTCGCCATCGACAAGAAAGCGACGACATTGCTGATGCCGGTTGCCGCGCGCAGGGCACTCAACGACCTGCCCGATGACCTGTGGACCCGCATCAACATCGAGTTCTACAGCGACCCGACCGATGCGGTGTTCAAGGGATTGATGGAGTAGGCGTAAGAATCGTGCTTCGCGGCATGAAGCCCGTCGATCTGAGCGTGCGCCCGATCTACCAACGGTCGTCGGCGGGGCCGTCCCCGGACACCCGGGAACGGCCCTCATCGTGCAAGGCGGCGGGATCCGACCGGCGGGCCGCCGCTGTGCGATTGCGAAACCGCTATCGCACCGTGGCGGTGTCGGCCGCGCCGGCGGTGGTTCCGTCGCTGGCGCTGATCAATCCGTCCACCTCCAGCGTGCTGCCGCTGACGAGGCCGCCTGACACTAGAACGTTGGCGCGCAGCGATCCGCTGGGACCG
>Ga0172375_10009519_pt1 | contig 12803 bp, 11 predicted proteins | sample LakKiv1m_FD_114537 | JGI IMG/M metagenome (GOLD analysis project Ga0172375, IMG submission 114537) | Freshwater microbial communities from Kabuno Bay, South-Kivu, Congo - kab_092012_11.1m | ecosystem: Environmental > Aquatic > Freshwater > Lake | place: Democratic Republic of the Congo... | reverse complement strand
TGCTGATCGGACTTGAATGGCACTGCGTTTTGGCGCATACTTATAAACACAAATGCACCGCCAGAAAAAGCGGGCCATGGAACTGGCATCTCGGCCGTTTTTTATGAGAAGCGGTGTAAGTCCGATCCGGTTCCTGAAAGGAGTTCCCTCGTCATGAACATTCTGGTTTCAAAAATCGCCAGTGCTTGCATTGTCAGTTTGGCCGTAGTCTCGGCCGCCTCGGCGCAGGACGCCTACACGCCCGTCATGCTGAGTTTCGCCTCACCGATCGAGGTCCCATTCCGTGACTCGGACGTGGGCGGCCTGCGGGTGAGCGTCATCTACGGCGAGTGCCACGACTTCGACGGCTTGGACCTCGGTCTGGCCAACCGCGCCACCGGACACGCCAACGGGCTGCAGTCGAGCGCCATCAACATCGTCGACGGCGACGGCATCGGGCTTCAGGGCAACTGGCTGGTCGGTTTCGTCAAAGGCGAATACGACGGCTTTCAGGTCGGCGGCGTCAACTATGCGGTGCAGATGCAGGGTCTGCAGATCGGCTTGCTCTACAACGGCGCGGAGTACATGCAGGGCGTTCAGATCGGGCTCATCAATTTCTCGCGCACCATGATCGGCGTCCAGATCGGTCTGGTCAACGTGGTTCAGGACAACGACGCGCCCTTCCTGCCGATCTTCAACTGCGCGTTCTGATGTTCCGCGCGGACCGGCGTCGAGAAGGAATTCGGAGGTTCTCGTCATGAAAGCGTATGACATCAAAAGTCGGCTGACGGTGATCGGGGGGATGGCGTTCGCGGCCCTCGTCGCAAGGGCGGTCGACCAGCGCACGGCAGTCGCGCTGCCGGACACCGTCCAGAACATTTCGTTCCCGAACGGCGACAGCGTACAGGTAAAGACAGGCGTGAAGGTGGAAGTGATCGAGCACAAGACCGACGCCAAACCGAAGCCCGCCCGCAAGACGGCGATTTTCGTGGACAATCGCGCCGGCGCGGCGCTCAACGAAGTGGCCCCCCGTTTCGAGGACCACGTGGCCGCGCGCGTGAGCGGCGACGCCTACGAGATCGTCAGCAAAGAGGACGTTGTCAAGGCGCTGAAGACGTATCCGCAGAACGGCGGGGCGGTGTTCAAGGCGCTTTTCGATGGCGAGCGCAACGCGCTGGGGACCGCCACGGACCAGCAGTTGACGGACGGCACGTCGGCTCTCCGCCTCTCTCAGAACATCGGGGCGGACTATCTGTTGATGGTGGCAATCGACTCGCTCAGCTCGGAGGCCAAACGCTTCAAAACGGCCGACCTCGACGTTCTGAACCGGGTCTACACGCTGCGCGCCACGTACAAGCTGCTCGATGGCGTCACGGGCGGCGCACTCGGAGGCCTGCCGGTCCGCGCGTCCAAGACAATCCGCGAAAGCGCGAACCTGAGCATCGAGAACACAGACGTGACGGCCGATTTGGTCGAGAAGTTGGCTGACGACGTGGCGAAAGACCTGATCGCAAAGGCGGGCGCGTTCCGCGAGGCCTCGACCGTCGGCGACGTGCCGGTGATGATCCAATGCCAAGCCCGCGACTTGCAGGGCAACGAGATTTCGCTGGTCGATATCGGCGTCACCGAAGACAACCGCGTAGTCAAGGAAACGAACGCGGCACCGCTCCAAGTGGTCGCCGAGGTCGCTCTGGACGGCATGGTGGTGGGGTCGACGCCCGCCGCGCTCCGGATCAAGGCGGGACCGCACAAGCTTCGCCTGACGCGCACCGGTTTCGAGGTCACCGAGATGACGGTCAAGGCGACCGAGGGCATGAACTTGACGGTGACGCTGCAGATGAGCGAGGAGGGCTTCGCCCGCTGGCGGCAGATCCGCGACGAGCTGAATGCGCTGGACGTCACGCGCAAGCTGACCGATGCCGAAGCGGAGCGCCTGCGCGGAATCGGCAAGATGTTTCGTCAGAGCGGATTCCGCGTCGAGCAGAAGTCGGACGTGAAGATCGACGCCAAGGAAATTCCCCAGATCAACATCCACAAGAGCATCCTGTAGGGCTTGTTTGGGTTTAGGAGGACGGACAATGAAACGCACGTGGTTGGCCGTAGTTGTCGCAGGGCTGTTGGCGGGGTCGCTGAGCGCCCAGATGGGCGGCAAGGAGACGCTCGCCGTCTCCACGGTAGGCGCGACACAGGCGCTGAAAGAGGACATGAACAAACGCGGCATGGGTGCCGCGTTCGCGCGGGTCTTGGAATCGCTCGATCAGCATTTGGTCGTCAGTCTGGCCCAGACCAAGAAGTTCATCGTCGTGGGGCGGAAGGGCGTGTTGAAGGACGTGCTCGCCGAACAGGACATGGGCAACTCCGGTCTGGTGAACGCGGGAACAGCCCCCGAGGCCGGGCAGTTGAAGGGTGCCAAGTATACGCTGACGGCAACGATGGACAGCTTCTTGGAGAACCGCGAATACGCCACGTTCGGCGAAGGCCGGAAAATGAAGCGCCGCTTCCAGATCTCCGCCCAAGCGGTGATCGTCGACACGACGACGGGCGAGATATTCGACTCGGCCAACGTGCAGCTCGACAAAATCGACATCGTCGATCTCCCGGCCAACGTTTCCGAGACGGACGCCGGATCCCGAACAGACGAACTGATGCCCGTTCTGGGACGCGAACTGGCCGAGAAGATCGCGGCGATCACGGTGTCTTCCGTTTCCCCCGTCAAAGTGATCGACATCGAGGACGAGAAGGTGCTGACGCTCAACCGCGGTGCCAGTCTCTTTTCCGAAGGCGACGTGATCGAACTCTACGGCGCCAGCAAGACAATCACCGATCCGGACACGGGCGAAGCGATCAAGCGCAAGGGTAAACTCGTTGGTCAGGCTCGGATCACCAGCGTGGAACCCGCGTACAGTCAAGCGGAGTTGACCGTCAACAACGGCGTCAAAGTGGGTTGCCTGGCAACCAAACTTCTGGTTCCCAAGGAATAAGGCATGGAGTCGACGACGAACAGGGCCGCGCGATGCGTGCGCCGCGTTGGCGTCGTTCTGGCATGGGTAGCCGGGGTTGCCGCGCTCAACGGGTGTCGGACGTACGACCAAAAGATGCGCGACGTCCAGAACGCCTACCACGCGGGCAATTACGTCCAGGCGGCCGACATGGTGGCGCAGCGCGCCGAGGAAAGCCGCGGCACGCGGGACGAACTCGTCTGGACGTTGGAAGAGGCGGCGCTCGCGCGCAATGCCGGACGGCTCGACGAGAGCGCGCGCGCGTTCGAGCAGGCCGACCAGTTGTTCGAGAAGCATCAGCAGGAGGCGAAACTCCGGTTGGGGCGCGAAGGGTTGGCCCTGTTGACCAATCCGGCTGAACTCCCCTACACGGGCCGCGCTTACGACGGCATCATGATCAGCGTGTATCAAGCCCTGTGCGCCATGCAGAAAGGCGACCGCGAAACGGCGCGCGTCTACATCAATCGCGCCTACGAACGCCAGCAGGCGGCCGTGGCGGACCACGCCGCCAAGATCGAGAAGGAGCGCGAGCAGATCGCGAAGAACGCCGACGTGTCGCGAACCATGAACAGTCCCGGTTTCGTATCGGCTGTGTCCGGGCTGGAAGCATCGACCCCCGGATTGGCCGCCTATGCGGATTACGTCAATCCTTTCGCCGTCTATCTGGACGGCCTCTACCACCTGAACGCCGGCGTGGACGCCTCCGACTACCAGCGGGCCGCGAAATGCTTTGAGCGCGTCCACGCCTTCGCGCCCGACAACGGGTATGTCCAAGAAGACTACACCCGCGCCGCCAAGGCGGCCTCGGCGAAACCGGACGAAAGTGCGTGCTATGTGCTCTTCGAAACAGGAACCGCGCCGAGTCGCGAGGCGGTTCGCATCGACATTCCAATCATCATCGCGCGCGTCTCGTACGTCGGCATCTCGTTCCCGAAGTTAAAAATGCACGATGCGCCGGTGCGGTCTCTGGACGTGGAGGCGGACGGGAAGCGGTGGCAGAGCCAGAGCGTCGCAAGTCTGGACGCGGTCGTGGCCACGGACTTCAAGAACGAGCTGCCCAGCATCATCGCGCACGCAACCGCCTCGGCCGTCGCAAAGGCCGCCGCTGCGTACGCCATCAACTCGGCGGCAAAGGAGGCAGGAGGGAGTGGCGCACAGCTCGCCGCGCAGATTCTGACCGCTGGCTATCAGATCGTCATGAACGTGGCTGACACGCGCTCGTGGAGCACGCTGCCCAAAGAGTTTCAAGTGTGCAAGATTCCGATGCCCGCCGACCGCAAGGTCGTGCTTTCCGCTTCCGGAAGCGGGTGCCGCCGTGAATTGACCCTGAACGGGGGACAAACGGTGGTCGTTTGGGTAAAGGCGGTGGACCGGCCCGACCAGATGACGGTGACGCAGTTCACACTGCGATGAGGAGGGAGAAAAGGCTATGAGAACAGCGATGAGTATCGGATTGGCGGCATCGTGCGCCGTGTTGCTGACGGCGGGTTGCGCAACGACGGTGAACACGGTCGAGAACGCCGACAAGACGGGCGTGCGGGAGATGGTGCGGGATAGACGCGTCGTGTCCGACCGGACGCTTGAGAACCGGATCGCCGTGGTGGGCATCAACCAGGTGCAGACGCCGGCGGGGTTCCTGCGGGTGCAGGTGGAATTTTACAACCTCAAACGGACCGTGCAGAGCTTTTTCTACACGCTCGAGTGGTTCGACGCCGACGGCATGCGGGTTGAGACCGCGACGGGCGGATGGACGGAGCAGCAGATATTGGCGCGGGAGAGCCTGTTCGTGACCTTCACGGCACCGTCGCCGCGCGCCAAGGACTTTGTTCTGAAAATGGTCGAAAGGCCCCATCGTTAAACGTGTCGCCCAAAACGCGGCGGCAGCGGATTGAGCAGCTCGGAGACACAAGGAGAATGGACATGAAACACGAAGCATTTCGGATTTTGGCAGTGACGGCGGTCGGTTGCGGCTGCCTGATGATGGTGGGTTGCGCATCGCCGTCGGTCACGCGCATCCAAGCGGGCGGCCCCACGGCGGTCACGACAACGGGCGTCGATCTGGCCGATTTCAAAGCGACGGCGGGACAGATGGTCAAGGAACTGCTGGCTCATCCTGCGATCGCCAATTTCCGCGGCCAGTATGGGCGCGTTCCCGCCATCAACCGCGGCCAAATCGTCAACAAGTCGGACCTTATGCTGGACATGGGTCAACTCGCCGGGCGCATCAACGAGGACCTGCTCAACAGCGGGCTCGTTGAGTTGATCGCGAACGACGCTGGCGTAGTCGATCAGGCCGCCCTCGAAGCGTGGGGAAAAGACACGAAGGTCAATAAGAACGCGCGCGCCGACTTCCTCTTGGAGGGCGAGATCATGGTGTTGGCGGCCCGCGACGGCCGCGTGCGCGAAAAGACCTACACGTTTCAATTGCGCATGAACGATCCCAAGACGCGCCGCACCGTGTGGCAGCGCACCGTGGACGTCTCCAAACAGACGACGCGTCCGATCGCAGGCTGGTAATCGGAACAACGCGAGGACGCGCCGCGCCGACCATTCGGGGAACGCCATGCCGCCGCTTAATCGCATGGCACCATGTTTTTTCCGGAGAAAATCGATGGAGACAAGGGGGAGGGTTTTTCTTGTTCTGGGGTTGGCGGCTTGTCTGTTGACGGGAGTCGGCGTCGAACACTTTCGGCAGGTCCTCACGGCCCCCATTCCCGAAACCGCGCTTTTGCCGGAACAGATGGCAGCGGCGGTGCCGACCGTCGTGCAGCACGTGAAGGACGAGGCGGCCGAACGCGCGCTGCGCTCGGACTTGGAAACGGTGCGCAAACGCGTCGCAGAATTGGAAAAAAACTGGCGTCGCGCGACGCCGAAATCGCCGCGCTGAAACAGAAGGAGCCCGAGCAAGCCTTGGCGTCGCGGAGAACGCGGCGCAACGATTTCTTCCAGCGCATGGAACAGTTGAAGAAAGAAAATCCCACGCTCTACGCCGAAATGGAAAAGCGGCGCGAAGAGTTCCGGCAGCGCATGGAGCAGGAAAAGGAGAGCCGCGCCGATTTTCTGGCCTCCGTCAACACGCAGAACATGAGCGAAGAACAAAAAGCGAATCATCAAAAATTGCTTGAGACGCTCGCAAAGATCGACGCCCTCCGCGCGCAACGGGAACAGGCGAACGTTGAGCCCGGCTCCGAGGCGGACCAAACGTTCCATCAGTCGATGGGCCAAACGATGGCGGAACTGGGCGCGCTCTACGATACGGAACGCGTGTACCTGCTCACCCAAGCGGCGAACGCGGCTGGTTACGAGGGCGACGACGCCAGTCAATTCGTGGACTACATTCAGGCGACCATTCAGAGTACGACGATGCATGGCCCCGGCGGGGGGCCGGGTGGCGGTCCGCCGCCCGGGATGTAAACCGGAGACACGCATCAACGGAGTGGCGGCCCATCGCGTGAAGGGGAGAATCGACATGGCGGCAAAGGAGGCGTCCGAGCGTTTTCGCGTGGCGCGGCAGTGCGCGCGCGGGATAGGCATGGTTTCGCTAGTGTTCTGCCTGACGGTGGCGACTCTGCTGGTCATGGACGACGCACGGTCGGGAGCCGCCGAAACGGTGCGCTCCGACGTGTTGTCGCAGTCTCTTGCGAAAGGGCGCACGAGCCAATCGGATGCTCAGGCGGTGGCGTTCGCACGCGAACTTGATCGACTCGCCCGACACGCTTACTTCAGCAGCCTGACCTTTCGCCAAGGCGGCATGGTGCTCCTCGTGCTGGGTCTTCTCGCAACGGCGGGCGCTTTCGGCGTCGCGTGGCGGTTGAGCCTGTCCATCCCCGATCCACGCAACGTGGCCGAGCGCGACCCTGCGCGCGTCGACCGACTCGCGCTGAACGCGGTTCTCGGCGCGGGCATCGCATTGCTCACCGTTGCGGCAGCCTTGGAGATGCGGCGCGGCCGAACCGGACCTTCCGAGGCCGAACGCGCACAGCGGGCCCGATTGACCAATCCCGACGTCAAGCCGGGCGAAGCGCATGTCTGTCCCTGCAAACGGGGCACGACGCGCGAGGCCATGGAAAATCAGTGGCCCTTTCTGCGCGGGCCGACGTCGTCCGGACGCGTCTCCTTCACCAACGCGCCGGTGGCATGGAACGGCGAGACCGGGCAGAACATCAAGTGGAAAACGGCGTTGGCGGACGGCGGCGCAAGTACGCCGGTTGTGTGGGGCAACCGTCTGTTCCTGACGTCCGGCGATGCGGCAGCACGGACAATTTCCGCCTACGACGCCGAAACCGGCAAAATGCTGTGGAGCAGCGGTGTCCCCGACGGAGGGGCCAAGACCGGCGACCCCCTGCCCGAGGTGGGCGAGGACACAGGCTTCGCGGCCTCTTCTCCCGCATGCGACGAAACGCGGGTCTACGCGGTGTTCGGAACCGGCGACCTTGCGGCGCTGGACCGGGAGGGCAAGATCCTTTGGCAGGTGTATCTGGGGCGCCCGAAGAACACCTACGGCTATGCCTCCTCTCTCGTTTACCGCGGCGAGATGCTGATCGTGCAATGGGACCAAGAGGAACACGGGCGCATCCTGGCAGTCGACAAGGCCACCGGAAAAACGCTGTGGGAGACGCCCCGCGATGCGGGCATGTCGTGGAGCACGCCGGTGCTGATGCCGTTGTGCGATAAACCGCTGCTGCTGATCCACGCCAAACAGCAGACCTGCGGTTTCGAACTGTCGACCGGAAAGAAACTCTGGCAGGTCGACGCCGTGGACGGCGAGATCGCGCCATCGCTCGCGTGGGAGGGTGATGTCTGGCTGGCGGCGAACGCGTATTCGAAGATGGTCGCCTTCAAGATGCCGCCCACAGGCGATCCGCAGCAACTGTGGGCGTGGGAGGACGGCAACCTGCCCGACGTCGCCAGTCCCGTCATCGCGGACGGCATGGTCTACGTCGTGACCGACGCGGGCGAGGTGATGTGCCACGAACTCAAGGACGGCAAACAGATTTGGCACAAGGAGTATCCCGACGGATTCTACGCGTCGCCGATCGTGGCGGACGGCAAGCTCTACGCCGTCGATCGCGCCAAAGGCGTCTTCCACATTTATGCGACGGGCCGCGAAGGCCGCGAACTTTCAGCCAACCCGATGGGCGATCCCATCCGCGCCACCCCCGCTTTCGCCAACGGACGCATTTACGTGCGCGGAAAGAAGAATCTCTGGTGCATTGAGCAACGCTGATCCGCGGTCCGACCGACGCCGAACTGTCACAGGCCCTGCCCGCAGCATTTCTTGTACTTCTTGCCGCTGCCGCACGGACAAGGGTCGTTTCGTCCGACGTTGCGAGGGCCGGAACTGACGGTGGCGGCCGGCCGCGCCGTCGGCGCGTGTTCGGCCTTTTCCAAAGCCTGCAGCATGGCGTCGAAGTTGGCCACCGCCGACTGCGGCACGTCCGCCGGAAGCTCGCGCTTCTGCGACGCCGGACCGGAACTTTCGTCTGGAAGGACGCCGCCCGCCAGCATGTTGACGTCGGCGTGTACCGCGCGCACCGGCATCGCGGAAATGTCCATCATGCGCTGAAAGTTCTGCACGGTGGTGGCGCGGAAGGCCGTCGTCACAACTTCGGTTTTGATGCGCGTCATCAGTTCTTCGAACATGCCGAATGCTTCGCGCTTGTACTCCACCAGCGGGTCGCGCTGCCCGTAGGCGCGCAGATTCACACCGTGCCGCAGCTCGTCCATGGCGCGCAGGTAGTCCTGCCACTGTTGGTCGATGCAGTTCAGGAAGACCGAGCGCTCCATGAGCGGCAGTACGACCGGATCCTCCATCGAACACTTCAACTCGTAGGCCTCGGACACTAAGTTGTACAACGTCTCGGCGGCTTTCGCCGGCTGCCCCTTGAACGACGCGACGTCCTCCAGCCGCACGGCGATGGGGAAGGTATCGGACACCCACGCCACCAGATCCTCCGGCTGGGCGTCCTTGGGCGACGACAGATAGCGCTCACACTGGGTCAGGATCAGGTCGTTGAACACATCGAGGATGCGCTCGTGCGCGCGGTCGGACATCAGCACCTCGCCGCGCAGTTCGTAGACTACGGAGCGTTGCTTGTTCATGACGTCGTCGTATTCGAGCGTGCGCTTGCGGATCGCAAAGTTCTGCTGTTCCACGCGGCGCTGGGCCGTTTCCACCGAACGGTTGAGCCACTTGTGCTCGAGCGCCTCGCCTTCCTGCATGCCGAGCCGCGTCATGATGCCCGAGATGCGGTCCGAACCGAACAGCCGCATCAGGCTGTCCTCGAGCGAAATGTAGAACTGCGACGACCCGGGATCGCCCTGACGCGCGCAGCGGCCACGCAACTGGCGGTCGATGCGGCGCGACTCGTGACGCTCGGATCCGATCACGTGGAGCCCGCACGGTTTCTCGAGCAGCAGCGCGCGCAGCGTCTTCGGCCCATTGTCGTACTTGTCGTCGAGCCTGACCTGCGACTTGATCGTCGTCTCCGGCACCCAGACCACGCCTTCGCCGAGCTTGATGTCCGTGCCGCGGCCCGCCATGTTGGTCGCGATCGTCACCGCGCCGGGCTGGCCCGCCAACGTCACGATCTCCGCCTCGCGGGCGTGGTTCTTGGCGTTGAGTACGTTGTGCGGAATCTTCGCCATGCGCAGCATGCGGCTCAGGACTTCCGAGGTTTCCACCGTCACCGTGCCGAGCAAAATCGGCTGGCCGCAGTTGTAACGCTTGACGACCTCTTCGATGATCGCCTTGTACTTCTCGCGCTGCGACTTGTAGATCAGGTCGTTGCCGTCCACACGGCGCACCGGGCGGTTGGTCGGGATCACCACCACGTCGAGCTTGTAGATGTCGTGGAACTCCGCCGCCTCAGTCTCGGCCGTGCCGGTCATGCCGGCAAGCTTCTGGTAAAGACGGAAGTAGTTTTGAATCGTGATCGTCGCCAGCGTCTGGGTCTCGCGCTCAATCTCGACCCCCTCCTTGGCCTCCACCGCCTGATGCAGACCGTCGCTCCAACGGCGTCCCGGCAGCACGCGTCCCGTGAATTCATCCACGATGTAGACGTGGTTTTCCTGCACCACGTAGTCCACGTCCTTGGAATAGAGGCAGTAGGCGCGCAACAGTTGGTCGACGTTGTGGACGCGCTCGCTGCGCACCACGAAGTCCGCCTGAATCTGCTGGCGCCGCTTGGCGCGCTCGTCGCCGCTCAGCGAGGCGTCGCCGTCCAGCGCCGACAGCGCGCTCACAAGGTCCGGCATCACGAACATTTCGGGATCGGAAGGCGAGAGTTTTTCGTTGCCTTTGTCGGTGAGCGACACCTCGCGCGTGCGCTCGTCGATGGTGAAATAAAGCGATTCGCGCAAGTCGCGCGCCAATTCCTTGCGCATCTCGGTCAACATCTGGGTCTCGACCTGCTCATGCAGTTTGCGCACGGCAGGGTCCTCGATCAGATGGAGGAACTGCGTGTGTTTGGGCATGCCGTGATACACTTGGTAGAGCTTGTGCATCGCGGTCTCTTCGTCCTTCCCCTCCAACGCTTTCTTGATCTCCGCGATCAACCGGTTGCAAACCTCGCTCTGCTCGTGGACAAGCCATTCAATGCGCGGCTTCAGCTCCATGTACTGCGCCGTGGAAGAATACGCCGCCGGCCCCGAGATGATGAGCGGCGTGCGGGCCTCGTCGATCAGGATGCTGTCCACCTCGTCGATGATCGCGAAGTAATGGCCGCTCTGCACGACCTGCGCCGGCTCGACCGCCATGCCGTTGTCGCGCAGATAATCGAAACCGAACTCGCTGTTCGTGCCGTAGGTGATGTCGCGCGAATACTGCTCCCGGCGCTCCGCCGGCCCCATCTGGTTCTGGATGCAGCCGACCGTCAGCCCAAGGTATTCGTACAGATGGCCCATCCACTGCGCGTCGCGGCGCGCCAGATAGTCGTTCACCGTCACCAAGCGGACGTTCTTGCCGGACAGCGCGTTCAGATAGAGCGGCAACGTCGCGGCGAGCGTCTTGCCCTCGCCGGTCTGCATCTCCGCGATCTTGCCCTGATGCAGCACAATGCCGCCGATCAACTGGACGTCGAACGGCACCATGTCCCACGTTAACGTGTGGCCACACACCTCGCGCGTGGTGCCGCAAAGCCTGCGGCAGGCGTTCTTGACCGTGGCGAAAGCTTCGCACAGGATGGCCTCCAGCGACTCCCCCTTGGCGATCCGCTCCTTGAACTCCTGCGTCTTCGCCTTCAGTTGGTCCTCGCTGAGAGACTGATAACCCTTTTCCAACTCGTTGATGCGATCGACCCATACGCGGATCCGTTTCAAGTCGCGGTCGTTCTTGGTTCCGATAAGCACTTTGATCAAATTCATGTATCAACCTTGCCTGCGTCGGCAGACCCTTCCGCCGGAAATGCGCATAGATTCCATATATGTATCACACTTCCCCTGCCCTCTTCCAGTTCAAACCCTGACACCTCCAATCGTGGATAAGTTCTAACTCCTAATTCCTAACTCGTGAGAGGGCGCGATTCGCCTTCGTTGAATTCGCGTCATCCCCCGCAGTGTCGACGCCAGCGCTCGCGCAAACGCGCTTGTTTCTCGGCGCGCGAGAGCCCGTTTGTCGCGCCGACCATTTCGGCGATGGAAAAAAGATCGGCCGCCGCGACCGGCCCGGGCACCGGCTTGGGCGGCGCGGGAATGTCGTCGGCCAAACGGCGGGCGATGGGTGCGATGCCTTCCGGACGGCCCAAGTCTGGCAGCGCGTCGTGGATCAGCGCCCAGAGATCGGATTCCTTCGGCATGGGGACCGCCGCACCCAAACGTTCGCAGAGACGGCCCGCCAGAAGCCGAAGCATCACCGTGTCCGCCGAGCAGTAGCGCTCCAGCGTGCGGCGGGCTTTTTCGTCGCGCCGCTCCGACCACGCCTGCCATAGCCAGACCGCCTCCGCACCGCCGAGCCCTTCGAGATCGGCGGGCCGCCGAAGTCCCAGCGCGCGCTCGATTTTCTTGAGGCCGCCGCGCCAGCCCGCGCGGTGGCAGAGCCAGCGCAGATCCACGTGCGGACAGGGCAGGTCGGGAATATGAAAACGGGCGAGCACGCGCGGCACGTCGAAGCTCGCGCCGTTGAACGAGACGAGCAGCCTCACCTGTTCCAGCAGGTCGAGGAAATCGTCGAGGTTTTCGTCTGCCAGAAAGCGCAGCGGACGCCCGCCGTGGAAACAGCACACCAGCGTGACGATGCTGTCCGCCTCCAAACCGCTGGTCTCGATGTCGAAGAAAGAGGCGCGGTCGACCCACTGCGCCAGCACGCGCCAGTGCTCCAAAGGCGGCAACCGTGAAACGAAGAACGCCGCGTCGTCGCGCGCCAACGCCCGTGCGCTCTGTTCGGCGGCGCGGCACACCTCATCCCACGCAAAACAGTCCAATCCGCCCAGCGGGTGCTGCGCATTCGCCACGTCCGTCCAACACGCACAACCCTCCTCGCGCAACCGCTTTTCGCGCGCCGCGCCGACGTGCGGCAGATGGCCGAAATACTGTTCCAGAGCACTCATATCGATGGCAGGACAGTATATCCCGTTCGCTAAACCGCCGCACGACGAAAACTGATCGGCGAAAACCGATGGGTAAATGGGGGCAACGGCATTTTTTTGAGAATTGCGATTCGGGCCGCGTCCGGGAGGAGATGGGCATGCGTCTGCATGCCCGGCAGCGCGGATTGGGAGGGGCGTGCGTCGGCACGCCCGGTAGGCACGGACGAGCAGATCCCCCTTCGCAAAAGCTACGGAGGACAAGCGGCTCGTCCCGCGTGCCGGAGCGGACATCCGCTTCCTA
>Ga0172375_10009518_pt1 | contig 12805 bp, 14 predicted proteins | sample LakKiv1m_FD_114537 | JGI IMG/M metagenome (GOLD analysis project Ga0172375, IMG submission 114537) | Freshwater microbial communities from Kabuno Bay, South-Kivu, Congo - kab_092012_11.1m | ecosystem: Environmental > Aquatic > Freshwater > Lake | place: Democratic Republic of the Congo... | reverse complement strand
CGCGCGAACCTCGGCAAGCTCGATCTCGGCAAGCTGAAGAATGCGTTGACCTCGATGAACAAATCGGAGGACGGCTGCTCGACGCTCGGCAGCATCCGCGTCGAGGCGTTCGACAAGTTGAACGAGGCGCGCTTGAAGAAGGCGCAGGAGTCATTCCTCGGAAAACCCCAATGAGAATCGCGCTCTGTCTTATTGTGCTGGCGTTGTGCGGTTGCAAGAGCATCTCATCCATTCGCGCTCCTGAAGCAAGCGGCGGCAATCGTGGCTACATCGTCGGTGGGTCGCGCGTCGTCGCGCCGGTGCCGGTGGTGGCGGATGATTTCGATTCGTTGATTCGGGCGGCGCAGTCGGCGGCGTCGGTGGCGGAGAATGATTCGCAGCCGGACAAGCGTCGCGAAGCTGCCAAGCGCGGCATCATCGCGGCGCGCAAGGCGCGCGAGTTGAAGATGGACCGCGTCGAGGGTCATTACTGGTACGCGATCAACACCGGATTTCTTGCGGACGTGGATCGGTCGTACGGATTGAACGCGGTGGCAGAGATGGAGCCGGCGTTGAAGAGGGCAGGGGAGATTGATGAGCGTTACGATTACGCGGGGCCGTTGCGCGTACTCGGCATCTTGTTGTTGCGGACGCCGGCGCCGCCGGTCAGCATCGGCAGCCCGCGCAAAGGGCTGCGATTGTTGCAGCGGACAGTGGAACTGTTTCCGGATTATCCGGAGAATTACATCTATCTCGGCGAGGCGTTGCGCGAGACGGGTCGTGCCGACGAAGCGAAGGCGGCATGGCAGAAGGTGTTGACATTGCGCGCGCCTGCCGACAGACAATCAGAGGCTGAACGATGGTTAAAACAAGCCCAAACCCTCCTCGAAAAAATCGCCGCTGGCGGCTCATCGCGCTGATCAGCGTGCCGGTGTTGGCGCTGCTGGTGGTGGACGAAGGTGGCGACGGCGACGACATTTGCAGTTGGAACTAGCAGCGAACAAGAGGAACGCCGTCGTCTCGGCGGCCAGAGTCCATCCCGAAACCGCCGTGATTTATCTGCCGTGGCGGACGGCGGCGCTCCATTCCAAAACTTTCAACCGTGCGCCCTGACGACTCTAACCTTGCCTCCATCGCCGTGTCGTGCGATAGAATCCGTCACATGAGCAATTTCGACATCAAACAGATCGTGGCCGAGCGGCTCGGCGAGAATTACGAGCTGCACGAGAAATACATCAACTCGACCTTGGTGAAGGTGTTTCGCACCATCAAGTTCGACCGTGTCTATGCCAAGGCCAAGGGCTGCTATCTCTGGGACAAGGACGGGAATCGTTATCTTGACCTGCTCAGCGGCTTCGGCGTGTTCGGCGCGGGTCGCAACCACCCGCTTGTCGCCCAAGTCATTCGCGATGTGCTCGATCTCGACCTGCCGAACATGGTTCAGATGGATTGCGCTTTCCTCGCCGGCGTCTTCGCCGAGGCGCTTCTCAAGCGTTGCCCGCCGCATCTTAATTCCGTCTTCTTCTGCAACTCCGGCACCGAAGCCGTCGAGGCCGCGCTGAAATTTGCCCGCGCCGCCACCGGCCGCAGCAAAGTCGCCTATCTCGACCATGGCTGGCATGGCCTGACGCTCGGCGCGCTCAGCATCATGGGCAACGACGAATTTCGCGAAGGTTTCGGTGACATGCTCCTAGGCCAGCGGATCCCGTATGGCTACGTTGATGCAGCCGAGGAAGCCCTCTCCAAGAACGACATCGCCTGTCTGGCCGTCGAATGCATCCAAGGCAAAGGCGTCCGCATGCCGCTGGGCAGATACTTGGAGAGCCTGCAGGAAATCTGCCGGAAACACGGCACGCTTTTTTTCTGCGACGAAGTGCAGGCCGGCTTGGGTCGAACGGGAAAGATGTTCTCCTTCCAACACTGGAACCTCGAACCCGACATCGTCACCGTCAGCAAAGCCCTCAGCGGCGGCTACGTTCCTGTGGGCGCGATGATCACGCGCCGCGCCATTTACCAGAAAGTGTTCAACCGAATGGATCGTTGCTGGGTGCACTCCACCACGTTCGGTCGCAACAACCTCGCCATGGCTTGCGGCCTTGCCGCGTTGCACATCCTCGACACGGAGAACCTCCTCGAACGATCCGCCGTGCAAGGACAAAAAATCATTGACGCCGTCAACGCACTGAAGTCAAAACACGAAGTCATCATGGAGGCGCGCGGCAAGGGGTGCATGATTGGGATCGAGTTCCATGAACCGAAGAGCCTCGGACTCAAGCTCGCTTGGAAAGCGGTCCACGCCGCGCACGACGGACTTTTCGCCCAGATGGTTGTGATGCCGTTGCTCGATAAACATCACATTCTCACCCAGGTCAGCGGCAACCACGGCGACATCATCCGCATCCTGCCGCCGTTCATCATCAGCGACGAGGACATCGCCTATTTCGTCAATTGCCTCGACAGTGTTTTGGCCGAAAGCCGGAATGTCACCGGTCCGATGTGGGAACTCGGCAAGAACCTCGTCAAGGCCGCCCTCGCGAACAAGGCCGGCAAAGATCAATGACGCGCGCACGGATTGCCGGCGTCATCTTCGACATGGACGGTGTGCTTTGCGACAGCGAGACGCTCACTGCCGAGGCCGGGTGCCGGATGTTTGCCGAGACCTACGGAATACGTGTCGAGCCGAATGAGTTCGAACCGTTCGTCGGCACCGGCGAGGACCGGTACATCGGCGGCGTCGCTGAGAAGCGCAGCGTCAAACTGACAATGCCGCGCGACAAGATACGGATGTACACCATCTACGGGGAGATTGCGCGAGGCAAGCTGCAGCCGTTGCCCGGCGTGCGCGAGTTCATCGCAGCCTGCCGTCAGCGGGGACTCAAGCTCGCGGTCGCCAGCAGTGCCGACTTGATGAAGGTTGAGATTAATCTGCGCGAGATTGGTGTGCCCGCCTCGACGTTCGACGCGGTTCTCACCGGGGGAGACGCGACGCATAAGAAGCCGCATCCGGAGATATTCTTGAAGGCCGCTGCACGACTTGGGCTGGCGCCAGCGTGCTGCGTTGTGGTCGAGGATGCTCCGAGCGGCATCAAGGCAGCGAAAGCTGCTGGCAGTCATTGTCTTGGTTTGACGACCAGTTTTGAGAAGAAGATATTGGAATCTGTTGGGGTTGATTGGGTTGCAGATAATCTGCAAGTAGGGCTTGACAAATTGGTATGTATGTTGTAAATACAAAGTGGTGACGGAGGATATGGACTTTGATTGGACAGAACCGCCATTCGACACGAGAGAAGGCCCGGCGACTCGGGAAATCGAGGAGTCGTTCGAGGATCCCCACGGCATCCGTTTGTTCCCCGATTCGCCACGGTTTGCGAAGGAATCTCGGACGTTCTGCTTGGGGAAGACTTTGTCAGGACGAGGCATCTTCAGCGTGTTTTGGTCGGATGGCAAACGAGTTCGAGTCATTGGAGCGCGCGAGATGACGGAGGAGGAGAGCTATTTCTACGAGAGGAAGGTCCAAGAATGGATCTCGTGATGAAATGGGAAGAGATACCGGTGTTCGCCTGTGAGCATGACGAGGCGAAGTTCTGGTTGGCGCATCGTTTGGATGCGAAGTTGATGGAGTTGTCGGTGGCGGGCACTGACCAGAGCGAATCCACGACGATCACACTGCGGATTGATCCGCGAATGCTGGCGCGGGTCAAACGATTGGCGCGGTCCCGGTATCTGAACTACCAGAGCATGATGAAACAGTGGCTCAGCGAGCGGCTTGAAACTGAGCTGCGGTCGAGAGGAGAGAAATGAAAACAGCATCGAATAACGGATTCTCGGTGGTCGAGTTGTTGGTCGTGATTCTCATCATTACACTGTTGACAGGACTCATCTTTGGGGGAAGCCTCTATATGCATAACAAGGCGATTGAAGTCAGATGCCAGGCGGAGTTCGCTTTGCTGGAACAGGCCATTCAGGCCTACAAGAACGATCACGGATATTATCCGCGTGTCTACGTCCCCGCAGCGGTGCCCGCAGGCCTGCCGACTGACCCGGCGGTGATAGCCGCTAAGAATGATAGCCAGTATGGAAGAGGCGGCTCCGCCCTGTATCGGGCGCTGACATTGAGATCGAACGACTATAGAAAAGCCTATATAAACATTGGTGCTCGCAGCCAGAGACAATACGATTCCAGCGGCGCCGCGCTTGGTGGTTACCCCGCGGGAGCGCGCTACCTGTCAAATCCTAATGGAAGCATGTATTATTATAGCTGTCCGGGGTCAAACAATTGGGGCGTTTACGACCTCTGGGTCGGCGCGCCCTTGGGGCGGATCTTACGCAATTGGAGGACAAAGAATGATTAGCAACGCGCCGCGAGGAGATACCACTATGAACAAGTATTCCACGAAACAGACAGCATTTACCTTGGTTGAGTTGCTCGTTGTCATCAGCGTCATCGGGGTGTTGGCGGGACTGTTGTTTCCCACGATTGGCGCGGCCATCCGCGCGGCCAAAAGAACCAAGGCAAAGACAGAGTGCAAGAATCTGGTTACAGCCTTCCATGCGTATTACACAGAGTTTGGGTATTGGCCGACGAACAGCGCGGACAATTTCGACATCACCACAAACACCTTCTGCAATGCCAAGGGGATTCATTTCTTTGACTTCTCGCAGACAGATTATATTGATTTGCAAGCCCGATATCTTGATCCATGGAGACAGCCGTACCGATTTCGAGTTGATATCAACTACGATAATTCCATTTCCAGTCCGACAGGTGGGAGTGTGGCGGCCATGGTCTTGACATGGTCATTCGGCCCTGATGGTGGCACTCCGGCCGAAACGCGGGATACACCGAAGAACCCGAAAACCTTCGTGGGGAGCTGGTGACTGAACCATGAACTCGCGACGTCGCCATGGATTCACGCTGATCGAGTTGCTGACCGTCATCATGTTGATAGGGATTCTGGTGGGGATTGGGCTCCCTTCGCTGTCGAGTTTACGGAGCAGCGGGGTTTCCTACGGCGCTCGTCTGGTGGCCAACTCGCTCAGCTTGGCCCGACAATACGCCATCACCCGCCGGACGTTTACCCGTGTTGTGTTCTATTACGATGGAACGACACAAGATGCTACGCCCGAACGGAGGTACAACACCTACTGCATCATCGCCTACACCAACAACGCGGTTTCCTACAACCCCGCGTCCACCGCGTGGTGGGCTCCGGTCTCACCTTGGGAAGACCTTCCACGCGGCGCGTTTTTCGGCGACAGTTCGTGTCCGTATACTGCCGGCGCCCTGAACTCACAGCGATGCGACCCGATGACCTTTACCGCTTTCAAGTCTCGCAGGGCAAGGACATTGGCCTATATCGAGTTCAACCCCACGGGAGCGGCGGTTCCCAAGGTTGGCAATGTTGGGACGCTCAGCGTTTTTGAAGGCATGATGGAGGCCGACGGGAAGATCACCTATGCTCAAAACAAAAACCGGATCGACATCGTTTATGACGGCCTTGTCGGTCACATTCGTCTGCTGCGTTAATGAAACTCCCATCACTTCACAAGACCACGGGCGCTGATTCTGGCGGCTTCACGCTGGCGGAAGTCACCATTGCCGTTGCCATTTGCATGATCGGTCTGGTCGGGGTGCTTGGCCTGTTGTCCAACGCCCTCAAAGACGCCCGCGACACCACTGACCAAGCCATGGCCGCGCGCCTCGCCGACGCGGAATTCACCAACGTTCGGGCCAATGCTCTCGTTTCCTATCCCCCGAACCTCAACAGGGATCCTTGGGGCGCCGCGTCAACCACCGTGGCAGTCCATTACTATGATCCCTATGGCAACGACATCGATCCAAGCGACACGGCACGGTACAACAGGGAACGGTACTTTTACGTGCGAATCACCAGCACGAACCGCACGGCCGCGCACGGTCGGATCAATGACGTGACTGTCGTCGTGCGCTGGCCGTTACTGAGTGCCCGGTCCACATCCAACACGTTTGTCACTTCCATCGCCAAGTACGAAAAACCATGAGACCCGCCCATTCCCCATCGTCACGATTCACCACCAGCGGATTCACGTTGCTGGAGTTGCTGGCCTCCGTCAGCATCCTTGTCATTATCAGCTCGATGTTGTTTATGGCTTACAATCAGGCGAGCAAGGCATGGCTTCTCGCCGAGAAGCGCGTCGAGGTGGCCCAGCAAGCCCGCGCGGCGCTCGAGTTGTTTACACGCGACCTGTCGCAAGCGGTCCTGCAGTCCAATTCCACGAAGCGGCTGCGCATCGCTGGTCAGGCAAATTGGATCTCGTTCCTGGCGGCTCCCGTGAATACCAGAACCAACCAGCCTGAAGTCTTGATCACCTATCAACAAGTTGACTCGACCAATGGACTGTTCAGCCTGTGCCGGACCGTTCGGACCATACAAGAGGCCGGCTACGTCAGCGGACCGTTCCCGCGACTTTCTGCCACTCCGTCCACCGACGTGGTGGCGGACAATATCCTGTGGATGTCCTTCTCCAACACCGTGACCGCGAGCAAGTGGCTCTCCGGGCCAGCGTACCCCGGCCCGTACAACCCCCTCGCCGTCTCGCTTACCTTGACCCTCATGGACAGCCGGTCGGCTACCCGCTACGGGCTGGATGGAGCCGACAAAAACCTGATTAAGCTGTCCGCAAGCGAAACCTATACCGTCAAGGTTTTCTTGCCGAACCGTTAGCCAGGAAGGATGCCGATATGAAGAACTGTCTTCTCAACCGTCATCATGATGAGCGCGGTGTCGCGTTGGTCATGACGTTGTCGTTCCTGGTGTTGGTGACGCTTCTGGTGGTTGCGTTCGCGATCAATATGCGCGTGGAAGGCGGCGCTTCCCGCTGCTATAGCGATCAGGTCAAGGCGCGCCAACTCGCCATGGCGGGTGTGGATGAAGCCGTCGCCCGGCTTCGTGTTGCCACCCCGAAAATCGGCAGCACCGGCACCAAAATCCTCACCAACTATGCCACGGCCCCCGGCATCAGCTACGTGATCACCAATGGCGTGCCGGCCATCGTTCCCTTGTGCAGCACCGGCACCGTTGATGACCTCTTGCTTCGCGATTACCACGATATCAACTACGGCAGCCGCCGCCTTATCAACCGACAGAACAGCACCAACATACTGGTCGGTTGGGTGAACTGGAGCCACCGCAACTCGCCCAGACCCGGCCGGACCAACCTCATCGGACGCTACTGCTTCTGGGTGGACGATGAATCCAGCAAGATCAACATCAACGCGGCCTGCGGGATGCCGGCCAGCCCCGCTGCCCCGAGATACCTGCCCGTGGACATTGATGTGCGGGTGCTCAATTATGCCGCGGTTACGAACGCTTCCTACGAGTATGCGAGAAGCACCGGTTATTTTTCGCCAGAGTCATGGTGGCTCTCGGGAGCTGTCCCTGCCTGGGTTTGTTTTAGCAACGCCTTCAAGATCACAGCCTTCAGTCACGACACCCGGTTCACCCCGTGGGGCGCGCCCTGTTTCAATTTCAACGCGTATGGCGGCGCGACCAATTTGACAGACGACGCCGGCAAGAAGCTTTACATGCAGGGCATCACCAACATGCTCTCCAACGCAAACCTGAACCTGTGGTTTGGCCAGACGTTCCGTCAGAAGTACGGCAACAACCTCATGCAGATTGCCGCCAACATCGTGGACTACATTGACACGGACAACGGGCTTCATGTTCCCACGGATTCCAGCGGGGACCCGCCGACGTATCTTGGCTTGGAAAGAACTCCCTATCTCAACGAGCTGGTCATCAGCAATTCGTTTAAGGCGTACACCAACATGGTGGGCGAGCTGTGCATTGACAGGACGACGGCGACCTACGTGGAACTGTGGTACATGTACCCGCCGCCGGCGCTGGACTACGACTTGAGTGGACACACCATCACGATTCAGGATCCCCTTACGATCAGCTCTGACGACCCAGCCTTCGGCTCCCCCCAGCACTTCACCAGCCCCCTCACATTGACTCTCAGCGGGGTGGTGACCCCCGGACCATGGTCCGGTACGTATGCGGTGTTCAAGCAGGACGAGCCTGCCACTATCACCGTGCGCACGACAGCGAACGGCATGCGCTTCACCCTCAATGGCGGAACGATCACCGCGGTCCTGAAGAATGGCACCGGCAACCGGCTTGACTATGCCTGGATCCCGATGACCAACCACACCTTTACGGTTTTCAAAAATTCAGTTTTCTTGAGCAGACCCACGAACCACTGGTGGGTTTCCGCCTGTAGAGACCCCCGGTCCAGACCCGTCAATAGATACTGGAATCCTATCGGCGGCGGGATAACGTTCAGCCCGGGTTCGCTGGGCGGCTTCAACCATGGCACCGTGTTCTACGGTGCTACCAACATAGCGCCGGGTGCCACCGCGCAACTTATGGGCGATGGCGATTATTCCTGTCACACCAACATCGCCAACCTCGGAACGCTCACTTCGGTGGGCGAGTTGGCGTTCATCCACACCGGTGTGCCGTGGCGCACCCTCGTTTTCCGTCCCCAATATCTCATCGAGAAGAACAACAACGTCATTCCCGATTGGGCCATGCTCGATCTGTTCTGCACAACCAACAAATTGGAAGGACGGATCAACATCAACTCTCAGGTGTTCACCAACAACGCCATCCACAATTCCGCCACTGCATACCGCCGAGCCGTCCTGCAGGGATTGACCTACAACCGATTCGCTTACCGGGACACCGGCTACGGGGGCCCGACTTCGCTGATTTCGAGCAATATCCAGAACCGATTGTGGAACCCGGATAACTTGTACATCCCGCCAGACTCCTGGTTGATAGCCAGCAATTGTTACGTCATGCTGGGGCAGCTCTGCGAAGTGCGAGGCATGAGCAGCAACATTGTTGTCAAGGAGATAGCCGAGCGCGGCTTGCGCAACGTCTCCAACCTCATCACGACCCGCTCCAGCACGTTTGGTATCTGGGCTGTCGGCCAGACGATTGTGGATGTGAACAAGGATGGCGCTTATGACACGGCCGTGGGGGATTTCATCGGCGCCGAAGTCGTCATCCACGCGATTGTCGAGCGATACGAGAACCTGACGTCAGCGGCTACCAACCAAGTCAGGTTCCGGACCCGCTACTACCAGTTCTACGCGAACTGATGTTGCGGTTGTTCTACTCAGCATAGCCCAAAGGCCAGAGGCGATTCTTCTCGCCAGCGCCGATTCTGGCCAACTGAACCCAGCGCTCGATATCCATCCATTCGACGTGACCATCATAACAACTGATGTTCCCGCCTCGCAGATGGCGATCCGTCAGCGAACGCGGACTGCCGGACTCGACCGGGAGCTTCGCTAGGTCGTTTCTCTTGCAGATGACCTTGTCCTCAACCTCGAAGAAGTAGACGTCGTTGGCCTTGACCCTCCGCATCGAATACCGGGAAGTGCTGTTACTGAGGGCGTTTATGACGTAAGAACTTAATCTCCCGGCGTCGCAGAGTCGTGTCCTCATTTCCTTGTCACACGGGCAAACCAGAATATTCGTCTTGCCGAGGTACTCCCAGAGCTCGCCCCCATCGTACTCGCTCGCTGTGTTCGAATATGCCCAGGTGAATTTGTACGGCAGGTTGCCACCGTGCTCCGTGGAAAAAAGAATGCCAGCCTGTGTGATCTGGCGCAGGTTGTTCATGCACCTGGTACGATTCCCTTTCTCCCGGATTACTCCGATGGCGGGAAACAGCAGCGCGGCCAAGACCCCAATGACCGTGATTGTCACCAACAACTCCACCAACGAGAATCCCGGTCTTCGCTGCTGCCGACTGACACGAGCGGGTTGAGTGTTTTTCATCGCACATTCCTTCCGTTTGCCGGCACACGATAACGATAACCTCGCTGCGAGTCAACCTCGTACCCTGCGTCGTTGAATACTCGCGCACCCCTGCCGTCTCACCCGCGTGATTCGTGCGCTGACCATCGCCAGTGTCCTTTGTGCCATGAGCGTCGCTGGGCAACCCATCCTCTTTGTGGCCCGCCACCAATACGCGCCCGACCACCACAACACCGAGACGTTCTTCCAGTGCGGCGAAATCAACACCGCAAAATACCGCTCCGGCTCCGCGCTCCGCCTCTTCGACCCGCAAACGAAGCAAGTCAGGACAATCCTCGATGCCGGGCCGACCGGCTTGGTCCGCGACCCCGAAGTCAGCTTCGACGGCAAACGCATCATCTTCTCCATGCGCAGGAACATCGCTGACGACACCCACATCTACGAAATCAACGCCGACAGCACCGGCCTGCGCCAACTCACCTTCGCCAAGGGCGTCTCCGACATTGATCCACTCTACCTGCCCGACGACTCGATCCTCTTCGTCTCCACGCGCGAGCCGAAGTATTGCATGTGCAACCGACACATCATGGGCAACATCTTCCGCATGGATGTTGATGGCGCCAACATCCATCAGATCGGCAAGAGCACGCTCCACGAAGGCCACCCGTCGCTCATGCCCGATGGCCGCGTCCTCTATGACCGCTGGGAATACGTTGACCGCAACTTCGGCGATGCCCAAGCCCTCTGGGTCGTCAACCCCGACGGCACCCAACACGCCATCTTCTGGGGCAGCAATCTTTCCTCGCCCGGCGCGGTGATTGACGGACGCGCCGTCCCCGGCACGCCGTACACGCTCGCCGTCTTCTGCGCCTGCCACGACCGGCCGTGGGGCGCAGTCGCCCTGCTCGACCGACGACAGGGTGTTGACACTCGCGAGTCCGTCATCCGCACTTGGCCGGCCGAGGCGATCAACCTTTTCAAGAAAGGCGGCTTCGATTCCAACAAGAAACTCACGCCGAAATACGAAGACCCGTACCCGCTTGATGCGAAACGGTTTCTCGTCTCCCGCCAGATCACACCCGGCGACGAAAAGATGGGCATCTACCTCGTTGACGCCGATGGCAACGAAACGCTTCTCTACGAAGAATGTGGGGCAGGTTTGCAACCTGCCCAATCCGCCAACAACAACGGGCAGGTTGCAAACCTGCCCCACAGTACTTTTGGTTGTTTCGACCCGATGCCGCTCGCCCCGCGCCCGCGTCCGCCGGTGATTCCGACACGCCGGGATTACCGAAACAAAACCGGAACGTTTTATGTGCAGGACGTGTACACCGGCACGCACATGGACGGCGTCGAGCGCGGATCGGTCAAGTGGCTCCGCGTCATCGAGTCGCCGGAAAAACGTTCGTGGACGCATCCGGTTTGGGAGGGACAAGGTATTCAGGCGCCCGGGATGAACTGGCACAACTTCGAGAGCAAACGCATCCTCGGCGCCGTGCCCGTCGAGAGCGACGGCTCCGCCTACTTCGAGGTCCCGTCCGACCGTTTCGTCTTTTTCCAACTGCTCGACGAACGCCGCATGATGGTCCAATCCATGCGCAGCGGCACCATCATCCAATCCGGCGAGACGCAAGGCTGCGTCGGCTGCCACGAGAACCGCACGGCCGGGATGGTGCCGTCGAAGGCGACGCTCGCGATGCGCCGGCCAGCCAGCAAACTCAACGGCTGGCACGGCCCACCGCGCGACTTCGATTTCCTCACGGAAGTCCAGCCGGTTCTCACGAAGCACTGTCTCCCGTGTCACGACTACGGCAAGGCAGGCGCGAAGAGATTCGTGCTTGCCCCTGACCGTGATTTCGTCTTCAACGCCGCCTACATCGAACTCTGGGCGAAGAAGATCATCACCTGTGTCGGCGGCGGCCCCGCGGAGATTCAGCCGCCGAAATCGTGGGGCTCGCACGCCAGCCGGTTGATCTCTGCGGCGCGGAAATACAAACTCACTGCCGAGGAAATGGACCGGCTCATCACGTGGGTTGACCTCAACGCGCCGTTCTATCCGAGCTACCTCTGCGCGTTCCCCAACAACCTCACGGGCCGCTGTCCGCTTGACAACTCTCAGGTCAAACGCCTGTCCCAGTTGACCGGCGTGGACCTCACGAAGCACGACGGCCACAACACGCTCAAGCACCCGTGGATCAGCTTCGACCGGCCTGAATTCAGCCCGATCCTCGCCACCGTGACCAACGGATTCGACGAGGCGCTCGCGATTATTCGTGATGGCCAGCGCAAACTTGAACAGGCTGGCGTGAGCGCGGCGGACAAGGCTCGCGACAGGAAGTATGAGCAACGCGCCGCGATCGAGCAACGCAACCGCCTCGCGATTCTTGAAGGCCGCAAGGTGTACGACGAGAGGCCGTAGCCGCCGGCTTTATGCCGGCGCGGGGAAGCGCACCCATAAAGGGTGCGACTACGGACGGAAGGAGACGCTCACGCGGGCGCCGCCTTCGGGCGGTTGGCAATGTGGACACCGGCGCGATGCAGGTCACTGATTACTTCTGCAACTCGACGACGTCGGTTCCCTGCGAGACGAGTGGCACGGCGCGGGTGCCGTCAACGAGCACTTCGTACTTCACGCCACGGCGGGCAATGACGATGGCTTTGCCGGCGCGCAGGCGGACAGGGAAGGGGGCGACGACGCGGTGTTTGTCGTCGTTGGCGACGGCGAGCGAATCGAGTTCGCCGGCAAGACGCAATCGGAGCGCAGCCAGCACGCAGGGATTGACGGGCGCTTGTGGGCGCTTTTGAGTCGCAAGCTCGAAGGAGTCCGGCAGACAACCGATGTTCGGGCCGTCAGGCCATTGCATCTGTTCGCCGGCGATCAGGATGCCTTCGGCGATTTGCTTCCAATCGAGCGTGCGGTCGTGCGGCGCGAGCATCAGCAGCGCATAGGCGTAGCTGAGGCCGCACCATTGGACGGGCAGGCCAATCCAACAAGGCGCCTGCCAGTTGGT
>Ga0172375_10009517_pt1 | contig 12806 bp, 11 predicted proteins | sample LakKiv1m_FD_114537 | JGI IMG/M metagenome (GOLD analysis project Ga0172375, IMG submission 114537) | Freshwater microbial communities from Kabuno Bay, South-Kivu, Congo - kab_092012_11.1m | ecosystem: Environmental > Aquatic > Freshwater > Lake | place: Democratic Republic of the Congo... | reverse complement strand
TTATTTGAAATTTAAGTATTTGAGATTGGTTTTTATTTGTTTTTTGCATTTTGCATTTTGTAATTTATGCCAAAAAAAACATCAAGTTAAAAAATAAGTCACTAAGGCTGTCAAACACCATTTCAGTATTTCACAACTTTGAAAATGCGGGATTTGTTTCCTGCTGAAATTCTGCAATAATAATTGCCAGAAGGTATGTTGCCCGGATTCCAGATGAAAGAATTTTGACCACGCTTGTATTTCTGACTGAGACAGACTATTGTTTTCCCATCATTGTTCATAAAAGTAAATCCGACTTTCCCATGATCGGACAGGAAAAAATCAATTGTTATTTCGGATGTAAACGGATTTGGGCGAACCTTTATGTCAAATTCATCAACAGCAGGGTTTTTCACTTCACTAATCAGGCCTTCATTCACGGCAAGGGTAATGTTGTAATGATAGGTTGTGTTGGCAACAATGGTAAGCGTATCAAAAAGAAAACCATCAAATCCTTGCTGAACCGGGATAGCGACTTTTACATTCAAAGCCAGTGAATCATCGGGCAATAATTCATAAGGAAAAAAAACAGGAAGGTTTTCAACGGTCCAGTAAAACCCCTGGTTATACCCTTCTGGTTCGATGTTGTTTATCGTCACTGTATCATACGAATTGTTTTTCAGGATTAATGGCAGGCCAATAATACATTCATCTGCGGTGTGAAATACCAGTGTATCAACATTAAAATCCAGCTCTTGAGCCAGTTTAAAGGAGCATATTTTTGTTTCCCACTCCAGCGGGCCGGTAGTGGGCATGTACATTTGTGTGTACCAAAAAGTTTGATCGTCAGATGGGTCGATGGACATACAACTGTAATCTCCCCAGCGATAGTTCTGCTCCTGGCTGCCGTTACCGGTAACAACTTCCATTTCTTCGAGGCTTAACAAACCTGGAGGGTCGGCGTCTGCCCGTCCTGTAATTCTGATCGAAGGAGATGTTTCTAAACCCGAAACGCTGTAACCCAACGCCAGGTTTCCCCTGTTATCCAACGCTGCACTTGCCATCCAGCGGTTATCTGCATCAGGGTCAAAAGTACTTTGCTGATAAATTTGCCAACCATCACCATAATTTCTCAGTTCATACCAACGGATACCAGCATGGGTGTCGGAGGTAGTGGTAATAGTGTGGTTTGTTACCATGGCCTGGTAATCCCCAAAATTCCGGTATTGAAGACGGAACATAAGCCTGTCGGCAAGGGTACTCAGCGTAGTTGTAGTGTTGGGTTGCTGAATAAAGGCGTAATTTGACAGGTTTGTGGTAAAAGGTTCCACTTCAAGCTGCACCAGTTCGGAAAGTGAGGAATTTCCAGGGTTTTCCCAATCGGTGTATAGTTGCCAGAGTGATAAGTGATCAACATCAAAACCCCAGGCATCATCTTTTACATAGACCAAAATGTGTGGTGATCCAGGTTCAGGCGCCACCCCGTCGAGGTCGGCAGGTAAAAATCCCGAAGGGCTTTTGTAATAATCGTTTTCGACATTTTCGACCAAAAAAGAAATGATTGCCGGTTCAGGATTTCCAACCATCAGATCATCCTTGTTAAAAGCCCAGATACTTACGCCCGTAAAAGGTAGTTCGGGCAACGAAATATCAACATTATTAACAGTCATCACATACTCATTTTGCCATACTCCAAATTTTGGATAATCGGGCATTCCATCAAACTGATATGCCCAGCAGTACCACTCGCCAAGCGGATCAGGGGTTGCCGAAACAGCAATTACTTCCCAGAAAAGGTAAGTTCCTTGAATTTCGTAAACCATATTGCTTGCCAACCAACGGTCAGTCAGATGATCGTAAACCACAATGGGATCGGTAAACCAGTGATCGAGCCAGGGGCCGGGCAGGGTTGACCACAAGGTTTTGTTGCTTACAGGACCATACAGCAGGTTGCCCTGTTTGTCCCAAATGGCAAAAGATCGTTTGATCATCTGCATGTAATGATTCAACCCAACATCACCCTCTGTATCAGGATTTGTACAACTGTTATCGAGTGCACCCAACCCATCGAAATTCTTTATGAGAGGAGGTGATTGTCGCCAACCCGACCTTCGCTGGAGTACCGGATCGGTAAAAGTCCTGCAGGATCCCAATTGGCTGAATGATTTCCCAGGAATTGAATCATGGGCTTCGGTTCGCATACTCTCAATTTCCGGTGTTTCATCATAAGAAGCAAGAGTTATCAATGGAGGTGTTTTACAGAATCCAGCCGGTTTCTTTTCAGTTTGTGGTTCAATTTTATATGATTGGGAATACAGGTTGATTGTCAACAAACAAATTGCAAGAATGTGTAAAGTTTTCATTTTTTTCAATGTTTTTTCAAATACATACAAAATTAGAGCATTTTCAGTCGAATTGGCTATTAAACATTGTTTTAATCGTTTTCCTTGAAGTACACTTTCTAAATGATTGGTTCAATTAATGATACATTAGATGCCAGTGATTTTTCATCCACAATACCCTGCCGCCCGTGACCAGATCATGGCCGGATTCCAAACCATTTCCTCACCCAAAAGCATCCGGGGAGCGATGGATTTTTCATGGAAGCCTGATTTTTCAAGGTAACCGATAGCATCAAAATTTTGCTCAGGCACAACCAATGTTCCGGAAGTTTTTCTCATTTTAAATGATAGCAGTTCAGAGCCTGCTTCCACACTTTTTGCAACAATATAACCCTGACCAAATCCAGGCAGATAAAAACCCTTGACAACCTCATCATGAAAAACAGATCCTCCATCAACCACTTTGCGAAGCAAAAATTCCCGTTTTTCGCCGGTGGCCTCAAAATCAAACTGAAGGAGCGAATGGAAATCGCTGTTCATGAAAGGACGGATGCAAGGGTGAATGGCCTGCGAGTGAATATTTTTAGTTTGAAAAAAGCAATAGTTTGCCACATTCCTGAAGCCAAGCTTCCGGTAAAGTGGAAATCCTTCCTGAGTTGCAATCAGCAGAAACGACCTGCACTTCATTTCCCTCATTTTACTGATGACCTCTCTGGTGATGGCCGTTGCGATGCCTTTTCTCCTGAATTCTTCTTTTACAATGATGTTGCCGATCCAACCAGTTTCACCGGTTATAATTCCGTTACCAACACCCGCTACATTATTGGAAATGTCGGCTATAAGCGGAATAAAATATGGCTCGTCGAAATGCATTTTCATGAAATTTACAAGATCGAAATGCCAATCCGGAGGGGAAAAATCCTTCAACAAGCCAATTTCATCGTATTTCAAACGGCGAATTTTCATTTCTTAAATAATTGCTTTTACAATCAACATCAGGCCAAGTAACAGTAAAACGATGTGAACGATTTTGTAAAAAACTGGGGAATCCAGATTTTTATAAAACTTTTCACCAATAAAAAAGGCTGCAATAAGCGCCGGGATCGTATAGATAAAATAAAAAAGTACTTGTTTATCAACATTTCCTGATAATAAATGCCCGGCAACCACCGCTGTACCGGAAAAGAAAAAATAGCACTGCAAGGTTGAGCGAAAAACATCTGGTGGCCACTTTTGAGCAGAAAAAAGCATGATTACCGGAGGACCATTGGTGTTGTATGCAGCGCCAAGTATTCCACTGACAAAACCTGTAAACCAGGTGAGCATGCCGTGGGTTTTTACCTCCAACATCCATCCGGACAGTTTATAACCGGAAAAAACAATGATAAACAAACCGAGAACAAGGTTAACCACTTCTTCTTCGAGGTGCTGAAAGTAGTAAAGCCCGACCGGAATTCCCGCTATCGATGTCAGGATAAGTTTCAGGGCAATTTTATAGTTGACGCTTTTTTTGTTTCTGTAAAAAACAATCAGAGCGATTATCAACGCAAGAAGCGCCATGAGCGGGGTTGCAATTTTTATCCCGACAACCAAAATCAATAGTGGCATTGCCAGCAAAGCATCGCCAAATCCCAGTGTTGCACGCACCAGGAAAGCAAAAAAAATGATGATAATTACCAGGAAAAGTACCATTTTATAGAATTGCTAAATTTTCAGTCTCATTTCAAATTGACCCGGTATCTTTTGAAATCCGGATCTATCAAGTAGTGCTTGCATCGCAACGTCGCTGCTGTCAACATTTATTGCCTTAATTTCCTGAATTCCGGCAAGGTGATTAAAAAATAAATGGTTGAGAAGTGTAGATGAAATTCCTGCCCGGCGATGATTTCTGTCGACAGCCAGTAGGTTTATCCATCGTATCAGGGGATAATAAGCAAGTACTCCTACCGGTTTTTCATTTAAAAATGCGCCTAAAACCAGCAGTTTATCAGGAATTCGTAGCAATGATGAAACGCTGTTTTCCCACGATGGATTCCAATCGAAAAACGTGGAAACCTCGTTTAAAAACTTCTTTTCCATCAACTTAATTTCTAATTCTTGAAAATTCAGCATTGATGGTTTCAGGTTACCTCTTTGTGCAATAAAACACTCAAAACTGCGAATAATTTCAAAACCGGTTTTGCTGTAGGCCTTGATGGCTGCTTCGTTTTGCTGAAGCACCTCAAGAACAAAGTTTTTTATTCCCCGGTCTTTCACTTTTGGAAGCGCAAAATCGAACATTTTCCTGGCTTTTCCCTGTCCCCGGTATGGTTTGGTTATTCCGGTCATAATGTCAAATGCCGATAATTCATCCCGCCAAACATCTACCCCAACCAGCGTAAATCCTATCATTTTTCCTTTGTCAAACGCTCCAACCGAAAGGTCAAATTCAATCCCGTTCTTAGCCGACCGGTTTCTAATTATTTCTTCGTTCATGTAACTTACGTCCACACCATAGTCTGAAAATGCTTCCACGAAAGTTTTGTAAATCTGTGGAATCTGGTTGCTGGTTAATGCTTCGTAATCCATACAATCATTTATTTTTTAGCTAAGATAGAAAAAAGGGGCAATTTGTTCCAATTTATTGCCCCTTTTTCTAAAATTCAGTCTGTTGTGTTAATTTTCAGGAAACTGTTCATGTTTTATTTCAAACCATTTTATTCGACAATCAGTTTCCGGGTTTCAATAAAATCACCAGAAAATACCCTGCAGAAATACATACCAGGGAGAAGCAATGAAACATCCATTGCCAGATTCTTTTGACCTTTTTCTATAGATGTTTCCGGAAGATTGAGTACCAGTTGGCCGGTCATGCTATGCACCACAACCGAAACATCCATCCTGACACTTGCGTCAATCATTATGTTGGTGATGCCTGATGCAGGATTCGGATAAATCTGTGAAATAAAAAATACCTGATTTTCTTGCTTTACAGGTTCAGTTATCCCCACAATCAAACTTTTGTTCACTGCATTAAAAATTGTCCGGTTGAGCGATGGTTCTAATTGTTCGCTTTCTTCCAGGTAAACTCCAACCAGTTCGTCGGCCTGATACATCATCAGGAACTTATCAGCCGTGGATTTTGGTGTGAATTGGGCATAAATACATTCGTCGTAAATATGGAAAATATTTCCGGCCTGCAAATCATAAAACTCACCCCAGGTAGTTCCTGAATCCGGTGAAGTTCTGACCCAGATATGCCGGTAATTGTACAATCCGTTGGATGTGATGAAGGTTTCGGTAACAGAGGAAAAGGCCACAGCTATTACACCATCATTATCAATAGTAATGGTTGGCATGGTCGAAAGGCCAAGCTGCCGGTAATTGGCAAACGGAAAGTCGCTGGGTGGTCCTCCGGTTCCTTCAAAACTGATTTCTCCATCACCGTTTACATCCTGAGTCCACCCAATAAGGTTGTCAATTGTATATAAATAATCAGGGTCAAGTGTGAAATAGGGTCCGTTAGGCGATTCAGGTATTGGCGATTCCATGCTTTCGTTCCAGTAACCAATCCCATCATAATAAGGAAAAGATGAAAAATAGTTAGGCTGGTTGGATTGATCGCGCAAAACCCGGTTTACCCCAAAAACCACATGAGCCATTCCGTTTGGATCAATGGCCACCTGAGCCGAATTATCCGGAGCAAAGCAAGTGTCGATATACTGTGTGGCAATGTCGTAAAATGGGATGGGGTGTTCCCAGATGGTTGTTTTATTCCAGGTTTCACCATTGTCGTCAGAACGAAGCATAAACAGGTCGAACCAGGCACTGGCACAGAGTAAAATAACCGTGTTGCCTTTGGAAGTCAGCACATAATCATCGGCACTTATTCCCAAATAATGATCGCTGTTCAGGTCTTCAAGAATTACATCCTGGATATCCCAGGTCGAACCGCCGTCGGTAGAGCGTGAATAGAGTAATGCTGTTGTTTGTCCTTCGTAAGCATTGTAAGAATTGAAAAACATGTGCAGGTACTCGTAGTTTTGGCCTGAAGAAGTTACTCTTGGCCATGAAGGATCACAAGTACCGCCAGGACCGGTATAGTCAGGAAGTTCTTCCCATGCTCCCGTTCCTTTGGTTGCCCGTCTGTTGATCCGCAAGGTAGTAGCTGTATGTGAAATTATTATTTCACCGTTTTCGCCCCAGGGAGCAATGTTTGGCCAACCGCATCTTGCCGATTCAATCCGTGCGGAAGGTTTTGCTCCCCAGGCAGTGCCGTCAAAATAGTTGTAGCCCGTACCCCTGTCAGGCCATCCTCCGGTGGTGGCCGGTTGTTCAAAACCGCGGGTGCTTACAGCAGCAATGGTGCCATCGTCCCAAGCCCAGATACGGTTTGAAAGGTTGGCGTTGCTCTGAAGGTCGTACAACGATTCGATAATTTCGGTTTCATCACCGATCATCGTGACACTTTCAGGGTTAGTAGCCGGAATTTCGTAATTGGCCGATACTGCAACATCAGAATCAACCGGTAATTTGTGTTCCCTTTCAATGGAAAGGTTTTTGAGCTGTTTCGAGACTTTTGCACGTTCCTGCGACATCCCAGGCAGGGCAAGGCAAACTGTGAGTGTAACCAGTAATACTTTTTTCATAGCTTGAAAATTTAAAAAATTAATACTTGAATTATTAAAGTGATCAGTCAGAAATCCATTTTAAATCAACCACTTACTTTAATCCCGGTATTACATCAGGAGAGGGAAGCCTTTCGGGTAAATTGATGAAAAATCATAACTCCTTATCAGATTTCCGGGTGAAATGCCCGGTAACTGAAAAGCAAAACAATTCCCGGAAGTAAAAAACTCCTTCTTCATGGTACTGCAACGCCTGGTTAGTGATAGAAAAATGAAGGAGTCACCCTCCAGATTTCATAAAGTGTATTTTGTGGTCAAAGTTAGTTTTACCAAAATCGTACCGATAAAATCAAAACTTTATCATTCAACAATTTAAAAGAATCGTTTTGTTTTATGGTTTTGCTCCTTGTTCTGCCAAAGAACATTGCTTGTACGTTTGCGTACAGGCCACAAACTGTTTCATCTTTCGATACTCATTTTATTTTAAAAGAGTGATCCTTGATTGGATCAGATTTTGGCCATTGGCAGTAATAATAACCAAATAATTTCCAGCCGGTAATTTACTGCCATCATGGGTTTGGCCAGACCAAATTATTTCCTGTAGCCCAGTTCCAAGGTGAGGTACAGTCCATACTGTTTTGCCTTGCATATTCACAATGGAAAGTGCTGCCTTTTTTTTGAGGTTAAAACCAATGTTGATTGAGCCAACAAATGGATTGGGTGAGCACGAAAAGCCAATTAAATCGGCATCATCAGAAAGCTCCTTATTTGAGGTGAACGGATTATTGATCTTTCCAACCCAGGTATCAAAACTTCCATTTCCCCACGAATCTGACTGACCTGCAAACACAAAACCACCATCATTGGTTTGAACAATTTTCCACCCCACTTCGTACCCAACACCCCCATAGGTTTCATTCCAAAGTATTTCTCCAATCGGGTTTATTATAAAAAGGTAAATGTCATTTTGCCTTGATTCAGGGTATTTTATCATTGAACAAATGATAAAATTCCCGTCGTTGGTTTCACACACCGATTTCCCATAATCGTAATAATCGGTCGGACAGTAGTAAAACTTTGAAAAAATCTCATTCCCGTCAAAATCGGTTTTTACAACATAAATTTCCAGGAAATCAACCCCATGAATATCTGAGCTACCCAGAAATAACAATTCGTTAGCATTTGTTTCGATTACGTCTTCGGCACATTGGTAGCCACTGGTTCCGTAAGTATGTTCCCAAATCAGGTTTCCATTGGTATCGGTTTTAATGGCATAAATGTCGCGGTTGCCAGCTCCAAAGGAGCCGGTGGAGCCCAAAATAAGATAATTGTCATCGCTGAGTTGCAATACTTTGTGTCCTGTCTCAGAACTAACACCCCCAAATGTTTTTTGCCAGATTAAATTTCCAGACAAATTGGTTTTTATCAGAAAAACATCATCTTCACCGGTACCAAATGATTGAGTATAGCCGCAGACTAAAAGATTTCCATCGTTAGTCAGACAAATACTTCGGGCTACATCATTTTTACTTCCCCCGTAACATTTCTGCCAGTTTATTGTTCCGGATTGCTGAATGTTTACAACAAGGAAATCTTTCATCCCATTTCCCCCGGTTGTAGTATATCCGGCAATTACAAGGTTGTTGTTCTGGTCTTGACAAGCTTCAAACGCATATTCGCTTCCTGTGCCTCCTATAACTACATCCTGCATTGGTTCACCCTCCATATTCAACCACAATGCCCTGATATCGCTCATACCGGCAGTTTGTCCGAAGGTGTACCCTGCAACAAAAAATCCACCTCCTTCAATGGGAACAATGGTAGCAGCGCCATCTGACATACTGTCGCCATAAGTTTTTGACCACGAAAGGCTTTTGACTTCCGATACTTTTTGCAATGCGGCTCCTCTTTTTTCCCACTCAATTACTCTAACATTCTGGCTGATCTGCGATTCCAAAACCGTAGAAATGGCCTCAATATTATGATAGTGAAAATACATGCCTCTGGTTGAAGTAATAATATTTCCATCAATAACAGGAGGAATGCCGGCACCGAGGAAATTTGCTCCGGCAGCAATGTATTCAGCCTGATAGTTGGCATTACCTGTAACGTTTAAACCATTAATTACATCTGCCGCTGCAAGAACCCTAACCCCAGCACAGGTTGCCCATACTATCAGACCGTTTTCAACAGCAGATCCGACCAAAGTAAGTGTTTCAGTACTCGCAAGCAAATCGCCGTAAGCATTGCCGGTAGTAGCGTTGGCTGGCATAATAACCAACACGTCCCAGTGAGAAACATCCTGAATTTCTGCGATTAAAGTATCAACAACAATTGGTAAATTTCCAAGTTGAGCCGACCAGGGACATGGTGCCACAGTGTCGGTAAGACCTGCCAGTGTTGGCTCCCAGCCAAATCCGACTATATCGTCCATGTAAAAATTGAGGTTTGCTCCGTGTTTCGCCGGAATAATTATTAAAACCTTTACTGAGAATTCTGTGGTTGTTTTAAAAACCTCTTCTGAATCTCCGGTGTTTATTAAAGCTGAATTTTCACCAGATTTGCAGAACCGTTCCTCTGAATATACCAGCAATGAGAAAATTAGGATAAGAAATAGCCCAAAAACCCTGTTTGTCATACGTTTCATTTTTTATTATTTCAGTCAAAAATGACTGTCAAACAAAGCTAAAAAAAATAATTTCGATGTAAGGACGGTAGCATCCTTTCATCTGATAAAAAATAACGACAAACGTATCTGATAAGCTAAAGAATGCTTTTTATAGACCGCAAACGGTTGTAGAAGGGCCAAAACTGAAATTTCCTGGTTTTATTTCGATTTTCGCCAAAGCTGCGGCATCGCGTTTTTCACCAGGTGTGAGGAGCCTTGTTGCCGGAAAACACCCTTGTTGACAGCTTTTACCTCTTCGATAGAATAAAATGCATTGGGATTGAAACGATTGATAATTGAAACAAACTCCTTAATCTGCTTTCGTGGAATGATCGATAAAATAACTTTGGTCTTGCCTCTGCTGCCTTCAGCATCCATTGTGGTTAATCCAAAATTGTGAGCGCGGAGGTATTCGATAAGCTCTGTAACATCCTTTTTGGGCATAACCCTGATGACAACCGTTCCAAGTGAGATTTTTTCTTCTAATAAAATGCCGATGAAATTACCAGCAGCAAAACCTGCACCATACGCAATGTAGTAAAGCGGGTTATTTAACTGTTTGAAAATCTGACTGACAGCGACTAACCAGATTATTACTTCAAAAAAACCTAAAGCTGGTGCAATGTACTTGTAGCCTTTCGATACAAATATCAGTCGCAAGGTACCGATGGTCTGGTCGGCTATCCTCGAAACAAAAATCAGCAGGGGCAAAATGACCCAAATAAAAATGGGTGAACTACTGGTAAGAAAATCGAATTCCATGTTTTTTTCTGTTTAAAATACGCGGCAAAGATACGACAATGTGATGCTCTAACGATTATTTTGCATGCAATCCGCACTCTCTGTGGTGGGGAAGTTCCCACCACCATCGGCCTGCACGAACATCCTCACCGGATTCAACAGCCCGTGTGCATGGTTGGCAGCCAATACTCGGAAAGTTTTGATTGTGAAGGGGGTTGTAAGGAATATTTTTCCGCTTGATGTAATCCCAAACCTGTTCTTCACTCCAATCAATCAGCGGATTGAGTTTGATCAGGTTGTTACTTTCGTCCCACTCCACAAGATTCAAATCTGTTCGTGTAACCGACTGCGACCGGCGCAATCCGCTGATCCATACATCCAAACCTTGTAAAGCACGTTTCAATGGCTCAATTTTCCGGATGTGGCAACACAATTTCCGGTTCTCGACACTTTCGTAAAAAAGGTTGATCCCTTTATCGTTTACCATTTTTTCAACACGTTCCCTTTCTGGAAAATACACCTGTATGTTGATTTTAAAACGGGCATTGGTGCGTTCGATCAATTCGTAGGATTCGGGGAACATCCTTCCGGTGTCGAGGGTAAATATTTTAGTTGTTCGGTCAATTCCGGCAATCATTTCTGTAAGTACCTGGTCTTCGGCTCCGAGGCTGGTGGCGAAAGCAATTTTATCACCAAATTCATTTATAAAAAATGACATCAACTCATGTGGTGATGAGGCATTGAATCGTGCGTTAAAATCGTGAATCAGTTGCTTATTGTGTAACATCTTTAGTCTGTTTTAAAAAGAGTGGGCAAAAGTACTAATAATCATTTGCTTTGTAAAAGGCGGCATTTAGCTGGTTGGTAAGTAAATAAGCAAAATATTTGGAACTCAGTTCTGAAATTAATACTGACAAAATCACTGAAATTTATATTTTTGACCAAAATTCATTCTTACTCTTTTTTCAAAAAAAAATTATGAGGAAATTATTCTGGATGTTCATTGTGTTGTCGGGTGTTTTGGCATCATGCACAACTTCTGAAAAGGAAATAAAAATAGCCTGTGTGGGAAACAGCATCACCGAAGGAGCCAGCATAAAATGGGAAAGCCGTTTTGGCTATCCGATGATCCTCGACAGCATCCTTGGAGAGGGTTATTCGGTGTTGAATTGTGGGCGGAGTGCTGCAACCATGCTCAAAAAAGGGAATCTTCCCTACTGGACAACCAACGAGTTTTCAAATGTATTTGCTTTTCAACCCAACATTATTGTGATGAAACTTGGCACAAACGACACCAAACTTTCACATTGGAACCCTGCAGATTTTGAAAAAGATTATCAGGCAATGATCGATACTTTCAAAACCATCCCTACAAATCCAAAAATTTTTATTTGTCTCCCGGTTCCTGTTTACGAAGATAAATGGGGCATTAACGATTCTACCCTGCAGGCCGGGCTTTTACCAGCCATTCAAAAAATAGCCAAAGCCAACAATCTTCCGATAGTTGATTTGCTTTCAGCTTTAAACAACCGTCCCGAATATTTCCCTGACGGAATTCACCCCAACGAAAAAGGGGCAAAAGTGATGGCGGAGACTGTGGCAAAAGCTATTCTGGAAAAGAACTAATCTGAGGCACTAAACAAGGGTATTCTGCTTTCTTTTTATGCTTTCGGTTTTATTAATAGTTTTGTAAAGAATTTTTTAGTTAGTAATTTAATTAAGAGGAGCGATGAAATTAATAAGGTTCAGAGGCAAGTTTAAAGGATTGTTTTTTTGGGCAAGACTACATTATTTATTCGGTTTTATTTCCAACCTGTTCATTTTTATTGGTTACATGTCAAAATTGAGCAAATGGATTCATAAGCATAAAAAAATTGCGTACTCTGATTTTTATTCCTTTGGATTTGACTACCAAAAAAGATATGATTTGTACAAATACGTAATTGAAAAAGAAAATCTTACTGAAATCGATTATATTGAATTTGGTGTTGCTAAAGGTTTTTCATTCAAATGGTGGGTAGAAAATATCAGAGAAAAAACCTCTGCTTTTACCGGATTTGATACATTTACCGGATTACCGGAAGATTGGGGGCCATTTAAAAAAGGAGAGATGTCGAATAACGATAAAGTACCTGAAATCGATGACAACAGAGTTAAATTTTTCCAGGGGCTATTTCAACAAACGCTGGAAGGCTTTCTCAAAGAACATACTTTTAACAAACGTACCGTCATCCACATGGATGCAGACATCTACACGGCAACTCTTTATGTTCTTACAACCATTTCACCGCACCTGAAAAAAGGTGATATCATCTTTTTTGATGAGTTTAATGTTCCCATGCACGAGTTCAAAGCATTTAGCGAATGGATTAGTTCCTTTTATTTTGAGTATGAGGTAATTGGTGCTGTGAATAATTTCTATCAGGTGGCAATTAAGTTAAAGTAAAAACATTATAATACCATGTGGGC
>Ga0172375_10009513_pt1 | contig 12807 bp, 7 predicted proteins | sample LakKiv1m_FD_114537 | JGI IMG/M metagenome (GOLD analysis project Ga0172375, IMG submission 114537) | Freshwater microbial communities from Kabuno Bay, South-Kivu, Congo - kab_092012_11.1m | ecosystem: Environmental > Aquatic > Freshwater > Lake | place: Democratic Republic of the Congo... | reverse complement strand
GGGCTGCTGATGTGCTGATATGAAAGGCTTGCGACAATCCCGTCCTGACCGATTATAGGCGTAGGAGATGATACTATCTTTGCTTGCAGCATCATTTCACTAGCCGCAATACCGCCGGAGAAATAACTTCTGATAGTCTGGCCAAAAGGAGTAGTAACCGGTTCTTTAAAATTGTATTCTCCCTGCTGGAATGACTTCTGATATTCTTTAAAATAATAATCCTTAGACCACTCCTCTTTTGAAGTCAGCCCGTTAAGCGAACCCCTATCAATAAGCCAGGAGTACAACCCGCCCTTGCCGCGGAATTTCTGTTTAAACCACTGCGCCATGATCAGGGAATAATAAACCTGGCGCAAAGAAGCATATCTCTTTGAGGTATTTATTTCTTTGGTAAGCTTCGGGATAATCAGTTCGCGGATTAACTGCGAAGAGTATTCATTTAATGCCTTTAAGCGGTCATCCTTAAAATTATAAGTTGAGGAATCCTTAAGATAATCCTGCTCGAGCATGACCTTAAGGGTGGCTTTGTAAATATAGGCGTTATCGGTTGACTCACGGATAATAATTTCATCCGGGACAATCCAGGGACGGGTCAGGGTGGGGATAGTGATATTCTGTGAACCGAAAATTTGGCCAGCTCGCTCATAAAGCTTATTCCAGTACTCCCTCCCCTCGGGAGTATCCGGGGAGGTGAATTTTGCGGTATCTTTTTTAAGCTGCAGGTCGGCTTCGCAGAAAACTTTACCAACATCGGTCATAGCAACCATCGGATCAATCATCTTATCCGGTGCATCCGGCCTTAGGTTTACCCAGAAGCTGTCATTAGGAAGGGTGACGCCGACAAAGAAAAGATTAAGCAGCTTTTTGCTCGTCTCTTCGAGCTGGCCGGATTTTAAATTCTTAAGGTCTCCTTTATCCAGGAGTAATTTAAAATTATTATTGATATTATCGTAGGCAAGATAACGTAAATGAAGCGGGCGGAATTTATCGACAGTTATAGACTGGCGCAGCTGGGTCATAAAGCCGGAGATATCCAGCGTTCCGGCAATCTGGGCAAACCCAACCTGCTGGAATAACAGGGATAGAGATAGAATTATGGCTATTATTTTCGTCAGTTTTTTCATTTTGGTTTATCAGCCCTAACTATGTGCAAGTATGCCATATAGGTATTATATATCAATAGGATTTAGGGGGTTTTAGGAAAGCGCTTCCATTAGGGACGCCCTTCGCGCTGAAGCTAAGAGTGTCCCAGGGGACAGGCTCACGATTGGATCAAAGGGTGTCCCTATTTTGGCAGATTGGACATTTTTAAACGCGGAAATTCAGATTGGACATTAAATTATGACGCAAAACTCGCCTTTTGGAGGGTTTTTCTGAAACCTTGCTAGCAGTTCAGCGGGCTTAAGATGGAGGATTTCTTCGAATTTTTTAGTCAATTCCCGGGCAACGCATATCTCCCTATCCCCAAAAATCTTTTGGATATCTTCCAGGGTGGCAATAATCCGGTGGCAAGATTCATAAAAAACGATGGTCTTTTTAAATTTAGCTAGCTCTTTTAGCTTATTCTGTCGCGCGCCGGAGCGATTCGGCAGGAAACCCGCAAAGACAAATTCATGCGCAGGCCTGCCGGATAACACCAACGCGTTTACAAATGCGCTTGGACCCGGTATCGCGGTCATAGGTATATTATTTTCAATAGCCAGGTTAACCAGATTATAGCCGGGATCTAAAATACCCGGGGTCCCGGCATCAGAAACCAAAGCGATATTCTTCCCCTCTTTCAGTAGACCAAGCAAATATTCGCCCTTGGTAAACCGGTTATGCTGAAAAAAACTAGTGGTAGGAGTTTTTATTCCGTAATGGTTGAGGAGAATCTTGGTGTGGCGCGTATCTTCGCAGGCGATAAGGTCAACTGACTTTAAAACCTCGACGCTGCGATAGGTTATATCTCCCAAGTTTCCGATAGGGGTTGCTACGATATAAAGCATTACTCGACGGTAACTGACTTAGCGAGATTCCTCGGCTGGTCTACGTCGCAGCCGCGCTTAACGGCAATGTGGTATGCCAAAAGCTGCAGGGGAAGCGCTATGAGCAGAGGGGAAAAGAATTCTTCGATTTGCGGGGTGTAAATCACTTCTTCAGTGAGGCCCTTAATCTTTGAATCTTTTGCGGTGGCAATAGCGATAATCTTTCCTTTGCGGGAGCGTATCTCCTGGATATTGGATATCATCTTATCATAAACCTTAGACTCCGGCGCTATGCAAACTACCCCCCTGTATTCATCGATCAAGGCTATGGGGCCATGCTTCATCTCGCCGGCAGCGTAACCTTCTGCCGGTATATAGGAAATTTCTTTTAGCTTTAATGCCCCTTCCAGCGCCGAAGGATAATTTATATTCCTTCCTAAATATAAAAATGAGCCGAAGTGGGAATGCCGGCGGCTAAGTTTGGCTATCTCGTCCTGGTCTTTAAGTATTTTCTCCATCAGCCCCGAGACCTTTCTTAGCTCGTCCAATAATTTATTCCTTTTCCCGGCGGTCAAAGTATTCTTAATGCCGGAGAAATAAAAAGCGAATAGGTAAAGCGCGGCAAGCTGGGCAGTATAGGCCTTGGTAGAGGCGACTCCTATCTCCGGCCCGGCGTGGGTGTAGATTATCCCGTCGGCCTCGCGGGTCAAAGTCGAGCCCAGCACATTGCATACCGCCAAGACCGAGGCCCCGCGCTTATGCGCTTCGCGCACTCCGGCGAGTGTATCCGCGGTCTCTCCGGACTGGCTAATGGCAATAACTAATGTGTCTTGGTCGATTAAAAGGTCGCGGTAACGAAACTCGCTGGAGACATCCACTGCTATCGGGATAGCGCAGAGTGCTTCCAAAATATATTTACCCACCAGGCCCGCATGATACGCCGTTCCGCAGGCAACGATAGAAATATTTTTTATGCTTTTAAGTTTTTCTTCGCTAATATTTTGCTCGGCAAATACGATAGAGTTATCCTTAAGAATATGCAGCTTAAGCAGGTTCTCGATTATCCCGGGCTGCTCATTGATTTCTTTAAGCATAAAATGCTTAAAGCCCTGTTTCTGCGCCTGCGCAATATCCCAATTGATGCGCGTGCTCTTTTTAGCAAGGGTCTTACCGTCTAAATCGGTTATGCGGAAGGCATCTTTGGATAATACCGCCACTTCATTTTCATCCAGGAATATCACTTCTTTTGTATACTCGAGTATTGCCGGCACGTCGGAGGCAAGGAAATTTTCATCCTTGCCGAGGCCTACGATAAGCGGGCTTCCGGAGCGCGCGCCCACAAGCTTTGCCGGTTCGCGCGAAGAGATTACTGCTATAGCATAAGAGCCCACTAAGAGCTTCAGCGCCTTACGCACCGCATCTTCCAGCGGAATATTTTTATAAAATTTCTCAATTAAATGGACGATTATTTCGGTATCTGTCTGGGAGCGGAATTTATGGCCTTCTTTGATCAGGGTTTGTTTCAGGGATTCGTAGTTTTCGATTATGCCGTTGTGCACTACTACCAGCTCACCGTCGCAATCTTCATGAGGGTGGGCGTTCTCCTGGGTGGGCGCGCCGTGCGTTGCCCAACGGGTGTGGGCAATGCCGACACTTCCGGCCAGGGGGCGGGTCTTAAGAATTTTTTCTAATGCGCTTATTTTACCGGGGGATTTTCTTACTGAAATGCTGTTTTTCTTGGGCAGGATAAGAGCCATGCCGCTGGAATCATAACCGCGGTATTCCAGTCGCTTTAATCCGCTTAAGAGGATGGGTTGCGCGACTTTCTCGCCTATATAACCTACTATTCCGCACACGAAACACCTCTATAAATTTGCTTTGTGAAGTCCTCCGCAGCCCGCCAAAGCTATTACTGGCCTATTAAAGGGCGGAGGAGGATAAATTTAAGTGACCCCAACGAGATTTGAACTCGTGTCGAGAGCTTGAAAAGCTCTTGTCCTAGACCAGGCTAGACGATGGGGTCGTATAGCATAGCTTTCTAAATTTACTATTGCCTTTGTAGCTTTTTATTTCGAGCTCTCTCTTACGAGCTGCAGTTTTAGTATCAAACTGCTCTCGATATATTAGCACGTAAGGACCTCTATGTTTTGTCGCAGCAACGCAATTCTGATTGTGCTGCTTCAATCGAGTTTCTGTATTAGCAGTGCTTCCTATATAATGCTTTCCCTGAACATTCTTTATAACATACACATAATACATCGGCGCCCTTATTCCTAGACCAGGCTTCCCGCCAGGCTATTTAATAGCGGGCGGGATCCCGCTAGCTATTCAATAGCACCGCGGGAAGACGATGGGGTCGCTATTTATTCTTCGCCTTCTTCGGCGATGACGGGCGCGACACAAGCCACATGGTCCTTATCCTGCAGCTTGATTAAACGCACGCCTTGAGCGCTGCGTCCGGTCTCGCGGATATCCTTGACCGCGCAGCGTAAAAATACGCCGTTTTGCGTTATGACCATCAGCTCGTCTTTATCGGTAACGGCCTTTAAATTTATCGCCTCGCCGTTTTTATCGGTGACTTTAATGTTAATGACGCCTTTGCCGCCGCGCGAAGTAAGGCGGTATTCATTAACGGTCGTGCGCTTGGCGAAACCCAATGAAGTCACGGTCAAGATATCCGCGTCTTTCCCGGGGACGATCATATCAATGACTTCGTCTTTTTTAGCCAAGGATACCCCGCGCACCCCGCCCGCCTGCCTCCCCATATCGCGCACCATGCTTTCGGGAAACCTTATGGCTTTCCCCTGGCGCGTGCCCATCAATAACTCCTGTTTTCCGTCGGTAAGCTCGACGCCGATTAACTCGTCGCCCTTATCCAGAGAAATGCCGATAATGCCGGCCTTGCGCGGATTGCCATAAGCGTCAAGCCGGGTCTTCTTGATTTTCCCCTGGCGCGTTGCCATGACTAAATATTTATCCCCGGCGAATTCTTTGACCGGTATAGTAGAGCTGACCTTAGCCGCTGCCTCCATCTGCACCAGATTTACTATGGCTTTACCTTTAGACTGGCGGCTCGCCTGCGGTATTTCATAGACCTTTAACCAGTGCACCTGGCCTTTATCGGTAAAGATCAATAAGTAATCTTTGGTGGATGCGACAAATAAGTGCTCGATAAAGTCTTCCTCTTTAACCTCTGCCCCCGTTGCCCCCCGGCCTCCGCGTTTCTGTTTGCGATACGCGCTTACCGGCAGGCGTTTCATATACCCGCCGTGGCTTAAGGTAACGACCACATCTTCTTCGGCGATTAAATCCTCGACCTCAATCTCTTCGGCCTCACCCACGATATCCGTGCGGCGCTCATCCCCGTATTTTTTCTTCAGATTCTCCAGCTCTTCTTTGATAATAGCTTCGACTTTTTTATCCGAGGCTAAGATCGCCCGGCAGAGCTCGATCTTTTTCAATAATTCCGCGTATTCCGCGTCGATCTTGTCGCGTTCAAGGGCGGTAAGGCGCTGCAGCTGCATCTCCAGTATTGCCTGCGCCTGAATTTCGGAAAGCTCAAATTCTTTGACCAGCCTTTCTTTGGCATGCTCCGTATTCTTGGAGGTTTTAATGGTCTTAATGATCTGGTCGATAAATTTCAGCGCTATCTTTAAACCCTCTAAAATATGCGCGCGTTTTAAGGCCTTATCCAATTCGAACTGCGTCCTGCGCCTGATGATTACCTTGCGGTGCTCGATGTAGGCGGCGAGGATCTGATGCAGAGTTAAAACCTTGGGCCGGTTATCAATAAGGGCAAGAAGGATAATACCGAACGTGGTCTCGAGTTGCGTATGTTTAAAAAGCTGGTTTAAGATTATCTGCGATTCGGTATCGCGCTTTAATTCAACTACTATGCGCATACCGTCCTTATCCGACTCATCGCGGATGTCAGAGATGCCTTCTATCTTTTTATCATCCACCAGCCCGGCGATGGTTTCGATAAGCGTGGCCTTATTGACCTGGTAAGGTATCTCGTTGATGACGATCAGGTCCTTGCCGTTCTTCTGATGCTCAACCGTTGCCCGGGCGCGCACGGTGAGTTTTCCGCGGCCCGTAGTATACGCTTCTTTAATGCCGGCCTTTCCGCAGATCAGCCCGCCCGTCGGAAAATCTGGGCCCTTGATAAAACGCATCAGGTCTTTTACTTCCGCCGACGGATTATCCAGAAGATAAATTATGGCGTCAGCCACTTCGTTTAAGTTATGCGGCGGTATATTTGTTGCCATGCCGACGGCAATGCCGCTTGAGCCGTTGACCAGAAGATTGGGGAGCGCTGCCGGTAATAATAACGGCTCTTTCAGGGAAGCATCGAAGTTCGGCCCGAAATTGACAGTTTCTTTTTCGATATCGCCGAGCATGTCGTCGGAGATAGCGGCAAGCCTTGCCTCGGTGTAGCGCATGGCCGCGGCCGCGTCTCCGTCAACTGAACCAAAGTTACCCTGGCCGTCTACTAAAGGATAGCGCAGAGAAAAATCCTGCGCCATTCTTACCAGGGTATCATAAACCGCCACGTCTCCGTGCGGGTGGTATTTACCCAAGACCTCGCCGACGATACGCGCGCACTTTTTGTAAGGCTTGGAGTGCTCGAGGTTTAATTCCTGCATCGCAAAGAGTATCCTGCGGTGCACCGGTTTTAATCCGTCGCGCACATCAGGGAGGGCGCGGCCTACGATTACGCTCATGGCGTAATTAAGATAAGCGTCCTTTACCTCTTCTTCGATATAAACCGGGATTATTTTTTCGTTTCTCGTATACATATTTTAATTCGTGGTTCGTTGTTCGTAGTTGGTAGTACGAATTATCCACTACGCGCTACGAACTGCTTTATATATCCAGATTTTTAACTTGGTGCGCGAAGTCTTCGATAAATTGGCGGCGCGGCTCAACCGCATCACCCATTAAAACGGTGAACATCTTATCTGCCTCAACCGCGTCTTCTAAGGTGACCTGTAAAATCGTCCGTTTCTCCGGGTCCATAGTAGTATCCCAGAGCTGGTGCGGATTCATTTCACCCAAACCCTTATACCGCTGAATATGCATGCCGCGGCTGGCTACTTCTTTTATATAGGTTAACGTGTCTCTCAAAGTAAAAAGGTCTTTATCGTCTTTTTCGTTAGTTATTTTAAACAGAGGCTTAGGCTTCTTCCCCGCATCTTTCCCTTTAGCTTCCTCCACCGGCAATAAACCGCTAGAATAGGTTTCTATACCCAACCCTAACTTCTCGATCTTGACAATTAACTCCTCAACCTCTTGAGACTCATATAGTTCCAATACATCCCTACCCGTCTCCTTCTCATCCTTATCAGAGAGAGCGGCTAATTCCTTATCCGTATAGACAAAATGCTCTTTCCCCTCCACTTTTACCCTATAAATAGGTAGTTTTTTGGTCTTGGGGCTCCTAAAAGTAAGGTATTTAGCAAAGTCTACTCCCTTTTTCTCTAAAACCCGGGCTACTCTTTCCATCTCCACCAAGAGTGCCAAGAGGTCCTTAAACTTATTGTCGGTGAAGGCTTCCTTATCTTTCATGCGCACGAACTTATGCCCTTCTCTCCCCAGGTCCAAAAGCAGGTCATTCATCTGCTGTTCGGTCTGAATATACTCCTCGCGCTGTCCTCTTTTTATTTTATAAAGCGGCGGTTGGGCTATATAAACAAACCCTCCCTCAACTAGTTTAGGCAAGTGGCGGTAAAGAAGGGTCAAAAGTAGCGTTCTTATGTGCGAGCCGTCAACATCGGCATCTGCCATGAGCATTATTTTATGATAACGCAATTTGGCAATATCAAATTCTTCTCCGATACCCGTACCCAGGGCAGTGATAATGGTGCGGATTTCATCATTGGACAAAATTTTATCCATGCGCGATTTTTCTACGTTTAAGATTTTTCCTTTAATGGGGAGTATCGCCTGGAACCTCCTGTCGCGGCCTTGTTTGGCCGAACCGCCCGCGGAGTCTCCTTCTACGATATATAATTCGCAGAGCGCGGCGTCGCGCTCGGAACAATCAGCTAATTTTCCCGGCAGGCCCGCGCCTTCTAATGCGCCTTTGCGCCGTGTAAGTTCTCTGGCTTTACGCGCTGCCTCGCGCGCGCGGGAGGCCACAATAACCTTGTCGATTATTTTATTGGCTACCGACGGGTTCTCTTCAAAATACGAGGTGAGCGACTCAAAGCTCGCCGAGGCGACCAACCCCTCGACCTCGGAGTTGCCTAACTTAGTTTTAGTCTGGCCTTCGAATTGCGGATTAGGCACCTTAACGCTTATAACCGCGGTGAGCCCTTCGCGCACATCATCGCCGGTAATGGCAACGTCGTCCTTAAGCATATTTTTGGACTTGGCATACTGGTTAATGGCGCGCGTTAGCGCTGACTTAAACCCCGAAAGGTGCGTCCCGCCTTCTATGGTGTTAATGTTATTGGCGAAAGAAAAGAGCGTTTCGGCATACCCGTCGTTATATTGCAGGGCCACTTCGACGATAATATCATCCTGCGACTTTTGGAAATAGACCACCTTGTTATGCAGGGGATTTTTATTTTTATTTAAATATTCGACGAAGGAAACTATCCCGCCGGCAAATTCAAACACCGCTTCCTTGTCCGTGCGGTCATCGGTCAATTTAATTTTTAACCCTTTATTTAAAAAGGCGAGCTCCCTTAAGCGCTGGGAGAGGATATCATAGGAATAATCTACTTTATTGAATATCGTCTTATCCGGTTTAAAGGTTATCTTGGTCCCGGTAGAGCTGCTCTTGCCGATAGTAGACAACTTGGTCACGGTCTTCCCGCGCTCGTAGCGCTGGTGGTAGATCTTGCCGTCGCGCTTAACCTCAACCTCCAGCCAGTCGGAGAGGGCATTAACGCAGGAGACGCCCACACCATGCAACCCACCGGAGACTTTATAGGTGCGGTGGTCGAATTTACCACCGGCGTGCAATGTGGTGAGGGCAACTTCAACCGCCGGTTTTTTCTGGGTCTTATGCATATCCACCGGGATGCCGCGGCCGTTATCGATGACCGTGATGCTGTTATCCGAGCGGATGACTACCTCAATAGTATCGCAATAACCGCCGAGGCTTTCGTCCACGCTGTTATCCACCACTTCATAGACAAGGTGGTGCAGCCCGCGGACCGCGGTGTCCCCGATATACATTGCCGGCCGGCGGCGCACCGCCTCTGTCCCTTCCAGGACTTGTATGCTGGTGGCGTCGTAGCTTTTAGAGGCCTTGGCACCCTGCGCGTCCGTCTGCGCCTTAAGCTCTTTCTCCGGCCTTATTTTTCCTTTTTCCTTTTTCAACGAATGTCTCCTATGCGCAAGCGTAAATCCTTGACCTGGCGGCTCTCTCTCTTTAGCTGCTCCAGAATCTTTTCTTTCTTTAGATTAAAACTATACATCCAGGCGGAAGAGTCTACATTCACGCCCAGGATACCTTTCTTAAAATAATTAAACTTTATATGCCCCAACTCTTTCTTTGTCAAGACCTTTTTTAGCCAGGCTTCCGGAGTCTCGTCGGAAAACCCGCATTTTTTTGCCTCCAGGCCTTTGATGACCGCAAGGACAGTCTTCCCGATAGCTTCCATGTTTTTTTAACTTAAGCGCATCGGCAGTACTATATAGACATAGCCGTTGGAGCGCACTACCCCGGGTTTCTCCCCGTCAGTCAGCTCCAACTCTACCGTCTCTTCGCTTAAATTCTTCAAAACATCAATAAGATAGTTCGGGTTAAAACCGATAACCATCTCTTTACCCTGATATTCTACCGCTAATTCTTCCCGCGATTCGCCTATATCCGGCGTAGACTTAGAAAGAACCATCTTGTTTTTAAAAATCTCGAGCTTCACCGCCTGATAATCCGGGGTCGACAAGAGCGAAGCGCGCCTTACCGCCAGCAAAAACTGCGCGCGGTCAGCCTTGATTTTATTATTAGACGCCGCGGGGATGACCTGCCGGTAATCCGGGAATTCTCCTTCGATCAAACGGGAAATTATTACCACCTTACCCAGATCAAATAACACCTGGTTATTGCCCAGGATCAAAGAGATGTCGCCGTCATCGCGCAGGTTGCGGTTTAGCTCGTGCACTGTTTTGATGGGAACGATTATCGATATGTCTTTATCCGCCGGCTGCGTCAACTTCTTTTCAATGATCGCCAGGCGCTTTCCGTCGGTTGCGACAAGCGTCATATTGTTTTTAGCTATCTTTAATAATATGCCGTTTAAAATATACCGGGTCTCGTCAAAAGAAACCGCGAAAGATGTAAGACTAAGCATCTGTTTTAGCCCTGCCTGCTCAATCTTAATCACCTCTTTATCTTTAAATTCGGGTAGCTTCGGGAATTCCTCTTTGCTTAAGCCCATGATTTTAAATTCGCAGTTTTGGGCGTTGATATTAACCTGGTTATTTTTTTTGGTCACCACACTGACTTCGTTTACCGGTAATTCCTTAATAATATCACTGAATCTTTTCGCCGGGACAGTAATGGCGCCCACTTCCTGGGCATCCACAGGTATTACACAGCTTATCCCCACATCCAAATCCGTGGCTGTAAGCCTCAAACTATCCTGCGTAGCCTCCAATAAAATATTAGATAGTATTGGTAGCGCTGATTTTGCGCTAATTACATTTTGTACTGTCTGTATCCCACTCATTAAAACATCTTTCTCTACTTTTAATTTCATTTAACTCTCCTTCTATTATTATAATTTATTAAGATACTAAAATCGTAATAGTAATAAGAGTATTAACCCTTTGTTTACAACCCACATAAATATTAGGTATTACTAAACTTAATTAACCCGCAAACCCTATTACAACCTGTGTATTAGTGTCTAATAACCTGTGTAACCCGCTCTACTTTTTCTTGTAAGACAAGATTAACCTTTAAATCATTTTTTATTTTATTATAAGAGTGTAAAACAGTTGTGTGGTCTTTGCCTCCAAAAAATTCACCTATCTCCGGTAAAGATAGCTCCGTCAACTCCCTGCTTAAATACATTGCCACCTGCCGCGGCAAAACAATGTTTTTATTTCTACGTTTAGTTTTCAGGTCTTGTAATGATACCCCAAATTCCTCCGCAATGCAACGCTGAATAAAATCCACGGTTATGACCTTGCGCGGCTCTTTTAGTAAATCTTTTAAAACCTCTTTAGCCAAGCCTAAGGTTATCGGCTCTTCTTCCAATAAAGAGTAGGCTATGGTGCGGATCAGCGCTCCCTCCAGTTCCCGTATATTAGTCTTAATAAGCTGGGCGATAAAGGAAATGACATCATCCGGGACAGCTACGGGCTCGCGTTCAATTTTCTTTTTCAGGATAGCGACCCGGGTCTCAAAATCCGGTGGCTGGATATCGATTGTCAGCCCCCAGCCAAAACGCGAGACTAATCTTTCCTGTAAATTAGCGATCTCTTTCGGCGGCCGGTCCGAAGAAAGGATGATCTGTTTATGCGCATCATATAAAGCATTAAAGGTATTGAAAAATTCTTCTTGGGTGGATTCGCGTCCGGCGAAAAAATGCACGTCATCGATGACCAATAAATCTATGTTGCGGTACTTTTGCCTGAAGGCGCTGGTCGAGTGGTGTTGTATGGCGTTGATAAGCTCGTTGGTAAAAGTCTCCGAAGGTAAATACGCCAGTTTTAAGCCCCCTGCGGATTTGCCGTTTATATGGTGGCAGATAGATTGGATTAGGTGTGTTTTTCCTAGCCCCACCCCTCCGTAAATAAATAAAGGATTGTATGCCTTAGCCGGAGAATCAGCGACAGCGAGAGCGTATGCATGGGCGTGGCGATTGGACGGGCCGACAATAAAATTATCAAAGGTGTAGCGCGGGTTAAGTCCGGCGGTGGCAGAGGGCTCCTTGAATTTCGCCTTCGCGCTTTGCGAATTGCCTTGAACCGCCTCGGGCGCGCCCTCTCCGATCTCCAGGCGCAGGTTTATCCCGCCGTCAAAACAATCTTTCATGGCCTCCATGATCGCCGGCCTGAAGTTTTTTTCGATCCAGTCGCGGAAAAAAGTATCCGGCGCCTCAAGGATAAGCTCCCCCGTTTTTTCCGAACGCGGGTTAAGGGGTTTTATCCAGGTATCGAAAACCGTATCGCCGAGCTTGTCTTTAAGTGGGCCCTGGGAAGCGCCCCAGGCCTGCAGGATGTCTGTCATGAGCACCGAATTAACAACTTATTAACACCTTGAATAAATCTGTGGAAAAATCACACTGTAAATTATAACAGAGCTGAAAGAGTTTGCAAGCAGAAAAGTTAAGTGCGAACCATTATACAATAATTTTTACCCGCGTCAACAAAAAAAGAAGCTTACCCACAGCGCACACTTTTTATTGACTTCATAAAGCTTTATGTTATAATTGTACAACATTAAAAAACCAATACCTTAAAGGAGCGGTTGATCATGAAAAAACATCTCACTACGCCTACAAATATCGTCGGGAAACGTAAACACGGGTTCCGCAGCAGGATGTCCAGCGCCACTGGCCGGCAGGTGCTCAAACGCCGCAGGCAAAAAGGCCGGAAGTCGATCTGTATTTAATGCCGGCAAAAATTTTTATTAAATTAGTCGAGCTATACCAGAAGGTAATCAGGCCCTGGCTGCCTCCCTCCTGCCGTTTTACCCCAAGCTGCTCCGAATACGCGAAGCAGGCGTTGGAAAAATACGGCGTTATAAAGGGCGCCTCCTTGGCTACTAAACGCCTTTTATGCTGTCACCCATATTCCGGTCGGTCCGGGTATGATCCTTTAGTTTAAATTATATGGAGAATTGTTCATGGATAAGCGCACAGTATTAGCTATTGGT
>Ga0172375_10009511_pt1 | contig 12811 bp, 14 predicted proteins | sample LakKiv1m_FD_114537 | JGI IMG/M metagenome (GOLD analysis project Ga0172375, IMG submission 114537) | Freshwater microbial communities from Kabuno Bay, South-Kivu, Congo - kab_092012_11.1m | ecosystem: Environmental > Aquatic > Freshwater > Lake | place: Democratic Republic of the Congo... | reverse complement strand
GTTACGGTGATCCTGGTGTTGGGATATTTTTTCATATACACTTCGGCTTCTTTTTGCGAAAGCGGAAGAACGGTGTCGCTTCCTTTTATTTTCAGTGTTTCTGTTGTTTGGGTAAATGCGAATGCAAAGAATGTAAGTGCAATCAGCAGAACGGTGTTTTTAATTTTTGTGTTCATTGTATTTGTTTTTATTGTTTGTTGCAAAAGTGGTTCATTGATGTTTCGTGAGTGTTTCGGGTATGTTAACGATGTATTAATTTCTAAAATTTAAATTGCATCCTTATGGTAAATACATTGTCTTTTATATCCTTTTCATAGCCGGGCACCGTGGTGCTTTCATTTTTCACAAGGTCATAGTAAGCCATAATTTTCAGATATTGATTCATGTAATAATTAAGCCCAAATCCGTAAGTATCAAACCGGATATCGCCTGCATTGGTGTTGGTTCCCGTTTTGCCGATCTCTTTCCCTGCAATCTTTACATCAGGGTCATATAAATCGTATTTGGCAACTACCTGGAATTTTGATTTACCTATATTCTGGATGAAATATACATAAGCCCCTCTGAAATTCCTGTGATAGACAGAAGATGATGGAAGCGCATTGGGGCTTTTTGATGACTTAGATGTACCGGGTTGTTCTCCCTGTATATATTCAGCGCGGATGGTTGTGATACCAGGTTTCCAGTCAACAGATACCTGGGCATCGGCACCCATATAAATTCTTCTTGCCACCCTGGTATAATCAGCAGTATCTTTTGCAAAGTCAAAACCACGGTCACCATTGCTTAAGGTGGTGAAATTATAATCTTTTACACTTCCTATGGTGTATCCTCCATAATAATAGGAGGCTCCAATTCCATAAGTGAGTTTTTCGTTTTTGCTGGTTCTGTTGTAAGATAAACGTGCGCTGAAATCTTTGTGGCTGTCAAATTCGGCTGAAACCCCTGACGAACCATTCATTACTGCACCAACAAATTTCAGTCCTGTTAAGGGTGATGTTTTTGGGAGTTGTACCATAAGGAAAGCGCCTAAATCGCGCTCGGTAGGGAAAAGCAGTTGATTATAACGCGCCCGTTCAGGTGTTTCTCTTACGCTTGATGATTGTGTTACTTCAAAGCCGAACTGGTCTTGCAATAATCCTGCTGTAAGGCTGAAAACATTTATCCAGGGGTCGGTAATTTTTATATAGGTTTCACGCATGGCAACTCCTTTTTCAGTCCAGTCGGTGTTTAACATAAACATTACATTTTTCCAGGTATAAGTAAATTTTATCCTGCCCCTTCGCATGGTAAAGCGGCTGTAATATTTGTTTTTGCCATCTGTGCTTACAAAATCGCCTCCCGCAAAAGAAGGCGCTCCGGCAGAATCAATATATTGCCATTGCGGCTGAAGATAGCCTGATATTTCAAGCCGCTTTATTTTCAGCACGTCCTCAATTAATTTGTCAACTTTAGTTTTCAGCGTGTCCGTTTCGGTTTCCTGCGCTTTGAGTTGATGAATAAAACTTACAAAGACAAGAACAAGAATAGCCCGGATGTTAATTTTTTGAATCATAATTGTTAATGGTTTTAAATTATGACGCAAAGGAACGCTCCGAATGTTACGGGAATATTACGGGCGCGTTAACAGTATATGAACAATTAACCCGGCAAGCCTAAAACTTATACTGCACCCGCATGGTAATGATATTGTCCCGGATGTCTTTTGAAAAATCTTTCAGCTTATCAGTGCTGCTGATAAGGGTACTTTCATTTTTTACCATATCATAATAAACAGATAGTTTTACATTTTCGTCCCAGTCATAAAGATAACCAAAGCCCCAGGTATCGAACCTGATGTCGGTAGAGGTAGTGCCGTTGAGACCGGTAATTTCTTTTCCTTTCAGTTTTTTATTCGGGTCATACCAGTCATATTTCACCACCACCTGGTGTTTTGATTTAACTATCCTTTGCACAAAATAGAAATACGCACCGTCAAAGTCGCGGAAATATACAGGCGTTAAAGGCTGGCTGTAGGGTGTGGCGCTGTAAGTTCTGTAACCCAGTCCGGGCATCTGCCCGAAAATGTATTCGCCTCTGAGGGTAGTGGTTCCGAGAGGAGATTCAATTTTAAGCTGAAGGTCTGCGCCATAATGTTTCCGCCTTGCAATCTTTCCTATGTTGTTCTCGGATGAATCAACCTCAAAGCCGTTTACATCTCCAGGCAATACAGCCGGTGTCCAAACCTGTTTGTTTCCCATCCGGTATCCGCCATCATAATAAGATAAGCCTCCGCTTATGGTCAGCTTCTTCGATTTGCTTTCTTTTTCAACAGAAATCCGCCCGATAAAATCTTTCTGAAAATCAAAATCATTACCTCCCGAAGTATTGTTCTGGGTATTTTTGTTGGGGTCAAAAATGGCAGCGCCCATGTTATTTACATTGGTGATGCCGGTGCCGCTTACTATTGCCGCATCTAATTTCAGAAAGTGCATGGCAGAGGTTACAGGGGCTTGATAGGTAAGCCAGGCGCCCATATCCCTTTCATTAAAAAAAATCGTTTGCGACATTCTCGCCCGCTCAGGCGATTCTCTCAGATTAGATGAATAGGATATTTCATAACCGAAAGGACGGTTAAACATACCCACCGTGAAATAAAATGATTTGAGCCAGGGATCGGTTAATTTTACAAACATCTCTCTCAGTTGCACGCCCCGCTCAGAAATATCTATTTGTATGTTGTACAGCGAAAGTTTATTGTCGTAAATAACTTTTAACCTGCCCCTGCGAACGGAGAAACGTTTATCCACATTCGCATTGAAATTGCTGCCCCCTGCATAAGTTTCGTTTCCGCGCTGGTCGGCTACCTGGAATTGAGCATGTATCCATCCGCTGAGCTTTAATTTCTTAGCTGCTTTCATTTCCGCCTTCATTTCCTTTACATCTTTTGCCACCGAATCAATATTTGCCGGAACTGTCTGTTGCGCTTTTACCTGAGGCAGAAAAAATAAAAAAACAAATGTTGAAATGCTTACTGTAATTATTCTTTGTTTCATAGTATTTGGTGTTGTTTTAGGGCTGCAAAGAAATGCCGTCCCGGAATAGGGTATGTTATGGGAAGGTTAATATATCTGTAAAAACGGATGCAATAGTATATAAACTTCAAAAACCGGAATGTGTGAAAAAGCAAGTTAAAGAATGATATATATCACATCCGGTTAGTTTCAACAGCCCTAATTTTGCGTTAATCATCTTTCAATTATATTATTTAAACTTCCCACATGAAATACATTATCCTTTTTATAGTGTTCACTGTTTTTTCGGGCTGCGCAAACAAAGAAGAAGAAAAAATCAGCGCGCAGGCAACTCCCTTAGAGAAACTTATAGAAGGAAACAAACAGTTTGTAAAGATGCACGCTGTTAATTCAGTTAATAACCGCGAAAATTTAAGCGAACTGAAAAAAGGACAACATCCCTTTGCCGTTGTTGTCGGCTGCTCCGATTCAAGAGTGGATCCTCAATTAATATTTGACCAGTGGCTCGGCAATATCTTCTCCATCCGAACAGCGGGAAATGTTATAGGCGATTATGAACTGGGGAGCATTGAATATGCAGTGGAGCATTTGGGTTGTAAGCTCATTATTGTATTAGGTCATGAAAACTGTGGAGCGGTTGATGCTTATATCAATCATAATGAAAGTTCAACAGGCAGTCATATTGATAAGATTATTGAATATATAGCAGCCGAAGAAGAAGAAAAAGCATTACCAGATAATCAAAAGAAAGAAATAGTTTCTGCCGTAAAAGCAAATATTCTTCATGGTGTCAACTTACTTAAATCATCAGAGCCGGTTTTAAAAAAACTGTTTGATGAAAATAAGATAGAGATTATTGGAGCTACTTATGACCTTGACAACGGTGAAGTCGCTTTTTTTGAAGAAAAAAAATAAAAACAGGCGCTTTTTACTGCGCCTGTCTTATTCATTAAATAATTACAGATACTAATGTTTTAACTACTCGGCTCTCCACTGAGAAGTTAAAACCAATGTTTCCGGGAAGAAGGTTACCTGCCCGGTATTGATATCATGTAAGCCGCCAACAATACCGATTGTACCGGCTTCAATCATTTCTTTTAAAATCTTGCTTTGTTCTGTAATTGCCTTTACCGTTCTTTTTACATGAATTGCCGTCACCTTTTCTACAAACGCGTTGTTGCCTGCGTTGCGGTTTTTGGTTACCGTAGTTTCATCATCAATGGCAGGTTCTATTTTTTTCAGCAGACCGGTAAGATAGCCCATTTCTTCATGGTTGCAGGCGCCCTGTATGGCGCCACATTTGGTGTGACCAAGTACCACAATAATTTTCGCTCCTGCTACCTTGCAGCCGAATTCCATGCTGCCTAATATATCTTCATTGATGACATTGCCTGCAATGCGCACACTGAAAATATCTCCCAGCCCCTGGTCAAAAATAAGTTCGGCTGAGGTGCGGCTGTCAATGCAACTGAGGATAACGGCAAAAGGGTGTTGCCCTTCTGAGGTTTCATTAGCCTGTTGCAACAGGTTGCGGTTTATTTTCAGGTTACTTACAAATCGTTTGTTGCCTTGTTTTAATAGTTCTAATGCCATCTGAGAGGTGATAGCTGCCTGTGTTTCTTTTGTTAATGTTTTCATTTTATCGGTTTATTAAAGATAATGAATTATGCGGGTTCAATAAATTTTATTTTTTCTACAATGATGTTTTTTGTTTTTGCGTTGTTCTCAAAATCTTTTATCAGTTCCACAACGTCATAAGCTATGGACCTGGAGTTGGAACAATCAATAATCACTTTTGAGTTGGAAGGAATTGCTTCCAGGGCTTTAAGCACACTTGCCTTGTTGAAAAACGAAACTTCTTCCGCCAGCACAAGGTGATGTACTTCATGCCCCTCTTCATTGGTTGCGATGTCTTTTAAATGATACGAATTACGGTAACTGTGCCGCAGCGTATAAAAGATGCCGAAGATGATTCCGATGTTGATACCAATGAGCAGGTCGGTGGCAAGGATGCCGATAACGGTTGCTGTAAAAGGCATAAACTGTTCCCATCCCAATTTATACATACGGATGAAAAGCGCGGGCTTGGCTAATTTATAACCTATCACTAATAATATGGCGGCTAAGCTGGAGAGGGGTATCATATTTAAAACACTTGCTATCGTAATGGCGCTTATCAGCAGGAAAATCCCGTGCAAGATAGTTGACATTTTTGTTTTCCCCCCGAAAGAAATATTTGCCGCGCTGCGTACAATAACCTGCGTAACAGGCAAGCCTCCGATAAATCCTGAGATGATATTTCCCAACCCTTGCGCTTTTAGCTCGCGGTTGGTTGGTGTTATTCTTTTGTCGGGGTCAAGCTTGTCAGTGGCTTCCACGCTCAGCAAGGTTTCCAGGCTTGCAACAATGGCAATAAGTATAGCTGTTTTCCAGATCTCTAAATTATTCAACATTGAAAAATCAGGGAAAGTAAACTGCCCCAAGAAATCGGATACTGAATGAGGCACCGGAATGTTTACTACCTGCTCGGCAGATAAAGTGAAATCCAATACCCCGTTTTGATAAAGATAGTTGATCACAATACCAAGGATAACCACCACCACAGGTCCCTGTATCAGTTGAAATATCTTATGCTTCTTCGTTAATACTTTATCCCATAGTATCAGGATGGTCAGTGATACAGCGCTGATAAGAACCGCTCCGGGAGTTAAAAACCGGATGGCTTTGATAATTCCCGACAAGGTAGTTTGTCCGTCAGCCTGGAAAAACGCATCATCGCCAAACGCATCTTTATCCCAGCCCAGGGCATGAGGTATTTGTTTCAGAATGATGAGCAAACCGATACCTGTTAACATTCCTTTGATTACTGACGAAGGAAAGAAATAGGCGATAAGCCCGGCTCTCGCATATCCCAGAATGATTTGTATAATGCCTGCCAGAACAACGGCTGTGATAAATGCTTGCCACGAACCGTTGAGCGCGGCAAGAGAAGTTAATACGATGACGGCTAAGCCGGCAGCAGGTCCGCTCACGCCCAGAGGCGAGCCGCTGGCAAAACCTACCACTATGCCTCCTACTATGCCTGCAATGATGCCCGCAAAAAGCGGGGCGCCTGAGGCAAGCGCAATTCCCAGGCATAAGGGAAGCGCAACAAAAAATACCACTATGCTTGCCGGAAAGTCGTGTCTGATTTCTTTAAAAAGATGTTTCATATACTATTTGTTATGATAAAAATTTGAATAATAAATGTAATTACCCTGCTGCCTGCACCATGAAATACAAACGCGGGTTGCTTCCTGATAAGGGGAGCGCATGAAGTAATGATGATTAGCTGCCGGTAACGCCCGCAGGCGATGCACACTAATTAATCATTAGCTATGTAATTCGGGAGGGGGAGTAACAGATGAGATGGGAACGGATTCATAGATGGCTATGAAATCGTGTTCAGTGCCTGATGAAAGACAGGTTGCAAACTGAAACAAATGAAAGGTATGAAACCATTCATTCTCATAGTTTGATTTCTCGGTCTTTGTTTCTTTTTCTTTTGAATTTTTCTCACTGTCGCCTGCGTTCTCATTTTGGTCATACAGGGAAATGCCGCCATCCGTATTTTGTTTTCCCGCAAGGCAGGCAGACACGACCTGTAAGCCTAATATGGCTACGAGAAATAATATTAGAATCCTGTTGATAATGGACGGCATGGAAAAAATTTCTGCGCAAAAGTAACAGGAAATATGTTAAAAGTTTGTTAAATGATGAAAGGAGGAGGGAATAAAGGTTTTTACCGCAAAGGCGCAAAGGGCGCAAAGTTTTATTATTCGTTACAGGCTTTGCGTAAACTTATTCTTTTTTCTTTTTCCTCAAAAGATAATTGATACCTATATTAAACCGGGAATCGCTGCCGAAATAATAAGTCGTTTCCAAAGGAGTAAATCCATGATGAGAATAAGTCTCAGAATATATTTTAGTTAAATCTCTTGTGTATTCATAATTAATTGATAGTTCCATATCCCTTGAAATACGACATTGGAATCCGGGAGATGCATAAAATGATATTGAAAACAAAGACTTATCTTCTCTTTCCGGTATTGATGAAATTAAAGCGGAAGAATAAAATCCTGCGCCCAATACAATTCTGAATTTCCGACCGATAAAAAAATCAACACCAAGCGGTAATTGCAGGTAAACAAAATTTGTTTCGCTGTTCCCTCTTCTGGAAAAAGCTAACCCGGTTTTATACTGAATGGGTACTTTACCTGATGCATAATAAACAAGCAGTCCTATTTTGACATTATCAGGATATTTATCTGTAAAATGATTTTTACCGTAAGATGATATGATATAACTTCTGCCAAGCCCCAAATCAATTCCCGCTTTAAATCCTTGTACGGCTGTATCTGCAACCATGGCAGTTTCTCTTTTATCCTGCCCCAGCGCCACCCCGCCATATAATAAGAGAAAAAAGAATAACAGGTTTTTGTTCATGCAGGCTGTATATTGTTCAGCAAATCTAAACAATCTCTCCAAAACCCCCTCTCCCGACCGCCAAAAATCAGCATCAGTGGCAGCAGTGGAAGAAAAAAAGCCTCTTCGGGAATGAAGGGGCTTTTTTTAGTTTGAGAAATTTATGCTGCCAGGTAAGGTCTGTAATTTACCACTGCATGTTCAGGGGGAAGGGCAATACAATTTTCCGCCACTGCAATCACCTTAAGGGTTTGCCCGTTATTATCGAAAAATTCAAGAAGATAACCTTTGTTATTTTGTCTGTCGGTTACCATCTCTACAATGGTGGCAATGTCCCCTTTTTCAAAATGATGTTCGGGTAGTGGCTGTATCAATTGCACTTGCTGGTAGAGTTGAAATTTGTTTTCCATAGTTTATTATTTTAAGCAGGGAATAAAGTAATGAACTTATATTTTTCAGAATCAATTGCAAGCAGCCAGATGGTGATAACTCCAAAATTTTTTAAGTTACCTGTTACCTCATACATATCGCCAAAAGGTGTTTGTTGTTGTAAAATAGCTTCATTATGTGTTGCAATGAATTTTATATCGTTCTGCAATTCACTCCAGTTTTCTTTTGTATAACCGAGTTTGAATAAAAAGGCGGATTTGTCATTCTTTTTTTTTTGAACAAGCAGATAATCCCGTAGTTTTTCTTCAGGAATTTCAATCTTATCAACCGGTATAAGCATGTGTCAAATTTAAAGAAATTTCCTGATTCATTGAATTTTCATCGACACTATGGTCTGTCTGCAATAGTCCACTACCTACTTCTCCAGCCGCTGCCCCTGCCTCCTACTCAGTGAATGGCTTCAGAAATTCACCTGCTCAACTCCCTTTCTCTTTTCTGATTTATTTTTGCAGTTGAACATGGCAATGAAGTTCAGTTCATGGCTTCCTCCGGTGGCGTTAGAAAGTTTTGAAACGGTATAGTCGTAACTATATCCTGCCGAAAACCATTTGCCTTTATAACCCAGCAGAAAAATAACAGCATCAGAATTAAAAGTGTTAAAGCGCCATCCGGCTCCCGCTTTAATTCCATAAACATAAAAAGAAACAGTGGGGAGAAACTCGTTAAAGTCTTGTTGTTGCAGGTAAAGAAAGGAAGGAGAGATTTTGAAATGTTCATTTACCTGACCAACATAAGAAATATGCGCGGTGATTTTTAATGGAAGCCTGGAACTGCCTGCAAAACCTTCATCAGGTTGTGTTATATGATGAAAAGCCGTACCATAAACAAAATTACCGTGTGAGATGAGTATGCCGACATTCAGGTCGAACATGTTGACAGGATTATGATCCGGCTCCGTTTCATTGGTGTTATAAATAAATCCATAACGGGGGTCAATCTGGTCGCCAAAAGTAAGCTTGCTCCAGTCAATGGACTTTTGCCGCCATCCCGCCTCCACTGCCGGACTGATAAGAAGTTTTTTCTTAAACAACCTGAAGGAGGGCGAATAAGTAAACATTAAAGAGTGTGTTTGCAAAGTCCCTTCTCCCGCCCTGTCATATTGATAGTTAAAAGCAATGCTTCCGAAAAATGGTTTTACAAACTGGTCGTAAGAAAAATTCACAGTCTGGTAGTTACCTTCAAGTTTGGGCCATTGCAGACGGTAAGCTGTTGCAGTTCTTGAACAGCCCTCATAACCGGCAAAAGCAGGGTTGAGATAAACAGGCGAACTGAAGTATTGTGTAAAATGCGGATCCTGTGCCTTTGCTGAAAGAAAGCAAACAGATAAAACGAAAAAGAATAAGACTGTGCGAGTTTGTTTTTTCATTTTAAAAGAAGATCACCCAAAAGTAAAATAATTTTTCCTCTGTGTAACGCTGTGTTAAAAATCTTTGCACTCCTGTCTTCTGCCCCCAGAACGGCACAGCAGGGAAACTGACGGTGAAGCTGGTGTAAAGAGTAGCAGCGGCAGGATGCAGCAGCAGTGGCAGAAAAAAAGCCTCTTCGGGAATGAAGGGGCTTTTTTTCTTTCCGTAAGAAGGTGTGCAGTTTCAAGTTTAGCACTCATGGTAGTTATAGATAAGATTCCAAAAACTTTATCGTGTCTTTCTTATCCTTGAAACTTGCTTCTATTCTGTCACCTGTGTTGTAACGAATAATGATTTCATATTTCGCCAATGGAAGTTTTGGTTTGTCTTCCGAATATTTATTCAGAAAGTCAATCGCTTCTGTTACTGAATTTGAAATTGCTTCTTGTCCGTGAAGTGGAAGAACGATTACTCGTTCAATGAATCTTGAAACAGATTCTGTAAGTGAAAGGAAAAACGCATCAGCGTTTTTCTTATTCAGTTTCAAAAGTTCTTTTGCAACATCTGTTTTGTTCGGGAGCTTATTCCAACTATCAATTTTCTTTCTGAATTCTTTTTCAGGTGTGCTTTCGTTAGATGCTGCATTGATGCCGAATTTACTAAATGCTGCTACAACTGTGTCGTAGGGGAAATATAAAACACCAAAGCCAAGTGATTTGAGTTGGTTTAACGAACCGCTTGTAAACTCACCTGCAAGCACAACACCAACAAACGGTGATGAGCTTTTATATTTTTCGGTTAGCGGAATTATTGCTCCTTGAATTTCTTGGGCTTTGTTCCGTGAATGTTTTGTGTAACGCCTCCAAGCACATTCTATAAAAGCAACTGGAACACCTGTTTTATTTCCTGTGCCATTTCTTTCAAGTACAAAATCTAAATCATGTTTGTTGTTCTTGCTGTCAGTCCACGAAACTTTCTTTCCTGTTCTTGCTTTGCGTTCACCTTTCTTATCAAGAAACAATTTGTTTTTCCGTGCAAACTTTTCAAGATACGGTTCAAGAGCCAACTCTAAAAGGTCTCCAATAATTTGTCCGAACTTATGTGATAATGATTCTGCCATTGTTTAACTGTTAATCCAAAGCCGTCCCTCATGTAAAGGCACAGTATGCTTTCTATTTTTCCACTTCGTGTTTCTGTCACGAAGTTTTTCAAAAGTGTAATTGCTGAAACCTGCTGAAATCGCCAACTCACCTAACCACTTGTCAACGGGAACATAAATTCCATAAGGTGCTGAATCGCCAACAACAAAACACATTAAAGCGTTGTCGCTTGTAACTCTGCGAAGTGAATGAAAAACTTTTGCAAGGTCGTTGAAATAAGCGGCAATCATAAAATGATAATTCTTTTTACCGCCATGTTTCAAGCGTTCCACTTTCAGAGTTTCATAAACTTGTCGCAACTCTTTGTGAATCGGTTTGAGTAACGGACTTTCAATTATGCTTTCAACTTCATCAGCAAGTTTTGAAACATGCTGTGTGCAAGCTCTCACTAAATGTTTGCGAACATTGTCCTGCAAGTCAGCCCATCCATTTATGTCTCCCCAAAAAGTCATTTCTAATCTTGTTGCATCTGCATAGTCGTAGTTGTTTGCGTAAGGCGGTGATGTGATTACCAAATCTCCCCAACCGTCAGGAATGGACTGAATGTTCCGTGCATCTTCATTGAGAATGGTTGAATCAACGACATCAGCGAAACGGTTTTGTATTCGTCTCATGTCCTGATACATTTCATTCACCTTGTTTTCAAATGCAACAAAAGCATCAATCACTCTCGCTTTTGTTTTGTTCGGCTGAATGTATTGCCACTGTGCAGTTCCAACGGGGGAAGTTGTCCGAAGAATTGAAGTAATGATAAACCAATTGAAATTTTTTATTGCTTCTTCCTGTTCAGTTTCAAACCAGGTTTCTTTGAGTGCTTCCAACTTTTGAATTGTCTCTATCGGATAACAACTTGCAATCAGCTTTGGAAATTCTGTTCGTGAAATCTTTTTGTGCTTTGTTTTGCGAAGCAAAGCAAGGGTTTCAGTTTTGAATTTGTCAGCAGGAAAATTCCAGTCAAGTTTTGCTTTTGCGATTTTGAAAATGTATGGATGTGCTTCTACTCCGAAAGATTCAACGCCTTCAAATTCGCTTTCCAAAAGAACAGTTCCTGAACCCGCAAATGGGTCAATGATTCTTGTCCGTCCGTTTAGTTTTTCCTGTCTGATAAGTTGATTAACCCACGATGCCGAAAACCCTGCGGTGTAGCGATACCACTTATGAATGGGCAAACTCATGTTGTCTGCGAAAGTGGTTGAGTTGCCATGCTCAACTTTTACCTCATCAGGAAATAAGTCCAATTCTAAATTTTTTGTCGCTCCAATCATGTTTCAAAGATAGAGAAATTGTGTTCTGTTTTTTGAGTCAGTTTCAAGTTAGCACTGCCGTTCAATAGAACAAGTTAGAGTCGCTGCCAACTTCCCCTACTCCCCAAACGCCTCCAATATATACCTCATCTCCACTTCCGTAACCTTGTCAATAAATTCATGAAAAACATCGGAACTCACTTTGATGGTAGCCTGGTAGCCATCGTCTGCAAAATGGTAGAGCGGCAAAACGCCAACCATCACAGCAACCGCATGAAAAGCTTTCAGCAGAATATCATTTAAGGGGCGGTGTGCGATGCGGTAGCTCACCAGCAGGTTCTTCAATACAGTCATCAATTGTTCGCGTCTTTCCGCCTCAAGTCCCACTTCTTTGTAGAGCACAAAATATTCGTCAATACTTATTTTCTTCCCTTCCGTCCAGCCTTTTTTTATAAGATGCTCCGCCATTCTGCGGTCTAAGGCAAGCGTAAGCTGGTTCAGTTCTATAGAGCTTTCTATCGTTTCACGGATATGGTCGTTCAACTGGTTTTTCACTTTGTGATAGGCATTGATGGCAACCTGTATGGTCGTATTCTGCGCCTCCAGGTCATATATCTGTTCGAAAAAGAACTTCATTAGTTTTTCGGTTTCCTTTCGGCTGAAATAGTCGGTATAATCGCGGTGATACCGTTCTACCTGGCTGCGGATAATCTCTTCATGCGCTTTTCTCAGCAGGCGCTCTTCAGCAGTTTCCTGCCTGCCGGCAGGCATGGCTTCTTTTTTCTTAGACATAGTTTACAAAAATAATTTCCCAAAGGTATTCATCTCTTCATCATTCTTTATTCAAATGTTCAAATGTTCGTTATTCAATTTTACCTTTGCTCCCGTGCAATTCAATCTCACCTCCCAATATCAGCCCACAGGCGACCAGCCCCAAGCCATTAAACAATTGGTGGAAGGCATCAGGCGTGGCGATGAAGCTCAAACGCTATTGGGAGTTACCGGTTCGGGAAAAACTTTTACGATAGCAAACGTCATTCAGCAAACGCAGAAACCCACGCTCATCATGAGCCACAACAAAACGCTGGCGGCACAATTGTATGGCGAGTTCAAAACTTTTTTCCCGAATAATG
>Ga0172375_10009510_pt1 | contig 12812 bp, 13 predicted proteins | sample LakKiv1m_FD_114537 | JGI IMG/M metagenome (GOLD analysis project Ga0172375, IMG submission 114537) | Freshwater microbial communities from Kabuno Bay, South-Kivu, Congo - kab_092012_11.1m | ecosystem: Environmental > Aquatic > Freshwater > Lake | place: Democratic Republic of the Congo... | reverse complement strand
TTTAATTCCACATTAACCCCCTAAATATTATCTGCCTTCTGTGTTTAAAAGTATAGCACTTGCTGATTATATGTCAAGCGAAAAAACCACAACATATTGATATTTTTTATCGACTATAACTATATGTGGTATTTATATGATATCGACGCTGTTTTTGGAAATCCAGCCTTTCAGGTCGTTTGAAAGCTCAATCTCATACCAGCCCCGGGCCTCTTTTACTATGCTGACTTTCGCGCCCTCATGGAGCGTAAACTGCAGGAGATAATCTTCTTTTGGCCCGCTCCTTGTGTCAGCCTTTTCAGCCACAACAATTCCTGTTTTGATAAAATTCTCGTTCCTGATTTTTGCAAATAAAAAAATAAAAAGAATAATAAATACAGCCCCAAATGCGCCAGCAGTATAAAACATAAAACCCCTTTTAGCAACAAAAAATATTGAGAGTATTAAAATTAAAATTATTGCGAGATAAACAAAAGAGCACATAAGAGACAATTCGTTTACGCTGACCATGTCATATAAGAAAAATAGAGCGCTTAAGATAAAACCTCTCTCAGATATATTTATCTTATCCACTGCCATAGCCCTTGCGAGTTTTAGATTAAACCGTATGTCAGCATCGCGGGGATCCATTCTTAACGCCTTTTCGTAATTTAAAATAGCTTTGCCTATTTTTCTTAATTTAAAATAACTGTTGCCCAGATTATAGTACACCTCCTGGCTGACCTTATCGATACTAATAAGTCTTTCATAAAAAGAAACGGCCTTTTCATAGTCGCCATTTTCGTAACTTAAGTTCCCGTTTTTATATAACCCTTCCGGGTTATCCTCCGCCAATGCCCAGCAGGTTAACATAAAAATTATAAAGACAGATAACCCGACTATTTTTTTCATATGCGTCTCTCTAAGCTGGTTATAATATTTTCCGCTTCTTTAAATGTCATGGCCATATCATCTTTCGTAAATCTTGCGGACGCAAACCGGGCCATATCGCAATCATCAAACAAGGCCTTTACCTTGGCGATAACGTTTTCGTCAACGCCTGACTGTTTTAGCCTGTCCCCCAGCGAATCTTTTGTGATAGACGCATGAGGGATATTAAGCTTATCTGCTATATATTCAATTACCGCTTTATAAATTTCTGTATAAAATTCTTTCACCATGCCTCTTATCATAGAATTCCTAGCGCCTTTAAGCCTTCTGGAGGCTGACCTTTTTGCGCGCAGTGATCTCGCGTAACCTATATCCGTCCTTATCCTGCTGTGATACAACTCATATAAAAATAAGATCGAAAGAATAAAAAGCGGCAATATGTTTATTATAATAAATATCCTGTTTTTATACAAAAAGGAGTTTTTGGATTTAAGCCGCGCGGGATAGATCTTTATATACCCTATATCTTTTTTAAATAGCTGAATATCTTCCTTTGTGACAGCAGCCGGCATAATCGCAGTTTTTTCAGCAGGTTCTTCTCTTGATTTTGTAACATTTATAGTTACAGGATCTATTTTTTTCTTCACATATTCTTTAGTGGGTGGGTTAAAATATGCATACTCTATCGGGCCTATTGTAATATTGCCTGCCTTTTTCGGAATAACCATTTTTTCAAATATCTTTTCTCCCTGGACCACATAATTATCTTTTGAGATATTTTCAGAGCTGCCTGATTCGTAAAATTTAGCGTCCTGGATCTCTGGTATAATAGGAGAGGATACTGTCTTTATATTTCCTTTTCCTTTTATCTTTATCTTTAAGCTTACAGGCTGATTTTCCTCTACTGTGTTTTTATCTACATTAAGAGAGATATCAAAATCTCCCACATCGCCTTTAAAATCAGCTGGCTTATCCTGCTCTGGCAAGGAGGATATGGAGACCTTTATCGGGTCTGTTTCAAGGACTATAGGCTTTCCTCTCTTGAACATGCTGAATGGGTCCTGATCGAATACGTCGAAAGGATTTCTCGATATAAACCTGTCCACATCCTCCACAGCAGCCTCTAATCTCGCAGAGCCTATGGTAAATTCCCCAGGTCCTGTGGCAAAAATGGCTGTCTTGATCTCTGTCACTAAATATCTTACTCCATTTATAACCTTATAATATTTTTTCTGTGGAGGCATATCCTCTGACCAGAAACCTGTAGTAGACGGAGGATTATAGACAGGGTTATCAAACAGATTAACTGCCTGATAAAAAGCGAAGGTAAGGGTAATCTGCTCATTCACATACGCGCTTAGCTTATCAACGTACGCTTCTATAAAAATCTCTTTTCCGCGCTGCTGCGGCTGGGTAGCCTGCTCCATAGGCGCAGAAGACTGCGCCTGATTCCCGGATGCTGTTTGCGGCAACTGGCTGCTAGCGGGCAATACCTTTATATTAACAGGCCCTGCTGAATATGCCTGGCCTTTATAATTAATGGTAAAAGGCCCAAGCGCATAATCGCCTGTATTATTAGGCACTAGTATATAGGTATATGTTATGGAGCTTGAGACCTGGCCGTTTATAATAGAGAGATTTTGGGACCTCCCTGAAGAATAAGCTGTGAATCCTTTTAAATCAGGGATATTAGGTTTTGGGATATTAGACGCATTCCCAGAAAGCGTTATCGTAAGAGTAACTTGATCGTCTAACGTAACTTCCTGTTTATCTGCATCAGCAGATATTGTTATATCCTCTGCCAGGCATACTGCCGAAACAGAAAAAATTAATAAAAATGGAATAAAATATTTCATACCTTAGAATTTAAACAAGCTAACTTTACAAATGGTGCTATGCACCATTTGTAAAGTTAGGATTACCAGTTTACCAGTCTTTATCCACCCTGTATCTGCCCTCTACAGGCTGATTGATTAATTCCTTCTGCAAATTTTTCTCATCATCTCTAAGGGCGTCCAGCAGCCTAACAGCATCCTCTTTTGACATTTCATCTTTTCTTTCTTCTTCGGAAGAAGATTTTTCTTCGCTGCCTGTTACCTGCGGCCTGTTATCTGATACATCTTTATTTTCCCCTTTGTCCTCCTGCTGTGCCTGGGGCTTCTGTTCTTTTTTTTCTTTTTCCTTATCTTCTTCTGACTTCTGAGCGCCTGCTGATTTTTGATCTTTTTCCTCTTGTTGCTGTCCTTGAGAAGAGCCGCCTTGTTTTTGCTGCTCAATAGCATTGCTTTCTTTCTGCTGAGACTCTTTTTGCTTACTGTCTTCTTTTTTAAGATTTTCTTTTATCTTTTTTCTTACAAATTCTATATTGTATTTCGCGTCTTCATCATCAGGGTTTATATCCAGGCATTTCTTATAATCGTCTATTGCCTCTATCAATTTACCCATCCTGTAATGGGTATTCCCCATATTATAATACGAGCTTCTCTGAAGTTCACTATCTTTTGAATCCAGAGATTTTTCATATTCCTTAAACGCGTCTTCATATTTTTTCTGCTCATAGAGGCCATTTCCAATATTATAATGAAGCCTGCCGCTTTCAGGGTTTTCAATCTGGGCATCACGCCATCTAGATAAGGCCTCATCGACTTTCCCCTCTTTATATAATTTATTTGCCTGTTTATTTTTGGAAGAAAGCGAGGCAGGCCAAGACCATCCAATATTAAAAAATATTATTAATAAAATCAAAAAATATTTAAACAGCCTCATTATTAACCTCAAACTTTTGACTTCAAACCATTCCTCCTGTCGCCTATTAAAAATTCAATACACAGCAACGCGAGAGCGATGCCCAGAAAATACTGAAATCTGTCTTCATGCTGGGTAAGCATCCTGTTTGAAAGCTCCTTTTTTTCCATTTTACTTATCTCTTCATAAATACTGTCGAGCTCGAATTCCCCAGCTGTCGCGTGATAATATTTGCCATCCGTGACAAGGGCTATCTTTTGAAGCGCCTCTTCATCTAATTTTGTCATCACCACTTCCCCGCCTTTATCTTTTTTATAACCGATGACCTTTCCAGATTCGTCCATAACAGGTATAGGTTCGCCTTTCTTTGTGCCTATGCCTATTGTATAGATTATAATACCTTCTCTTTTTGCCTCATTGCTGGCCTCTACTGGATTAGTGTCATGGTCTTCACCGTCCGTAATAAGGACTATAACTTTATGTTTCCGCTCCTTTCTAGAAAAACTTTTTGCCGCAGTTTTAATCGCCCCGCCGATAGCTGTGCCTGGCTTAGGCATCATGCCAGGCTCTATTATACTTAAAAACATCTTTGCCGCGCTATAGTCCAGGGTCAACGGGCACTGCATAAAACTATCTCCGGCAAATGTCAATATCCCTACCCTGTCGCCTTTCAATTTGTCTATAAAAGAGCTGATCTCCAGTTTCGCTTTTTCAATGCGGCTTGGCTTTATATCTTGTGCCAGCATACTAGATGAGATATCTACAGCTATCATTATATCCACTCCGTAACGCTTTATCATAGTTAGCTTGGCGCCTATCTGAGGCATAGCCAGAGATATGATAAGAAAAAATGCAGCGATAATTATCAAAAATCTGCGCAGCTTTTCCTTCGCATAGCTTTTAGACAAGGATAGCCTTTCTATAAGGCCAGGATCCCCAAACCTCTCTATTATCTTCCGCTTCTTAATGCCCATTAATACGAAAAATGCGATCAGCCCAGGTATCAATAATAACAGATTAAGATATATAGGCGAGCCCCAATACATTTTATCGCTCCTTAAAGCGCTTCGTCAGGGACAGTAAACAAGCAACAAGGGACAAGGAAAAGCTAATTCCGTTCATGGATTTTAGTTTTTCCTCTGTCTCATGTCTCTTGTCCCTTGCCCCTAAGGTATCTTCCTGAACAATGTATTCCATAGTATTATTTCTAAAAACAGCAATAAAAATCCCGGCAGTAAAAAATAACCTGCCAGCTCAGTGTAATTCGCGTATTCCTTTGTCTCTATTTTTGTTTTTTCAAGACGGCCTATTGTCTTATAAATCTCTCTCAGGCCTTCTTTATCCTGTGCCCTGAAATACAACCCTCCTGTCTCTTCAGCAATATTTTTAAGCAGCGCCTCATCTATCTCTGTATCCATATGCACATATCTTTTTCCAAAAATCGGATCATCTACAGGATACATGGCACCGCCTGGCTTGCCTGCGCCTATTGTATATATCTTTATAGCCAGGGCCTTTGCCGCCTTAGCGGCGGTAAGGGGGTCTATCTTTCCGGCATTATTAATCCCGTCTGTCAAAAGTATTATTATCCTGCTCTTAACGCTGGAATCCCTGAGCCTGTTTACAGCATTAGTTATAGCCATTCCTATAGCTGTCCCATCCTCTATTATACCTATATCTACCTTGTCTAAAAGCTCTATAAGCGTGCCATAGTCAAGTGTAAGAGGGCACTGCGTAAAGCTGAACCTTGAAAAAACTACAAGGCCAATCCTGTCGCCATTCCTGGTTTTTATAAATTCCCTCAAAACATCTTTAGCGGCTCCTAATCTATTCTGCGGGGCAAAGTCCTCTGCCTTCATGCTGCCGGATATATCAAGGGTGAGCATAATATCAATACCCTCCGTTATAATCTCCTCCTCTTTCTGTCCTGCCTGCGGCCTCGCCATGGCCAATATAAAGATAAAAACAGCCGCCATCCTTAATATCATCAAGCTATGCCTGTATCTCGCACGAAATCCAGGCCTTATGCCTTTAGGTATGGATATGTCTGAAAAAACAACACCCGCTTCGCGCGATTTAGCCATCCTGAAATAATACAATACCAATAATGGGATAATTCCTAGTAATATTAAAAATAAAGGGGTTGCGAATCTCATATATTTAGTTTTAGTTTTGAGCTTTTAAGCTGTCTGTAATTATTTTTGGAGTTGTTATCTCTATAATCTCTTCGGCTTTTATATAAATCTCTTCTATCTCTTTCTGCGCAGGCGAGTATTTAGCGAATTTCACCATATCGCAGTCTTCAAGAAAATTATTTATTTTATCTATATGCGGGCGATCTATCCTTTTGGACTTCATCTCATAAAAGAGTTCCCATGTAGTCCTGTCCATGGCAAATATCCTGTATCTATTTTCTATATACGCGCGAATTATATCCGAGATCCTTACATAATATTCCTTGATAAAGCCTTTCTCCACAAGCCTCATTTCTATCAGGGTTTTTAAAGCGGCCCTCGCGATCTGCTCCGCAGGAGCTGTCGGCAAAGCGGGCTTCTTTTCTTTTGCCTTCCTGTCTCTAAGATACGCGAAGATCGCAATTACAACTATGGCTAAAATAAATATAATAAGGCCCCATATTGAAAACCTGCCTTTTATTTCTGCTGGGCCCTTCAATGGCCTTATGTCGTCTTTATCATTCGAGCCTGGTTTCACGCCTTCTACCTTTATCTTTATTTCATCCGAAGAGACCTCTTTTTCCTGTTTGTCCAGATCTCTATACTTTATCTTTAAACCCGGTATAGCAAAATCCCCTGTTGTAAAAGCAGCTATAGTATACACAGCCTTAGAAACCAATCTGCCGCTCTTTGTTTTCCTGGGGGGCTCTATTTTATAATCTTTTACCTCAAATTCTCCGAGGTTTTTTCCTGCGGCATAAAGCTCCGCCTCAACGCCATTATCATATTCCAGGGTGATTTCGTACCTTACCCTATCGCCTATGGTAACCTTATCTTTATCTACCTTGGCCTTTAAGCTCACAGGCTCAGCAAATAGCGGCCTGCATAATAATAATAAAATTAAACCCGTTAATAGTTTTTTCATCAGCCAATCTCTATTATCTTCCTGTTGCTTGTTTCCCCTGAAACAATCCTGATGTCTTTCTTTTTTATGCCGAGTGATTCTGAAATAAGCTCTATTACCCTCTTATTGGCCCTGCCTTTTTCAGGCGGAAGAGACACTTTTATTTTATAGCTATTCTCTGCGATCTTTTCTATGCCTTCTTTTTTAGCCTTAGTTATAACCTTTAATTCTATCCTCATAGATAATCCTGAAACAAGGCGCTATACCTGCCTACCTGAACCTCTTCGCGCGCATCCTGAAAAAAAGTATTAACGGCTCTATGTAAGGCTTATCGGTGGATAACTCTATTGCATCTATTCCTATGGACTTAAAAATCCTGCTCCTGGCGTCTGCAAGAGACTGCTTTCTTTTCGCAAGCTCATTCTTTAATACGCTGTCTCCTGTATCCAAGAACAAGGTTTCCCCTGTCTCTGCGTCCTCAAATTCAACAAGGCCTATATCTACCATGTCTTTCTCTCTCGGGTCAGATATGGCTATACCTATGACATCATGCCTCTTATTTAATATCCCCAGGAGTTTTTCATAATTAGAATCCATAAAATCAGAAATAAGGAAAACAACCGAACGCTTTTTTAAAACCTTTCCCAGATATTCCAGCGCAGAATTTATCGATGTCTTCCTGGATTCAGGTTTATAATACAAAAGCTCCCTTATAACCCTCAATACGTGCAGCCTGCCTTTTTTAGGGGGAATGAATTTTTCAACTTTATCTGTAAACAACAACAGGCCTATCTTATCGTTGTTCTTTATCGCGCTAAAAGAGAGCACCGCGCCTATCTCTGCCATCAACTCTATCTTCATCTTATTTCTGGTGCCAAAACTGCCGGACCCGCTCATATCCGCCATAATTATAACTGTAAGCTCTCTTTCTTCTATAAACTTTTTAACGTATGGATGGCCTGCCCTGGCAGTTACATTCCAGTCGATCGAACGTATGTCATCTCCCGGTATGTATTCCCGGACTTCGTGAAACTCCATGCCCCTGCCTTTGAAGATAGACTCGTATTCTCCGGCAAAGACATCATTCACAAGCCTTCCGGTCATTATCTCAATCTGCCTGACTTTTTTGAGGATTTCTTTCGGTATCATTTTATAATTTCAAAAATCAAAATGCAAAAATCAAAATTACAAACCAAATATCAAAAACTCTAAACCCATGTGTAATACTTTCAATGTCCGGTTACACTTTGGCTTTGCCCATGCCAGCAGGTCGAGAGGCCTTTTTGACCCGAGCGGGCATGGTGTCCCCCACCGCTTTTGTTATACAAAAGCGGTGGGGGACGATCGAGGGTCAAAACGGAGCAAAATTTTCACGCTGGGAAAATTTTGCGTCCTCGAGATCTGCTGGCATGGGCAAAGCCAGCGCAGTTAAATATGTAACCAGACTATTCAAATAATACAAATTCTAAACCCATGTTGATTGACACAGGATTTTAATTTTTGAATTTTTATATGTCATTTTGATATTTGATTTTTGATATTTGGATTTCTAAGGGACCTCTATCTCGTCGAAAACCTTCTTTACGATCTTTTCACTGGTCATCTCTTCTGCTTCTGCCTCATACGTAAGGATAACGCGATGCCTTAAGATATCCATGCCTACAGCCTTTATATCTTCAGGCGTCACATAGCCTCTCCCGCGGATAAACGCATGGGCCTTTGAGGCTATATTAAGGTATATGGAGGCCCTTGGAGACGCGCCATAGGCAATATAATTCTTTATGTCGAGCTTGTATTCGGCTGGCGTACGGGTCGCGTAAATAATATTCACTATATAATCCTTTATCTTTTCGTCCATATATATCTCATTTACAATTTCTCTTGCCTTTAGAATATCTCCTGGAGAAACAATTGCCTTTACCTCGCTCGGATTATGGCCTGCCATGCGCTCCATAATCTCTCTTTCTTCTTTTTTATCCGGATATTCTATCTTTATTTTCAGCATAAACCTGTCAACCTGCGCCTCAGGCAAAGGATATGTCCCTTCCTGCTCTATAGGATTCTGCGTAGCAAGCACCAGAAACGGGTCTTCTAATGGAAATGTATTTTCTCCTATAGTGACCTGCCTCTCCTGCATCGCCTCTAAAAGCGCGCTCTGCACCTTTGCTGGGGCCCTGTTAATTTCATCCGCTAATATAAAATTTGAAAATACAGGGCCTTTTTTGATGGTAAATGCCCCGTCTTTCGGGTTGTAAACAAGCGTCCCTATTAAATCTGCGGGCAATAGGTCAGGCGTAAATTGTATGCGCTGGAATTTCGTCTGGATGCATTTGGAAAGCGTTTTAACAGCGAGAGTCTTTGCAAGGCCTGGCACACCTTCTATTAATATATGCCCGTTCGCAAGCATGGCAATCATCAGCCTGTCTACAAGATAGCGCTGCCCGACTATCACTCGAGACAGCTCCTGGGTGATTTGCTGGATAAACAGGCTTGATTCTTTGACCTTTTCGTTTATCTGTTTTATGTCCTGGCCGTATTTGGGGTTGAAATCGCTCATAAAAAATCTCCTATGTTAGGGGCAAGGGACATGGGACAAGCAACAAGGGAAAAACTAAAACCCATACACGGATTTTTTTATTTTTCCTTGTCCCTTGTTCCTTGTACCCTGTCCCTATATTATCATACTCTCTAATCTCTTCACCCTCTCTCTAATCGGCGGATGCGTGCTGAAAAGCGCCGCGATTGCGCCGGCGCTTAAGGGATTCACAATAAACAGGTGCGCTGTCGCCTGATTTGCGGCCATTGGATAGGCCTTGTTTCCTTTTTCAAGCTTCAAGAGCGCATGGCTAAGCCCCATCGAGGTTCCAGCCATCATTGCGCCTCTCCTATCAGCAGCGTATTCCCTAGATCTCGAGATCGCAAGCTGTATAAGCATAGCCGCTATAGGCGCTACTATCAACATGACTAATATGCCTATGCCATTATCATCCCTATCCCGAGAGCCTCTGCCTCCAAATATAGCTGCCCATCTTGCCCAATTGGCTATCATTGTAATCGCACCAGCTATAGTAGCCGCCACAGTCATTATAAGGGTATCCCTGTTTTTTATATGAGAAAGCTCGTGCGCTATGACCCCTTTCAATTCTCCCTTATCTAAAATATTTAATATACCTTGCGTTACGCACACTGCCGAATGTTTCGGCGAGCGGCCTGTGGCAAACGCATTTGGAGTATCCTGCGGAGCTATATATACCTTTGGCATAGGCATTTTAGCTGATATAGTCAGGTCTTTTACCAAATTGTACAGCTCCGGAACCTCTTTTGCGTTTGCCTCTTTAGCCCCATACATCATAAGCACTATTTTATCGCTAAACCAGTATGAAATCATATTCATCATGAAAGCGAATATAAACGCGTATATCGCGCCCTGCTGGCCTCCGAAATAGCCGCCTATAAACACAAATATCATTGTCAGGGCTATCAATAATAAGCCTGTCTTTATATAATTCATAAATATCACCCCCGTTGGCGTAGGAGACAGGCGAGCCCACGGCTTAGCCGTGAAGCCTGTCCCCTACTAAATGAAGAAAGCCCCAACGCTAAAGGGCTTTTCTTCAATTAATCATACCTTATTATATTCTTATTTCTTTTCTTCTGTCTTAGTTTTTACTTCTTCTTTCTTTGCCTGCATGCAATCTTTTACCTCGCTAATGCCGGCAAAAAGAGCAGCCAGGCCGCCTAATACCAATATTAGAGGGATCGAACCTTTTAATAATATCACAAAACTATACCACCAGCTCATAAGACCCCATATCCCTACAATAATACTTATAAGCCCTCCAAGCACTGTTATATATTTTCCCATTTCTATACCTCCTCCTTATGTTTTATGAAAATATTTATACCACCCGGAACCGCGTTTGTCAACACCTTTAAAAATTCCTATATCTATAGGTACTTGCCCAAACTGGCCCATGTCTTCTGCCCCACAATCCCATCAGGCACAAGGCCTTTTGACTTTTGAAAATCCTTTATTGCCTGACGCGTCCTTGGCCCCATCTTGCCATCTAATGATCCAGGATTAAATCCAGCGTTCTTCAAAGCAGTTTGTATCTCTTTTGCGGTTGGCTTGAACTCTGCCTTCTGGCTGTCTTTCTGCCTGGCCTCTTTTGCCTTCACAACATAATCCTTCTTGGATTCCAATATCTCTTTTGCCCTTCTTGAATCCTCCAGCTGTGTCAGCGTTATCTTATCTATATAGCCTGTGCTTTTAAGGCCTATTGACTCCTGAAACGCCTTTATTGCATCCCGCGTTTCCTTGCCCATCTTGCCATCTGTATTCCCAGGCTCATAGCCATCGTCCTTCAATATAACCTGCACCTCTTCTATTTTTGGATTTATTATATCTGTGCTGCCTATAAGCTTCTCTTCTTCTCTCTGATATTGAACTGATTTAGGTACAATATTGCAACCGCAGAATATTAAAAGCGCTGATATTGACACAACAGCATAAGCCTTCTGTCTCATATATACCCCCTCCTGATATTTTTTGTTATTATATCAAAAAATAAATGTAAAGTGAAGATTTTAGTGGTAAAATTGTTATACCTGTCTAACTTCGTCCACCAAAGTTCTGTGGCGGACGAAGTTGGACAAATTATCAATCTATGCTAAAACAAATTACACCAACTAAACTTTGTCTTTCATGCGATATATGCTGCAGGTTTATTGATAAAAACGCAGCTCTTGCTCCGGTTTTTCTGCCCCATGAAATAACGCCAAAAATAAAGCGCTATCTGGACAAATCATACCGTGTAAAGCTAAAACTCTGGCAAGATATACATATCTGCCCTTTTTTTAACATTGAAACCCATATATGCGCTATATACTCAAAAAGGCCTTTAGACTGCCAGCTATACCCGTTTGCTGTAATGTTTGATGAGAAACAAGAAAATGTCGTCCTCGGCGTGGATACAAAATGCCCTTTTAGCGCGAATCCTGAAAACATGGCGGCAATAAAAAACTATTTTCATTATCTAGCCGGCCTCCTTGAAGATAAAAAAATGGCTTCCGCAATAGCTGAAAACCCTTTATTTATAGGCAGCTTTCAGGAAGATGTGACAGTATTTTCGTCTCTGGATCAATTAACAAAACTCATTATTAACAATCCTAAAAAAAATGGCTTCAGACTAATATCTTCAAAAGATAAGCCTGTATTCGATGAACACTTTAATAAATCGCAAACCCCAGATTCAAGCCAGAATTTTGTGAGCCTTTACATATGGAAAGAGAAAAACCCTGTATGGTGGAAAAATGAGGAAAATAATATCAAGATATTAATTGAAACCGATTCCGGATATATAGATTTTAATTCCATAAAAAAATTCCATGATTATATCTATCTGACTAAAGACCTTATAGAATTAAAAGGCAATAGATACAGGCACAAGAGAGCAAGCTGTAATTATTTTTCAAAGAATTATAAGTTTCAATATCTGCCTTACAGGCAAAATATGAAAAATGGATGCCTTAAACTTTTCTCTAAATGGATGAAGGATAGAGTCCAAAAATCCCATGACCCTTACTATCATAGGCTTCTTGGAGACAGCTATTCAGCACATAAACTCGCTATAGAAAATTTTAAAGCGCTTGGATTAACCGGCAGGGTTATAAAAATAAAAGGCAGGATTGCGGCTTACACATTTGGCTTTGAGATAACAAAAGATATGTTTTGCGTGCTTTTAGAGGTCTGTGATCTAAAATTTAAAGGCATTTCTGAGTTTATATTCAGGGAATTCTCAAGAGAACTCTCGGCCTACAAATACATAAACACTATGGACGACTCAGGCCTTGAAAACCTGCGTATCTCCAAGCTCTCCTACCACCCCGTTCACTACCACCAATCTTAACTTTACAATTCATGCATAGCACGAATTGTAAAGTTAGCGCGCCTTATGCCCTCATTCCCAACAAATATGATCGAAATCGCAGTTGCCGCACTTATCTTCATCGCGCTCAGGAAGTTTCTCAAAATGCAGATCCTGAATATTCTTCCACGTGTCCTTTATAATGCGCGTCATCTCATCTACCATATCTTCCCTTAGCTCTACCTTAAATTC
>Ga0172375_10009508_pt1 | contig 12814 bp, 10 predicted proteins | sample LakKiv1m_FD_114537 | JGI IMG/M metagenome (GOLD analysis project Ga0172375, IMG submission 114537) | Freshwater microbial communities from Kabuno Bay, South-Kivu, Congo - kab_092012_11.1m | ecosystem: Environmental > Aquatic > Freshwater > Lake | place: Democratic Republic of the Congo... | reverse complement strand
TTTCATGAAAACGGTCTACCTGGTTTTGGGTGAGCCAGTGAGCAGGATCTTCCAATTGATAGGTCGTGATTTCTGAATACCGCAAGAAATCATCTATATTTAAATCTGGATGGAATTGCTTAATATATTCAATGTTATTATTTATAAGCTGGGTATTGTAAAGCGGCTTGTCGGATAGGTCTTGAGGACTGGTAACCATGGTCATCGGCAATTCCTTTCGATGATATCATCCCGAACTATCAGAATTTCATCTAAGGAAATTATTAAATAAAATACCGTAGAATTAATATTTAATATAAAATACTATCAAAAAATGTAAATCAGCATTAAATTAGGAATACCCCTTATCCTTCCCCAATCTATCCATGTCGACTCCTGGAGCCATTAATTTGAAAAATCTCGCCAGCTTCTATTCAATTTTTAAAGCAGACCAAGCTTACAGAAAGGGATGGCTCAATTATCTTCTCAATTATTTAAACGATTACCCTGACAATTTTGACACTATCCCGCGTGAAGTGGTCTTACCCATTGATTTAGCGGCAGCTTCAACTCATCCCTATTGTCAACGGACTATGATTGCGATTTCTCCTAATTATGGTTTAATCTGTACTTCTTGTACATATATTCCATGAAGTCGTTTCCATAACAGACGTTTAGGACCCACGCATAATATTGTTTTTCAAAGGGGATGGCTCTGGAGTCAACATACTCAAAAGGATAGCACAAGACGGGTACCTTCTCCGTGTCGAAGTGGTGTGCCAGTTGTGAAATAGCTGTAGACAGAATATCCCAGCCAAGATCATCAAAGTTGATAACCACAATTTTTATGGAGTTTAGAAGCTCGGAGAGATTAACGCCGACATCGGATTGATCAACAATCAGAATCGCATTCAACTCTGCCTCATGTTTCAGAGAATAGGCGGTCCATTTCCGGAGAAAGCCAAGACGGCCATAAACCTTTTCAAGAGACCCTTCGTAGGGATCGGCCTGCCCGATTCCCATGGCGTCCATGAGGAGTCCTCCCGAATAGTTGCTGTAAAAACGGTTCAACTCCCACAAATCAAAGGACGAGCTCAAAGTAAGCGTCCACCCATCCGGCACGATGGCCTTACAATTAGGTGATATATATGGTAGATAGGTAAAGAGATCCAACGAGCAGGCCCGGGAGTTCCCAAACGTCCTGCCAAAACCGCCAAAAACGCTGTTAGGAAATTTGTTTTCCGGACGGAAATAGCTCATCACAAAATCCATGTTGGCAGAGGGCAACCGGTGCATATCATTTAGGTAATCCATCATCTGCTTCAACACAATGAACCCCGCCAGACCGCTCTTGCTTTTCCTGGAGGCATGGTGATGAATCATCCAGGTCCGTGCATACGCTCTCAGCATTGAAATGTGACCATAAATCCGACCGTTTTTCTGATAGGTGACGTGCTTAGCGACCTCAAGGTCCTGTTGATAAAGCTTGGACCAAGTCTCTTTAAAGCGATCCCTTTTCTGCTGAAGAACCCTGTATTTGTTTGGATAGATAAATCCCGCTTCAAAGAAAAATTCCCAAAGCGCATCCATGTCCACTTCTTTTGAGATATAAGCGTGGGAATCAGCGGTATTGACCAAAATGTGGGACAATTGGCTATAGGAGTTGATCCCCATGTCGAGAATGACAAAGTCTGAGCGGACTATCCCCTCATCCTCTTCATTTCGGCCGATGATCTGGGCAGAGCATTTTATTCTTACAGAGCCCGCAAATTCAATGGCCAGGTCGGGGATGATCATACCCTCTATCAAGACCCGTTCATTTGCCTTTTCACACACGGAAAAACCAGACGTTGAAATATCCGATACGTCGAGTTGTATCCTTTTGCCAATGAAAGGGTGGTCAAATATAATGACAGGCTTTAGCGAAACATTCTTGGTGCCTTTTTTGAACCGCTCTCTTTCAGGGTAGTTGCCCTGATTTTTCGCGGGTGCCAATACAACATCTGTAAACAATGTGCCGTCCTGTTGGCGAAGGCACTGACACAACCCGGAAAAGAAATTCGTCTGATCTCTCCTCAAATGAACCATTGTCAAGGCATCGGAACCCGTTGACCAATCAAAGCCTCCGCTTGGTACGTGTCTTATCCTGACACAAAATCCTTTGGGGCTGTAATCCAACAACTCGCCTTTGATCATGAGCCCTCTTTGCACCAGCTCGACGTCTATTTTTTCACACGGATATCGCTTCACCTGACGCTGACCCACTGAATACCCCTTTTGTGGCAACTGGAAGAAAATTCGATCTTCTTTTATCCTGGCCATGGTGATGGGTATTAGTATTAAAGACTGGCCGTCATTGATAATGAGATGAAGAAACGTATATTTTGTCAGGTATGTTAATGATGAGCGGTCCACCAACAACTGACAGGTGACCTCACCATCAGTGCATGGACACGGCTTTGCGTTCACAGTCAGGAGTTCATCGTATTTCGGATGACGTAAGAGTACGAGAAGTTCCCTGTCCATGAAATGGATGTAATTCAGTTTGTTTCTGAGGAATGTATCATCTATGCGTTTGGTGATTTCAAGCGTACTATTGAGATCATTATGTTTGAAAAGCCAGGGCGGAGCCAAAAAATCCGTATGGTTAGTGGCTCCCTTTGAAGATTCCAGTGTATGATGGGACTCGTCGTTATTGCGGTGTGGATTGGAGGAAGTCGCATTTGAGACATCGTCATTTCCCGGGGGCATGGTGTCAGAGCTGTTTTCCCTCATTTCAACCGTTCCTTAAGCCTCCCAAACTCCTTACCATTGTGGGCAGGTTAGTCGAGAAATTCAAAAAGTGCATCGCTGTGCACGAAGAATCGTGCAGATTCAAAGCGAAATAACTGATCGGTTGTTGATTGGCTTGGCACCCCCCAATGAATGCGAAAAGCAGAGAACGCATGACCTCAAAATGGACCCTTTTCAAAAAAGACGGTACGGATAACCCTGCCTATCGCAAACACCGAATATCGTTTCATCGACCAATAAACACTACTGAACGGCGACAGAAGAGAGTTAACAAGAAAAACATTAGCCGCCGGCCAGGGGATCCATGTAGGCCTCCACCTGAATGGTATCGCCATCATGGATCTCTCTCCTGAGGCCCTTGGAGAATGAGAAATGGCTTTCACCATTAACAAAAAGATGGCGAAGGTCATCCCCCATCTCGCCTTTTTCGATGAATCTTAAGAAAGGGTACATGCCGGCAAGCCTTTGTAGAACATCCTCCAAGGTGTGTTCGCCGCCCTCCAGTTCTATTTCCAACGGGGGTTCAAAGACATTCTTTATCCGCAGGTTGGAGTCAACCTTAACCGTGGCATTCATTTACGAATCCCCTGTGCCGTTGTTCGCTGCCTACCCCCTGGATATGAATCCTGTGTCAATCAGATTCGAAGGTCGCCCCCAGGGCCTGGAGCCAGCCGGCGCGCTTTATCATGGTTCGTTCCAACAAGATTATGTTCAAATTATAAGCTTTTCAGTCCGTTGAGTCAAGAAAAATGCCATTGCACCCCCTATGGGGTGAGCTCCCAAAGGCCCCTCCCAATCCCCTACCCTGGGATTAGGCGGCCGCAGGGCAGAGCGATAGAAAGCCCCTGGCAATCTCCTGTGCCAGAAGGGGGGCGTTTCCCCCGGCCCGATTGTTGACGATCACCGTGGCCCGGCTCCCGGCTTTTGTGGCCGCAGCTATGATACTCAAGGTGTCTTCAACCATGCCCGGCGTCTGCATCCCGGGAACCAAGGCGTTGAACGGGTGGGCGCGGGCATAGGCGTCTTCATATCGCATGCCCCGTGGGGTCATCAGGCGGATGATGGTAGTCCCCTGGTTGAGAAATCGGCTGCCGGCAAGGGAAAACTGCCTTGAAAGAGTGGGCAGCCACGTCCAGTGGGACAGTACCTGCCCCACCCCGTAGCTTTCCATAACTTCGAGGACAGGGCCGGCGATCAGGGCCTCGGTCCGAAGCTCCAGGTGGTAGCGGGCGTCTGGGGGGATGGCGTTAAAGAATGCTTCCAGTGCGGTAGCCGTTTCCTTTGGTGAACCACGGCTGCCTTTCTTCTGGTATTCCTGTTCGAAGACGATGGCGTGAAGCCAGGGGGCCAGCACCTCCAGGGCCGGGTCATAAAACTGACGGCGAAAGACCTCCGGGTTCAGATAATCTCTGTTATCCAGATAGGCCCCCTGCCGGTATAGATGCCTTGCAAAGATGGTTTGAGGCGCCTTTAGTACAAGGCGATCACCTTCCCCGAGGTGCTGGGCATACGTGTGGAGGAGGTGAAAAACCCGGGTGGGTTCTCCTTTGTTGTCCCGGAGGGGCGTGTAAAAGGTGAAATCCAGTTCAAGGGCTCCGAAGTGCTCGAAATACTCCTGAACCGAGGCTACCGGCAGAACCTCTTCCACAAATGTCTTTCCCCCAACCGTTTTGGTCCTCCGGGTGTTCCCTTTGACCCACCGCTCCCGGGTATAGATCTGACCGATCCATCCCGCATACCGATCGCTGGCGGTCCCCAGGAGGAGGCCGGGATGCAGATCCCGAAACCGAAAGGCTTCAATTCCGGCCGGCTGCCTATCGTCCATGTCCATCTTCCCATCAGGCCGGCTCCACCCGGCATGGCACATACCGGTGGAGCGGCGTGGCCGCGATTCGGTCCCTGTGACGGTTGCGGGTCAACTGGTTGACATTCACGCCGATTGCTTTCCCGTCGTACGCCATGCCGAATCCATGGGGGATAATAATCGTCCCTTTTGCCGGAATATCGGAAACTTCGACGGGAATCCGGACCCTGGACGCCTCGGTCGTGACCCAAGCGTCCTGCCCATCTTCCAGCCCCAATTCGAGCGCGTCTTCCGGATTCAAAAGGAGGGTGCAGACCTTCTGGTGATCATTCCAGGCAGGGTCCCGCATGATACTGTTCGCGTTGTGGGGAAAATGCCGACCCGCCATCAGCACAAACGGAAAGGATGGGTTTTTCAGGGCTGATTTTTCCGGCTCGGGCTCGATTTCCGCAACCCATTCAGCCAGTTCCTCAATATAGAGGTGAATTCGCCTGTCCGGGGTCCTCAGCTCCTCCAGATTGCGGTCCTGGTCCATCCTGCCGATCCGAATCCCCTCGGGATGATCCATGAGCGCCTGGAACATGTCATCCCCCAGAAACGGCGAGAGGTCATACCCGGCTCGGGTCACGGCACCTACCGCGTGGGACGGGTACATGAGCATCAGGCCCCAGACCGCAGCCAGGTGGGCGGACCCCATGGACCGGCCAAGGGTATCGGCCACCACAAAGGGGAGCATTCGGGCGGCCTGCCGGTCCTGGCCTGTGAATTTCAGGAGTTCCAAGGCAAAGGTCTTTCGATCCCCCTGCGCGGCCTCGTACAGAGATGAGGAGAGCTCCGGCAAGATGCCCAGGGCCTTGGCCAGCCGCAGGTAGATCTCCCCTTCTTCGAGGGGTTCTCCCAGGGCCTCGCAGGAGGGATGCCTTAGCTGAAAATAGACATCGGGGAAGGTGAGGCTGAAAAAGGTAGCGTCCCATTTCTCAAACGCTGATCGGGCTGGCAGGATGTAATGGCTCAAACGGGCGGTCTCGGACATGGCGACCTCGACCGTGACCAGGAGGTCCAGTTTTCTGAAGGCCTGTTCATAGGCCGCGGTGTCGGCGTAGGATCGGAGCGGGTTGGATCCGCTGACGATCATGGCCCTTAGCCGATCTTTCTTTTCAGACAGGATCTCTTCCGGGACCACATTGGGGGGAAAGTATCCCATAATGGCAGGGATGCCAGTTTCCACGGTGCGCCATGTCTTCGGGTCACGTTCGTCGGAATGTGGCCCCATGGGCATCAGGTGCCCTGGAAACACGTTGCCCCCCGGCGTGCCGATCCGGCCGCACACAGCCATAAGCAGCATCTCGAGGTAGGAATTCAGGGTGCTTTGTCGATCCATAAGAAGACCCAGATCGGTTCTCATGGCCGTCGGCTCGAAAGCGTAGATCCGTGCCACTTCCCTGACCTCATCCACCGAGACCCCGCATACATGAAGGGCTGCTGCCACATCGAACGCCTTGAACCACTGAGAAATTTCCTCAAATCCGAGGGTATGGTCTTCGACATAGGCCTTGTCCTCCCACCCCTCCTGCAGGATAATAGCGATCATGGCTTTCAAAAACAGGGCTGCCGTCCCGATCCGAATCTGGAGGTGGATGTCGGCCCGCTGGGCCGTCTCGCTCCTCATGGGGTCCACCACGATCAGCCTCTTGTCCGGGTCCTTGGCGAACTCGTTGATCCGGCTCCTCGCCCGGTTGACCCCGGCATTGCTCACGTAACCGTTCCAGCCGATGACCAAAAAATTCCTGGCCCGGTCCAGGTCCGGCCCCACATGCAGGTGCTGCCGGCCATAGGCCCTGCCATTGACCCAGAAAAGCCCGGTCAGCTCCTGGGCAAGAGGCGAGTAATGATACTGGGAGCCCAGGGAGGTCAGGAGGGTGCGGGCGAAACCGGTCTCCATATGGCTTCCCTGGCCCCCGCCGCCCATAAAGGCCAACGACCGCGGGCCGTGCTCTTCGAGAATCCCCCGGAGCCTGTCCGCGATCTCCGTGATCGCCTGGTCCCAGCCGATCTCGACAAAGCGGTCCCCCTCCCGCTTGAGAGGGTATGCCAGCCGTTCCTTGTGGCCCTGGTAGTGGGCGATTCGGGCCCCCTTTCGGCAGATATATCCCCGGCTCCTCGGATGCGTCTTATCCGCTCTGACCTTCACGATTCGATTTCTGTCTGTCTGCACTTCCAGTCCGCAGTTATGATAGCACAGCGCACAAAATGTCTTTTTCCACTCCGTCATATCCGCCTCCCATGCATGTCGGCTCCCTGTCTTGGGGCCATCTATACTATTCCCTTAGTGCTTTGTCTTTATTTCTCAAACAGACAAAAAAATCAATCCTTGAGTAAACAGTCAAAATACGATAGGTTGAAGATACCAAAACGGGAGGGGTCTTCAAGGGCGTAGCTCCTTGAAACCGCCGAACAAAAAGATCATCTCCCCCATCCCGAGCACCAACGATAGGAGATTCCCATGGACCTTCACCTTCATTTCGCGAAATCATCGGCATATGGGAAGCTGTACCCGGGACTTGCCTTTGGGTTAACGCTGATCACAGGATGCCGGAATCTTCAGAATCCTCCCGGCTTTGATCCTTACAAACGGCAACTTCTGCGAAAGATGAGGCGGCGCGAGACGCTGAAAGAGATTACCGAACGGATTGAGGCCTATGACCGTTTTTTTCAGGGATTCGGTTTTAAGTGCCCGCTTCCCGGTCATCTCAAACGGACGGTCAACAGTGGGTTCCCCAGGTACAACCTGATGGTGGACGCCCATTTCATGGCCGAAATGTGCGCTGGCATCCTGGTGGCCGTGACGGACTTTGATCGTTTTGACGAAGGGCTAACCCTCGACGTGGCAGCCGAGGGCGAGACATGCCGCGGGATGGGCGGCCAGGCATTTAAGACCAAGGTGGGCGAGATCGTCCTCAGGGATGAAACAGAGATCGTCTGCGTCCTCTGCCAGGGGGCCGACGAAAAGACCCGCGTGACAGAGGATACGCAAAATGTCCTTTTCTACGCCTATGCCGTGCCTGGTGTGGATGGGGAACACCTGAAGGCCGGATTGAGCATCGCCGCAGAGGCCATGTCCGAATTCGGCGGAGGAATATCGCGGGGAGTGGAGATTTGTTAGCCGACAGCAGGCCGCCTGGTTGACCGTGGTGCCGCCGTCAGGGAATATCGTGGTGGGCTACACCCGTTCTCCCCTCCAACAATAGATATCTCGATGCACCCGGCACATGGCAACGGAGATCCTGGTGTCCGTTCATCGAAAATCGTCGTTTCTCGCGGGTGAGAGGAACGGCTATCGAACAGCCGACAAGGGGCAACAGGCGCCGGGTATGGGCCAAGGCACCGGTCACAAGAGGAGAAAAAGCATGAGAATAGTGGATCTCAGGTCTGACACCGTTACCCGGCCGACGCCGGCCATGCGCCAGGCCATGGCAGAAGCCAGGGTAGGAGATGATGTATTCGGGGAAGACCCCACCATCAACCGGCTGGAAGAGATGGCCGCGGAACGATTAAGCAAGGATGCCGGCCTTTTCGTTGCCAGCGGGACCATGGCCAACCTGGTCTGCCTGTTGACCCACTGCGACCGCGGTGACGAGATCCTCTTGGGAGACCGGTCTCACACCTTTGTTTACGAGCAAGGGGGAAGCGCGGGACTTGGCGGTATCCATCCCCGGACCGTCCCCAACCAACCGGACGGCACACTGGATCTGGCCCAGTTGGAAGCGGCCATACGGCCGGACAATATCCACTTTCCGAGGACACGGCTTATTATCCTCGAAAACACCCATAACCGATGCAATGGCCGACCGTTAACCCCCTCATATATGAGAGGGGTGGGAGATATTGCACGTCGGCATGATCTTCGCGTCCACGTGGACGGCGCACGGATCTTCAACGCAGCAATAGCCCTTGGTGTGGATGCCTCGGACCTCGTGGCGGAAGCGGACTCCGTCGCTTTCTGCCTGAGCAAGGGGCTGGCCGCACCGGTCGGTTCTATCGTATGCGGAACCCGTGACTTCATTCGAGAGGCCCGTCGCGCCCGAAAGGTATTGGGCGGCGGCATGCGTCAAGCGGGAATTCTTGCAGCCGCGGGCATCGTGGCCCTGACCGAGATGATCGACCGTCTGGCTGAAGACCACAGCAACGCCCGCAGGCTGGCAGAACGGCTTGTCGGGACAACAGGCCTTTCCATTGATCTGGAGAGCGTCCAGACCAATATGGTTTACATTCACATAACCCAGGCCAGCCTTTCGTCAGCAGCCCTCGCGGAACGGCTCTCCAAGGAGGGCGTCTTGCTGTTGTCCACAGGCCCTCAACAACTGAGGGCGGTGACTAACTACCACATCGGCGAGGATGACGTGGACCACGCTGCGAAAGTGATACAACGGGCACTGGAGGAGCAAGAGACCTGATTGCCCACGGTCTCTCCTATGGATGAGTCGTGGGCAGCATCTCCTGAGGCTCAGTCAGCAGGAATTCCCCTTTTTCTATCCATTTCTTGAGGATGGTGGCGATCTCAACAGCCCTCACATACGACGAAATAGGCACCGTGGGAATCTCCTGCCCGTTAAACCGAATCAGACCGCTCTTCAGTTCCGCATAACTGACCTGGCCCAGGCTCTTGGCCTCGCCCTGGGGATAGTCGTTCCCATAGTCAATAATCTGAGTATAAATCTGCTCGTCCGACACCCCGGCATATCTGGCTATCTCCGCATTGAGGATCGGTATAGGTACACCCAATCCCACTGCGAGGGAACATCCGTACCCCAGGATGCTAACCCCCACGATCCATCTTGGATCCATCTCTTTCAGATTTCCCATCACCATAAGGGTTCCGGCCGGTCTTAATGGGACGCCGTTTTTCCCTCGTGCGACATTCGGGTTATGCTGGGTTCCCGGTCCAATGATATGCCCTTTCGCGCCGCCCAGAAAGATCCGCGTGCCCAGACCGATCGTGAGATAATAGGGGTCATTAAAAAGGGGACTCAACTGGCCGGATGTGGCGTAATTGGCATTCCCTGCGTTGGGCTTCAACACACCCATGTAGGTGTAAATGGTCTTGCTGGTCAGATTGATGGCGCAATTGTAGTTCTGGTAACTGTTTCGGGGATTCAAAAGTACCGCATAGGGAAGCTCCTCGATGGCCACCTTTTTGCGGAACTCTCGTCTTGGATAGCAATCGGTGCCGTAGGCGGAGGCCCGCAACTCCACCTTCTTCCCCGCTGCCAGATCCTGGATCACATGCCCACCCCCGTATTTGAACTGTCCTGGGTGGACCCCGTTCAAGGGGTCATCTTCGCGAGGCTCTGTGGCACCGATATACACATCCACCGCCGCGAGGCCGGCATAGGCCGGGACGTCGTTCAACCATACCTGGGAGGCCTTAATGCCGGGCTGGGTGTGCCCAAAGTTGATGAAGGCCCCGGACGAACACATGGGGGAAAAGGTCCCGGTGGTGACCACGTCAATCTCACGGGCCGCCTTTTCGGGTCCCTTTTTCTTGACGATTTCCGTCATCTCGTTAGCCGTCACCACAACGGCACTTCCCTGTTTGATCTTCCGATTGATCTCATCGATTGTCCTCGAAAAAGTCTTTTTTGGCATCCCCTTTGAACCTCCCATGCCTGTGATGCTGCCTGTGGCTGCCTTCTCCCTGGGCTAGCGGAAACCTACCATAATGATCCAAAATGATCCAAACAAATTAAAAAAATTTATAATACGGTTTCTCGATCAGAGTGACAAGTGAAACTTCATGGCTCCCACATAACCTCACGAACCCCGGCCCAAAATGAGCCGGCCGAGTGAGAGTCACGCGTGGCGTGCATACGAGCCAGAAGACGGCAGTGAGGAAAGCCACCCGACCTTCCTTGACTTTCGAACCGCCTTGGGATAGGTTGCCAGTGCACTTCTCACAGGCGAATCCGAAGATCGGATTCAGAAGAATTTTTCCGTTTTGTTGGTTTTGGGTGTAACTCTTCATTTTCTTCTCAGGTTTCAGCGATGCAACACAGCGTCACCATCGGTCGCTTAACCCTCAGTGCCAACGGGCCTTTCTTCGTCATTGCCGGGCCATGTGTCATAGAGGACGAAGCAACGACACTTCAGGTAGCTTATTTTCTTAAGGAAACTGGTGATAAACTGGGAATTCCGATAGTCTTTAAGAGTTCCTACGACAAGGCCAACCGGACCTCCTTGAATTCGTTTCGGGGGCCTGGGATCGAAAAGGGGATCGAGGTGCTTCAAAAAGTTAAAGAAGCGACTGGATTGCCTGTGATTTCGGATGTCCATCGAATCCAAGAGGTCAAGAGGGCGGCGGCGGTCCTCGACGTGCTTCAGATCCCCGCCCTTCTGTGCAGACAGACCGACCTGATCGTGGCGGCTGCCCGATCGGGTCGGCCACTCAATATTAAAAAGGGGCAGTTTATTTCTCCCCATGACATGCGTCCGATCATTGACAAGGCGATATCCGCGGGCAATCGACGCATTCTTGTCACTGAGCGAGGGGCCTTCTTTGGCTACAACAACCTGGTCGTGGACATGAGGTCCATTGCCATTCTGAAGGGGTTTGGTTTTCCCGTGGTGTTTGACGCAACCCATAGCGTGCAGCTTCCAGGAGGACAGGGGACCTGCTCCGGGGGTCAAAGGGAGTTTGTGGGACCTTTGTCCAGGGCCGCGGTCGCGGCCGGGGCGGATGGCATCTTTATGGAGATTCATCCAGAGCCTGACGCAGCCTTGTGTGACGGCCCTAACTCCCTTCCCCTCGGAGAGGTCGAGCCGTTGCTCCGAATACTCAAAGAAATTCACGGGCTGGTCAGAGCCTAACCGGGGAAAGGCAGCGTTGGAACAAAAAAGGATGATCAAATTGCTTTTTGTGGATGTGGACGGGGTCCTGACAGATGGCCGTATCGTGATGAACGAAAGGGGCGAAGAGATCTCATCCTTTCATGTCCGAGATGGCCTGGGATTAAAGATGCTGATGTCAGTGGGTATCGAGGTGGTGATTGTTACCGGTCGCATATCGGGGGCGGTTATCCATCGGGCCAAAGAGCTGAACATTGCTCACATCTATCAGGGAGTTGCAGACAAAGGCGCCCTGTGCAGGCAGGTTATCAAAGAAAGGGGTGTCCATAGGGGGGAAACCGGTTCCATCGGGGATGACCTGCCGGACCTGGCCATGTTTAGGGAGACAGGGCTTGCTATTGCCGTTGCAGACGCGGCTCAAGAGGTCCGTGAACAGGCCCATGTGGTGACCCGCGCTCAAGGGGGCTGCGGCGCGGTCAGGGAGGCCTGCGAGTGGATACTGAAACAGCGCGAAGAACGGCCCAAAAACGGCTTTACAGAAAACAGCGGAGGTTGATATAATACCTCTGATTTTTCTATGAAAATTCTTCTCAGGAAACACTGGCCGCTTTTGGGCTTAGGGGCTCTCGTTCTAGTGGTGGCCTTTTACTTGGCGAGATCTGGGAAAGAACTGGTCAAGACAACCGCCCTCTTGAAAAATATGGTTTCGGGCGAGGGCTTGAAGCTTGAGGATATCCATTACCGCCAGGATGATCCTGAAGACAAGGTGAAGTGGGTGCTGGATGCAGAGGAGGTTCAATTCTCGGAAGATAAAAACACCGTCAAGTTCCACCATTTCAACCTAAAAGTCGACACTGAGGGAAGGCCTGGTTTCAGATTGAGCGGCAAAGAAGGAAATTATTCCAAGGAATCGGGTTCGATTGAACTCTGGGGGGATTTGAAAGGCTTTTACGGGGAAGACTACCAGATTGTGACGGACCATCTTCTGCTCAGCGACAATCTTGGACGCCTGAGCACCGAAAGGCCGGTCGAGATCATAGGCCCATTTTTTGTGGTGAAGGGTCGAGGCCTCTTTGCGGATCTGACCCGGCAAACGATGAAGATATTATCGGACGTCACCACTACCCTGAAAGGAAACCCAACTACGAATGAGTAGATGTCGATACGTCCTGATCCTATCTTGCGCCATCCTATCTATGGTATTGACGGGGGTGCGTTTGGCCCAATCCACCAGCCCCATGCCCAAAGAACAGAAGAAGTCTGACCAAGAAATGGTCATCCATTCCAGCACTCTGGAGGCAGACGACAAGAAAGGGATCATTATATTCACGGGGGATGTGGAGGCCAAGCGGGATGATTTCACCGTGTACTGTCAAACCATGACGGTTTATTATG
>Ga0172375_10009507_pt1 | contig 12815 bp, 10 predicted proteins | sample LakKiv1m_FD_114537 | JGI IMG/M metagenome (GOLD analysis project Ga0172375, IMG submission 114537) | Freshwater microbial communities from Kabuno Bay, South-Kivu, Congo - kab_092012_11.1m | ecosystem: Environmental > Aquatic > Freshwater > Lake | place: Democratic Republic of the Congo... | reverse complement strand
GGGATATTCCTGGGCGACGACCGTGATTCCCTTGCCGTTCGTGGCGTTGAAATCGGCCGCCATCTGCTGCATCGTGGCGGAGTACTTGGGATTGTCCGCCCAGTACCAATGGGTGATGGTGACGGGCTTGTCCGCGGCGGAAACCGCGAAGGTGAAGAGCATCGCGAAGGCGATCGCTGCCATGAAGACCTTTTTCATTTTTCCGTACCTCCTTGGAATACATGAACTATCGATGCACGTTCCGAAAGGAAACAAAAAACCACGATACAAGCAAAGCGGCCGGCTTCCGCGGCCGCCCGACTTCCGCGGCTGCCCGAGCCCCCGCGCGGCAGTCAGCCTGCGGCAGTCAGCCTATGGCAGTCAGCCTTCGGCTGAGGGCGATTTCGGCGCGCTCCCGGGCAGGCGTCGCTTCCAGGCCTCGTCCATATGGAAGCGCATGGCTTCGGCCGCTCCCTCCGGGTCCTTTCCCAGGATACTTAGCACTATTTTGTCGTGCTCAATGAAGGTACGCTGAAAGCGGTCGGGGTCGCTTTCGGCGAAATCGGCGTTCAGGGAAATGATCTGGGGCGTGATGTAGCTTATGAGGGAGAGGCAAACAGGATTGGCGCTCGCCTTGGCTATGGCAAGGTGGAAGAGGTGATCTTCCTCGAGGGCGCGCTGACCCTCGCTCGCCTTGGCGCGGAATTCCGAATGCCATTTGAGTATTTCCGTCACATCGTCCTGATCGGCCCGCTCGGCGGCCCGTCTGGCGGCGAAAATTTCCAGGAGAGCGCGTATCTCGAAGAGGTTCGCGGGCTCGAAGGCTTCGTCGAAGCTTCCTATGCTCGCGATGAGGCCCGAAATCGCCTTGCTGCCCAGGCCGGCGACGATAGTCCCTCGCTGAGGCAGAGTCTCGATAAGGCCGTAGTGCTCGAGTTTCGCCAGAGCCTTTCTGACGTAGCCGCGGCTCACTCCCAGGGTCTCGCCCAGCGACCGCTCTGAGGGTAGTTTCGTTCCCGCCTTCAGCTGGCCGGACATGATCTGGTCGCGGAGATGGTTGAGGACGATCAATTCGGTGTTCGCTTTTTCGATTGTCTTGTTCTTCGGGAAATCTTCCATGCGGGAGGGTGCTCCTATCTGGTTAACCTAAGTGGTTAACCAGATAGGATAGAGTATTCATCATATGAGCTGGTTTGTCAATTATTTTTTTGAGGGGGTGGCCGCTTTAAAAAAGCAGCGACATTTTCATTCTTGGGTCTCTTCGCGGAGAAAAAATCCCGTCCAAATGCCTTCGCCGATCGCATGAGAAACCCGCGGGACCCGCGGACTCATACTTTGTTTCAATTCATGGCTTGCGAGGCTGTAGTCAAGCTTGACTTTGGGCGCGAGTGGCATAGACTGAAAATTCCATACAGTCGGCGGTGCCGGTAAACTATTTCAGGAGGCAATCATGAAGAGAAAAGGATTGGCGGTGGCTGGGCTGTTTCTGATCGCGGCGCTCTCAATGGCGGCCGCGGCGAACATACCCAAGGATATGCTTGTTGTGGCGAGCAATACCGAGATATTCAAGTCATTTGATCCGGGAGTGTGCTTCGAGGTGGAGCCTTCCATCTATGTCAAGAATATCTATGCGAATCTTGTCACGCTGAAAATGGTAAACGGAGCATTTACTCCTTCAGCGGATCTCGCCGAAAAATGGGTTCAGTCCGATGATGGCAAGACCTGGACTTTTTACCTCAAAAAAGGCGTAAAATTCGCGAATGGCGACCCGGTGAAAGCTTCGGATGTCGAATATTCGTATAAAAGGGCCATCACGATCAACAAATCGCCCGCATGGCTCTTCAAGGACACCTTAGGGCTTACCGAAAGTAATATCAAGGCGGTGAATGACACGACCGTCACCATTGTCACAAACGGCGCGCCTTCGAATATCGTGCTTTCGGTGCTTGCCGCGAATATCGGCGGCGTTCTCAATGAAAAGGAAGTGAAAGCCCACGAGACGAATGGCGATATGGGGCTGGCATAGCTCACTGACCACAGTGCCGGCGCCGGGGCTTACGCCTTGAAGGAATGGAAGCGAAAAACACAGATCGTGCTTACGGCGAACAAGAATTATTATGCGGGCGAGCCGGCGATCAAGACAATTTTCATGCGCGACATCCCCGAAGCCTCGGACCGCTATCTGTCACTGAAGAAAGGTGATGTGGACGTTGCCTGGCAGATCACCGTCGAGCAGGCGGCTTCCCTGAGAGGCAAGAGCGACGATGTTGCGCTCGTTTCGACAGCGGCGCAGTCGCTGGAGTATGTGGCGATGAACGCGAGCTGGGGTCCCTTCAAGGACAGCAGGGTGCGGCAGGCGGTAAAATATGCCATCGATTACGATGCGATCATCGATAAAGTGCGTGAGGGCTTTGCCATCGAAAACCAGCAGTTCCTCGCCATTGGATATTTCGGCTACAAAGAGAGCAATCCTTATAAGCGCGATATCAACAAAGCCAAAAAACTCATGGCGGACGCGGGATATGCCAATGGCTTCGACGTGGAGATCGTCACCAATGAATCGGAGATCCGTCGCGCTGAGGCCGTCGTTGTGCAATCGAATCTCGCCGATATCGGCATCAGGAGCAATATCGTGGTGATGCAGGCTGCCCAGATGTACGACAAATACCGGAATCAGGGCCTGCAGATGATCGTAGCTGGCTGGGGAATCGATTATCCCGATGCCGATGCGCTCGCCAAACCATTTGCGGATTACACGGTAAAACAGCTTGCCTGGAGAAATGCCTGGCTCGACGACAAGGCCGCCGCGATGACCGCCGCCGCCGGCAAGGAAATCAACGAAAAGAAGCGTGAGCAGCTATACATCGATCTTGTGCAGTACTGGCAGGCGAATGGTCCTTTTGCGATGCTGTACCAGCCCATTGAGTACTGGGGCATCAGAAAAGACGTGAAGGGCTATGACAAGGCGTTCGAAGGATACAACGTGCATTGCGACTTTACGATGATAAGCAAGTAATGGAATCGAATTTGAACATTGCTTTTCGATAAAAGGCACATGATGCTTTTGTTGCTCCAGTCGGCGGTGCCGGCTGGAGCAATTGCTTATTTTTGCTGAGAGAGATTCCGGAAAAACAAGGGAAACAGCATCGATGGAATTGAGTAGCTTTATTCTTAAACGCCTGATTCTGATGGTTGTGGTCATTTTTGGCGTGCTTGTCATAGTGTTCGTCGTGACACGGATCATCCCTGCCGATCCGGTGGGCGCCATTCTGGGGGGCAACGCGCCGCCCGCGGCCGTCGATGAAATGCGGCATCAACTGGGCCTCGACAAACCGATATTTTCGCAGCTGCTCGACTATCTGGGGGGTGTGCTACGCGGCAATTTCGGGAATTCCTTGGTGAGCAACCGGCCCGTCATAACCGATATAATGGAGTATCTTCCCGCCACCATCGAGCTCGCCATATCCTCAATTCTGTTCGCCATCATTCTGGGCACGACGCTGGGGCTTCTGTCGGCGGTTTTCCGGAACCGGTTCATTGATCATTTTTCGCGCATCTTTTCAATATTAGGTATATCGTTGCCGGGGTTTTGGCTTGGTCTGATATTGATTCTGTTTTTCTATTACCGGCTGGGCTGGCTTCCCAGCGGAGGGCAATATGACATGTTCGCTTCGCCGACGAGGATCACTGGATTGGTACTGCTGGACGCCATAATCACCGGAGAATGGAATGTGTTCTTGAGCGGCATTACCCACCTGATTCTGCCGACATTCATTCTCGGCTACGCCAGCACCGCCACGATCGCGCGCATAATGCGGGCAAGCATGCTCGATGTATTGCATCAGAACTATATCCGCACCGCGCGGGCCAAGGGTCTGCCAAAAAAAAACGTTATTCTTCGGCATGCTCTTCGAAACGCCCTTATCCCGGTGGTGACCGTGATCGGTCTTGAATTTGGAGGACTCCTGAGCGGCGCCGTGCTCACTGAAACCATTTTCGCCTGGCCGGGTCTGGGGCGTTATATTGTCAATTCCCTTCTGACGCTGGATTACCCGGCGGTAGCGGGAGGCACAATTTTCATAGCGTTGATTTACTCGGTCGTCAACCTGGTCGTGGATATTCTGTATGCGGCTTTGGACCCGAGGATGCGCGTATGAGGAGTGGCCATACTATGGGGAAAACATCTTCGGACGGAAACATGAAAGGGCAATCGGCTTTCCGGGAGTTCTTGCGCGAAAGAAAGCCAATGCTTGATGATTTTCGGCATACTCTCTATCTCTGGAAAAAAACGCCGCTCGCGTTGATTGGAACCGTAATCATATGCCTGTTTCTGCTGGTTGCGCTTTTTGCGCCGCTGCTTGCTCCTTACAATGCGGTCGCGACGGATCTTTCCCGAAAATTGCAAGCGCCGAGCGCGGCGCATCCTTTCGGCCTTGACCAATTCGGGCGGGATGTGCTCAGCCGCGTTATAATGGGCACGCGGATTGAAGTGAGCATCATTGTCGTAATATCGGTGATCAGCATCGTTATCGGGCTGGTTGTGGGCATTGTCGCCGGATATTTCGGGGGAATTATCGATGAAATTCTTATGCGTATCACCGACATTTTTCTTGCGTTTCCGAGGCTTGTGCTGGCGATGGCCTTTGCTGCGGCTCTGAGGCCAACGCTCACGAACGCGATCGTCGCGATTTCCCTCGTGGAATGGACGGTGTACGCCCGGCTTGCCCGCGCGGAAGCCATGAAGATCCGTTCGCAGCCGTACATCGAAGCGATACGGGCTGTCGGAGCGAGCAATATAAAGATCATGCTTTTCCATGTTCTGCCAATGTCGATTTCACCCATTATCGTGCAGCTTACCATGCGCATGGGCACAATCATTCTCACCGCGGCCAGCCTTGGTTTTCTTGGATTGGGCGCGCAGCCGCCCTTGCCGGAATGGGGCGCGATCGTCAGCGACGGGCGCAGCTATCTCATGAACAACTGGTGGATAACCGCGTTTCCGGGCATGGCAATTGCGGTCATCGTGCTTGGCTTCAATCTGCTCGGGGATGGCATTCGTGACATCCTCGACCCGAGGATCAGGAGATAGTGATGGAGCATCAGAGGGGAGATTTGCTTGATATTTCCGGTCTGAGGGTTGTTTTCAATACCTATGCGGGGCAGGTGAAGGCGCTCAATGGTGTCGAGCTCTGGATGAACCAGGGCGAGCGCCTGGGTGTCGTCGGGGAGACGGGCTGTGGCAAATCAGTGACCGCATTATCGGTTATGCGCCTGATTGAGGAACCCGGGGAAATTACAAGCGGGTCTATTTGGTTTGAGGCCAGGGATCTTGCGCGGCTATCCGAGAATGACTTGAACAGTATCCGGGGCAAAGATATTGCGATGATTTTCCAGGAACCCGTGGCCGCGCTCAATCCGGTCATGAAAGTCGGCGCGCAGATCATTGAGAATATCGAATGTCAGAGGCACTCGGCGGATGCGGGGCATGGCGAGGACAAGAGGGCATTCCCTGAAGTAATGCGCGACATGCTTAGCAAGGTCGGGCTCGATTGGCAGCGGACTGAAAATCTGTATCCCAATGAATTGAGCGGCGGCATGGCGCAGCGGGTGATGATAGCCATGGCTCTTTCTTCCAAGCCCAAACTTCTGATCGCGGATGAACCGACTTCCGCGCTCGATGTCACCATTCAGGCGCAGATATTGAACCTTCTGAACAAACTGGTAAGAGAGACGCAAACAGCGGTTTTGCTGATTACGCATGCGATGGGAGTCGCGGCGCAATTCTGCGATTTTATCGCGGTTATGTATGCCGGCAATGTTGTCGAGTATGGGTCCGTTCAGTCGATTTTCAGGAATCCCCTTCACCCCTACACAAAAGGGCTTTTGAACGCGGTACCGAAAATAGCAAGAACCGATGAGCTCCAAAGTATCCCGGGGATTGTGCCGGATCTGACTGCCCCCCCAAGCGGTTGCCGCTTTCATCCCCGATGCTCGTGCCGCAACCCCCAGTGCGACACATTGGAGCCAACACTCCGGTCAGTCGAAGCGGAACCGGCGGAAGACCGGCATCATGTCGCATGCTTTTTATACCAGAACAACGCGTAAGAGGAACAGACCGCGATGCAATCAAAGACGAGCGATGAGACGTTGCTGCAAGTAAGCCACCTGCGGAAATTATTCGCGATCAGGAAAAACCTGTATTCCCGTCCGCTGCACGTAAAGGCGGTTGATGATTGCAGCTTTTTGATAAGAAAAAATACCGTGTTTGGCGTGGTGGGCGAATCCGGTTCGGGCAAAACAACGCTCGGCCGCGTGCTGCTCCGACTTATAGAGGCGACAAGCGGATCGATTCGGTTCGACAATACCGACATACTCGCGCTGAACACGCAAGAACTCAGGCTTTTCCGACGCAGAATGCAGATAATCTCTCAGGATCCCTATAATTCCCTCCACCCCAGAAAAGTGGTAAAAAAGCTGATCGGTGAAGGCCTGCAGATTCATTTCCAGCTTTCTTCCCAGGAGATCGACGCGCGCGTTCGGGACATACTCAAGCTGGTGGGGCTGAGGGAAGAGCACATGTACCGCTACGCGCACGAGTTTTCCGGCGGCCAACGGCAAAGGATCGCCATTGCTCGGGCCTTGGTGCTCAAGCCTGAATTCATTGTTTTGGACGAACCTACCTCGGCCCTGGATGTTTCGGTACAGGCCATTATTCTTAAAATGTTGAAAGACCTGAAAAAAGATTTTGCCCTGACCTATATGCTGATAACCCACGATCTCGCGGTCATTGACTATATGGCGGATTATGTCGCGGTGATGTACTTGGGACAGATTGTGGAATCAGGCTCAAAAGCCGATATTTTCAAAAGAACCGCGCATCCATATACGCGCCTGCTCATAGACTCCGTTCCGCCCCCGACTCCAAATGAGCATTGGAGCGGGCACATACTGAATGGAGAAATCCCGAGCCCCATCCATTCTCCCTCGGGCTGCAGGTTCCACCCTCGCTGTCCGCAAGCCAGGGAGATATGTAAAACCGCCGAGCCGGAGCTTCTTGAAGTCCAGCCCGGCCATGTGGTCATGTGCCATTTCCCGCTCGAGGCATAGAGGGCGGCGGCGCCGAGCGCGCGCCAGCTCTCATCCGACTTTGTGGTATCTGTCGCGCTCGATAGAGAGGTCAATCCCGTTCGGGCCGGACTGGAATTCTATCGGCTGCCGTACCCCTTCCGTGAGCGTATAGAATCGATAATTCCGCAAATGGTCGTCTTCCGGGACAAGCGGCACCACCGAATCGAGGAAGGGGTTTTTTTGCTCGAGGTAAAGAAGCCCGCCCTTGGCGAAAATCCGCACGCTGACAACGTTGCGGTACGATGAATACGTGCCAGCAAGAAGCTTCATCCGGTTTTTAATGTGGAGGGCAGGAATTGCTTCAAAAGGATCTAGCCCGAGCAGCGCGGCGAAAATCCCTTCGGCTATTGTTGCATGGGGCATTCCTGAAGAATTCGAGGCGAGCATGACACTCATGTGCTTTTCCGGAAGGAAAGCGGCATATGCAGTGGATACTTCTATGGACCCCCCGTGAGCGATCATTTTTTGCCCCAGGAAATTGGGGGTGATTGTCCAGCCGTACCCATAGCCATTGCTGCCATAATAGCTGGCCGGCCGGTCGATATGCTTTGTCTGCATCTTGGCGAGCGTCTCCGGCTTGAGAAGACTCACCGCGCTCCCGGGAGCGTTGGCGCCCAGGAATTTCATCATTTCGCGGACCGAGGAAATGATCCCGCCAGCGGCGACGACAAAAGAAAAATCAGGAATAAGCCCGACATCCGGGTAGGGAAATTCCGCGGGCACAATCGTGCCATCCGGTTTTGCCCAGTAAGGTCGCATTTTATCCGCGTCGCGCTCGTACTCAGAGCGCGCAAATGTGGTGCGCGACATTCCAAGCGGCTCCAGAATGTTTTTGTTGACAAATTGGTGGAAGGGCATGCCGGACACAGTCTGGATAATATGGCCGAGCATTCGATAACTCTCGTTACTGTAAAAAAATCTCTCATCAGGCCGTGTGGAAATTTCACCCTGGGCCCCATTCACCCAGCGGTAGAAATCTTCGATACTCGCAAGAGGGACGCCGAGATCCAGCCCCAGCCCCTGCTGTAAAAGAATTTCAGATGTCGAAAGCGACGGAAGGCCCGAAGAATGCGTCAGAAGGTGATGGATCGTGATGGGGGCGCCATCGCTGGCGCCGTTGTTGGAGCCGCTATCGGGCGCATTGCCAGGGCTGGCATTCCCTGCGCGAAGTTTCAAAGGGATATAACGTCCGGCAGGATCTTCCAGCTTCAACGCGCCCCGCTCGGCAAGCAAAAGAATGGCGGTAGCCACAAAAGCCTTGGTACAGGAGCCTATCCCGTACAAGGTGTCGGCAGTTGCCGGCAAAAATCGCTCGCGATCCCTCCAACCGAATCCACCTTCATAAATGATCTCTTCGTCCTTCATGAGCGCGACACTCCAGCCGGGCGTTTTGGTTTCACGCATGGCCTCAGGGACATACCGCTCTATGAATTGTACAGCTCTTTGTGTTTCTGTCGGTTGCATTTGCTTCTTGTCCTTTAAATGCAGGGCTTCTTTGTATTTTAGTACATGCGCCAGGCGAAAGCTATAATGTACTAAAGCCACCCGCCATCGCCCAAGCTAAGCTCGCCCGAGCCTAATCTCACCCGAGCTTAGGCTCGGGCGAGCTTCCGCACTTCCTTGATGAGGAGCGTCACCGTAATCGCCGAAGAGAGGAGGTCGGCGAGGGGAAAGGCAATCCATACGCCGTTGAGGCCCAGAAAACGGGGCAGGATAAGCACGAAGGGAATGAGAAGAAGAAATTGGCGGGAAAGACTCAAGGCCATGGCTTCCGTCGCCTTGCCCACGGATTGGAAATAGACGGAACCCGTTATCTGGATCGCGGCGGCCGGGATGAACAGCACGACGATTCTCAAGACCCGCGCGCTCGAGGCGATCAGCCCCTCGTCGTGGGTGAAGAAGCTCATGCCGACTCTCGGCAGAAGCATCATGAAGGCATAGCCGAAAAGCGCTACCGAAAAGGCCGTCAGGACAGCGGTCCAGAGGCTCGTCCGCACTCTGTCGAAGCGCTTCGCGCCGTAATTGTAGCCGGCGATGGGCTGGAATCCCTGGGCGATGCCGAGGATGGGCATGATGACAATCATGAGGAGCTTGTGCACCATCCCATAGGTCGTGATCGCCTCATCACCTCCGTACAGACCCAAGGTCGTGTTGACGAGAAGCATGAGGATGCTCATGCCCGCGCTCTGGATAAAGGAGGGTATGCCGAGAACGACGCTCTTGCCCACTATGCCAAAGTCGATACGCAAGTTCGCCCTTTTGATGGGGACGACCGTCTTCTTCCTCGCGTAGAGCCCGAAAAGATAGGCGCAGGAAGCGATCTGGCTGATGACGGTGGCGATGGCGGCGCCGCTGACGCCCATGCCGAAGCCAAAGATGAAGAGAGGATCAAGGACGGTGTTAAGGAGGGCGCCGATAAGCATGCCAATCATCGAAGCCTTGGTGTTGCCTTCGGAGCGGATGAGGTTGCTCGCGCACATTGAGAGCGAGAAAAAGAAAAATCCCGCGCCGACGATACCCATATATTCCATGGCGAAGGGCATGATGTCCGCGCTGGCGCCGAAAAAGCCAAGAATGGGCCGCATAAAAAGAAAAAGAAGTGCCACGAGAATCGCCGTGGCGACCGTCACCGCCGCGTATGCTGTACCCGCGGCCTTCGCCGCGTCCTCCCTGCGCTTTTCCCCTAGTCGGCGGGAAACGATGGACGCGGTGCCGACGCCTATGGCCTGGGCGACGGCCGACACGATCATCTGGATCGGGAAAACGATGGCGAGGGCCGCGATCGCGAGAGGCCCCACACCCAGGCCGACGAACACCGTATCGACGATATTGTAGAGGGCGTTCACCATCATGCCGACGACGGCGGGGAGGGCCATTTTGATCAAGAGCGGGAAAATGTGGTCCCTTTCGAGATACATCGTCCCGCGCGAAGAATTGTCCATATCCATTGTGGAGACCATACTACAGCATTTCCGGTTCCTTCAGGAAGTGGAACGATCCGGTTACCGCCTCCAGCCGGGAAGATAGGCCTTCGTCGCATCCAGCATTTTCGCGTAGAGCTCTTCGGCGTCGCAAGGGCTCGCCGTCATGAGGGGGTCGGCCAGAAAGGCGGGGAAGGCCGCCCGGGCGTCGCGGGCAAAGGCGGCGCGCAGGATGGTTTCCTGGGCTTGGGCGTGGGGGGCGACGAGAGCTTCCACGGCGGAGGGGAGGCGGCCCGCGACGACCGGGCGGACGGAGCCGCGCGCGAAAAAGGCGTTCGTTTCGACCACGGCGCCGGGCGGCAAACCGGCGATCTGGCCGCGGTTCGGGAGGTTCACATTGGTCACGAAGGAGCCCAGGCCGAAAAGGGCCTTGATCAATTTCACCCCTTCTTCGCCCGACTTCTTGAGTTCGAAGCGTTCGGCGCCCGACGCGAGGCGCGATGCCTTGCCCCGAAGCGTTGCCGCGTTCTGGACGCGCCAGGGAACAGGGGTCAGCGAGAATTTCCAGGAGAGCGCGGTTTCCGGATCCTTCAAATAAAAGCGCGCGGGCATGAACTCGGCCAGGTGTCGGTCGCCGGCGGCGGCAATGAGCCCGTAGCGCCTGAAAAGGTCGAATTTGACCCGTTCGCCCGAGTCGAAGTGCGAGTTGAGCCAGCCGCCATGCTCGGCGCCTTCGTGGCCTTCCTCGAAGTGCTCGTCGACGAAAGCCGCGTATTCGGGGAAAAGATCGACGCCCTTGTACGAAGCGGTATCCAGCCAGGTGAAGTGGTTGACGCCGAGGACATTGACCTCAATGTCGTCCATTTCCGCCGCCCCCGCCCCCGCCATCGCGCCCCCGAGCCGATCGCGGACCACTTCGGCGAGGAGCTTTCTCGTGCCGAACACCTCATGGCAGCAGCCAAAGGCCTTTATGCCGGGGTAGGTCTCGTAGAGCGTCCTCACGCAGAGCGCCATGGGGTTGGTGTAGTTGATGACCCAGGCGTCGGGACAATTCCTCTGGACCGCTTCGGCGATGACCTGGTACATGGGGATGGTCCTCAGCGCCCGAAGAAGTCCGCCGGGGCCTGTCGTGTCGCCCACCGACTGGTAGATACCGTAGGCTTCCGGCGCGTGGACATCGGAGCCCATCTCGTCGAAACCGCCGGGAAGAATGGATGCCACGACGAGGTCGACGCCATCCAGCGCGGAATCGAGCGTATCGGCCACTTCATAGCGCCATTTGCCGGACACATCCTCCCGGGAGGAAAGGGCATTCCCGATCCTCGCGTTGACCTCGGCCGCCTCCCGCTCGATATCGTACAGACGCACTTTTCCCCCCAGTCCGGGCTCGGTGGCAAGGTCGCCCATGAGGGTCCAGGCCCAGCCGCGTGAACCGCCGCCGATGTACGCTATGGTGAGTTCGAGCGCCGAGGCGCTCTTTCGATTGCGCGCGTTCATGATTTTTGCTCCTTGGCATCAGTGGGTTGGAGATTGCCTGTTCCGGGCTTCGCCCTTTCGAGGAGGGCGGAGAGAAATGCCAGGGCGAGCCCCTGGCCCCAGCCTTGCAGGCGCTTGTTGGGCACGCGACGATAGTCTTCCCTGCTCGCGAGGACGGCGGTGCCCGCCGATACGCTCCTCACGCCACCCTTCGCGTCGATGTTCGCCATGAGGCCAGTGTAAGCGCGCGCCGCTGAGGCGGCGTGCAGAGGATGGTCGTAGAGCACCATCGCGGCGCCTATACCCGCGGAAGCCGACACTTCCTCGTAGGATTCGGGATCGTCCAGAACCGTGTGCCAAAGGCCCTTCCCCGTCTGGAGACGGACGAGGGCCGCCAGCTGGTCGCGAAGCGAGCCGTCGATTGCCATGAACTCGGGATACATGTAGTCGATGAGCTTGAGGGCCGACGCCATCGTGTAGGCTGCCCAGGCATTGGCCCTCGCCCAGCGCTGTCCGGAGAGATGGCTCTTGCTTTTGTCGTCCCAGGCATGGAAATAGAGATCGGTCTGGGGGTCCTGGAGCAGTTCCTCGTGCCAGCCGTACTGGGCGAGGGCGTCGGTCACCAGCTTCTTGTCGCCGAGCTTGATGCCCGCCCGCAGCATGAAGAGCGCAGCCATGAAGAGGGTGTCCGCCCAAGCTTGGCCGGGAAAATCGTTGCCGGCCGAAACGGTGTGCTGAAGCACCCCTCCGCCGAAACGCAGCGCGTCCTTCCTCAGGTACGCTATCTTCCGTTCGACGAGGTCGAGGTATTTCCCTTCGCCCGTCGCCTCGTGCAAATCGAGGAGACAATGGCCCATAGCCATGGCATTCACCATGAAGGGAGGCAGTCCAAGTTCGAGGTAATCATCCACCCAGACGGCGAGCCGCTCCATGTATTCGATATTGCCCGTGGCGTGCCAGGCCTGGCCAATCCCGTAGAAAGCCACGCCTCCCGGCCAGTCCCAGCGAAAATCCATGGCGAAGGTTCTGTCCACGATCAGGTCGATGGTCCGCTCGAGTTCCAGGCTGTCGATACCGTCCAGAGGATTGCCCATAATCCTGACTCCTTATATCGCCGCGATAGATCCTTCGAAGGCAACCTTTCGGTCGCTGTCCTCCGCCGCGATCCATGCCGGCAAGTATAGGCACAGGGCACCAATACCGCAATGATGAATCGAGGGGCGCGGATTCGACTGGCGAGCGACCCCGCCTTGGTGTAGAATCGCGGTAGCGAAAGGAGACAACATGAGCAAATACACCGTGGACTACTAT
>Ga0172375_10009505_pt1 | contig 12816 bp, 12 predicted proteins | sample LakKiv1m_FD_114537 | JGI IMG/M metagenome (GOLD analysis project Ga0172375, IMG submission 114537) | Freshwater microbial communities from Kabuno Bay, South-Kivu, Congo - kab_092012_11.1m | ecosystem: Environmental > Aquatic > Freshwater > Lake | place: Democratic Republic of the Congo... | reverse complement strand
GATGAACAAATGGAAATCATCTTTTTTGTCAATTTTTTATTCCATTTTTATTTACCCATTTTTAAATTTTAAAATGAATTTTTTACTTTTAAAAATAAAAATGGCTTTTTAAGGGTCGACTATATACTCGCTCTACGTTATGTATTTTCCACAACTAGTTGCCGGACCAATTGAGCGACCCCAAAATTTAATCCATCAGTTAAAAAGTAAAATTTATTTTAATTACGATAATTTTTTAAATGGTATTTTTCGTATGTCGGTTGGATTTTTTAAAAAGGTTGTTATAGCAGACCGATTGGCATTATATACTGATAATGTTTTTAACAATCTTAATTCGGCAAATGGATTAGAAACTATTATCGCAACTTTTTTCTTTTCAATCCAAATTTACTGCGACTTTTCGGGTTATACCGATATTGCAATTGGTGCTTCAAAAATTATAGGAATAAAATTAATGGAAAATTTTAATTTACCATATTTTTCGAAAAGCATTGGCGAATTTTGGAAACGCTGGCATATTTCACTCTCGAGCTGGTTTAAAGATTATTTATATATTCCGTTGGGAGGCAATAAAAGTGGCAAGTTTAAAATAATATTTAATATAATAATTGTGTTTTCGTTAAGTGGCTTTTGGCATGGTGCAAAATGGAATTTTATAATTTGGGGTTTGCTTCACGGTATTGTATTAATTTTTGAAAAAAGCACAAGACTTCATAACAACCTAAAATTTAATAAGATAACAAAAATAATACTTACATTTACTTTTGTGAATTTTGCATGGATTTTTTTCAGAGCAAATAATTTAAACGATACCCTTTTAACTTTTAAGAATATCGCTTCTATTAAATTAACCGATACATACTTACTTTGCTTTAACAACATCGAATTTATATTTACATTTTTACTAATAATTGGTTTGTTTATAACTGAATATTTGTTTAATAATAAAAAAGTAAAAAGCAGACTTCACCTAATTTCGTTGACAATATTTTTTGTTATTTGCAGCTATTTATTTGGTGAATTTTACTCGAAGCAGTTTATTTATTTTCAGTTTTAATGAAAGGGATTTTTAAAATATTAGGTTTATTATTTGGACTATTTTTGATATTAATATTAGCCGTTTCAAGCAACTCAAAATGGTTTAATTACTTTATCGACTTTGCCCCTAACCCGTACAGATATGGCGATGTTTTTTACTATTCAAGCTTACCAAAATATAAAAGTAAACTAAACCGAGGAAAATTTTGTTTATATAAACAACGTGCAAATAACAATATTAATTTAACGGTTATTGGCGACAGTTATTTTAGAGATTTTGACTCATGTTCCTTTAATGTTCAAAATTACAATTTCATTCATTGGGATAACGTTCCAGATACAATTAATTATCTTAATAAAAACGATATTAATATTTTAATTATCGAAACAACCGAAAGGTATTCTCTATGGAGATTGGTAAACTCAAATTTAATAGTTGAAGGTAAAAAACATACACATATCGATTCGGTAAAAGTTGATTTGAATTCTGAAGACAAATTACAATATATCGTAACTAATTATGAACCATTTATTTCGCTAAAGTCTTTAAAAGCACAAATTTATTTAAACTTATTCGACAAAGTAGATGGAAGAGTTTCAAAACCAGATATTTATAACAATGTGTTTTTAAAAGAAGTTACCGACACTAATAGTATATATTCAGCTTATTACAATATTTCGGATACTTATATTGATAACATAGTTGAATCGCTTAATCTATCAGACAAAAAATTAAAGTCGATCGGATTCGATTATATTTATTTATCAATAGTTCCAAACTCTGTTGGCTTAAATAAATATTATAAAAAAAATTATAATTATGTAGCAAATAGAATAATGCAAGATAAGAAATTGCAAATGCAAACCATTAATACTTATAAATTGTTTAACAATTCGGATTTATGTGCATATTATTATAACGATTCGCACTGGAATAGAACAGGTCAAATATTATGGTTAACATACGTAAACGAAATTTTGAATAAAAAAGGAAAAAATTAAAATTTAAATTGCATACTTACTCTTATTCCCCATTTTGCAATATTTTTATTATCGAGGTACGAAAAGCGCCATACCCCATCAACTCTTAAAACTTTAAAAATATTTTCAATTCCTACACCGCCTTCTACATAAGGTTTCAGATGATTTATATCTTGGTGTCTGTCTAATGTTCCAAGATTTTCAGGAAAATCCATAATATTTTTATTTTTTTGGTCTAAACTTCCAATTAAACCTTTACCCCAAACTACTTCACGCCACTTTAATTTTCTTAGCAATGGAAATTTATTTAAGAAAAAGCCATCAAAATAATGTGTGTATGTTAAACTTAACCATTGATCGCTAACAAACTCATAATAGTTCATTAGGTTAAATGCATATTCATCGTAGAAATAAGTTTGATTTCCTTCGTGAAGTTTTAAAAGCGGATAAGGCAATGTGCCAAAAATTTTACCTCCTTCTAATACATACTTTGACCAACCAAAAGGATAAATATTAAACCAATGGTCAACGGTTAAAATTAATTTATGATATGGATAGCTATTGTACCAAACTCCATCCATTCCGTAAGAATAGTTTATATTTAAAACAGGATATTTTGTTCCTAAGCTTACTCTGTCGAATTCACCCATTATAAATTTTTCGTTATAAGCAAAGCGTGAATTAATAATTATATCTGTAGTGTATAATAATGGCAATTTCTGAATATAATTATCTTTTCTAACAACAAAAGCATCTTCAAATAGAGGCGACATTTCACGGTGCTTAAAAATAAAATTATTTGAAAACCCTTGAAACCATTCATGTTCGTAATTAATTTTATATTCATTAGTCATTGATAGTTTATCGTTTGGACCTCTACGCAATGCCGAAGATAGAATATTATCTTCTTTAAAAGCATTTACCGATTGTCCTAATTGTTCTACATCGTGCTTATAGCTTACATATAACCCTCTTCTAGGGTTCTTATTAAACATATAATTAATTTTACCAAAGTATTTAAATTCCTGGTCTTTTGTTCCGTATGCTAAATAAGCTTCGGGCATAAATACTGTACTAAATTTATTGCTTGTACGTGCTCCAAGTTTAAATCTGTTACCTTCAATATTGTTAAAGCTATATGTTGTAAAGTAAGGCCCAAGTTCAAATTTACCCCAAACATAATAATATGTTACAAAGGCATTTACGATATCGTAATACGTTCTAAAAGCATGTATCGATTTAATGGTATCAACCATTTTAAAAATGCCTTTTTCTTTGTCGGTTAACTCTTCGTGCCGGGCTTCATTCCAATAAGTGGTATCCTTTTTATTTGCATCAGGTGCAACTAAAATATCTGTAGTTGTTGCATAAAAAGCATCGTCGTGTGCTTGGTTAATTTTATGGTTTCTGAATGTTGTAGTTTTTCTGCCAAAAAATCCCATAGCATTATTAGGATTCTCAAATAAATTAAAATCAACTACAATATTTTCTTTGCTTAACATCCAAACATTGTTATTTATGTTTGAAAACTCTTGACTTATATTAACATTATTAATAAAATTAATATTTACTGTTTTATCAATTTTTATATCTATTTGCTTAATAGCATATGTAGTGTCTGTAATCCAAAAATCTCCATTAAAAACATTTTCTTCTTTTATGCGTGGATGAAAAACCATATGATAACACCAATTATTATCAATTAATGCACTATCAACTAAAAAATACTTATAATATAAACGTCCCAAACCAGCAATAGGGCTAACAAAGCCCTTACCAAATAAATCGATGTAATTATCATATAAATTCATTTTAATAAACATATTTCCCATAAGCTGGTTTATGCTCTGGTTTTCGATTCCAGAGGCATGTGATGCTTTTATATATTCCCTTTCCGATTTTGGTTGCTTTCTGTAAAAATAATCTGTTATCGATTCAATAATAAATACTGGCAAATATGGCTTACCATTTACAGTTGAAGTATCTATATATTGAAAAACAAATTTAAATGGTTTTAAAACTCTTTTATTTTTAAATTCATCGGTTATATTGTTTAAGTCAAATTCAATTTTATTGTAAGTTTCGTATTCGTAATAATCTAATTTTTCAGTATTATTTTTGTCTTTATATTCTAATATTTTATCTAACAGCATTAAAGCTAATTCATCTTTTGTTCGCGAACGTTTTTTTACAGAAACCACTACTTCATTTAACTCAACAGACGAAGGTTGCATTTCAAAGTTGATAGTTTGAAATTTTCCTTTAAAAGCTTTTTTGGGATATCGCTTGTAGCCAACAAACGATGCTACAATAGAATCGACATTTGCAGTTGTTTCGATTTTGTAATTTCCGTTATAATCGGTAACAGTACCTGTTTTTGTTCCTTTAACAGTTATGCTAACAAAGGGTAATGCTTCTTTTGTTTTGGCATCAATAATATGCCCCATAATTTTTGTTACCTGAGCATCTATATTCTCGAAGCTTAAAACAAAAATAAATATAAGTATAAAATTCTTTATCATTTAAAGTACAAACCTAAAAAAAAAATTGATATAAGCTTATACAAAAAATAATGCCAAAAAAATTTTATTTCAATTTTTTAAATAAAACAAACTAACTTTGTTAAAAATATGTTGATGACAAAAGTCGCTATTGTAATATTAAATTGGAATGGAAAGGAATTACTAAGACAATTTCTGCCTTTTGTTATTAAATATTCAACCGAACCTCAAACAGAAATTTTTATTATTGATAATGGAAGTACAGACGATTCAGTAAATTTTGTAAAAAACAACTTTAGTTCGATAAAGACTATAGAATTAGATAAAAATTATGGCTTTGCAGAAGGATATAACAAAGGATTAAAAGAAATTAATGCAAAATATTTTGTTTTACTAAACAGCGATGTAGAAGTTACTGAAAATTGGTTAAAACCAATAATAAATTTACTTGATTTAAACGATAACATAGCTGCTTGCCAACCAAAAATCTTATCGTATAATAACAAAAATGAGTTTGAATATGCCGGTGCTGCAGGCGGATATATTGATAAATATGGATTTACATTTTGTCGTGGACGGTTATTTAACATTTTTGAAACAGATAACTCCCAATATAATATTGAATCAGAAATTTTTTGGGCAACCGGAGCTTGTTTATTTATAAGATCCGATGTATACTTCAATTGTGGCGGTTTAGATAGCGATTTTTTTGCCCACATGGAAGAAATAGACTTATGTTGGAGAATTTTATCAAGAGGTTATAAAATTTATTATCAACCCAACGCTATAGTTTATCATCTAGGTGGAGCCACACTTAATAAAACTAACCCTCGAAAAACCTTTTTAAATTTCAGAAACAACTTATACTTACTCTACAAAAACTTACCTAAACATAACTTTTATAAAATATTTTTCCTGCGTTTGCTTTTAGATGGTATTGCAGCATTTAAATTTCTTATTAGCTTCGAATTTAAAAATTTTTGGGCAGTTTTTATTGCTCATATTCAGTTTTATGTAACAGTAAATAATTTTAAAAATAAAAGGAAAGATAATTTAAATAACACTAAAATAAAAATTCATTCTACAATGTATAATAAAAGTATTGTGGTTGATTTTTTTATTCGCAAAAAAAAATATTTCAGCGATTTAATTTTTAATAATGATTGAATATAAAGTTATTAAAACCAAAGATGGCTCAGATACTATTATAGACCAATCAAAAAACGAAACGTTTCATTCTATTAACGGAGCAATTAACGAATCAATTCATATATTTATTAATAATGGATTAAAAACAATAAGCAAAAATGAATTAAAAATTTTAGAAATTGGCTTTGGGAGTGGCTTAAATTGCTTGTTAACATATTTAAAAAAAGAACCTAAGCAAATTGTAACATATCACACAATAGATTTATTCCCAATTCACAAAGGATTATACGAATCATTAAATTTCTTTAACGAGTTAAATGTATCTCACGAAACATATTTAAAAATAATGGATATCCCATGGGATAATGAAGTTAAAGCTTTTAACAACTTTTATTTAAAAAAAATTAGATGTAATTTATTAGATTTCGAAACAAATTACTTTTACGATATAATTTATTTTGATGCCTTTAGTCCTAATGTACAACCCGAATTATGGACATTTGAAATTTTTCAGAAACTATTTTGCATGTTATTACAAAGTGGAATAATAATTACTTATTCATCAAAAGGTGATGTAAAAAGAGCATTGCGAAAAGCACAATTTGAAGTTCATCGATTGTCAGGCCCAAAAGGGAAAAGACATATATTAAAAGCAATAAAATATAACAAATAGCACTCTTTTTTATTTATTTTTATCATAATTAATTGTTGATTAAATACATTAGCAACAATGTGTTTAATCATAAGTAGTATTAATTAATTAGAATAATTTTGTATTATTAATTTAAAATTCAATAAAATGGTAAAAGAAACAGATTTGATATTAGAATTAGCCGAAAAGTTTGGTAAAGAACGAAAAAGTTTATTGCCAATTTTAAATGGGATAATTGATAAAAACAATTATTTATCGAAAGATGCAATGCTTGAAGTGGCAAGGGTTTTAGAAATTTCAGCTGCCGAAGTTTATGGTACTGCCTCATTTTATTCTTTTATGGAAACTAATGAAACCGGAAAGTATGTTGTTAGGGTTTGTAAATCTATAATTTGCGACATGAAAGGTAAAGAAGAAATTTTAAATACAATTGAAAGTGTATTAAAATTAAAAATTGGCGAAACTTCACAAGATAAAAGATTTACTCTTCTTGAAACAAACTGCTTGGGACTTTGTGCCGAAGGTCCGTCAATGCTGATAAACGATAATTGTTATACTCAACTTTCGGAACAAAAAGTTAGAGAAATATTACAAAATTATATTAAACACGATATATAAAATAAGGAGGAAATATTATGACATATAAACCAAAGAAAGTAGATATTATTTTTAGTCCATATTCGGTTGCACCATACCATATACTAAAAGAAACTATTAAACGAACTAAAGAAGAAGTTATAACCGAGCTTATCGAATCTGGCTTACGTGGTCGTGGTGGTGCCGGGTTTCCAACAGGCTTTAAATGGAAATTAGCTGCTGAAGAAAAATCGAATACGAAATACATTATTTGTAATGCCGACGAAGGAGAACCGGGAACATTTAAAGACCGTAAATTACTTGTCGAAGTTCCACGTAAAGTTATTTCGGGTATGGCTATATGTGCATGGCTTACAGGTGCAAATTTAGGATTTATATATATTCGCAGAGAATATAAATACCTTATTCCGGAATTAAAAAAAGAAATAGAAGTATTTAAACAACATGCTAAACAAATAAATTTAAATTTCGAAATTCAAATTTTTATTGGTGCTGGTGCTTATGTATGTGGCGAGGAAACTGCTTTAATAGAATCGATGGAAGGAAAACGTGGCGAACCTCGTAACAAACCACCATACCCAATTACAAAAGGGTATCTTGGTAAACCCACAATTGTAAATAATGTAGAAACCTTTGCGTCAGCATCTATGGTTTGTCGCTACGGTGCTAAAGAGTATAAAAAACTTGGTACACAAGACCAACATGGCTCAAAGCTTTTCTCAATATCAGGCGATTCAACAAAAGAAGGTGTACATGAACTTGAATTAGGAATGACATTAGAAGCATTCGTTGATGAATTCGGAGATTCTAATACTAAAGCCGTTCAGGTAGGTGGCGTTTCGGGATTTTGCATACCACGTAAAGACTTTAAAAATGCAATTATTGGAATTGGCAATACCACCGGCTCATCTACTATGATTTTTAATAGCTCACGCTCAATGTATAAAGTCTTGTGTAACTATCTCGAATTTTATGCAGAAGAATCGTGCGGACAATGTACTCCTTGCCGTGTTGGTTGTCAACAACTTTTAAATGGACTAAAGGCGGTTAAAAAAGGCGAAAAACCGGCTAAATATCTCGACCAGCTTTTAAAACTAGCCGAAACAATGAAGATCACTTCAAAGTGCGGGTTAGGACAATCTGTTACAAATTCATTTTCATCAATTGTAACAAATTTCAAAGAAGAAATGATTTATTAAAAATTAAATTAAACAATATGAAGAAAAAGATAACACTAAAAATTGATGGACATCAAATAACTGTAGAAGAGGGAACATCAATTCTTGAAGCTGCAAAAAAAATTAACATAAAAATACCTACACTTTGTTATCACGAAGACTTATGTGTAGCCGGTAATTGCAGAATTTGTGTTGTAGAACAAAAGGGATCAAGAGCTTTAATCCCTTCATGTGCTACACCAGTTAACGAAAACATGGAGATTTATACATCGTCGCCAAAAGTAAGAAAAGCCCGAAAAGATATAATGGCATTGCTTGTTTCGGAACATAATACACAGTGCACAACTTGCTATAGGAGTACTAATTGCGAACTTCAAACACTTTCGGCAGAGTATAATGTAGATAATTCTATTTATTTAAGTTTAGTAAAAGAAGAAGATTGCTTTATTGATAAATCATCATGGTCGGTCGAAAAAGACAACAGTAAATGTATTAGATGTCAACGATGCGTTAGAACTTGTGCTGAAATTCAGCATGTAAATGCCTTGGCAGTTACTCGTAAAGGTAAAGATATGAAAATTTCAACTTTTTTAGATTTACCGATGAACGAAATTGTATGTACAAATTGTGGTCAATGTATTACTCACTGCCCTACCGGAGCATTAACTGAACGCAGATACTTTGATGAGATTTGGGATGCTATTGATAATCCGGAAAAACATGTAATAATAAATACAGCACCATCGGTAAGAGTAGCATTGGGTGAGATGCTTGGATATCCTGTTGGGACAAGAGTTACCGGCAAAATGGTTACAGCTTTAAAAAAGATGGGTTTCGACTCAGTGTTAGATACCGATTATACTGCCGACTTAACAATTATTGAAGAAGGTACCGAACTATTAAACAGATTAAAAGATTATTTGTTATATAAGAAAAATGTTGCGCTGCCAATGATTACATCGTGTTCGCCAGGGTGGGTAAAATTTATAGAGCACATGTATCCAAACCACCTGGCACACTTATCAACTTGTAAATCACCTCAACAAATGTTTGGAGCATTAGCAAAAACATATTACGCAAATAAAAAAGGTATTGACCCTTCAAAAATTGTAAGTGTTGCCGGCATGCCTTGTGCTGCTAAAAAGTTTGAAGCAAACCGTCCAGAAATGCGCAGCAGCGGATATCAAGATGTTGATGCCGGATTAACAACCCGCGAACTTGGTTATATGATTAAACAATCCGGATTAAATTTTAACGAACTCGAAGAATCTAATTTTGATAGTATAATGGGCGAATCAACAGGTGCAGGAGTTATTTTTGGTGCAACCGGAGGAGTTATGGAAGCTGCACTTAGAACTGCATACTTTTTAATAACCGGAAAACCTGTTCCGTTTGAGCATTTAAACATTGTTCCGGTAAGAGGTTTAGATGGCATTAAAACGGCATCTATTAAATTAGAGAAATGCTTACCAGAATATTCCTTTTTGGAAGGTATTGAAGTAAAAGTTGCAATAGCTCACGGGTTAACTAACGCACGAACAATTATGGACCAAATTGTAGCAGGCACTTCGCCTTACCATTTTATTGAGATAATGGCATGCCCCGGAGGTTGTATTGGTGGCGGGGGACAACCTATTCCTACAACAAAAGAGGTTAGATTAAAAAGGATTAAAGCTATTTACGATGAAGATATGGGAAAACCAATTCGAATGTCGCACGAAAATCCTGAAATAAAACAAATTTATAAAGAGTTTTTAACTACACCTAACGGTGAAAAATCGCACCATTACTTACACACGACCTATCGAAAACGAAACAGATATTAAATTAGAACACAAATAGAGGGTTATCAAAATTTTGATAACCTTTTATTTTGCCATTGCTACTGCTCTTGTTTCTCTAATTACGGTTACTTTAATTTGACCGGGATAAGTCATTTCTTCTTGTATTCTTCTAGCTAAGTCAGTAGCTAACGATTCTGCATCTTTATCATTAATTTTTTCGCTACCTACAATAACCCTCAATTCCCTACCTGCCTGAATTGCGTATGTTTTTAGCACACCAGGGTACGAAAGTGCCATACTTTCTAAATCTTTTAGACGTTTTACGTACGATTCAGCTACTTCCCTGCGTGCACCTGGTCTTGCTCCGCTAATAGCATCACAAACCTGCACAATAGGTGAAATTAAATTGTTCATTTCAATTTCATCGTGGTGAGCACCAATAGCATTACAAACTTCAGGTTTTTCTTTACATCTGTCGGCTATAGTCATTCCTAAAAGTGCATGTGGCAATTCTGGATTTTCGTCGGAAACCTTGCCAATGTCGTGCAACAAACCGGCTCTTTTAGCAATAGAAGCATTTAAACCTAATTCAGAAGCCATAATTGCACAAAGGTTTGCCGTTTCGCGTGAGTGTTGTAATAAGTTTTGCCCGTACGATGAACGATACTTCATTTTACCTACAAGCCTTATTAATTCGGGATGTAAACCATGAATTCCTAAATCTATTGTTGTTCTTTTACCGGTTTCAATAATTTCTTCATCTACTTGTTTTTTTACTTTATCAACAACTTCTTCAATTCGTGCAGGGTGTATTCTGCCATCTGTTATTAATTGATGAAGAGCAAGTCTTGCTACCTCACGACGATATGGGTCGAATGCAGATAACACGATAGATTCAGGCGTGTCGTCAACAATAATTTCGACTCCGGTAGCTGCTTCTAAAGCTCTAATATTTCTTCCTTCCCTACCAATTATTCTTCCTTTAACTTCGTCGCTTTCTATGTGAAAAACTGTAACGCTATTTTCAACTGCTGCTTCAGAAGCGGCTCGCTGAATTGTTTGAATTACAATTCGCTTCGATTCTTTATTTGCAGTCATTTTTGCCTCTTCCATTGTTTCATTAATATAAGCCATTGCAGAAGTTTTTGCTTCAGCTTTTAACGATTCAATTAATTGAAGTTTTGCATCTTCAGACGAAATACCACTAACTGTTTCTAACTTTTCGATGTGGTCTCTTTTTAATTTTTCAAGCTCTTCTTTTTTCTTTTCAATTTTTTCGAGCTGAATTTTTAAGTTGTTTTGAAGATTTTCTATTTCTCTTCTGTTTTTGTTTGCCTCTTCGTGTTTTTGATTTAACGAGGCCTCTTTTTGTCCTATTCGTTGTTCTGCCTGATTTAACTTAGCATTTCTTTCGTTTGTAAATTTTTCGTGCTCCGATTTTAATTGAAGGAACTTTTCTTTTGCAAGTAATTCTTTTTGCTTTTTTATTACTTCTCCCTCATTTTCAGCATCTTTAGTTAGTTTTTTTAATTTTTTTGAGAGTGCTTTATCCCAAATAAAATACGAAATAACACTTCCTACTACAAATGCAACTACTCCTACAATAATGTAAATAATCATAATTTTATAAATTTAATTAATAAAAAAACCCGCACCATTTTCTTTAAGCATTAATAAAAACCCAATTTTACATGGGTGGGGTTACCTTCAGCTTTTGACTTCCACTGTTCTAAAAAGAATCTTGCAAGCAAGATGAGGTCTGTCATCAGCATCTCGAGAATTACCCCAATGTTTAATTCTGTTGATTTTTAAAACGAATAAAGATTTAGTGCGGGCTATATCTATGTTAAAGAACGTTTTGCTCTTTTATAAAATATTCTTCTAACTCTTTATCTACTTCTCTAATCTTTTCTACGAAAGAAGATATATTTTGTTTCTCCTCATTCTCAATTAATTTCGATACAAACTGCAAACTCGACATTGCTAAAAAATCTTGACTGTCCTTTTCGTTATACTTTTTTTTAAACTGCAGTATCGTATCATTTATCCTTTTTGCTGCCTTTCTAACATTTTCTTCTTCATTTCTTTTAATAGTAAGCGGATAAAACCTATCAGCTATATTAACTCTTATTGTAATTAATTCTTCCGACATTATCCGTATTACTTATTTAAAAGAGCAATGCAATTATCAACTTCCCGCACAATTCTACTAATTTTCTTTCGGGCATTATCAAACTCATTTCCCGAAACATCAATTATTTTTCCTAGCTTTAAATGTTCATATTTTTCATTAATATCATTTTTACTTTTCATAAGCTCACTTAAAGCATTTTCTAATTCCAAATTATTTTTTAAAAGAACTTTATTTTGATTTTTTAAATCATTAATAAACAATATAAGCTTAAAAATCTTCTCTTTTAACGAAATAACCAGCTCATCTTGTTCAGTATTCATTTACTTTTTATACACAAAGATACATTTCAAATTAATTAAAAAAAAATATATTATTATTTTTTTGATTTTTTTTGTTTCCAAATTCAATATAATTAATATTGTAATTTAGTATGAATAACATAAAACCCATTTACGCTATTGGTGTTATGTCTGGTACATCTACCGACGGAATAGACATTGCATTATGTTCATTTGAAAAGAAACTTTGTAAATGGAATTATAAATTATTAAAATATGCAACATATTCATTTAGTAGCGATTGGAAAATCATCCTTAAAAATGCCAGTAAATTAAATACTTTCGAATTTTTAATGTTGCATAATAATTTTGGAGAGCTTATTTCTGATAATATTAAAAAATTTATTAACGGAGTGCCTGTTAAAATTTCATTAATAGCTTCGCATGGTCATACTATTTTTCACGAACCCGATAAAAAAATTACTTTTCAAATTGGTAATGGAAATACTATAGCTGCAAACACT
>Ga0172375_10009504_pt1 | contig 12817 bp, 12 predicted proteins | sample LakKiv1m_FD_114537 | JGI IMG/M metagenome (GOLD analysis project Ga0172375, IMG submission 114537) | Freshwater microbial communities from Kabuno Bay, South-Kivu, Congo - kab_092012_11.1m | ecosystem: Environmental > Aquatic > Freshwater > Lake | place: Democratic Republic of the Congo... | reverse complement strand
CTGTTGCACCGCAGGAGGGGGTCCTTCTTGCCTGTGTCGATCCACCAGCCTCGTAGTACCTCGTGCCGCACGCGGTGCCCGTGATCGAGAAGCCATTGGATGGCGTCGGTGATCTCCAGCTCTCCTCTAGCCGAAGGTGAGATGGCGCGCACAGCTTCATGGATGCGGGAGTCGAAGAGGTATACGCCGACCAGTGCGAGGTCGGAGGGAGGGTTCTCAGGTTTCTCTACGAGGTGTAGCACCTCGCCGTCGTCTCCGATCGCTGCGACGCCGAACTGCTTCGGCTCTTCTACATGGGCGAGCAGGATCTGCGCTGCGGGCGCACGAGCATCGCCGCCTAGAGGAGGCGTGAGGTGGCGCTCGGCCTCGAATCGCTCGACGAACTCGGTGAGGCCCTGCTGGAGCATGTTGTCACCGAGATACATGACGAAGTCGTCATCTGCAAGGAATTCGCGTGCGATGACGACACAGTGGGCGAGGCCGAGGGGGGCGTCCTGAGCGATGTAGGTCACTGCGAGGCCGAAGCGGGAGCCGTCGCCGACTGCGCTGCGGATCTCGTCGGCGGTATCCCCGACGACGATCGCGACGTCGTTGATTCCGGCGGCGGCAAGGTCCTCGAGCCCGTAGAAGAGGATCGGCTTGTTGGCGATCGGGACCAGCTGCTTCGCGCAGCTGTAGGTGATCGGCCGGAGCCGCGTCCCGGCGCCGCCGGCTAGGATGAGCCCTTTCATGGATGTCCCGTTCGTGTAGACGTCCAACTACGCGACGCACACTGTAGGCCACTCGGCGTGAGGCGAGAGGAGATGGTGTGCATCGCACCCCGATGCTTCCAGCGGGGCGTCGACGCAGCGCGCGTCGCGTGTGGTGCGGCTCCTCGGGTACGTTGGGCCGATGCATGACGTACCGGTGCGGGCCGATTGTGACCTCTGCGAAGCGGCCCGTATCACCCCGTGGTTTCACGAAGACGACATCTGCTGGATCGCAGAGTGCGAGATCTGCGCGGTTCCGATGGTCGTGTGGCGGCATCACGGCATCGAGCCGCCGGCGGAGCACCTGACGCACATGCACACGCGGCTCGGACTCGTGGTGGCGGAGCACTTCTCGTTCGAGCACTACGTCGATGACAACATGCGAAACATCCCCGATCACTACCACGCGCACGCGCGACCGCGCGGCGGTTTCTTCGGACACGGGCTCGCGCGCAGGTCGACACAGACCCCTTGAACCGCGCGCCCATGCGCGCAGGTGAGCTGCGCGACGGGTAGCGTCGGTTCAAGGGGAGGGTTCGTGATCAAGTACCTCGGTTCCAAGAGGCGACTCGTTCCGGTGCTCGGCGAGATATTCACGGAATCGAAGGCACGCACCGCACTCGACCTGTTCACGGGCACGACGCGCGTCGCCCAGGAGCTGAAGCGACGCGGCGCCGAGGTCACAGCGGTCGACTCTGCCCGGTACTCGGAGGTGTTCGCCCGTTGCTACATCTCCACCGACGCTACCGAGGTAGACAAGGACGATCTCGCCGACGCCCTTCGGGCTCTCGACGACCTCCCGGGTCGACCTGGCTACGTTACCGAGACGTTCTGCGAGCGCGCTCGGTTCTTTCAGCCGCACAACGGGGCGCGAATCGACGCGATTCGCGATGCGATCGCCGCTGATTTCGCCGGTTCGCCGCTAGAGCCGATCTTGCTGACGAGCCTTGTCGAGGCGGCCGACCGCGTGGACTCCACGACCGGCCTTCACATGGCGTACCTCAAGCAGTGGGCCGGCAGGTCGTTCAACCGGCTCACGCTTCGCAGCCCGAACCTGTTGGTGGGCCCCGGTGCGGCTGTGCGAGGAGATGCGGTCGCGCTAGTCGGGAGTCTGGGAGGGTTCGACATCGCCTACCTCGACCCGCCTTACAACCAGCACCGCTACTACTCCAACTACCACGTGTGGGAGACGCTGATCGCCTGGGACGCACCCGAGGCGTATGGGGTGGCGTGCAAGCGAGTCGACTGCCGCGACGATTCGACGCGCAGCGCCTTCAACCGCCGGCGCGAGATGCCGTCGGCTCTGGAGCGCATCCTCGCGGAGGTGCGGGCGCGCGTAGTGGTGCTCTCCTACAACGACGAGTCGTGGGTGAGCCTCGACCGGCTGCGCGAGATGTGCAGTGTCGGTGGGCGTCACGTAGAAGTCCTCGGGTTCGACTCCAGGCGCTACGTAGGGGCCCGGATAGGGATACACAATCCACGTGGCGAGAAGGTCGGGCGGGTCGGGCGACTGCGCAACGTCGAGTACCTGCTCGTGGCCGGAGCGCGGGAGGAGACGCGGCGCTTGGCCGTAGCCGCACGCGTAGCTGCGGCCGCTGCAGGCCTGTTCCCGGCGTGACGCGGCACGTACTCTCTGTGCCGTGACAGAGCGTCGGCACGTGTTCACGATCGACCTCGGGACGTCGGGGCCGAAGGTAGCGATCTTCACTCTGGACGGGCACTTCGTCGACGGCGAATTCGAGCCGGTCGATCTGCTGCTGGTTCCGGGCGGGGGTGTCGAGCAGCATCCCGACGACTGGTGGCGCGGCATCGTGTCGGGAGCGCAGCGCCTGATGAGCAGGCATCCCGTTCCCACAGACTCGATTGTCGCGGCCTCGGTAACGGCTCAGTGGTCGGGCACGGTTCCCACCGCGCGAGACGGCAGCGCTGCTTACAACGCAGTCATATGGATGGATTCGCGTGGCGCGAAGCAGATCGAGGAGGTAGTGCGGGGGCGTGTCAACGTCGCGGGATACGACGCGCTTCGGCTCCGGAGATGGCTGAAGCTGACGGGTGGGGCGCCTGCCCACTCCGGCAAGGATCCGCTCGCGCACATCTTGTGGCTGGAAGAGGAGCGTCCCGACGTAGCGCGCGGCACCTACAAGTACCTGGAGCCCAAGGATTGGCTGAACCTGCAGCTCACGGGCCGCTGCCTGGGCACGTACGACTCGATGGTGCTCCATTGGGTCACCGACAATCGCGATCCGAACCACATCCGCTACGACGAGCGCCTACTGGGCATGTCGGGCCTCGACCGCGCCAAGCTCCCCGACATGGTTCGAGCAGTAGATGTGATCGGCACGCTCCTGCCGCAGGTTGCCGAGGATCTCGGTCTGCGGCGTGAGACGGTGGTGATCGGTGGAACTGGTGACCTGCAGTCGGCGGCGATCGGGTCCGGCGCAGTCCGCGACTTCGAAGGACACCTCTACTGCGGAACATCATCTTGGCTCTCGTGCCACGTGCCGTACAAGAAGACCGACGTGCTGCGCGGAGTGGCGTCGTTTCCCTCACCCCTACCGGGGAAGTACTACGTGGCCGACGAGCAGGAGGTCGCCGGCGGTGCCCTCAATTGGCTGCGAGACCAGATCTTCTTCGCCGAGGACGGCCTAACCGATAGCCCGCCGGCCGACGTGTTCGAACGGTTCGACGCGCTCGCCGAGACGCTCGCGCCCGGAAGCGACGGTGTCATCTTCACCCCGTGGCTGAACGGCGAGCGGACGCCGGTCGATGATCACACGGTGCGGTCGGGGTGGCACAACCAGTCCCTCGGAACTACAAGGGCGCACCTGGTTCGTTCGGTGCTCGAAGGCGTTGCATACAACACACGTTGGTTGCTGGGAGCAGTCGAGAAGTTCACGGGCAAGAGGTTTCCGGCCTTGAACTTCATCGGGGGAGGTGCGTCATCGCGCACGTGGGCCCAGATCATGGCCGACGTCCTGGACCGGCAGATCCGCTTGGTGGAGAACCCGATCCGGGCGAATGCGCGCGGGGCTGCACTGCTCGCAGGTGTCGCGCTGGAGCAGATCACGGTCGATGACATATCGCGTTCGGTGACCGTGACCGAGAGCGTCGACCCGAACCCGACGAGCAGAGCCGTCTACGACGGTCTCTACCGGGAGTTCCGCAACCTGTACAAGCAGACCAAGGGCATCTACCGACGGTTGAACAGGTAGCTGCGAGGCGGGCCGTATCGCGCTGCGGCAGCGCGCCCTAGGTGTGCGATCGGCTGTCGGGGCTGCAAGGATGCGCAACCATGGATCGGGTTCGAGTCGGATTCGTGGGAGGAGGCCGCATCGCCGACCTCAACAGCATCGGGTGGCGGCTGCACCCTGCGGCGGAGATCGTCGCTGTATGCGACACCGACGCCGCAACCCGCGAAACGAGGGCGGCGGAGTGGGATGCGACGCCGTATGAGTACTACGGCGAGATGCTGGCCTCTCCCGAGGTAGACGTTGTCGAGATCCTGACGCCGCACCACCTGCATGCGGAGCACGCAATCGCCGCCCTCGAGGCCGGGAAACACGTGTCGCTACAGAAGCCGCCGACGCTCACCCTCGCAGAGTTCGACCGTGTAGCAGCAGCGGCGGAGCGGTCCGACAGAGTGTTCCGCGTCTTCGAGAACTTCATGTGGTACCCACCGCACCGCCTCGCGCGTTCGTTGATCGACGCGGGGGAGATCGGCGATGTCTGCTCCGTTCGGATCATCACAGCGGGCGGCCGCTTCGATGTCGGCCAGGGTTGGGTCATCTCCGACGCGGCGAACGCCTGGCGGCTCGACCGAAGTCGCAGCGGGGGGATGATGACGTTCGACCACGGCTTCCACTGCTTCCAGATGGGTTGCTACTTCGTAGACGATCCGGTCGAGGTTGTGCACGCGTTCATCAATGAGATCGACCTGGGTGACGGACGCATCATTGACGCGCCGTCACTCATAACCTGGCGCTACGCGGGGAGGCCCCGCTTCGGCTCGTGGGAAGTGATCGCCTCGATGGATCTCGATGTGCTCTCCGACTACTACGTGAGTGACGACCGGATCGAGATACGTGGAAGCAGCGGAATCATCTGGGTGAACCGCTGCACCGGCAAGCTGATCGACGAGGCCCCACTCGTGCACTATCGAGACGGCGTGGTGCACGCATACCACCGTGTCGAGGCCGGCTGGGATGCCTCCTTCCGTGACGCTACGTTCGACTTCATCGATGCCCTGATCGCGGGGCGGACCCCGCATCTGACAGCACCAGAAGCGCGTTCGACCCTCGCGTTCGCACTGGCCGCCCAGGTCTCGGCGGCCGAGCACCGCGAGGTGTCGGTCGCGGAGCTCGGCTGACTCGCTATCCGTGTCGCGGCAGCGGCCGGCGGATCAGTCGATCATGTGCGGGTCGAACCGCCAAGCCGGCCCGTCACTCACCACGTGGCCGGCAACGGGTGCGGCGAAATGAGTGCCGATAACCAGAACGGGGCGATCTCCGTAGCGCTGCAGGAACGCGCGGCGCGTCTGATGTGCCTGCTCGGGGAGGCTGTCGAACGTTGCGTTCCAATCCGGACGCGCACACTGAACCGGATGGTGCATCACGTCACCGGTGATGACGGCTTCGGCCCCGGAGGAGGAGATCTGCACGCTCACGTGACACGGCGTGTGACCCGGCGTTGCGAACAGCCGGACTTCGTCGGTGATCCGGTGATCGGTAGCCACCAGGTCGGCGAGGCCTGCGTCGATGATCGGGCGCACCGAGTCGGCCTGAATCCGCCTGTTCTCGTCATCCTCCGCCGACTGCCAGTGGGCGAGCTCCGCCGAGACGAAGTGGTACCGGGCACTGGGGAAGGTGGGCACCCAGTACTTGCTCTCATCGGGGCTATCGGTGCCGGCCGCTGCCGGTGTCGCTCCCGGAACGCCGACGGCCTCCGACGCATCGACGAGCATCGTGTTCCACCCGACATGATCGACATGCATGTGTGTGCACACCACCGCATCGATCGAATCGCGCGGGAAGCCCGCTGACTCGAGATCGCTGAGGAAGGTCGTCTGCATCCGGTTCCACACGGGTACATCGCGTGGCTTGTCGTTCCCGATGCACGTATCGACGACGATCCGCTTTCCGGCCGACTCGACGACGAGCGCCTGGATCCGCAGAATGATGTTGCCGTCGTCGTCGACGAAGCTCGGACGCAACCACGCATGCGGAGCAAGGGCCTCAGGTGATGCTTCGGCGCAGATGAGCTGCCCGGGGATGGGCATCTCCATCTCCATGACGCTCGTGATGGTCACTTCGCCGATCTGCCAGCGCAACATCGACAGCTCCTCGGGGCTCAGGTGGCCCGCCTGCGGTGGCCGGGCAGTGTGAGGATGCTACGACGGGCGCGTGCCTACCCGGAGGAGCCAGGAGGCGGGGCTACCTGCGATGGGCTGATCTCGTCCAGAAGGCGGGCGCGAGACTCGGGCAGGAGGGGCACCAGGAGGACAGCGGCGACCAGCGAGCCGATGCCGCAGAGAGCGATCGCAACGCCGAGGCCGCCTACCGGATCTGAGAGCACGCCCGCGATGACGAGGCCGAGGGCGGATCCCGCGACGCTCACGACGACGAGCATGCCATTCGAGGTGCCCCGCACCTCGGTCGGGAAGAGCTCTGTACCGAGCGTCGCGAGGGCAAGCCCCGAAGCCGCCGAAGCCACCACGGAAACCGTGGCCGCGAACCAGATCGTCGGCCCGCGCCCGAGGAAGAAGACCATCTGCGTGCTCGTGGCGATGAGCATCGAGATTGCAGCAACCCGTCTGCGTCCATACGTCTCTGTGAGGCGCCCGGCGAGCAGCAGGCCGAAGATCCCCGGGAGCGCACTCGTGACACCACGGAAGACAGTGATGTCCAGGCCCGAGAAGCCGCGCTCGTCGGCGAGGAAGCGGTTCATGAGCTGAGCGGAAGGAGCATTGAAGATGCTCGCGAAGAAGCCGATGAGCCCGAGGAGGAGGAAGCGCCGTCCATACATCCGGCGGAAGACCTCACGCGCCTGCCCTCGGACAACGTCGGAGTCCAGGACAGCGTTGTACCGGGTGCCCTCCACGAGGTTGCGGGCGATGCGGGGCAGGAAGACTATCGAGACGCCGGATAGCACGAATGCGATGCGCCACGACTCTGTCGACATGTCGCCGAGTGGGAGCGCAAGTACCGCGAACGAGTAGCCGAAACCACCCGCGAGTCCGAGCATCGCGGCCGCGAATGCACGCGCTCCTTCGGGGGCTTCCTCGATCGCTGCGATCGCGGCAACGACGCCCGTCGTGTTGATGAAGCCGCGGCTGAGCACTTGGAGGGCCGTGAATGCCGCTAGAGACGGAGCAGCGGCGGCGAGACCGTTGGTGATGCAGACGCCCGCTAGCGAGAACAGGACGAGCCTACGACGGCCGAGGCGGTCGGAGAGCGCCGTCGCGAGGAGGGAGACGAGAACCCCGATCCGGGTGACTGCGAGCGTGACGCCGAGCGTTGCATCGGACGCGCCGAAGGACCTGGCGATGAAGTCGGCGAACTGCCCGTAGAGTGCGCCGCCGAACATGGCTATCGCGGTGGCCGCCGACGCTGTGGCGAGCAGTGCGGACTGGCGTCTGTCGAAGGCCGTCGCAGGTAGGCCCAGTACTGACGCAGGGGAGCGGGGAAGCGGTTCTCGGAGGGCAGCGGCCCGCACCGAGCTCGCGACGTGCGCCACCGCACGACGCAGCTGCGCGTGAACCAGAGGTCGCAGCGCCCATGCGAAGAACGGGATCGAGAAGTCAGTGCACCCCTCTATCTCGACTAGGGCGCCACCGGAGCCCGGGCCGACCGTGACCAGCAGGTCTACATGACCGTGTGGGAGCTGGGGAATGGCGAGTCGCTGTGAACCGCCCTCGATGTCGGTCGCGCCGAGAACAGACGTAAGCGCGACGCGAACGTCGGGTTCTGGTACGTCGAGGGTGACCAGCATCCGGCGGCGCACGTGCGGCATGCTACGACCCGTGCCCGCGCGGGATGCACCCTGCACGGGCTACTCCATCCGTCGGACCGTCCGGCCGACGAGCCGAGACGACAAAGGGGACCTCATGGTTCAACTCGCGCAAGGCGACCGAGCACCGGCATTCGCACTCGTGGACCAGCACGGGAAGAAGATCCGTCTCTCGTCGTACAAGGGTCGGAAGGTCGTCGTCTACTTCTACCCGAAGGCGGATACTTCAGGCTGCACAGCGCAGTCGTGCGCTCTGCGCGACGCGATGCCGGAGCTCACCGGACTAGGTGCCGACGTCATCGGGATCAGTCCGGACGCTCCCGACAAGCAGCTCCGATTCGACGAGAAGTACGGCCTGGGCTTCCCGCTTCTCGCCGACGAGGACCACTCGGTCGCAGAAGCGTGGGGCGTGTGGGGCGAGAAGCTGAACTACGGCAAGCGCTACTTCGGGATCATCCGGTCGGCATTCGTGATAGACGAGCGCGGTCGGGTGGCCGGCGCGTACTACAAGGTGAGTGCGAAGGAGACCGTGCCCAAGGTGACCGCGGCGCTCGGTTGAGCCGCGGCCCCCGACATGCCGGGCTCAGTCCTGCTCGCGAGCCTTCGCGGCTGCCGCGCCGCGGACGGGGAGGCCCCTGACGTCGGTGGGGGAGGCGATTCCATAGACCGGGAACCCCGGCAGCGTCCGCTTTGCGACGCCGGCGATCATCGAGCCGTGTCCGATCTCGAGGAACGCCTCTGATCCGAGGGCTGCCATGCACTCCATCGACTCACGCCACCTGACGGGCACGGCGACGTGTGCCGCCAGGCGCTCGCGCCAGCCCTCGCCGTCGGCGTCGGCGTAGGTCGCGGCATCGTCGTTGCTCACCACGGGAGCGAGCGGCGCCGCGAAGGGGATCTCGGCGAGCACTGCTGCCAGACCGTCACGCGCCGATTGCATGAGAGGGGTGTGGAAAGCCCCTCCGACCTCGAGCCGAATCGCCCGCTTCACGCCCAGGTCCTTTGCACGGGCGACAGCGGCGTCAACCCCGTCGGGTGTGCCGGCGATCACGACCTGACCCGGGGCGTTGTCGTTCGCCAGCCAGCACGCGCGTGGCGTGCCTGCGCATGCCGCCTCGGCCTGGTCGGGAGTCGCGCCGAGGAGCGCGGCCATGCATCCGGGATGTGCGTCGGCGGCGGCCTGGGTCAGCTCGGCACGACGTGCGGCGAGGCGGACACCGGCTTCGAGCGTGAGGGCACCGGCCGCGATGAGCGCGGTTACCTGTCCGAGGGAGTGGCCGGCGAATGCGACAACCTCGTGGTGCTCGTGAACGACCGGCGCCGCCGACTCCCATGCGACGAGCGACGTGAGCAGCACCGCCAGCTGGGCTTCGCGGGTGCGGGCGAGAGTGGTAGCAGGAGCGTCGAGCAACAGAGGTCGAAGTGGCTCCGAGAGCGCAGACTCTGCACGTTCCACGATGGACCACGCAGGATGCTCACGCCACGGCAGCCCCATTCCGGGCTCCTGGGTGCCCTGCCCGGGGAACACCACTGCAACGCGCAACGCCATACCTCCACCGATCGAGTGCCTAAGACAGACTCGGCTTCCGACCGCGCGTCGTCGGCCCCCGTTACATCAGGCGAGTCGTCGACAGACCGCAATGAGAGTCGGCAAGAATACGAGCGGTTCGTCGATGAGATCGCATGGGGAGGGAACGTGAGCGCGACGGTTGCCGGCTGGGATCCTACGGATGATCCGGTCTCGTTGCTGCCACAGCGGCCACCGTTCCGCTTCGTCGACGGCGTGGATCACCTCGAGCCCGGGGTGCGGGTGACCGGTCGCTATCAGGTTACGGGCGACGAGGCCTTTCTCGCGGGGCACTTCCCGGGCAACCCGATCTTCCCGGGAGTGCTGCAGCTCGAAGCGCTCGCTCAAGCAGGCGCAGTCGCGCTTCTCGCCGACGAGCGGTACCGCGGGAGGCTCCCCCTCTTCGGCGGCGTCGACGACGTTCGGTTCCGCCGTGTGGTGCGGCCCGGCGAGACGCTCGTGCTCGAGGTGACCTTGGAGCGTCTCAGCGCTCGGGGCGGCTGGGGGCGTGGGGTCGCGTCGGTAGGTGGCGTCGAGTGCTGCCGTGCGCGTCTTCTGTTTGCCCTCGCCGGACATGCGACGGCCGGGGTCGACGGGTAGGGAGCGCCGTCTCGCGAGCGATGAGCCGTCGTGTTACCCGACGGCGCGGGCCTGCGGGCGGGTGTCGGCCGTTTACGTCGTTTGACACGGCGTGTTACCCGGCGGCGCGGGCCTCCGAGATCGACTACTTGCGGGAACGTCGCTTCGCGGGTGCGCCCCCGAGGCGCCGAAGAGCTTGAAGATCCTCGGTCTTGTACTCGTCGGTGGCCTGCACAGGTTCCTCTTGCCCGGTCGCGTCGCGGCATGGGAGGTGACCCATCAGGATCTCCGCTTCATCATCTTCGGTAACGGGGCGCTCGGCCCTGACTCGGCGCGTCGGCCCCACGATGATGAAGAGGAGAGCTGCGACCGATACCCCGAGTACGACACCGACGAGGAACTCGGCCACGGTCGGATCGTACCTTCAGGGGCGCGCCCCGACGCACCGGGATGGCATCATCTGGGGTGACACGCTCCTCCAGGAGTGGGTCGATCAGGCCCGAGTGGTGGAATGGCAGACACGGCGGACTCAAAATCCGCTGCCCGCAAGGGCGTGTGGGTTCGACTCCCACCTCGGGCACCCCAGCGCGATCCCGGGCACGATCTCGCCGGTTCCGGCGGCCGCCCGGGTCGGGCGGAGCTGCGGTGCGAGTGGGTGACGGATGTCTCCGCCGAGCGTCGGGCTCGTCGCTTGTTCGAAGGACGAGTGCGAGTGGAGGAGCACGGGTCCCGTTCGTGGTGGCCACCTCGCGGCTGCCGGCGCGCCAGATGTCGCAGTCACGCACAGCGCGCCGTGCCGGCGCGCTCCGTCCACGCCGCGCTGCCCGAGCGCCTACCGGAGGCGCCCACTGCGGTGAATCCGGATCGCGGCTCGATGCGCCGGTGCCACAGCGGGCATGGGCCCCGTAGACTCCTACACGTGAGCCGCACGATCCTCGAGCGCCGTCTGGTCGACATCAGCGCGCATCTCAAGCGGTTGCGGGCCGACATCGCTGTCGCAGAAGAGCAGCTCCGGTTCCTCGAGGAGGAAGCCGACGAGGCGCGGCTCCGGGCGCTCGTCTCGGAGACGCCGATAGCCGATGTCGAGGCGGGTGCTACCCGACGGCATGCCGACGCGCTCGCCAAGTACCGCGACGACCTGGAGGGCACGATCGCACACCTCGTGCGCGAGCAGGACTCGCTCCTCGACCGCATGACCGCCTACCTTCCGTCCACGTAAACCGATCTCCGGAGAGCATCAGTGAGCGAGCCAGTGCGCGTGGTCATCGCAGAAGATGAGGCGATCATTCGTCTCGACCTCGAGGAGACCCTCGTGGAGGAGGGCTACGAGGTAGTAGGGAAGACCGGCCGCGGTGACGAGGCCATCGAGCTCGTCCGTGCGACCAAGCCCGATCTGGCGATCCTCGACATCAAGATGCCGGGTCTCGACGGCCTCTCTGCTGCGAAGGTGATCGCGGATGAGCGGTTGGCCGCAGTTCTCGTGCTCACCGCGTTCTCACAGCAGGATCTCGTCGAGAGGGCGCGTGACGCCGGTGCGCTGGCATACCTGGTCAAACCCTTCCAGACGAGTGACCTCACCCCGGCGATCGAGATGGCACTCGGAAGGCACGCGGAGCTGATCGCGCTGGAGCAGGAGAACGCGAACCTCACGGAGCGCCTCGAGGCCCGCAAGCTCATCGACCGGGCGAAGGGGCGTCTCATGGACGATCACGGTCTCTCGGAGTCGGCTTCGTTCCGATTCCTGCAGAAGGCCGCGATGGACACCCGCCGCAAGATCCACGAGGTCGCTGCCGACGTGATGTCGGGAACCTTGGCGCCGTAGGGCCTTCAAGGCTGCTGTCGGTACGGGGCAGCGGCGCCTCGCCCTACGATGCTGGCAATGGCGAAGATCCTCCTTCTCGACGGGCACTCGCTCGCCTACCGTGCCTTCTTCGCTCTGCCAACCGACATGGTCACCGCCTCCGGCGCGGTTACGAACGCGGTCTACGGGTTCACCTCGATGCTCGCGAAGGTGATCGCCGACGAGCGACCCGAGCTGCTGGCAGTCGCTTTCGATGCCGCCGGGCCCACTTTTCGCGACGCGATGGACTCCGAGTACAAGGCGGGCCGGGCGGCGACCCCCGACATCTTCCGTTCGCAGATGCCGCTGATCCGCGAGGTGCTCGACACCTTGCACATCCCCGTTCTGGAGATCTCAGGCGTCGAAGCCGACGACGTGATCGCGACCCTCGCGACGAGATCGGCGGCCGAGGGGGTCGATGTCGTGATCGTTACGGGCGACCGCGACTCCTACCAGCTTGTCGAAGACCCTCACATCAAGGTGCTCTACAACAAGCGGGGGGTCTCCGACTACGCGTTGTACGACGAGGCCGGCATCATGGAGCGCACTGGCGTGACGCCGGGCCAGTACCCGGAGTACGCAGCGCTGCGCGGCGATCCGAGCGACAACTTGCCCGGTGTGCCGGGCATCGGGGAGAAGACGGCGGCCAAGCTCGTCGCTGCGTACGCCACACTCGAAGGGATCTACGAGCACATCGACGACCTGCCGCCGAAGCAGCGTGCGAACTTGGCCGCGTGTCGAGATCGTGTGTTCCAGAACCGCGCTATGACCATGCTCCGACGCGACGTCCCGCTCGGTGTGGAGCCGCTGGGGCTAAGTCAGGGACCCTTCGACAAGGAGCAGCTCCGCCGTCTCTTCATGCAGCTCGAGTTCCGCAACCTGCTGACGCGTGTGCTTGCGGCAGTCGGTGATGCGGCAACGGTCGAAGAGAGCGAAGTCTTCGACGTCGAGGTGCAGTTCGCGCGAGAGCCCGAGATCGCAGTCGACCTGCTCGTCCATCTGAGCGAAGGGGCGGGGCGCGCGACGACGTCAGCGGGCGACGGCAGTCCTACGGCGTCGGGAGAGATCGCATTGGAG
>Ga0172375_10009503_pt1 | contig 12817 bp, 7 predicted proteins | sample LakKiv1m_FD_114537 | JGI IMG/M metagenome (GOLD analysis project Ga0172375, IMG submission 114537) | Freshwater microbial communities from Kabuno Bay, South-Kivu, Congo - kab_092012_11.1m | ecosystem: Environmental > Aquatic > Freshwater > Lake | place: Democratic Republic of the Congo... | reverse complement strand
CCGGACTATTTCAGCAAGACGGGCCAGTTGTGGAACAATCCCGTTTATCGGTGGGATGTGCTCCAACAGACCGGGTATAAATGGTGGATCGAACGGATGGGGCACACATTCAACTGCTTCGACCGGGTGCGGATCGATCACTTCAGGGGGCTTGTGAAGTACTGGGAGATCCCGGCCGGGGAAAAGACCGCACTAAACGGGGAGTGGCAGGACGTCCCCTCCGAACACTTCTTCAAGACCATGATCGAGTGGTTCCAGAGATTTCCCGTGATTGCGGAAGACCTGGGGTACATCACCCCGGATGTTCGAGAGATTATGGACCAGTTCCAGTTTCCCGGGATGAAAGTCCTTCTCTTCGCCTTCGGGGACGACGACCCAATGCACCCCTTTCTCCCCCATACCTACCCCACCAACTGTGTGGCCTATACCGGCACCCACGACAACAACACGCTCAGGGGATGGTTTGAAAACGAGGCCGCGCCTGAAGAAAAAGAGAGGCTGTTCCGTTATCTATATCGCGAACCAGCGGCTGCGGAGATCCATTGGGAGATGGTTCGGCTGGTCATGATGTCAGTGGCGGATATGGCCGTGATTCCCATGCAGGACATTTTGGGGCTGGGCCAGGACGCCAGAATGAATCACCCCGCAATCCCTTTCGGGAACTGGGCATGGCGGCTTGAACCCGGGCAGATCAGCTCGGAGGTTGAAGAGAAGCTGGCCTTGATGACCAGGACCTATGGAAGGAGGGTTGAACGCGAGGATGAAGAAGGAAGGATGCGCCTCACACCTCAGGCCTCATCCCCTGCGGCTTTAATACAATCAGGCCAAGGGGCGGTAACACCAGGCTGACGGAACATGGCTGGTTATGCCAAGGCCGGGGGTCGGCCGTGACCCCGCCGCCGAGTCCCATATTGCTTCCGCCGTAGTAGGCGGCATCGGAGTTCATCAACTCCCGGTAGAAACCCTGGTAAGGCACGCCGATCCGGTAACCGATCCTCGGAACCGGGGTAAAATTGAAGACGAAGACGAGGGTATCCTCGGGGGCTCGTCCCCTCCGAAGGAAGGAGACAACACTGGCGTCCTTGTCCCTGAAATCGATCCATTCAAACCCGGAAAAGTCATAGTCCAGCTCATAGAAGGCCGGCTCCGACACATACAGCCGGTTGAGGTCCCTCACCAGCCGCTGCAATCCCGCATGCAGGTCGTACTGGAGAAGCCCCCAGGGCAGCTCTTCATCGTGGTTCCATTCGGACCATTGACCGATTTCCCCCCCCATGAAGAGGGCCTTTTTTCCGGGTTCCCCATACATGTACCCCAACAGGAGCCTTAGATTGGCAAACCGCCGCCACTCGTCCCCCGGCATCTTGGAGAGGAGTGACGCCTTTCCGTGCACCACCTCATCGTGGGACAGGGGCAGAATAAAGTTCTCGTGAAAGGCGTACAGGAGGGCGAAGGTCAGTTTGTCCATGTGAAACCGGCGGTGGATCGGGTCATTGGACATGAAGCTGAGCATATCGTGCATCCAGCCCATGTTCCACTTGAAGAGAAAACCGAGGCCGCCCAAGTGAACGGGCCGGGTCACGCCAGGCCAGGACGTGGACTCTTCGGCGATGGTGATGGCCCCTGGAAAACGATCGAAAACCTGGGTATTGAGGTCCTTGATGAACTCGACGGCGTCCAGGTTCTCCCTCCCGCCGTAACGGTTGGGGATCCACTCTCCCTCCTTTCGGGAATAATCCAGATAGAGCATGGCGGCCACGGCATCCACCCGCAACCCGTCTATGTGGTACCTGTCGAGCCAGTAGAGGGCATTGGCCACCAGAAAGTTCTTGACCTCATTGCGGCCGTAGTTGAAGACCAGGGTGTCCCAGTCCTTCTGAACGCCCTGCCTGGGATCCGCATGTTCGTACAGATGGGTCCCGTCATAGAATTCGAGGGCATAGCTGTCCCTGGGGAAGTGGGCCGGAACCCAGTCCAGGATCACGCCGATCCCCTCGGCATGGCAGCGGTCCACCAGATATCTCAGGTCGTCCGGCGTGCCGTAGCGGGACGTCACCGCATAGTATCCGGTCACCTGATAGCCCCATGAGGCGTCGAGAGGATGCTCGGCCAGAGGGAGAAACTCGATGTAATTGAACCCCATCTCCTTGACGTAAGGGACCAGTTCGTCGGCCGCCTCCCGATAGGTCAGCCATCTCCGGGTATTGGATACCGGGTCGAGGGACCGTCGCCATGACCCCAGGTGCACCTCATAGACGGCCAAGGGCCGCGTCAGGGGGTTGCGGGCAGATCGGGCCGTCATCCATTCCTGGTCCGTCCATTCAAATCGGCCCAAGTCATAGACCACGCAGGCCGTTCTGGGCCGCTTCTCGAAGCAGAACGCAAAGGGATCGGCCTTGATTAGAATCGTGCCGTCCCCCGTCCGGACCTCAAACTTGTAGAGAAGCCCGGAACCCAAATGGGGAACGAAGATCTCCCAGACCCCGGATGCCCCTCGACACCGCATGGCGTGCCGCCTGCCGTCCCACTGATTGAAGTCCCCCACCACGCTGACGCGGGTCGCAGAGGGGGCCCAGACCGCGAACAGGACACCGGTGACCCCCTGGTGATGAATGGGGTGTGCACCCAGTTTCTCATAGATCTGGTAATGATTGCCCTGGTTGAAAAGGTAGAGGTCGTACTCGGAGAGGAGGGGAGAAAAGGAATAGGAGTCATAGAAGGTGGAGGTCAGACCCGTACCGAAGTCCACCCGAAGCCGGTAGGGCGCAATCTGTCTGTTTCCGTCGATGACGAGCTCAAAAAGACCGGCCTCGTTCACCTGTGGCATCCCTGTTTCGATGCCGGGGTTGAGGTCGAGGGCCGCCACCTTTTGCGCCCCGGGCAGAAAGGCCCGCACCACGACCCCTGGGCCCGAGTCGAGGGCAATCGGATGGACCCCCAGGACGTCGAAGGGGTCCCTCATTTCCCCGGAGAGCAGGGTCTTCAGTTGCTCAGGCCTTAATGTGCTCGCAGCGCTGACAGTCATCTCACTCCTTCAATTCCTGCATCCCTGAATCCCTCAATTCGTCAATCCCTGTTCACGCCCACGCGACCAGGCCCATCACAAACCTGTTTTCAAGCCGCTGCTGACTGGGCATGACCCGCACCGTGTACCCGAATTGGCCGGTCTTTTGGCAGGGGACATATCCCTGATAGAGATAAACCCCGTCAATGGATTCCGCTACCTTCATGGGGATGGTGTCCCGGTCCAGAAAATCTCCATTCGGGTCCATCCGTCCGTAATAGGCGTCCACGGTCACATCGTCGGGCGACATGGCGCCCAACCGGATTCGGGCCTTGACCAGAACCTGATCCCCCACCGGCCTTTCCAGAATATCGTCGCGGATCACCTCCTGAACGGCCACCTCGTGCCACCCTGTCCTGATCTTCTGCACCCATCCCGCGAGTTCCAGGGCGCCTGCAAAGTTGTCGCCGCACAGGGCATCAAACCGTTTGGCGCTGGGGAGGTAATAGCGGTTCATATATTCCTGAACCATTCGGTGGCTGTTGTATATGGGCATCAGATGCCGAAGACCGGCCTTCATTTTATCCACCCACTCCCTCGGGATGCCGGCCTCGCCCCGACGATAGAAGAGGGGCACAATCTCTTTTTCGAGGGAGTTGTAGATATCCTGGCTCTCGATGGCGTCCTGGGCCTCCTGGTTCTGGTAAATCTCGCCGTGACCGATAGCCCAGCCGAAATCCCGGCGGTATCCTTCGTCCCACCACCCGTCCAGGACGCTGAAATTGAGACAGCCGTTGGCCAAGGCCTTCATGCCGCTGGTGCCGCAGGCCTCCAGGGGACGGCGGGGGGTATTGAGCCAGAGGTCGCTCCCCGACACCAAGCGAAGGGCGACCTCGATGTTATAGTCTTCGAGAAAGATAATGCGTCTGCGAAAGCGCTCCTGGCGGGCCAGGTGGACAATATGTTTGATAAAATCCTTTCCCTCGTTGTCCATGGGATGGGCCTTGCCGGCAATAATCACCTGGACCGGGTGCTGAGGATGATTGACAATGCGGTCCAGTCGGTCCGGGTCCCTGAAGAGGAGTGTGGCACGCTTGTAGGTGGCAAAGCGGCGGGCGAAGCCAATGGTCAGCACCTCCGGGGAGAGAACCTCGGCAGAGGCCATGATCTCTTCGTTGGATGCCCCGCGGCGGGCAAGCTGCTGGCTCAGGCGCTGGCGGCAAAAGCTGACCAGACTTTCCCTCCGGCGTTCGTGGGCCCGCCACAACTCGGTGGCAGGGATCTGTTCGATCTGTTCCCATATCCGCTCGTTGTCCGGGTCCTCGCTCCAGTCCGGTCCCAGATAGCTGTTGAAGAGGGCCGCCATATCTTCGGAACTCCACGTGGGGACATGGATGCCGTTGGTGATGTAGTCGATCGGCACATCTTCAACCGGATGGCGATACCAGATCTTGTGCCACATGGCCCTGGAGACCTCGCCGTGGAGTCTGCTCACGCCGTTCACGTGGGCCGAGAGCCTCAGGGCCAGCGTGGTCATGCCGAAAGGTTCGGAATCATCCCTGGGCTCCAGCCGACCGTATCCCAGCAGGACCCTGAAATTGATGCCCAGTTCGGCGGAATACCGCTCAAAGTAATCTCTGATGAGCGCGGGATCGAAGGCGTCGTTTCCTGCGGGGACCGGTGTATGGGTGGTGAAGACCGTCGTGGCGATAACGATTTCCCGCGCGGCGTCGAATGAAAGCCCCTTTTCCTTTCTCAAAAGATTGATCCGTTCGAGTGCGGAAAAGGAGGAATGGCCTTCGTTCATGTGAATGACCGTGGGCTCGATGCCGAGGGCCTTTAAGGCCCGAATGCCCCCAATGCCCAGGACGATCTCCTGTCTCAAGCGCATCTCCCTGTCGCCGCCGTAGAGCTGGGCCGTGGTGTCGCGGAATTCCGGCGGATTGTCCTGTATATTGGTATCCATGAGGTAGAGGGATATCCGTCCCACGGCCACGCGCCAGAGGTTGATCCGGACCGGTGCCCCTTTAAAATCGACCGTGACCTGCAGCGGCCTTCCATCCGGTCCAAGGACCGGGGTGACTGGCATGTTGGCGAAATCATTGAGCGGATAGGTCTCCATCTGCCAGCCGTCCGAGCTGAGGTATTGACTGAAATATCCCTCCTGGTACAGAAGCCCCACGCCCACCAGGGGGACATTGAGATCGCTGGCCGATTTCAGATGATCCCCGGACAGGATTCCCAGGCCTCCCGAGTAGATGGGCAGAGAGGAGGACAGACCGAACTCGGCCGAGAAGTAGGCGACCTGTATGGGAAAGTGAGGGGAATAATCCTCTGCTTGGATGCGCGGTTGAGACAGGTAGCGTTGGAAATCATGGTAGACTCGGTCCAGTTGAGCCAGAAAGCCCTGGTCCTTGGACAGTTCATCCAGGCGTTCTTGTCTGACCAGACCCAGCATCTGGACCGGATTGTGCCTGCACGTGGACCAGAGACCCGGATCGATCCGCTGGAAAAGCTCCCGGATATCGCTCTTCCAACTAAAACAGAGATTGTTGGCCAGTTCCCTAAGGGGCGCCAGCCGCGGGCTCAAGTTGGGAACAACCCTATATTCAATTTTCGCCTTCATTGACGACACTCCCTCCGGATACGCGATACGAGACGTCGGTTAACCCGCCTCGGGAAAATCCTCATTCGTCACAATGGTAATCCCTCGAGGGGTCACCGTGAACCGGTTTCGGTCGACCTCGGGGTGATATCCGATCTCGGTATGGGGCGGGATGTGAACCCCTTCGGCGATGATGGCCTTCTTGATCCTCGCATGCCGGCCCACCACCACATTTTCCATGATCACCGATTCTTCTATGGAGGACCAACTGTGAACGAACACATTGTAGGATAAGACACTATTACGGACAACCCCTCCGCTGATGATGGACCCATGGGCCACCAGGGAATCCAGGGCCCTCCCTGCGCGGGCGTCGTTCCCCCATTCCTGGGAGAACACGGTCTTGACCGGCGGGTGCTGTCGCTGAAAGGTACGAATGGGCCACAGCCTGCCGTACATATTGAAGTAGGGGTCCAAGCCGGTGAGGTCCATGTTGGCATTCCAGTAGGCATCGAGCGTCCCCACGTCCCGCCAGTAAGATGAGTCCCTGGCGTGATCGACGCGCTTTTCCCTCAGGACACCTTCTTCATCCGTATAAAGGATGATATCCCGAATCTTGTTTTCCCGCCGGTAGGGATAGGCCATGAGACGGTGGGTGCCGAGGATCTCCGGCAGGATGTCCTTGCCGAAATCCGTCTGGGAGCTGCTGGTGAGGAGGTCGAGCAACACGTCGGTCCTGAAGAGATACACACCCATGGATGCGAGCACGTGACTGCTGTCCCCTGGAATCGTGCGCGGATCCTCGGGCTTTTCCTGGAACCCGATAATGCGGAAATCGTTGTCCACCTCGACGATCCCGTACTGGCTGGCCGATTCCTTGCCCATCTCTCTGACGGCGATAGTCACGTCCGCCTTATGGGCCTCGTGGTATTCCTTGAAGCGGGTGTAATCCATCTTGTACACATGGTCCCCTGAGAGGATCAGGACATGCTCGGGCGATTCCTGCTCGATGAGGTAGACGTTCTGGCGAATGGAATCGGCGGTCCCCTGGTACCATTTCTCCCCCTGCATCATCTGGGGTGGGGCGATCTTGAGGTAGTGGCCCAAGTCGTGGCTGAAGATGTTCCACCCCCATTCCAGATGCTGCATCAGGGTCTGGGATTTGTACTGGGGCAGGACGAGGATCTTGTAGATCTCCGAATTGATGCAGTTGGAGAGGGTCAGATCGATGAGCAGGTAGATCCCGCCAAAAGGGATGGCCGGCTTGGACCGGTCTTTGGTCAGCGGCATCAGGCGCTCCCCTCTGCCCCCCGCCATCACGATAGCCAAAATATTTTTCATGGTTGCGCTTGCCTCCCGGACGAATGCCCGATGCCCATTCAAAGCCGGTCGAGAAGGTGCACCGCTATTCCTCTTGGATTGAGACCTTTGTCATTCGATCTCCCTGTTGAATCGCATCCACCACATCCTGTCCCGCCACCACCTTGCCAAACACGGTGTGGACCCCGTCCAAGTGCGGCTGTGGGGAGTGGGTGATAAAGAACTGACTCCCGTTGGTATTGGGCCCCGCATTGGCCATGGAAATCACGCCTGTCAAGTGCCGCAGGGGATTTGTCTTCAGTTCGTCATCGAATCGGTATCCCGGGCCCCCGCTCCCTGTACCCGTGGGGTCGCCGGTCTGGATCATGAAGTCGCTGATCACGCGATGAAACTTAACGCCGTCGTAAAACCCTTCCTGGGACAGGAACACGAAATTGTTCACCGTCTTGGGCGCATACTTGGGATAGAGTTCCAGCTCAATGGGACCTCGGGTTGTCTCGATCGTGGCCCGATAACTCTTCTTCAAATCGATCTGCATCTTCGGCGGCTTCTTCCACTGTTTGATAGCCATCCAATGATTCCTCCTTCGTGAAGTGTGGCAGGGGGTTTCCCCCTGAACCAGTCCGGCGTTTAAAGATTCAGGCACTGCTGAATGCCGGTGAGTCAATCTACCAGCTTCCGGCCCGAACTGCAAGAGAGTTCGCACCCGCGTGGAACCGGCGACGAATCCTTTGCATTGATGGCCGGCATGCGCTATTCTTTTTTCTGTACCACGTTGGACGTGTGAAAAGGGCTGGCGGGTAAGAGCCCCCCACTGGCCGGAGCTGTCGGATTTTCTATCAAAAGGTTAACCCCTTGCCTTTTTCTTAACCGTTCAGGGATGCGGGGAGGTCCCATTCGGTCGGGATTCAGGATTTGGTTTACGGGGACAGACGTTGGGGGCATACATGGATATTCAAGAGCTGATCGAGTCCAGGGGCAGGAAGATTTCTGATCCGGCAGGGCGCGAAACCAGGGTCATGACAGAGGACGATGCCCTCGACATCGCTTCACGCACGGGGTGTGCCGTGCGCGAGGTTTACAGGGAGGCCCTGCGGTTGGGGATCTGCCCCTATCGCTATCTCCGCAACAGGGCCTCCATATCAGGTGAAGAGCAACTGACGCTGTGTGGATCCTGCGTGGCGGTTGTCGGTGCGGGCGGTCTTGGGGGCCATGTGATCCTGCTGTTGGCCCGGATGGGAATTGGACACATTGTGGTGGTGGACCCTGACCGCTTTGACGAGACGAACCTGAATCGCCAGGCACTGTCCAGTCCAGAGGCCTTGGGGAAATGGAAAGCGGAGGAGGCCGTCAAAGAAGTGGGGAGAGTCAATCCGGGCGTTCGGGTGACGGCCCATCGTCTCAGGATCGATTCCACCAATGCCGAGGAGATGTTGAGGGGATCGGACGTGATCGTGGATGCCCTGGACAACATCCCGGACCGCTTCGTCATCGAGACCGTTTCCAAATCCTTGGGGATCCCCCTGGTTCATGGGGCCCTGGCAGGGTTCGAAGGCCAGGTGATGACCGTTTTTCCCGAGGATTCCGGGATCAGATGCCTCTATGGCCCCCGCGATCAGGTCGGGGAGGGGGGGTCTAAACGGGAACGGTCCAGGGGTCCGGAGGTCGTCCTGGGGGTCCCGGCCGTCACGCCAGCCATTGTGGCCGGCCTTCAGGCCGCGGAGGTTGTCAAGATCCTTCTGAGGCGCGGGAAACTATTTCGAAACTGTATGCTCCATGTGGATCTGGAGACAGGTGAGATGTGCCCGCTTGTATTTTAAGAGACCGGGTGAAGTCCCTTCCCGCTCGCGGGCAATGGGCGGGAAGGGATAATCAGCTCTACCGGCAGCCTCCTCGACCGAAGCCTGGGCCTGGGCCCGTGCCAGGGCCGCCGGCCGCGCATCCGTACGCCCGACCGCCTGGACCTCGGCCCCAGTTGCCGCCCGGACCCCCGCCGACGCCCTCGGCCAGAAGCTGGCTGGTCTGCTCAGGGGTCAGAAGGTTTCTGAAGGCCAGCCGGAAATCCGTCGTCTTGGTCTGCATCTGTCCGATGAGATCATGGATTTCCTTCTGAACGGATCGGATCTTGTCGACATTTGGGGTGGTTTGTATCCACAATAACCGCAATTCAGCCTTTTTGGTAAACAACTGGTTGCGGATGTCCGTGGTTTCCTTCAGAAACGACTCGCGCAGGGCGCGGACCTTCTCCGACTGCTCGGCAGATAGATTCAAACTTGACAATTGAGAGGCGCCCGGACACCAGTTGTCGCCGTCCCAACCCCCAAAACCTCTTGGACCCGCAACGACCCATGTGGCCGAGGCAACCAAGAGCAGAACCGCTGCTATCACACTGAACTTTTTCATTGCATCATACCTCCTTGAATTACGTTGGATTGTTGTGAACGTTCATTTTGATTACTGGTGACGCAGAAGGCATGCCAATAGAAGGTGTTTAACTGAAAAAACACGTGATTTCATAAAGTTATATTATGACTCATGTTTCCGAAAGCGCGGGGTGCCCGAGAGATCCGGCAGGATATGTCGAATGATCGCAGGCCCCTTCGACGCAATTGTCGCGAAGATGCGTCATTTGATATTGACAAACGGCCTCTACCCGGCAACCATTGATGCATGGTTCGAAAAGAAAAAGTGATGCGTGGGAGTAGGGTCAGACCGTTTCTTCAGCCCCTGACGGTCGCCCTGATTTCCCTGGTCCTCGTCTCCCTGGCCCTGGTGACAGGGGTTATGGATCTCAGGACCCTGGATAAGACCCTGAGCGGCTATATCGAGGAACGGGGCCTGGATATCATCAAGAATATCCAGCAGGCCGCCAAACACAACTTCCACCTCCTGGGCCAAGGATCGGGTGAGGACATGGAGGGGCTGGCCCGCTCGGGCCTTGCAGAGGAGACTTTTTCCCTGCGGGAATCCATGATGCTTGCCCTCTTGGGTTTAGCACAGCGGATCGATTTCGATAGAGATCAAGGTGTATTGGACGACCCTTCCCTGACATCCCTGGCCGAAGGGCAGGGCCTTTGGCTCGTGGCGCTTTTGGACCCAGAAGGCGGGGTGACCTATCAAAACAGGCTGGTCCCCGAAGCACTCCTTGACCGTGCCGCAGGGGTGATCAGAGGCGATGAGGGGATTGTGGTGGATCTCTTTGGGCCTTCGAACAATGGGCATTCCCTGGTCATTCGTCGAAAACAGGGGAAAGGCGCTATCCTTCTTGCGCTGAATCCGGACGGTTTCCTCTTCTGGAAGGCCAGGGTTTCGATCCAGCGGGCAGTGGAGGAGACCGGGCTCGGGACAGAGAGCCGATATTTTAGGGTGGCCGATGCCAAGGGGAGGGTCCTCTTTCAGACCGGGGAGCCGCCGGCCCCGGTTCAGTCATCGGATCGATCATCCGACCAGGGAGAGGGCACCTTGAACCTGACGGTCCCGCTTCAACTGAATGGGGAGTCGGTATTTCATGCCTCGCTGGGCCTTTCCAGGGAGAGTGCGGATCTTATGCTGGAGAGGGAACGGCAGCGGGGATGGGTGTTCATCGGATTCATGGTCGGCATTGCGATGCTGTCCATGGGGATCCTGTACCGGAGTCAGACGAGGCATCTGGCCCATATGCGGGAGATGGAAAGACGCCTTCACCGGGCCGAAAGGCTGTCGGCCATGGGGCGTCTGGCCGCGGGGGTGGCCCATGAGATTCGCAACCCCCTCAACGCCATGAGCATGGCCTGCCAGAGACTTCAACAAGACAACCTGGAGCCATTGAGCAAGGTCATTCGGGACGAGATCAGACGACTCAATCATATTGTTGAGGATTTTGTCGGGTTTTCAAAATCCGGCAGTCCCGTGCTGAAAGAAGGGGACATCGCCGCCGTGGTTCGCCAGATGGGGCTCCTCCTGGAAGAGGAGGCGTCCTCCCGGGGGATCGACCTGCGCCTGGAACTGCCTGAGTCCCCCGTGATGATCTGGATGGACGCCGACAAGATCCGGCAGGCCCTCTTGAATATCGTCAAGAATGCCATGGAATCGATCCGCGCCCAGGGGAGGGTTGCCCTTTCGGTTTCGAAGGAGGGAAGCCGATGGGTGGCTGTCAGGATCTCCGACACGGGGATCGGGCTTGATCCCAAGGATCTGGACCGGATCTTCGAACCGGATTTCACCACCAAAGAAAAGGGGCTGGGCCTGGGGCTCGCCCTTGCGCATGAGATCATTGCAGGACATGGCGGGGAGATCCGCGTGAACAGCGAACCGGGTCAGGGGACCACGTTCGAGGTGGTATTGCCGATAAAGGCGGAAAGCTGAAAGAGAGGGGAGGCTATCGGCTATCGATTGTCGGCAGGGGAGCACCCGTGCGACAACGCGCCTCCAGCCCAAGAAATCCAATGAAATCAACAAACCCGATAACCTTTGACCCGATGACCCGTTGAACCCATGGATGGTTTGCGTCATGCACTATCGAGCAACCCGTAGAGAATCAGCATGAGCAACAGTCAGTCATTGAATATTCTGGTGGTGGAGGACGGCCAGTCCCAGAGGGAGATGCTGCGCGACTTTCTCAAGGAAAAGGGCCATGACGTTTCAGAGGCCGGACAGGGGGAAGCGGCGCTCGATCTGGTGGGCCAACGTTACTTCGACCTGCTGCTGGCCGACTACAAGATGCCCGGAATGAACGGCATGGAGCTTCTATCGCGCGTCAAGCAGATCAATCCGGAGATCGAAGTGATCATGATGACCGCCTATGGAACCGTGGAAACGGCCGTGGCGGCCATGAAGGCGGGGGCCGCAGACTACATCACCAAGCCGATCGAACTGGATGAACTCCTCATCCTGATCGACAGAATTTCGGAACGTCGGACCCTTCGAAGGGAGAACGAGATCCTTCGGGACGAACTGGGAAGAAAAGGGGTGACGGCCAAAGACATCGTCTTTCAAAGCGCCGCCATGAACGAGGTGGTCAATCTGGCCGGGAGGGTGGCTGACAGTCGGGCGACCGTGCTCATACAGGGAGAGAGCGGGACCGGCAAGGAACTCATGGCCCGGCTGATCCACGCCCTCAGCCCCCGGTCGGAGCGGCCAATGACCGTTGTCAATTGTGCCGCCCTTCCCGAAACCCTTCTGGAAAGCGAGCTCTTCGGGCACGAGAAGGGGGCGTTCACCGGGGCCTCTCACCGCAGGATCGGGCGATTTGAAGAGGCCGACGGGGGGACGCTTTTTCTCGATGAGATCGGGGAGCTTTCCCAGGCCATTCAGGTCAAGCTTCTGCGATTCCTTCAAAACAGGGAGTTTCAGCGCATCGGGGACAACCGGACATTTCAGTCGGACGTGCGGGTGATCAGCGCCACCAACAGGGACCTGAGTTCCCTGATCAAAGAAGGGGCCTTCAGGGAGGACCTCTTTTACCGCCTGAATGTGGTCGCCATCACCATCCCTCCTCTGCGGGAGCGCAAAGGGGATATCCCCCCGCTGATGGATCACTTCCTGCGCCGCTTCGCCGCCCAGAACAGCCGGCCGATCGAGGGGTTTTTACCCGAGGCCAGGGATCTGCTGTTGAAATATGATTATCCGGGCAACGTGAGGGAGCTGGAGAACATTATCGAACGGGCCGTGGTGATTGCCCGTGGGACCCTCATTTCCGTCAAGGACCTTCCCTTTCAGAGAGAAGAGGAACACCCCGCTAAAAAGGATCAAGGCGGGCGGCGGATGAACCTGAACGAATCGGTCGAAAGCCTGGAACGGGAAATGATTCGGGAGGCCCTGGACCAGTCCGGAAACAACCAGACGCGGGCCGCCGACCTTCTCGGTATTGGTGAGCGGACGCTTCGGTACAAGCTGAAGAAGTATGGCCT
>Ga0172375_10009502_pt1 | contig 12817 bp, 10 predicted proteins | sample LakKiv1m_FD_114537 | JGI IMG/M metagenome (GOLD analysis project Ga0172375, IMG submission 114537) | Freshwater microbial communities from Kabuno Bay, South-Kivu, Congo - kab_092012_11.1m | ecosystem: Environmental > Aquatic > Freshwater > Lake | place: Democratic Republic of the Congo... | reverse complement strand
CCATCTTCGCCGGGAGACCCGCCGGAATCTTCTTCATCTTCATCACGCCCGGGAGCACGAGGAGTTCACGCCTCCGGTGAGGGGAGAGGGGTTTGAGATCAGCGAAGACGCGGAGCGGGCGGCGCAGGCGCTCCAGACGCTGAGTTTGCGGGAACAGCAACTGGTGATCTTGAAAATATACGAAGACAAGTCCTACGCAGAGATCAGCGAAATCAGCGGTCTGACGGTCGGTAATGTCGGCTACATTCTGCATCATGCCATGAAGAAGCTGGCGGCAGAGTTGAGAAAGCGCGGTCCACATGACAGGGAATCCGAAAAACAGGCGTGAGGCGTCTCCATCGCCATGGAGGACGTCGACCGGCGACAAGCCGGATCGGCGGCACCGGGTGAAGTGCGAGGTCATTGAGGCCATGCTTCTGGACTATGTCAACCGGGAACTGGATCCGGTCCGTTCCGACATGGTGTGGAAGCATCTCAAGAAGTGCGCCGACTGTGAAAGGGAAGTCCGGGATCTGGAATCCACGCTGGAGGTGCTGCGGAAGGCGTCGCGTGACCGGGCGGGCGTGCCCGAGCGGTTGTCGGACCGACACCGGGCGTCCTTGCTGCGGGCGCTGACGCACCCCATTCTTCACGGGATGGAACGGTACCATGTGGTGTCGTCGGTGATCATCGGGCTGATCGTCATTGCCGCCATCGTGGCCTATGTCCGGTGGGTGGAGACCCATCCGGAGAAGCCGCTCAAGTACGCGGAGCCGGTTCCCGTGAGCCTGGTGTTCCCGCCGGTCCGTGATTCCGACTCCCCGGCCACGAATGCGGCCGGGACCAACGCCGTTTCGACCAACGCGCTTTCCGCCGGGATAGAAGTTCCCCAGTAGAAAACGAAACGCCGATCGGAATCGCTTCCGATCGGCGTTTCAGATTGCCGTCTGGGTTACTTGATTTCGATATTGACGTCGCTGGAAGCGGCGGCCGGGGCCGCCTCCGGCTGGATTTCCTCCGGCGGCTTGTAGGTGGGGAGGTACCGGTAGTAGACCTCGAGCTGGAGGCAGCAGAGCGTGGTGTTGAAGACCAGGCCGGTACTGTGGGAGTTGATTCCCTTGGGCGGATCCCAATAACCGATATCCTTGCCGTCCACCCCGCCTCCCTTGATGACGATCTGCTGTTTGACCAGTTCTTTCGAGAACTGCTTGTTCCAGTTGTTCCAGGTGTCGCCGCCGGCGTGGAACTTGGCCTGGGTGGCATAGTACCAGTAGTAGATGCTGGCGCCGCCAGGCACGGCGCCTTCGAACTGTTCAATCCAGGGATCCATGGCAGTCAATCCCATGCGAACTTCCGGTTCCTTGGCGGCGCCCAGGAGTTGCATGCACAGCACGCCGACACCCGTCAAGCCGCCGCCGCCGGGTCCGGTATAGCCGAATCCGCCGCTGGGGGCGGAGTTCTTCTTGAAACCGTCGATGGCCTTCCTCATGGCGGGCTTGAGGCCCTCGTTCTCCAGGCCGGCCATGGAGGCGGCCTTCAGCGCCTGGGCGCACCACCCCATGTAGGAGGTGTCGTCCCGATCTTCAGGGCCGCACTTGTAGTTCCAGCCGCCGGAGGCGTGTTGTCCTCGGATGATGATCTCGATGGCTTTCTCGGCAGCGGCCTTGATCATCGGGACCTTGGTCATGCCGTAGGCTTCGGACAGCGCATAGGCCGCGATGGGCAGGCTATATTCGTGTCCGTCCGATCCTTTGAACCGGCCGCCGGCGTCCTGACTTTCGATCAGGTACTTGATCGCGCGTTCGACGGTCGGGCCGAATTCGTCGGAGGCGGGTGTCTCGCCGTGAGCCAGGTAGCACAACAGGGCCAGGCCGGTCATGGCGGGGGCGGGTGAATCCCACGATCCATCCGACTTTTGTTCCTTCTTCAGCCACCGCAGGGCGCGAAGCACCGCGCCTTCTGTCGCCCCGCCACCGCCATACTTCGACAACGCCCGGCCACGCCCACCGGATCCGCGACTGCCATACAGACCCTTCATGATCAACGGGCTCTTGGCGCCGCTGATCTGGAACCCCGCCTGATCGCCATCTCCCACGCCTGTGCCCGTGCCCGTGCCCAGCCCGCGGCCACGGCCCGGATCCGGAATGTCGGATATCTCTTCCGTCGCCGAATATTCGGCGTTGTTGCGTATCTCGTGCTCCGGCATGTCGACCGGTTCCGTAATGGGTTCCTGTTCCAGCTCGTGTTTGACTTCCGGCGTCACTTCTTCCAGCGTGTCGGCCTTGGTTTCCATGACGATTGCCTCGACCGGCGGAGCGACCATCTCGGGGGTACCGCCCATGCAGCTCAGAAGGATCGCCACGGCGAAGATGTGAACCACAACCGAACCCACAGGCCCCCACGCCCTCTTCTTGAGGAGGGCGAGCTTCTCCTTGGTGTCTAACTTGAAGAACTCCATCAACGTCATGATCTTTCCTCCTTGCTCAGAACCTTGTCTTGCGGCCCTTCTATAAGGCTACACGTCTCAGAAATAGGCAAAATTAGGGAATCCACTGGAAAAAATAAAACCACATACCCAGATAAAACCGTCAACTCTAAGCCGCTTGCGACGTTCAAGTCCCTTTAGTTGGAGCTGATGACCGAGAGATTCGTCAGCTTCAGCTTCGCGCACATGTTCAGCACGGCCACCAGATCCTTATGCTTCGACTCGGCCCGGCACATGATCAGAATGGTCTGAGTTGTGTCGTGGGAAGCCAGCTGGGTCATAACGGCGTCCATGTTCCTGAACGTCATGGGATTCTCATTGAGGGTGAGCGCGTTCGAGAAGATCATGATCCGGATCATGTTCGGCATGGCGGGGCTCGGAACCGACTCGCTTTCCTGGGATGGCCGGAACACGTCGAGGTTGGTCAAGACATCCTGAGGATGAATCGTAATGATGAAGAATGAAAGAAGCTGGAACGCCACGTCAATCATGGCGGTCAGGTTGAGCTCGCCCGCCGTGAGATGCTGTCTTCTTTTTTTTCTGGCCATGGTATCCTCCGGGTAAGGCTAGCTTCCTTTTTCCTTGAGAGCGGAGAACTTGATCTTGTAGATGCCTGCCGTAGCGCAGGCGTCCATCACAGCCTTGATCCCGACGTGCCGTGCGTTGGCATCCCCCCGGATGATGATGGGAACTTGCACCCCCTGGGATTCCGCCATCGCCTTCTTGAGGATGCTCAAAAGGACGTTGGGCGATAGCTGGGTGCGGGAGATGGATATCCGTCCGGACTTGTCGACATCGATCATGATCTCCCGCTTGTCCTTGACGGTCACGGCTTTGCCGTTCGGGGCCCTGGCCAGATCAATACCCGAATTCATAGCCTGGTCCTGCATGCTGATCGTGGCGACGAAGAAAATGATCAACTGGAAGACCACATCGATCATGGCCGTCAGGTTGCCTGATAGATATTCTTCTTCCTTTTGCTTCTTCACGGCTATCCTCCGGGTTTGTCTCCACTCCCCACGTGAGGCGAATTACCCTTCGACAACTTCCACGTTCCGCAGGCTCTTGATCACGTCCAAGGTCAGGGATTCCATCATCAGAATGTATTTGTTGGCCCTGTTCTTGAAGTAGAAGAAGAAGATCGTTGCCGGGACGGCGGTGCCCAGACCGACGGCCGTGGCCCACAGTCCGTGGGAGATGTTCAGGGCCAGCATGGCCTGCTGGGCGGCGCCGGCGGCCTGAGTACCCAAGTTGAAAAACGCCATGATCATGCCCTGCACGGTACCGATCAGTCCGAGCATCGGCGTGGTGTTGGAAATAACGCTCAACCAGGACACGCGGGCCAGTAGCTTTTCACTCTCGATGTCGGCCGCCACGGACACGGCGTCCTGGATGACTTCAAATCCCTCTTCCACATTGGAGAAGCCGGCCTTCAAGATGCTGGCCAGCGGACAGGGCTGCCGGTCGCAGCACTCCACGGCCTTCAAGATATCGCCTTCCTCCATGGCGCCGCGAACTGCATCGACCAGCGTTGAGGGGGAGATGGTCTTTTCCCGGATGGTCAGATAGGAATCCACGATCAGGGCCACACTGATGATCGAGCAAACGACCAGGAACAGCCAGATCAGGGCGCCGAAAAAGCCGGCGCGGAAGATGACCTCCAAGATACCGCCGTGCGAGGCTGGCTTGGCGGCTGTGGACTGCGCGGCCGCCGCTTCAGGCGTCAGTGTCAATCCTTCGCCAGACGGCGCTGCCGGTGCCGCTGCGGCGGGCGCGGCTGCTGGTGCCGCGGCCGGTGCCGCCTGTGCCAGGAGCTGCCTGAAAGGAATTGCCAAGGAGAGACCCACCGCCAACACCGTTAACAAGAACGCTCTATTCATCAGTGACTTGCTCCCGCTTCTGTTGTTGTTTGGACAAACTTCGATGCCGCTCAAATCTATTCTAGCTTCCCGACTTTATTTGCTCACTATACGGATCATCCGGGTAGTCCGCCAGCAATATTTTTCGCATCCGGTCGGCATAGCCGCCCTGGTTCAGCGCTTCGAAGCACTTGATGGCGTTGTAGAGCGCGGCGGGTTGGACCTCCTTGACATCCTTGTAGAGCACCACGACCCGCAGGTACCCGTCAATCAGGGCGTTCTCGAGGTTCCCCTTGGTGTTTCCAATCTTCTTCTCCATGTCGCCCCGCGTGATCAGGGCCTGGGCCACCAGCGGCCGCGGTCCCGTGGCGATGGCGTCATCGAGGGCTCTCTTCAGCTTCGAACCCGAATTGGGCGTATCCACCAGGGCCTTCCAATAGACGGACGCGAAATCCGGATCCGTGGCAATCCGGGGATTCGTGGAAATGACCCGCTCGCACATGGCGACGGCCTTACCCGGATCGCTCTTCACATAGGCCTCAGCCAACCACCGCGCCGCTTTGGCGTCCGGTCCCATGCCCTCGTAGTCCTTCAGGATCTTCTCCAGGTTGGCAATGGCCAAGGCGGGTTGTCCTCCCTGTACCAATTTGGCCGCCGACTCCAGTTCCGCGGGTTCCTTGACGGCCACTCTCTCCACGTCAGCCTGGCTAATGGTAATAGAAATGCCTTGCGAGTCGGTGATCACATAGACCTTGGAGGCTGGCTTGTACTTGATGAGGCCGGTTGCCTGCCCCTTGTTGTTCTTCTTGACCACGGTCCCCTGCACATCGCACCAGCCAGTGACGGCGAGGCTCACGATGAGGCCCACGGCCACCAACAGCATGCGAATCCGCGGCATCGAGGTACGCTGGATTCGTTTCATAGTGTCATCTCCTTTATTTTGCATCCTTCGATCCTGCCGGCTTCGCCGCGGGCGGGGTAGGGGCTGGCGCCTGCACTTTGGCGGGCGGAGCCGATGTTGTGGCGGCTGTCGGGGGTTTGACGACGGGTTTGGCCGCAGGTTTGACTGCGGGGGCGGTGACCGGCTTGGCGGCCGGCGCGTTTGTGCCGGCCGGCTTCACCGCCGGTTTGGCTGGGGGTGTGGTTCCTTGGACTGCCGCGGGCGGCTTGTTGGTGGCCGGCTTGGCTACTGGCGCCACGGCCGGCTTGGCCGGCGGCTCCGCCACTACCGGGGCCGCCGTTTCAGGCGCGGGCGCCGGAGCCGTCTCGCCTTCTGCCGGCGTTTCGACGTCTGGCACAGGGGTTTCGTCGGGCACGGGCGGCGCTTCTTCTTGCTCAGGCGTCTCCTGGCCCGATCCAGGGATATTCATCCGGGCCCGGTTGCGCCAGCGGCGGATGTCGCCTTCGTATTTTCCGTTCGGGAACGCCGTCAGGTACTTGCTGGCATTTTCCGTTACGGCCAACCAGTTCTGCTGCTCAAAGAGCAGAGGGATGCATTCGTTATAGGCATCTTCGATGAACGGTCTCAGCTCCACCTTGTCCGGGCTGTTCAGCAGGATGATGGTCTGATAACACCCCACCGCTTTGTCTTTGTGCTTGGGCCCTTCCTTGCCGCCGAACTGCTCTTCCGCCTTGGCCCGCAAGATCCACATTCGGGCGACAGCCAGATCGATCCTCAGGCGCCCGTCGGGCGTCTTCTCGTAGCTGCTGGCTTTGATCATGGCCTGGACGGCCAGCGTGAAGTAGTCCGAGCGTTTCTTCTCGTCGGCTTCCTTGGCGCCCATCTCGGTGTAGGCGCGGCTCAGGAAGAAGGCAGCGTCGATCGTGTACGCAGATCGCGGGAAGAGTTTGAACAGCGTCTCCAGCGACTTCGTTGCCCCTTCGGCATTTCCCATCTCCAGAAGGGCCTGGCCGTCCCTGAGCAGGAGCAGTTCCTTTATTCGGGGGTCCTTCGTCGTCCCCAGGACCTTGGCGAAGGCCATGTGGGCAATCTCATACTCCTTGGCCTTGACCAGTTCCTCTCCCGCCACCCGGATCTGGGTGTCGCTGTACTTGCCTTCGGAGCCCTCGAACATCCTCTTGAAGGCCTCGACGGCTTGCACGCGTTTGCCGAGATTCAGCAGGGCCATGGCAAAGAGGAAGTCAGCATTCTTGGCTTCGGGCGAATCGGGATAGTCCTTTTGCAGCTTGCGGAATGACTTGGCGGCCTCTTCCGAATCGCCAACGACGGTCCAGAGCGTGCCGGCCTGCTGCAGCGCGGAAGGCGTGTAGGGAGACTTCGGGAACCGCGTCGCCAGGGACGTAAAGCCGTCGATGGCGTTCTTCCGATATTCCGCCACCTTGTCCTCGGGCGTGTTGGTCGAGGTGTAGCACATGGCCTTGTAATAGAGAGAACCTTCGAGAACCCGGTCCGCGACTTCCTTCTCTTCCCCCTGGTACGGACGTTTGGCGTCGCTGAGGATCTTGACCAGATCGTTGAACCGACCCAACGCGATGACGTTATTCGTGGGATCGGCCGCGCGCAGGGCCACGGCCAGCTGGTACCTGGCCCGGATGGCGCTCACGCCGCCCGAGCCGGATTTCTCGAGCCTGGGAATCAGTGTCTCGAGAACCCGGACCTCGTTTGTCCGGTCGCCCATCTTCTCGTAGCAGGTGGCGCTTCGGCTCATGGCGTCGAAGTAGGGCGTCGAGTTCGTGTAGCGGGTCGTTATCTTGTCAAAGTAAGCCAAGGCGCCGGCATAGTCCTCGACCTTCAGTTTGTCCGAGCCAAACGAATACAGCACCGCCGGCATGCGGGAATGCTTCGGGAAGTAGTTGAAGTACTGGGCGTAAGCGCCCTCTTTCGCTTCTTCTTTCTTGGAATCGTTGAAGAACGTCGCCATCCTCAGGACCTGATCGCCCGCCATGGCCATCAGGGGGGAGTCGCCGCCGAAACGTTGTGCCAGGTGATGCACGATCATGTCGGCAAAGATGTAGTCCTCGAGCCAGAAATAACAGGTGGCCAGGTCGGCCATGCAGGCGACGGCAGTCTCGCTCTCCGGGTACAGGTTGAGCACTCGCTCGTAGGCATCCGCTGCGTCGCGCCACTTCTGCTGAAGGAAGAGCGTACGTGCCTGTTGGAACTGGGCGATCTCGATTTCCTTCAGCTTCTGCGGGGAGATCGTGATCTTGATGTCCACTCCCAGGCTCCGGAGAAGGTCCAGCAGCTTCTGGCCCCGGGCGCCGGCATCGGGGGCCCAACTGGTGGCCGAATAATCGGCAAAGACGGTCATCAGGTGATGAAGGGCGCCCATGGTCCGTTTGGGTTTCTTGGGGTCGGTGGCGCCGGTCGGCTTCCCCATCAGCAGCACGAGCGCCTTGTCCTTGGTGCCGGCCGCGAGAAGTTTCTCTCCTTCGGTCTGCATCATGACGCCCAGCGTGTAATGGCAGTTGGCCAGCGGGCTGATTTTGAGCAGGTCCAGGTCCGGGTTCTCCGAGGCGTCCTGCCGCAGCATATCGTCGATCTGTTTCAGGATGTCCCAGTTCTCTTCCACCAGTTTCTGGGAGCCGTCGACGTCGCCCTGCAGCATCTTGATGTGCGCCAGCAGGGCGATGGCCTTGCCGAACCAGACGTCCTGCACCCACATCAGTACATCCTTGCAGATTCTGGAGGCCTCCTCCATGAGCGCCTTCTGCTCGTCGGCGGGCGTCTTGGGATTGGCGGAGATCTTCACCATCAACTCCGACATCTCGGCCAGGATCTGCCGCTGCTCGGCCCGTTCCATATGGTTGGTTGCCTTCAGGGTGGCCCGGTAGGCGCCGAGCGCGGCCTCGTCCTGACCGGTGAGCAGCATCATCTGGGCGTACTTGTAGCCGGACGAGACATAGAATGTGCTCAACGTGGCGGGCGGGCCGTCGGGAAACTTCTTGAAGAAGCTCTGATAGATCGCCTGGGCGTTGGTATACATCCCCCAGCCGTAGTACCCGTCGGCCACGGTCAGCTTCATGGCCCAGACCGGCTGGCTGTCCTGGTCGGGCTGCTTGGCGACGATGGCGAGGGCTTCGGCAAACTTCTTCATGCCGACCTTGCTCTTGATCTCCGCCACGGTCCGGAGACCGCCGTCGTTGCCCTTGATCTTGGAGATGACGATGTCGGCGTAGTAGGAGAGCCCCAGCTTGTTGAGCCCCTCAGCGTACTTGATTTCTTCGGCGGCGGCGGGATCGATCTTGGGGCCGTTGTCCGGTGCCGCTTCCTGCGCAATCGCCGACAGTCCGCCCAGGCCGACGATCAGAAGACACACGCTGGCCGCGATCCGACCCATAGTAAATTTACCGCCCCAGAGAAACGGCCTCATGGTCGAACGTATACGGCAAATGACAAAGGTCGTCAAAATGTTTTTTCCTTTCCGTTGGTCGAACGGGGCTTGGGTTCAGGCGTGACCCAACCCAGTTCGTCTTTTTCCAGGTAGGGAGCGAGTTGTTCAGACGAAATCCGGGGCACCGGGATATCGTCCGCCGTGTTCTCCTTGCCGTCTGCGCCCAGGGAGAGGAGCGTGATCATCCCGTCCTGGCAACGATAGACATAAGGATGGAGCCAGGGGTCCGGCCTGATGAGGGTTACATAGTTGCCATCCCAGTCCGGCAGGTTGGGCGGCTTGCGCACCAGGGCCACCAGGCCCTCCTCCGTGGTCGGATACCGCCCGCAATCCCGCTCGAAACGCTGCAGTGCCACCCACACGATGCTCAGCTCGCGCCGGCAGGTCTGTTCGAGCGTGGGCGGCACGTAGGGGATGGGCGCGGGCGTGTCGAACACCAGCGCGCCGATGATCGCCACCGCGCCGACCACCAGGGCAACCCGGCTGAACCGCCGGGCCGAAAGTATCTCCTGGAAGGCCATGCCGGCGGAGTCGCCCGCGCCGCTCTTGGCCAGCATGCTTCGCCGCAGGTGTCGTTTACGCTTCTCCGACTTGTCTTCGCCGAAGTGGCCGGGCATGACGGCGATACGGCCGCAGGAGGGGCATCGGGTGACCTTCTTTCCGAGGACGAATTCCGCCTTACAGTAGGCGCAACGGGCTTTCACGGGTTGCGCCAGCAGGTTCTCTTTAGGTGGCTCCAACATGGTCCGTACTCCCTACATGAAAAACGTCTGACGGACAAGATTTCTTGGGTCCCGGATGGGTGCCAGCCATCCGGGTCCTCTCAGGGGCTCTTCTTGACATGCCGCGCCGGTCTGGTAAGGTCTCACGCGTTTCCGAAGAATCACCCGAACATACTCGATTCAAAGGTAACGAAGCGAACAGGGCGGAAGGGAACTTCGTTATCTTTGTTCATTTAGGAGCGTTGTCGGTGGAGTCGGAGGGATGAGTCCTGAACAGGAAAACTCGCCTTTTCAGGACGCTAAGCCGCGAGGAAGGTTGGGAACTGCAGGATATCTAAACATCGGGAGCTACCAGTCATGTCACCACAGAAGGAACAGAAGTTTGTTTACTCGTTTGGAATGGGCAAAGCAGAAGGCAATGCCGAGATGAAGAATCTGCTGGGCGGCAAGGGCGCCAACCTGGCGGAAATGTGCAAGATCGGAATCCCCGTCCCCTCGGGCTTCACCATCACCACGGAATGCTGTGCCGAATACTTTGCCAACCACATGAAGTATCCGCGTGCCCTCAAGGTGCAGGCGGAGAAAGCCCTCGCCAAGGTCGAGCGCGAAATGGGCATGAAGTTCGGTGACACGAAGAACCCGCTCCTCCTTTCCTGCCGTTCCGGTGCGCGCAAGTCTATGCCCGGCATGATGGAGACGGTCCTCAACATCGGGCTCTGCTCCCGGACGATCCCCGGACTCATCGAGAAGACGAAGAACGAACGCTTTGTTTACGACGCCTACCGCCGCCTGATCACCATGTACTCCGACGTGGTCATGGAGAAGGCCGAAGGCATCGAGCCCGCAGATGGCAAAGGCGTCCGCAAGCAACTGGAAGAGATCATGGACGAGCTGAAGGCCAAGAAGAAGGTCAAGCTCGACACGGACCTGAACGTGGCCGACCTCAAGTATCTTTGCGCCGAGTACAAGAAGTGCGTCAAGCGCGTCCTCGGCAAGCCCTTCCCCGACGATGCCGTCGAGCAGTTGTGGGGCGGCATCGGCGCCGTGTTCAAGAGCTGGAACGGCAAGCGCGCCATTGCCTACCGTAACATCGAAGGCATTCCCCACGAATGGGGTACCGCTACGAATGTGCAGACCATGGTGTTCGGGAACATGGGCGATACGTCGGCCACCGGCGTGGCGTTCACGCGCAACCCCGCCACCGGCGAACACAAGTTCTTCGGCGAGTGGCTGATCAATGCGCAGGGCGAAGACGTCGTGGCCGGCATCCGGACACCGAACCCGCTGAACGAGTCCACGAAGTCGGACCAAAACCGCGCCATGAAGTCGCTCGAGAAGGCCATGCCCCAGCTCTATAAGCAGCTGGACGCCATCCAGCAGAAGCTCGAGCGGCATTACCACGACATGCAGGACCTGGAGTTCACGATTCAGGAAGGCAAGCTCTACCTTCTGCAGACCCGCGTCGGCAAGCGCACGGGCACGGCGGCACTCAATATGGCCATGGACATGCTGGCCGAGCGCCTGATCAACGAGAAGACGGCGGTCGCCCGCGTGGCGCCGGCCCAGCTCGACGAATTGCTGCACCCCATTGTGGATCCCGCCGCGGAGAAGAAGGCGAAGATCGTTACGAAGGGCCTGCCGGCCGGGCCGGGCGGCGCCTGTGGCCAGGTGGCCTTCACGGCGGCGGACGCCGTCAAGGGCGCGAAGAGCGGCAAGACCATCATCCTCGTTCGCGAGGAAACGAATCCGGAAGACGTCGAGGGCATGCGCGCCGCCGACGGTATCCTCACGGCCCGCGGCGGCATGACCAGCCACGCGGCGCTCGTGGCCCGCGGCTGGGGCAAGTGCTGCATCGTGGGCGCCGGCGAGATGCATGTGGACGCCAAGACGAAGAAGCTCGTGGCCAACGGCCAGACCTTCAAGGAAGGCGACTTCATCACCTTGAACGGCACGCGCGGCATCGTGTATGCCGGCAAGCTCTGCATGATCGACGCCACGGAGAATCTGCGGTTCGTCAAGTTCATGAAGATGGTGGACACCTTCCGCACCATGGGCGTGCGGGCCAACGCGGATACGCCGGCTGACGCCCGCGTGGCGCGCGGCTTCGGCGCCGAAGGCATCGGCCTGTTCCGCACGGAGCACATGTTCTACGGCAAGGGCAGCGACAAGCCGCTGTTCCTGCTGCGCAAGATGATCCTGAGCGCCACCGTGGAAGAGCGGCGCAAGGCCCTGTCGGAGCTGTTCCACTATGTGAAGGGCGACATCAAGGCCACCATCGAGGCCATGGAAGGCCTGCCGGTGACCATCCGGTTGCTCGATCCGCCGCTGCACGAGTTCGTGCCGCAGGCGGCCGACAAGCAGAAGGAACTGGCCCGCGCACTGGGAATCACGGTCGAGGACATCCGTCGCCGGGGCGAGGAACTGCACGAGTCGAACCCCATGATGGGGCATCGCGGCGTGCGGCTCGGTGTCACCTATCCGGAAGTCACCGAAATGCAGGTGCGCGCCATCTTCGAGGCGGCGGCGGAACTGATCAAGGCCGGCAAGCACTGCAAGCCGGAGATCATGATCCCGGTGACCTGCGACGTCAACGAGCTGAAGCACCAGAAGGCGCTCTGCAAGAAAGTTTACGCCGAGGTGTGCCAGAAGACAGGGATGAAGGAAATCCCGCACATGTACGGCACGATGATCGAGATCCCGCGCGCGGCGCTCCTGGCCGACAAGATGGCGCAGGAAGCGGAGTTCTTCTCGTTCGGTACGAACGATCTGACGCAGATGACGTTCGGCTTCAGCCGTGACGACATCGGCGGATTCATCGATGAGTACCTCGAGCAGAAGATCATCCCGGCCGATCCGTTCCAGACGATCGACCAGGCGGGCGTTGGCCAGCTGATCAAGATGTCCGTCGAGAAGGGCCGTGCGACGCGCCCGACGTTGAAGGTGGGCATCTGCGGCGAACAGGGCGGCGATCCGGCCTCGGTGAAGTTCTGTTACAAGACCGGGCTGACCTACGTGAGCTGCAGTCCGTACCGCGTGCCCATCGCGCGGTTGGCGGCGGCCCATGCGGCCATTGGAGTGTAAGAAGAAAGGGGTCATCCGCCTTCGCCAAGGCTACGGCGGACAAGGGTTTCAGTGTTCAGGTGTCAGGAGGCGGCTGGCCAAGGCTGTCGGACTAACCAGCCTCCCTGACACCCGAAACCTGACACCTGAAACCCATGGGGAGGTACACATGAATGCTGACCATCTGAAAGCGGCGATACGGGACGTGCCCGACTTTCCCAAGAAGGGCATCATCTTCAAGGACATCACCCCGATTCTCGGGGACCCCACGCTCTTTCGCGCGGCGATCGAGATTCTGCTGGCGAAGCACAAGGGCGTAAAGATCGACAAGATCGCCGCCATTGATGCGCGCGGGTT
>Ga0172375_10009501_pt1 | contig 12819 bp, 18 predicted proteins | sample LakKiv1m_FD_114537 | JGI IMG/M metagenome (GOLD analysis project Ga0172375, IMG submission 114537) | Freshwater microbial communities from Kabuno Bay, South-Kivu, Congo - kab_092012_11.1m | ecosystem: Environmental > Aquatic > Freshwater > Lake | place: Democratic Republic of the Congo... | reverse complement strand
TAGAAAAAATAAAAAATTCCAAAAAAGGTCAAGGAGTTGGTGAAACAAATTCACAATATGGTACAAGATGGATTACCGACGGTATTAATAATCGTAAAATAAAAAAAGAAGAAGTATTACCTATAGGGTGGAAATACGGATACTCAAAAATTAAAAATAAATTTTAATCCCACCCCCTTGTCTATTTGACACTTTCTACTATATTTATTTAACTGATAAACAAAATTTTTAACACTATGAAAAACGTAATTTTCGCAATCTTCGCAGTAGCCATGTTGGCATCTTGCTCACAATCAACTGAAACTACACCAGCTGACTCAACAGTTAGTGATACAACAGTTGTTGAAAAAGACACAACATTTTCTTCAGAAGAGTTGAAAGACACTTTGAACTAATCTTCTATCGTGTCTAAAATGAAAAAGGGGTCGATGACCCCTTTTTTTATTAGTTATAGTTTGGGTTTAGTTCCCAATTGTATCCGCCTGAACCGTTCTCCACTAACTTGTAGAATCTACCACTGTAATCCTCAGGTACAGTCAATGTTGATTCATCAACGGTAATCAATTCCATACCGTGTCCTGTTCCCCAACCGTCGATTGGTTCACTGATTTCTGTGCAACCTGCAGATTCTGCAGTCCACTCGGTTAAGTTAACCGCTCCTGATTTTGTAACAAAGTGTACCACCTTGTCGTCTTGTTGTCTAATAATCCACATAGTCAAATATTTTCTAATAAATATTTCAAAAAAGTATTAAAATACAAATCCGTGCCGTATATTTGTATTGTTAAACCACTACACATCATGACAACAGCCAAAACCATCATCCTCGACAAAGTAAAAACCTACAACGGTTCAAACGACTTCATCCGCAAAATGAGCGAGTCTCTTCACAAGTGGGGTCGTCTCACAGACAAACAATACGCAGTTGTTGAAAAACTCGTCATCAACGAAGACCGCACCAAAGAGGTCGATATGGAATCTCTTCCAACCGAACTTCGTGCAATCCTTGAGTACAACGGTCAGACCGCATTCATCGTGGACCTCAAGAGCAAATACTTGACCTACCGCACTCTTAGCGACAAACAAATCGAAAAAGGATACGAGGCGGTAAATCGTGAGAAAGCAAAAAACTCTCAAACCACCCTTAACCTCAAGTTGGTAGGTAACACCATCAAGTTGGGTCGCAAAATCGCTGAGAAAATCAAAAAAGAAAAAGGTTTGGAGTTCTTCCCCATCTTGGTTGACGTAACCGAAGTGATGGTAATGAGTGACAAAGCATTCAAACTGAAAGCCAAACTCACCAAAGAAAACGGAGGCATCTGTCGTTGTTGCGGAAAAACTCTGACCGATGAAATGTCTCGTCTGACAGGTATCGGTCCCATATGTTCAGCATACGTAGGTGTTAAACATCCCGCAACAAAAGCCGACCTCGTAGAGTACCGTATTAACATCAACAACAAGATTGACGAAATCGGTGAGTTTGAGTTTTGGATTCCAAAACGTGGAATCGTACAGTGGAACGGAAATGCTGGTGTGATGTTGAAGTTCTAACAAAACGGGGGGAGAAATCCCCCCACTTTTTAAACTATGAAATACCTACTTTTTTTCTTACCAACAATTCTACTAGGACAGGTTCCGACATATAACGGAACCACATATGTGGGGGAACATAACGGATATTACTACTACAAATCAAATGAACATTTCAATTGGTCAGGTGCCAATGAAAAAGTAAAATCAATTGACACCTCGTTTGATTTATTGTCTATCCACTCAATACAAGAACAAGAGTTTCTATTTTCAAATATTCCAAACGGGATGCATTGGATTGGTTTTACCGATACAACAAGCGAAGGTGAGTTTGTGTGGACTGATGGTTCACCTGTCGACTTTGTGTATTGGGATGTAAACGAACCGAATAATTCAACTGCAGGTAATGAAGATTGGACTTTGTTTGGTTACGGTCATCAGGGTAGTTGGAATGATGGTACCAACTACTCTTGGGACAAGTACCCGTTCTTGCTCAAGGTTGAAAAGATTGTTCCACCTCCACCACCGTTACCGAAATTTACTGAAGTAAAAATTTATCCGACTTTGGTAAACCGTTCGACTTACTACAAAACAAAGATTGAGGTCCCAAAAGAATTCTTACTAACAACCATGAAATTTTATCTCCACGGTGAGACTGGTCAGTTGGTTGATTATCGTGAACTTACAATCACCGAAGAACTTGTTGAGGTTCCTCTACCGTGGGTGTCTGAGTCAATGTATTACTTGACAGTTGTTGTTGGTTCTGAAAAGTATTTTGAACGGATTGTTATTGTCGAATGAAATTGACATCGTCGGTTTCAGTCAATGAATTTCCTGCTGATTCAAATCTTGTTTGTCCAATGTAATTAGTCTTCGTTGCAACTGCCCTGATATTGGGGATATACATATCCCTCATATCTTTTCTCGGGTGTGTTGATATAACCGCAGATAAAAACTCATCAGACACCACAATATTTTGTTTTAAGACATCCAAATGGTCCTCAATGAGTCTAACTATTCCATCACCTTGTAAGATGTAAGAATGGGTGTTATAGAAGAACGATGGACGAATAAAGTGTTCCTTTCCGATTCTTGATGGACGAATAACATCACCGAAATAATCATGAAGTGAATTATGGGCCAACAAACAAAGGTCCCAATCGTAATCTTCTAACTCATCAAAGATTGACCAATCAATACCTTGTAGAATGTCAAAATCATCTTCAAGGATTAAGATATTACTAAAGTCGTTGTTGTATGCATGTTCCCAACACTTTGTGTGTGATATCATACCACCCGCCTCACCAGCAAGTGCCGGTCTTTGCCACCACCACCATCCACCGTCGTTGAGATTCCAATTAGGGTAGATTCTATATTCAGGAAAATTCTCAGGATTCTCTAACAGTTCTTTACCGATGAATCCTGGCATAATCATTATGGGGGTATCATCACTCAACGGAATGTTTCGTGCCCTATCAATTAGTTCTTGATGGTATTCAGGTCTATGGTCTATAGAAATGATGTATACTTGGTCGAATTTCATAATAAAAAAAGGGGAGTTCCCTCCCCTTTGATTATAGTAAATTTATATTTTATTTAAATATTAATCTGATGTATTAGAAACACTCTCACCATCCTCCTCATCAACTTTCTGAATTAACATCTTGTCTCTGTCTTCTGAGTTGAACCAATAGTCAACAACCTTGTTAAGGTTACCAACAAAAGCACCGAAAAGAATTAATAACATTTCTTTCCAACTTTCTTGGATTTCGATTCCAAAGAAAACTGCCGAGTTAATACCTAAGATGATAAAAAAGAAAAGAAATAATACTACCAAAGTAATTCTCCAACGGTTAGATTGCATTTGTTGCAACATGTAGTAGAATCTATTTTTGTCATCTACCTTAACATAACCACTACCTGAAAATATATCTTTTAATTTTGCCATTATACTAAATCACTTGACTCAATTAATGTATATGTGAAAGAATTTCCGTGAATTGCAGATGCTTTTTCACACAACGCCATAAATTTATCAAAATCAGTTACTGTCGCAAATACCTGACATCCTTCAGACCAGTTTTCAACATATGTTGAGGTTCCTGTTGCTGATGAACGGTGGATATTGATTCCGAAGATACCTTCAGCAATTTTTGTCTCATCGTAAGTCATGTCACGGTTTGGGTCACGATAAACCTTAACAGGTTTAGCTTGTTTAAGAGATTTGTACTTACCTTGGTGAAGACCAATAGAGTGTGAACCTCTATATTGACCCTCAACTAATCTTGCCACACCTGCGGCGTTGTGATATTCCATCACACCTTTTTTACCTGGGTCTGTTGTTGCATTCCACTCATGGAATTGCCATTCACCATTTAGTTTATAAGAAACAGTAATCTTATCATCAAATAAATTTGTGACTTTGTTTCCTGTTGTTGAGTTTCTCACCCCAACAATGTTTAGGTCATAGTCTTTAGTTCCTTCAAACCAAACATACCCTTTGCCCTTTACGGCCTTTTCGATTTGTTCCCTTGTGTACATAATTGAAATTTTAGTTTATTTATTTATGAATAAATACCTTTTGATTTGATGAAATCATTTTGTATATTTGCTTAGAAATTAAAAGACATGGACAAGGTACTAGTATTGAATTCCGACTTTACACCACTGAATGTCACGACACTAAGACGTGGATTTATTTTAGTGCAAAAAGGTCGTGCTGAAGTACTCAAGAAAGGTGACGATATAGTTACCACTATTGGTAATTTTGTAAGACCGGTGATTATAAGACTATTAAACTTCGTGAGATTCAGACCAACAAATCTGAGTGTTTCTCGTAAACGTTTGTTTAAAAGAGACAACAACCAGTGTGGTTATTGTGGTTCACAAAAGAATCTCACCATCGACCACGTAATTCCAAAATCACGTGGTGGTAATAATTGTTGGAGTAACTTGGTTACTTGTTGCAATCGTTGTAATAGTTTCAAGGGTGACAAGACACCTGAGGAAGTGGGAATGAAACTACGATTCAAACCAACCGTACCAAACTTATTCTCAAGAGTCGTTGACGAAAATGTTGAAAAAGTTTGGAATGACTTTGATTTCAACTTTTCTTAATCGTATTTAGTTGTTATATTTGTATGACAATTGCCGACGTGGTGTAAAGGTAGCCACGAGGGACTTAAAATCCCTTGGACAGTGATGTCCGTGCCGGTTCGAGTCCGGCCGTCGGTACAAAAGAAAAAAGGTGTACTTTCGTACACCTTCCTTAGATGAAATCACCCCCTTTCTTTTAGTGATTTATGAAAGAATATTATCTCTAATATCTTTCAATTTCAACTCCATCTTGGAGTTGATGTCTCCCATCATAGGACACAGTCTATCAACAAAAGAATCTTCCAATTGCTTCTTCGTTGTATTATCTTTTACAAAATCCGCCATTTTGTTTTTCATGAAATCAGGTAAATCATTCAAGTAAGTACCTGAGAAATCTTCAGTATAAACCTCAGCCAATTTTGATGCTAAAAATCTACAGTCAGTAAATAATTTCGGGACATCATCATACTCAGTATCGCCGATAGCCTTCATGATGACTTCCTTTTCAAAACCTTCATAACCTAACTTAGTAACTAAGAAATCAGAAAGTTTTGATTTAACAGTATCCATAAATGACTTACCATCATCTTGGAACATTGTGTTTAACACTTGTAACAAATTTTCATTAATATTGTTACAGTTAAAAGATTGTTTGTTCAAATACTTAATCTCTGAGAATAGACTGTCAAAAGATTCCACTAACGCAAATCTCTTTTTGATTATTGAATTTTCAATAACAATTTTCTGTCTTTTCTGTTCAATCTCTTTGATATAATTTTTAATAGTATTACTCATATTACTCGATATCTAAAAGGTTCGCAGCACAACCGACCGACTTTTCTGCGAAGTTAATTTTATACTTACAATATTCTGCACTAACAAACTTATTCTCAATGTCATTCAAATAAACATTTGTCTTACTCTTAACTAACTTACCGTTTAAGAATCCAGCATCTTTTGTTCCCCAACCATCTCTGTATTGTGCTCTACATGCGATGATAAATTCGGCAAATGCTTTTCTTGCTCCGTCACTCATCGTCTTTCTATCCATTGCACCGTCGTGATAAAGTTTGATATTTTGTTTACACAAATCCTCAGTTATGTCTTGTGAGGTCAAGCCACTTGCAATACTATCTAAACCAGCAGAAGTTAATCTTTTGATTTTATACATTTTAAATGTTGGGAAGGACTCAAACGCAGATTCTTTACCTTTTAAATCAATTGTTTCATACATTGACATGTCGGCATCTGCAGGTTTTGATGTTTCGTAACCCTCGTTAGCATATCTCTGAACAACTTTCTTTTGTTCATCATTCAATGTTTTCATTACGGGTACTGTACCTTGTGTTTCAGCAACTTTTACTACTGCCTCAGGTTTTGGCGTAACACCCATACTCTGTTCAGGTCTTACCTGTGTTTGGTTTTGTGTTTGACCCGTTTGTGTAGGTTGAGATGCAACTCTTTCTACTTTTCCTGAACCAGTTTTTGGCTGTCTTTCACTTGTCAACGCAAAATTTCCATTTCCAATATTTCTAACATACATTCTTGATTTGAATGATTGTTCTAAAAGTACTGATAAACCTAAACCAACCCTTTTGTGGTTATCAGCAACTAATTTAATGTCAGGAGTTGTCAAGAAATCAACATAGTATACCATAACATTTTTATTGTCTTGTTTAAAGAAAATGGCTGCCCTGACAAAGGCATCGTCGTCATCATATTTTTTACCACCAATATTTTTGAACTTAGGTAGTAATGTCATGACTTCTTTTTTCTCATCATCAGAGAATTTGATTTCCTTTTCGTCTTGGTCGTAGAAAGTGAAATCGTTGAAATATTTTAAAGAGTCTTTTGCAGGTTCTTCAACTGCAGGTTGTGCAGGTGTTGTAGGTCCTGTTGTTGGCGTTTGTGTATTATTCGTGGGCGTATTTTGTTGTACAGGCTCACTTGGTTGTGCTGTTGGTTTTTTCTTCGGTTGTTCTAAAAGAACTTTTAACGACTTGTTCATCTTATTAATAAATATTACAATTTAGAGTTCCATATCAGAAACTAAATACCATCCACCTGGTTCTCCCGTATCAGGACTAGGTGGAAAATAAACTTTCCACTGTCCATTTCTTTTTTCTACTACAAATTCTTCCGTTCCCCAAAATAAAGTGTTATCACTTTTTACTTTTATTTCACCAGAACGATTACCCATTAGAGTCTTCAAATCATCGGGAACCGTACCTTCAGTGGTTGGTGTTGTTGTTGGAGTTGTACTTTCACCGTCCTTTGGTTCTTTATAGTCGTCATTTTTGGCAAATGACCTGATAATTGCTAATAAACGTGATTTGAATATTGGTCTGAAATCTCCTAATTCTATTTGTGTTTCTGTAGATTCAGGGTCTTTATTCCAAATATCAAGTAAGTTATCAATCCACAAATCGGCCAATAAACTTGAGAATGTACCTTCATACTCATCCCAGTTTACAACTAACCCTAATTCCTCAGCACCCTGTTGGAACCATTCAGTAGCGGGTATCCACACCGTCCAAAATGCTGCATTTGCAAACGGCACAATTAATTGAGGTCCAATTGCTCTTAAATACGTTTCCGTAATCCACTGATTAGCACCTGATTTTCCTGGTGGATTTGATTTAATTAATCTTTTAAGTATATCCGCACCTGTTTGAGCACTATTAAAGGCTAAGAAATTAAACATTCTTCTCATACCCTCTTTATTTCCTGTAACTTTAGGAACCCACCCATATTTACCCGTTCTTGATGTCCAATCTAATTTAAGTGGTGAAAACGCCTTTTTACCATTTCTAAAAAACGAACCCAGACCACTAACTTGTTCATCAAGTTCTTTATAATTTGGCGCAATAAACTCATTCCAAAATTTAGTAGATGTAATTTTATCTTTTTCTTGCAAAAACCTTTCATAATCGACTTTACTGATTTTGCCGTTCAAATAAAGTTGTTTATATCCAGATTCAATTTCTTTTAATACTCTTTCGGCACCACCATCAGATATACGCTCAATAGTTGCCAATTTATCCTCTACTGTGGTTTGTAAATTTCTTAAACCTTCTTTATCAGTTAAAACATCATCAAACAAAGAATTAATTTCTCCTTTTAATATTTGAATTCCTTTTCGTTGTTCTGATAAAATATTAACAACAGTTTTTAAATTTCTTGAAACTAATGGTAGTAATTTAAACACACCAGCACCAAAATCGGCGAGACGTGAACCCGCATATTTCTCAGCAGCAGTCACTACTTCAGGGGTTACATCATCAACAGCCCTACCTGATGTTCTTACTCCATCGTCAATAGTATTTCTTAATTCATTTTTAATTGACTGTTTAAATTCAGGTGTGGAGGTGCCTCGTAGATAAGTCATCCTATCGATAGTGTCATTAAATTGTTGTATAATACTATCATACCTATCTGGATTGTTTTTTATAAATGAAATTGCTTCATCAATTTTTGAATGAAATTGAGTTCCAAGCATTCTATTTTCAAATATTATTTTAGCAATATTATCAAAGTCCAAATTTTTTACTAATTTTTCTATAATATCATCTGATACCGTGTCACCCCTTTTAATAGTATTTATCACATTATCAATATCACTATCAAATGTTTTAAGAATTTTTTTTAATACATCGTCAGAATAATCTCTAAAAATATTTTTTAAAATTTTTGGTATGGCTTGTTCAGAGATAACAGATTTACCCATTAACTCTTGAATTCTTGAAACTTCACTGATAAACTTTTTCTTCATAGAAGGTTTTTGATATAAATATTATAGATTTAGTTTAATTTCACTCGAATTTGAAATCACCCCACGCTTTTTGAAATTCAATGTTTTTTTGTTCATCTGTTAGATTACCAGTCAATTGAATTGCAGCTTGTTTATCTATGGAGTCTTTATTTGCTTTATACTCACTTTCAAGTTTAATTTGTTCGGGAGTTTTTTCAATACCAAAAACTTTTGTTTTTATTGTGTCGGATACCTTACCTTTAGTTAAAATCCAATCTTCAGTACCTTTCTTTTTGGCGTAAAAATTATCACCTTCCATTTTATAGTCCCAATCCTTATCATAATTGGAAACTATTTTAACAATACTTCTTTGTTTTTGTCCTGGTTTTGTTGGTGTTGTTTTTGGTTTGATTCCGTATATCTCAGCTAATTTTTCATACGAGTACCACACACCACCAATTATTAAACCCATTTTTGTTAAGTTAAATTTAGTTGGGTGTTTCAAAGATAAATTATACATACCTCTAACAATTTGAGGTAGACTTAACTTTTTAAATGTGGACTGAACTAATAGTTTAGAGGCTTCTTTTGCTGCGGTTAATTTTAACCATTTTTTATTTTTATTAATCTGTTCTAACGCTTCTAATTCGGTTTTAGTAAATTTAGCATCTTGTATTCTTGCCTTTTTCAATAACTTAGCTAAACCATCTCTACCTAACTTTTTTACTGCAGGTATCTTAGCAATCATTTCACCCCCAGGTATTAATGCAAATGCTAACGCAAAACCGGCCATATATGGGTCATCCTCCGAAAGATATAATGCGGAATTAGATAATTCCAAACCCAAAGAAATTGCAGGTCCAACAATAGGTATGAACAAAGAACCTATTGCTGCAATATCAATTAGTCCGTGTCTGTACTCGTAAATAAAATTACCAAAATCTTCTATATTTTTTGGGTCAGACATATATGTGGGTGTCATCATACCACCCATAGACTGTTCTGTGATGTTTTCATTAAGAGTCTTGGACGGGTCGTAACTCATCTTAAACTTAATATTATTTAATATTTTAGTATTACTTACCATATTGGATTACCTTTACCTCTTTGAACTCCTGATTCCCATTTAGAACCCGTTTCTACTGGATTACCTTTACCTCTTTGAACTCCTGATTCCCAAGTACTCATTGATGGTGATGACGGTGCAGACTCACCACCCTCATCATCTTCTTCAATTTCACCCCCAACAATATCTTTATTATATTGTTCAAAATTATTTGTTCCGTCAGGTTTTACAAAGTATTTGTCAATTATTTCTTTATTATCAGATACATTAGATAGTTTAATGTAATCTTTATTCTCATCCCCCCATTTTGATTTCATTAAAAGCACATCAGAAATAGGTATAATTATCGCATCTATGTTGTTAACATCAGATTTTAGAAAAGCATATCTCCTGTGATTTCCATCAACAACATTATACTTAGTTTTATCGTATGGATGTTGGATTACTTTAATCGGTGGTAACTCTTCACCATCATTTATGGATTGAATCATATTTTTAATATTATCACTTGTTTCCATGTATGATGTATCTTTGAATGGTTCATTTGGTAACGTGTCATTTACAGGTATCTTCTGTACTGGTCCAACATATTTGTCTGCAAATTCACTACCACCGCCATCGGAAAATATTTCCACTTTTTGAATATTGGATTTCTCTTCCTTAAGAAGTCCCATAATTTTTTTAATACGGGCCGTTTCTTCATTTAAGGGTTTCATGATTTTGTTTTACAATAAATAGACATCATTTAAAAAAAATTTGTGTAGTTATAATCAATTCACTATATTTGTCATATGAAATACAATGTTGGTGACCAAGTTGAAGTTTTAGGAACTCAAAAACAAGTCCTTGTTGAAGACATGGAGCAATTTGATACTTTGAATCTGTACTACACGTCAGACCGAAGTGCCTATCCTGAAGACAAATTAAAACCTGTTGGGTTTCAAACACTAAAAACCATTTTTACTTTATCTGACGATGAAAAAAATCAACAATTTAATGAGGCTTGGGGTAATTATTCTTTTTAGTCTTCTACTTTTCTCATGTGAACGTTATGAGGAACCTTCATACCCAAACATTGATGGTGAGTATGTTATTGACCACGTACAAGTTTTGATTGAAGACCAAATTACTGGTATTCGTAAAGACACCCTGTGGTATACCGATACGTTTTCACTTTACATGCCAATCACACCTTTGGATTCGTTCATTGTAGGTACGACTCGTTTTAAAATCACCAACAACGGTAGGACCTTTATGTGGAACAAAGACCAAACAGTATTTGGTAATCCGTGGACAAGTCAGGCCCCTTCATATATTCACCAGGACGTTTTGAGTCGTCAGTGGGATATTTTACAAATACATTTTATGTATTCATCATCAGTAACTCGGGTTTTTGAGTTGACTATGGTCGGTATGGATGATTTCTCAGCATGGATTCGACAATATCCATTCAAGGCTGAAGGTCCAAAATATCAAGTCAGATACCACTTCCATAAAGTTGGTCCATAAAAAAAGGGTCTTAATGACCCTTTTATTTTTTTAACATTTCTTGTATTAGTTCAATGTTCTTAATGAACTTTTCAGGGTTACGTCTTGCCCACTCTTTAATATTCTCAGGTAAGTTGGATTGTTCCAACTCTTCCATAACAATACATCTTAAACTCTTTTGTCTACTATGGTCACCCTCCACCATAACGTCGCCAAGGGTGGAGGAAAGTCTACGGGCAATTTGAGGTAAATCGGTTTGGAAAGAAATGGTATATCCGTTGTTTGCTGCCCAACTTTTTAACTCTTCCAAATCAATAATATTCTTTTCAGTGAACGGAAACTTGTCTTTCAGTTTTTTTGGTGTGGCATGAATTGCATATACTTTCATAGACGGTCCAACCACAACGGTAATATCATAAGAGTCCATCCCAAAAAAAACTGGTTTTTTTAGAAAGATTTTACCGAGTAAATTTGATATGAGAGACTGAATATCCGACATATCTATAAATATCTTTATTCGGATTCTGCTTCCGGTAATTTTTCAGGAAAAACTATATAATATTCATTTAGAAATTGTATGAGAGTATCTTCATCCATATACTCATCATCCATATCTTCTAACCACAAATTCTCATCTTCATCATCTTCGTACTCGATGTCCAAGACATCTTGTTCGATACTATCGTACCCGAAGTCAACAATATGTTCATACTCAATCACATCACTTCTTAATTCTGAAGGAGAGTCCGTATTTAATCTGAATTCAACGGATAACATATTATTATCACGATTAATAAAATGAGAAATTATTTCTATTACTTCCATTTCAAATTTTGTTGATAATGTTTATTCTTTATAAACAGAAATATCAAAAAAAATACTAAAAGACATAATTAACATAAAAAATTTTAAAAGATGAAAATACAATCCACATCATTTGATAACGTTTATTTGATTCACGAAGATGTTCACTCTGACGATAGAGGAATCTTTATGGAGACCTATAATGAGATGAGTTATACTAAAAAATCCTTACTTTTTGATATTGAATCGGAAATGGCAATGAAAGACGATGGTACCATATACACAACATATTTTGTCCAAGATAATCTCTCTGTGTCCAAAAAAAACGTATTTAGAGGTCTTCATTACCAAACAGGTGATTATGGACAAACAAAATTAGTAAGAGTTCTAAAAGGTAGTGTCGTAGATTTCATTGTGGACTTAAGGGAAAAGTCAGATAGCTACGGAAAGTTTGAGTACTTTGAATTAAATGAAAGGAATAAACTTTCATTATTTATTCCACCGTATTTTGCACACGGATTTTTATCATTAGAAGATGACACAATTTTTACTTACAAATGTGGTAACTATTACAACAAACAGTGTGAAGGAAGTGTGAACTACTCAGACCCAATATTACGTCATGTCACAGATATTAAACAAACATTATTGGACGTAATCCAACTATATGTCCCGTATGAAGATGAAACAGATTTGATTATCTCACCAAAGGACCGTGAGACTCCAAAGTTTCTCAAAAGAAAATATTAATAAAAAACCCCTCGATTAAGAGGGGTTTTTATTTATTTCAAAAATTTTAATTTATAGAGTGTAGATGTTATTAATTCTATAATTTCATCTATAATATTTTGAAGGTGTGAACCATCGGCGGATTCTCTATTCTCATCAATAATCTTTTTTAGATTATCAAAATAAGCTACCACCATTTCATTTCCTCCATATTTTTTAATTGGAAATGCCTTGTACTCTTCAACGATACCGTTTGAACCTTGATATGATTCGATTAAAGAATCCATCAAATCATCAATTCCTTCGTAGTAACCTTGTAATGCCTTGTGTTCTGCATATGAACCGGTCTGAAGGT
>Ga0172375_10009500_pt1 | contig 12820 bp, 18 predicted proteins | sample LakKiv1m_FD_114537 | JGI IMG/M metagenome (GOLD analysis project Ga0172375, IMG submission 114537) | Freshwater microbial communities from Kabuno Bay, South-Kivu, Congo - kab_092012_11.1m | ecosystem: Environmental > Aquatic > Freshwater > Lake | place: Democratic Republic of the Congo... | reverse complement strand
TGAGGATGGCTTCGCGCAATAACGGCATAGATATCGGCGCTCCGCAAGGGACGCGCGTCATTGCCGCACGCAGCGGCACGGTGACATTTTGTTCGGATTCTCTAAAGGGATACGGAAAGACAGTGATCATAGATCATCCGGAAGGATACCAGACGGTCTATGCATATAACTCGGAAAACCTGGTCAGCAAAGGAAGCATAGTGCATCAGGGAGAAGAGATCGCGCGCGTAGGGCAGGGCGGCAGGGCGGATGTGTCATCGCTCCATTTCGAGATCAGAAAAAAACAGGTCCCGGAAGACCCGTTAAAGTACCTGCGCTGAATTTTATATAAAAGGATAAGATGTTTACCGAACCGGTGAAAGGCAAAGATTTTTTTGGCAGAGCGGATATCCTGGAACTGCTCAATAAACGCGTTAACGCGCTGCTGTCGGGCTACAGGCAGAATGTCGCTCTGACAGGCGAGATGCTTACAGGTAAGACATCGATACTTCACCACTTTCTGGATAATCTTAAGACGACTTCGCTTATACCGATCTATATTGAAGTAAAGGACAGGTCTTTCCCCGCCTTTGCGCAAAAATTCATAGCAACTATACTTTACGCCTACTTAAGATCAGAGGGCAAGCCTGTGACAGAGTCTGTGGAAAGCCTTATTGCCACAGCTCAATCCGTGATACCATGTACGACCGCCTGCATAAAGAGTATCCAGGAAGATATCGCAAAACGACGTTATACTGTCGCATACCGCAAATTATTAGAGATAACGTCAGTGATCAAGGAAGAGACATCGAAACCGTGCGTGGTCATTCTCGACGAATTTCACAACATAGAGAGTTTTAATATAAAGAATCCGTTCATGCATCTGGGAAAGATCATTATGATCCAAAAGGGCACGATGTACATAGTCTCAAGTTCTCAGCGGACAACGGTCCGGAATATCCTGCGCGAACGATTGTCGCTGCTTTTCGGGAATTTCGAGGTACTCGAGATCGAAGGGTTCGATACACGAACTGCGCGCACATTTTTGAGAGAAAAGCTTTTGCCCATGACGATCAATGATTATTACGTGGACTACCTTGTATATCTGACGGGTAAGAACCCGTTCTATCTCGACATGATCTCAAAGGCCGTTAAGAACGATATGCAGAAGTCCGGCGGTACAAGGGTCACGGTCGAGGTGATCAGGAATGTTTTTGCGGAACTTTTATTCGATCCGACGGGGGTCCTTCATCAGCATTTTACCAGCCAGCTTAATTTTGATTTTGACCGTCCCAGGAGGCGGCGTTACCTTAACATCCTTGTCGCCATGGCTAACGGCGCGACCAAACTTAAGACGATCGAACACGAGTCCGGATCTGACGAACGCAGTATATCAGACCATCTGGACAATCTTGCCGCGATGGATCTTATTGTCAAATGCGGGATATTCTATAAGATACGGGACAGGCTTTTTGAGTTTTGGCTCAGGAACGTATATTACAAACGCGAACACGCTCTTGTCGATCCTATAAACGGCGTGATGCAGGAGTTCAAACGGAGCGTAGAGAATGATATAGAGCAGTACCTGATAGAATATAATAAAGAACCGGTCGACCGCCTGAAAGAATTGTACGGCAATTTCCAGGGAGAGATGGTAGAACTCGACAAAAAGGTAAGGAGACTGCCGAAGTTCATTACCATAGAAGTGACGCGTTACGGAAAGGATATTCAGTATCTGAACTGCCGGGCGCAAAGTAAGTACTGGATATGCGAGATCCATAACAATAAGGTCGAGGAATCGGATATAATCGACTTTATCGGCCTGAAATCCAAGGCTTCGGCTACCGGAACCAGGAAGGTGCTTGTGCCTCTTCAGGGAATAGACCGTAATGCTCTTCTTTTGGCCAAAGAAAAACAGATATGGGTCTGGGATGTAGATAAATTGAACACTTTATTCGGATTGTACAACAAACAGGGCATGGTCATATGAAAATAGGCGTACTGGCGGATTCCCATGTCCCGAAGTCGGCGCAGGACTTGCCTGCCCAGGTCTATAAGGACTTTAAAACGGTTGATATGATCCTGCATGCCGGCGATATTACAGAGATATCTCTCATCCGTGACCTCGAGAAATTGGCGCCCGTCAAGGCCGTGTACGGCAACATGGACATGATGGATATAAGAGATGAATACCCCAAAAAAGATATTATCAAGATCGGGAGTTTCAGGATCGGGCTTATTCACGGCTTCGGCCCACCGAACGGCGTTTTAAAGCTGATCCGCAGCGAATTTGATAAGACCATTGATGTGATAGTCTTTGGTCATACCCACATCGCGTGCAATGAAAAAAAAGGCGATATCCTTTTGTTCAATCCGGGAAGCCCGACAGATAAGGTATTCGCGCCTTTTAATTCTTACGGCATATTGGAGATCGTGAACAATAAGATCATAGGGCGGATAGTCAAGATATAAGGTGGTCTGTATGGATAGAATGTGGGCTCCTTGGAGAGATAAATATATAAGCAATGTTGGTTCGACAAAATGTATTTTCTGCATACCTAAAAAACCAGACCCTTCCGACGATAAAAAACGGCTGATCCTGCACCGCTCCGAACATTCATTCGTTATCATGAATAAATATCCTTACAATAACGGGCACATCATGGTAGCTCCGTATAAACACGCCTCCGGCCTTGATCTGCTGTCAGAAGAGACGCTTATGGATATGATGAGGATGATAAACAAGGTAAAAAAAGCCCTCGACGCTGCTATCAAACCCCACGGGTATAACATAGGCGCGAATATAGGCAGGACCGCAGGAGCCGGGTTCGATAAACACGTTCATATGCATATCGTGCCAAGATGGAACGGCGATACGAATTTTATGCCTGTTTTTACAAATGTAAAAGTTATTTCGGAATCTCTCGGATCGCTCTATAAAAGACTGCAGGGAAAGATATGCTGACCAGGATAGAGTTTGAAAAAAGGGAGCACGAAACATTGGCCCCTTACGCCGTCCATTCGGACGATTCCCAGGGGCGCAAGTACCCTGAGCCCGAACACGAATATCGGGCGATATACCAGCGTGATAATGACCGGATCATCTATTCGACCGCTTTCCGGAGGCTTGAGTACAAAACGCAGGTATTTGTTAATCACGAAGGCGATTATTACAGGACAAGATTAACGCATACGCTTGAAGTGGCCCAGATAGCGAAAACGATCGCCAGGGCGCTCAGGCTTAACGAAGAGCTTGTGCAGGCGATCGCGCTTGCCCATGACCTGGGGCACACTCCGTTCGGGCACGCGGGGGAAGATACGCTGGCAGAGATCATGTCAAAACACGGCGGTTTTGAACATAACAGCCATGGATTGAGGGTCGTCGAGCTTTTGGAGAACAGATATCCCCAATTCCCGGGTTTAAACCTTACGTTTGAAGTAAGGGAAGGCATCAGGAAACACAGCTCGCCATTCGACCGTTCAGGGGGATTACACCTTATCAAAAAAGAGAGCCCGCCGTGCCTCGAGGCGCAGGTGGTAGATCTGTCTGACGAGATCGCTTACGATAACCATGACCTTGACGACGGTCTAAAGAGCGGCCTGATAGATGAATCGGCCCTGGCAGGGATACCCCTCTGGGAAGAGGTGGATCGTAAGGTTGGAGAGCGATTTACTTTTTCGGATATAAACGTCAAAAGGAGTCAGGTTGTCAGGAATTTGATCCATGAACAGGTGACCGATGTGATATCTCATACAGAAGAGCTTCTGTCCTCACATAAGGTAATGAACGTCAAAGAGGTCAGGGCGCTTGAAATGAAACTTGTCTCATTTTCGAAACCGATGCAGGAAAAAAGGCAGCCTCTGCGTAAATTCCTGACAGATAACCTATACCGCCATTACCGGGTAATAAGGATGTCCGACAAGGCCTCCCGTTTTTTAAAAAGTATTTTCGAAGTGTATCTTAAAAAACCCGAACAGCTGCCGCCTCACGCTGCTGTCCGGCTTACCACAGAGGATAAGTACCGGGTTATATGCGACTATGTAGCCGGGATGACCGACAGGTATGCCCTCGATGAGTATAAAAAATTCTTTGAGCCTTATGAGCGTGTATAAAGTGAATAGAAATAATGATACAGAAAAGATCATAGAAATAGTCAAGACGAACCCGTCGTTCGAGAAGATGAAGGTATTGTTAGGGCGCCTGATGGGGGAGTTCTGTTATTTTGTCATACCGCATGCCGACCCTATCTCGAGCATTGTGCATGAGGCGAATATTCCCGAGTGCCGCGAGTGTCATATAAGCGAATCGCCAAGCATATGTAAGTCGGAGATGATGGCCGCTGTTCTGCGCGCAAGCGAGAAGAGGGTCCTGCAGCAATTTATCTGTAACCAGGGCCAGAAAGGCATAGTGCATCCGATCGTGCAGGGAGATCGGATATACGGGTACCTGGTGGTATGTTCGGTCAAAGAAGATGTGCCGGCGGATCTATTTGACATATTCACCGCATTTACCAGCACTATCCTTGAGGCGGCGCAAAAAGAGCTCGAGCTGAAAAAATTATACGAAACTATCAGGCCGCGCGCTATCGCGCTTTCCACGGTCCATACGTTGCACCGGCTTATAAGCTCTACGCTTGACCTGAGCGAACTTCTGCCCAGGGTAGCCAGGCTGACGCTTCAGGTCATGCGCGCCAACCGCTGCTCCATCAAACTGGTGGATAGCAAGAAGAAGACCCTTCTTCCTAAGGCAACCGTGGATCTGAGGGCCAAGATCGCGAAATTGAAAAAAGTCGAGATCGGCAAGTGGGCCCCCGGTAAAGCTGTAAAGTACGGCAGGCCGATACGCGGCGAATCTTATCTGGCTACTCCTCTTATCGACGAAGACACTATAGGCGTTATTACCGTCTACGACAGGACCGATAGCAAGCCTTTTACCAATTTTGATGAAGAGATCATGAAGACGCTGTGCGAGCAGGCTGTCATCGCGATAAAGAACGCGCAGCTTTACAAGGAACAGGAGCGCCTTACGGTCGGCAGCATTAAGAGCATAGCGGCGATCCTGGAGACAAAGGCCCCGGGTACATATTTGCCTAAAGCATCGTTCCTGAAGCTGGTCAGGCTCGTCGGAGTAGAGCTCCGGCTTTCAGAGTACGAGCTCAAATGCCTGGAATACGCCAGCCTGCTGCACGATGCCGGACAGATCGCGGTTCCGGATAAAGTGACAAAGAAGAGAGGGACACTGACAGGAAAAGAATATGACCTGATCAAAGAACATCCCAAAACAGCAGCAGCGATATTAAAACCCCTCAAGTCATTGAAGAATATCGTTCCTATCATACTCCACCATCATGAGAACTTTGACGGCACCGGTTACCCGATGCGCCTTAAAGGAAATGATATACCCTTGGGCGCGCGCATAATGGGAGTGGTCGGAGCGTTCGAGGCAATGATCACGCGCAAACCTTACAGAAAACCGCTTGCGATCGTAGCGGCGCTGGACGAGATCAGGAAGAACGCGGGAAAACAATTCGATCCTCTTGTCGTTCACGCTTTTTTGAATGTCGTTAAACGTAAAGACATACTAAAGATGCTGCGTAAGGAGATATATGGACATAGAAAAGCTGGTGTGTAAATCACCACTGCATAGATCGATCGTCCGCTTTTTTCATGAGAATCAGTCGTCACTTGATACTCCGCGCGGGATAGCGACATGGGTGCGCGGCGATTATACCCATGTTAAACACGCGTTGACAGAACTGGCGAAAGCAGGGGTTCTGGAGGCGCATGAGGCGTCTTCGACGATCGGTTACAGTTATACCCGTGACCCGAAGATCATCAAAAGGGTCGAGACACTACTCAACAAGTGAAAATGAGCATGAGATTTTTAAAATACAGCGGTATCGCGGTATTGGTCGTTATAACGGCCTTAGCCGGATATGCATATCTTAAGGCTGGCGATTATATCCTGGAGTACCTGACCAGTTCGATGGGATTGAAGATCTCATATAAGAATTCTTGCGATTTTACAGGCGGGTGCATATTCCGATCAACTGTGCTTTATGATGTTAAGGTAAGTATGCCTGGCCAGGGCGTTTGGCTCTCTTGCCCTAAAGTAATAGTCGGCTTTGATTATTCGGCTCTACGCAGCAAAAAGTCGGTAGGGTTAAACTTTTTGTTTGACCGGCCTGTGATACATATTTCGGAGACAGGGCCCTCTTCAAAGATACTGGACGGGCTTGTCCCTGATACGCTGGCTAACCTTAGCGGGGCTTTGGCGAACGGCGACCTGAAGGATATTTTTTGCGATATTTCACTGCGTGAAGACGAAGTCGATATCAGGCAGCTGGGGATATTTTCTAAAAATGTTTTCGTTACCGGCAGGGGGCGCATCAATAAACGCGGGGATGTAAAAGCCGGCATAAAGGCATTTTTCTCCGGAGATCTTTTGTCGGGGCTACCGCCGAGAGTGCTGGATATACTCGACGATACAACCGGCGGCTGGAAGAAACTTGACCTGACAGTCACTAACCGTGTAAAACCCCGCTTATTTAAGCTGGAGAGCCCCAGATTGCGTTTAGTGATTGGCGATGAAACCGGTTTATGATATAATGGGCGGCTATGGATAGAGAACAACAGGGTGAATTATTCAGCGATTTTAAGGACCGGCATTCACACTTGAATGATATTGCCAGGCGGATAATGCCTGGCCAGTATCCCCGGGTGGTCAGGGTTTCTGTACAGGGCATGATCGTATTTGCCATCATTATCATGCTCGGTTTCATATTGTCATTCGCGATCGGCGTTGATACCGGGAGGAAATATCGGGATAACGCCAGGGGGTCGACCAGCGCCAAAAAAGAACCCGGGAGATCGCATAAGGCGGCCGGAGCTGTTTTGCCGTCTATTAATAAGCCTTTCACGATACAGCTTTGCTCTTTTACTGATAAGAACGCGGCTATAAATGCCGTGAATATTTTTAAAGCAAAAGGTCTTGAGATAATCACTTACAAGACAAAGAATGGTTATGCTTTATGCACCGGATCTTTTGCGACCAAAGAAGAAGCGCATTCCGCGCTTAAAAGGGTGTCGTTATTTGTGAACGGAGCGTTCATCAAAAAGAGGTAGTTTAAAATAATCAATAAGGAGGAATAATAATGTCACAACATCCCAGTTTACGTTCAAAGTCGAAGGAGACCATTTTCAGATCGGTCCTTAAACGATACGAGCGAGTAAAGTCCATGGTCGAAAAAGATCAGTGGGAAGAAGAAAAGTCGGTATACGGACTGCCGAAAATGAAGATCGTTAAATTCAAAGTTAAGAAAGAAAAGTCTGCTGCAGCAGCGACAGCGGCTGAGGGTGGAGCGGCGCCGGCAGCTGCAGGACAAGTAGCGGCAGCCCCAGGCAAAGACGCAGCAAAGCCCGGTGCCAAACCGGCAGGAAAAGCTGAAGCAAAAGGTAAATAGAGGATAGAATAAGGAGTCACATGATAACCTATGAAGATTTCAAGAAACTGGAGATGGTCACTGCGAAGGTCCTTGAAGTGACCGAGCATCCGAATGCCGACCGTTTATTTGTGATAAAGGTCGACCTGGGAACAGAGACACGTCAAGTTGTCGCGGGGATCAGGCAGTTCTATCCCAAGGAAGAGTTGATAGGAAAGACGGTAATATTCCTCAAGAACCTTCAACCGGCAGTTATCCGCGGAGTAGAGTCGAACGGCATGGTCCTGGCAACTAAAGACGATGTCAGTCTGGCCATTCTTGTCCCTCAGCGGGAAGTTAAGATCGGCAGCCCGGTCTCATAAAGAACTGTTCATACAAGCCCTCCATGAGCCTCATGGAGGGCATATGCAAAAAGTCATTGCGCATTACGTCTCTTACCCGCCTGAACTCTCTGGAACAGGAACAAAATATTCCTTCACTTAAAATTTAGTACGTGATATACTATTTTCACAGGATCTAATATGAAAAAATTAAATGTAAATCTGGATACGTGCACATATCCGATCGCAATAGGTGAGGGCATAATCCAAAAGATCCATGCCCTGGTCCCGAAATCTCTTCTTTCAGCGCCTATCCTTGTAGTCACGAACAAGAATATCTGGTCATTAGCGGGCGGGATCCTGTTGAAATCGCTTGGTTCGGCAAACGATAATATTACCATATTTGAAGTCCCTGATTCTGAAAAAGCCAAATCCTTTGTCACTTATCAGAAAATAATCGTTGAGCTGGCGAAGATCGGCCATCGGACAAAGCCTCTTCTGATAGCATTAGGAGGAGGCGTAGTAGGGGATGTTGCCGGTTTCGCCGCGGCTACTTACCGTAGGGGGATCCCGTTCATCCAGATACCGACGACATTGCTGGCCCAGGTGGACTCCTCAATCGGAGGAAAGGTCGCAATAGATCTTCCCCAGGCGAAGAACTTAGTCGGCACGTTCTATCAGCCAAGCGCGGTAGTAACGGATCTGTCCTTTCTTAAGACATTGCCGGTCCGGGAGCTGCGTAACGGACTTTCCGAGGTCATTAAGTACGGCATTATCCACGACGCTAAATTGTTTGAGTACATATCGGCCCGCCTTGATAAAATACTGGAATGCGATATGGCGTCTATGGAGCACGTGGTCTGGACATGCGCGGCCATTAAGGCCGACGTGGTCGGGTGTGATGAGTTTGACGTCTCCGGAGTGCGCGCCCAGCTGAATTTCGGGCATACGTTCGGGCACGCGATCGAGACCGCATCCAGCTACTCCAAGGCATATACTCATGGCGAGGCAGTAGCCATCGGCATGGTAATGGCCGGGGACCTGGCCCGCCAGATCTCCATGCTTACGTCCGTGGAATTCGAAAAAATACGAGCGCTTTTGAACAGGGCCGGACTGCCTACCTGCGTTCCGGCCTCTATGGGCAAAGAAATACTTGAAGCGCTTGACTATGATAAAAAATTTTTAGACGGCAAGCGCCGTTTTGTTCTGCCGATGAGAATAGGCGCGGTAAAGATTGTAGAAGAGATCCCGTACGAAACCATAAAAGAAGTCGTTTCCAGAGGGGGTGTATGATGGTGCGGTCATTTAAAACGGAAGACGGGGACGGGGTCAAATCCCTGATACTGTCGATCTTAAAGCAGGAATACCCGTTCGATAAGAACGCTTATGCCGACAGCGATATATTTGATATAGCCGGGACATACAGCGGGACGAAAAACAATTTTTTTGTTTATGAGAGCGGCGCGAAGATCGTCGGCACTGTAGGCGTAAAAAGCGATTCGGAACGTACGGCATTAATGCGCAGGCTTTTTGTCTCGCCTCATTTCAGGCGCCGCGGCATTGGCGGGGAGCTTTTGAAACAGGGGATATTGTTTTGCAAAGACCAGGGATATAAAGAGATCGTCTTCCGCGCTACAGACAAGATGAAGGATGCCATCAATCTGATCAAAAAACACGGATTTGCCGAGCAGGAAAAACTAGAGATAGCCGGTTTTCATATCCATCTTTACCGGTTGAAGATCTGATAGTCATGAAAGTCCACAAGACCCACCTCAAAGTCCGATACGCCGAAACCGACCGGATGGGAGTTGTCTATCACGCCAATTATTTGATCTATTTCGAAGTTGCCAGGACAGAATATCTGCATGCCTGCGGAGTGTCTTACAGAGAGATAGAAGAGAAGGATAAGCTCTACCTCATGGTAAGGGAATGCCGGCTGATATACAAAAGCCCTGCGACTTATGACGACGAGCTTGTTGTCGAGACCAGTATAACCGAGATAAAGAACGCCAGCCTTGTTTTTTCTTATAAAGTTCACAGGGAGTCGGTGCTGATCGCCGAAGGGGCCACTGTGCACGTATTTACTACGCATGACGGCCGGCCTACAAAAATACCGCCCAGGCTCAAATCTCTGTTCCAGACTGAATGATCCGCGCCAATGAATATCTTATGATTATTGTTTGACCGAAAGTGAAATGGTCTGCCCGTCTTTTTCCAGGATGACTTGAGAGCGGGATATTTTTACAACACTAAATCCGTAGACGACATCGCCTTCCTTGGAAATGGTATTGTTGATCAAAGCTTGAGGGACCTGAGAGGATAACATGATACCGTTCAGGGCAAGCGCCGGCTGGCTGAATTTTTCGGCTTGGCTGGCATCCAATATCGGACTTGAGGCTGATCCGGGAACCGCACCCGGCAAGGTATTTATATGGGGAAGCGAGTCTATTGACCGGGAAATGCCTGCCGTAGGCTGACGGCTTTGCGATTTGAACATTTTTACAGAGCTGCCGACCAGCCAAGTACCCCCGAACGTAAAAACCAGCATCAGTATCGCGAGAACAGCGACCGGATAGGCCTTGGTCTTTTGCCCGGCTGATGGGGTCGAAAATATCGGGAGCGCGTTCATTTCCGAGGTCATAGCAGAAGAAGTGACCGTTGTTTTTCTGTGTTTATGTTCCGCTTTTTTAAGCGCTTCAGTGATCGCACTCATGCTTTGTCCCCCTGCGGCAGAAAGGCTGTTTCCATATCGGAACCTTCTATCTCTGCGACGCTTAAATAGATAATTTCTTCTGTGATCGTCTTTGTGTCCATGACAAAGCCATGCAGCAGGGCTCTGTCGCATACAACGTTTATAAGGCGCGGGATACCGTTAGTATAAGCATATAATCTCTCTATCGCGTGGTCATCGAATTTGATATCCCCGCTTGACCCTGCAACACTTAAACGATGGTGTATGTACCGTACCATTTCATCTGACGATAGCGGTTTAATGTTGAACCTGACGGCAACGCGCTGACGCAGCTGCGTGAGCAAAGGGCTGTTCAGTTTTGCGTTCAATTGAGGCTGGCCAACGAGTATGATCTGGAAAAGTTTTTCCTTTGAGGTCTCAAGGTTTGACAGCATTCGCAATTCTTCAAGCAGGGGAAGCTTCATGTTCTGCGCTTCATCAACAATGAGAACGACATTATGCCCCTTGCCTAATTCTGAAAGGAGGAAAGAGTTAAGCTGCCTGAAAAGGACCACCTTGTTCTTTTTTTCAGGAGTTATTCCGAAGTCTTCGAGTATAGTTTCCAAAAGCTGCGCGCCTGATAAGGCAGGATTAAATATAAAAGCCGTTCTGGTATTTTCATCGCACTGGTTCAACAGTGCCCTGCAAAGCGTGGTTTTTCCAGCGCCTACTTCACCGGTTATCGTGATAAATCCTTTTCTTTCTTTAATGCCGTAAATAAGGTGATCCAGCGCTTCCTTATGCGTCTTGGAAAGAAAAAGAAAAGAAGGATCACTGGTAACGTTGAAAGGTTTTTCTTTAAGGCCGTAAAAAGGCAGGTACATGATATTGACAGTATACTCCCTAACATTTGAATCTGTCAACACGAAAAAAACTTGCAAAATGGGGGAGCGTCATGTATACTCTGGAATCAAGGAGTTAAACATGTGGAGTGGTATCGATAAACGAAGATTCCCGCGGGCGCGCTACGAGTGCAAGATCCATATCAGAAGAAAAGACTCTTTAAAGACTATTACGACTGCCACTGAGAACATCGGCGGCGGGGGGATATGCGTGGTCCTGGATGAGGACCTGGGGCTTTTTCACGGGGTCGATCTTGAGATAACTTTGGATGACGGGAACTCCCCGGTTTCGTGTGCCGGAACGGTCGTATGGGTCGTAAAGAAGCGGCGCAGCCAGATGGATCCTGTTTCTCTATTCGATACGGGAATAGAATTCGTGGATATTTCAGATAATGATGTGCAGCGTATCATAAACATTGTCGAGGCAATACTTCAAAAAGAAAAGCCGTTACCCTGACACTTTTGGCCAACCCTGCGAAGGGCCTATATGACAAAAATAGGCCGAAGGGTTGACAAAATAAAAGCCTTATGATATACTCTGTCTCAAGTTACATGTTCGTATGACAAAAAAAAGGAGGTGGGCGTAATGAAAAAAGGAATAATAGTACTAGTAGTGCTCCTGATGGTATTTGCACTGGCTACAACAAGCTATGCGCAGGACCCGGGAAAGAAACTCATGAGAGGATTAGCGAATGTCCTCACAGGTTGGGTTGAGCTACCGAAGAATATTTATGAAACCAGTGTTGAAGATAACGTTTTTTCTGGTTTGACCGTAGGCCTTGCGAAAGGCATCGGTATGACCATTGTAAGAACCGGCGCTGGCATATATGAAACGGTAACGTTCCCGTTCCCGATACCAGAAGATTATGCTCCAGTCCTTGAACCGGAGTTCGTATTTGGTGGAGAAGGTGGCGCTGCCGCTGCTCCTGCTGAACCAAAGAAATAGTTAACGAATCCGATTCGTTAAAAAAGGGAGATAGTTAAGACTATCTCCCTTTTTTTTGTGTTGATTTTTATATTAAAACAATGTAATATATTGTATCTTAAAGCTCATCATGATGATGTATTGGAGATCGTATGACCGAACGTAGAAAGTTTATGCGTTTTAATGTACTACTGGATGTCCTGCATACAGCGTTGGATAATACGGTCTCTAAAGTGGAGTCTCATTCGAAGGATATCAGTAAAGACGGAGTCCGCCTCTCGGGCGATCGTCCCGTTCCAAAGGGATCGACGATCGAACTTGAGATGAAGATACCCGGAGATAATGTCCCGATCATAGCCGCAGGAGAAATTGCCTGGACATCCAACAGCGAAGAGGCAAAGTACGACTATGGCGTGCGGTTCACCAAAATAGAGAATTATGACCGTGCGCGCCTTTTGGGTTATGTATATAATGAATGGATAAAGACAAAAAAAAGTTAAGATAACATACGGAAAAAATAAGGAGGATATTAGATCATGGCCGAAGAAAATAAACAAGAACAGGAAAAACCAGCCCCACAG
>Ga0172375_10009499_pt1 | contig 12821 bp, 2 predicted proteins | sample LakKiv1m_FD_114537 | JGI IMG/M metagenome (GOLD analysis project Ga0172375, IMG submission 114537) | Freshwater microbial communities from Kabuno Bay, South-Kivu, Congo - kab_092012_11.1m | ecosystem: Environmental > Aquatic > Freshwater > Lake | place: Democratic Republic of the Congo... | reverse complement strand
TGCGCATCTACTTGTACATGAGGTTACCCGTTCTTGTCAAGCGCCGTTCCAAATTTTCAGAGATGCACCCATGCCGGATGCCGCCGTCACGGTCACCACGAAGCTGCTCGACGCGCCCGCGGCCAGGCTGGTCAAAGTGCAAACCACCACGCCGTTGCTCTCGGTGCAATCCGCGCTGGCGCTGCCGAAGGTGACGCTGACCGGCAGCGTGTCGGTGATGCGCACGCTCTGCGCCTGCGATGGGCCAAGGTTGTAAACCGTCAGCGTGTAGGTGATCGTCCCGCCGGGCTGCGCCGTGGCCGTGGCGGCCTTCACCAGCGCCAGGTCGGCCGTGCCGCTGATGGGCGTGGTCAGGGTGAAGGTCGCGCTGCTGCCCGCCGTTGTGCTGGTGACGGACACGGTGTTGGTCAACGCGCCGGTGACGCTGGTCGAAACCGTGCCGTACAGGTTGATGGTCGCATTGCCGCCCGCGACGATCGTGCCCAGGTTGCAGGGGAAGGCCGTGCAGCCGCCCTGGCTGGGAACGACGCTGCCCAGGCTGAAGCCGCTCGGCAGCGTTTCCGACACGGTGACGCTGGCCGCGTCCGATGGGCCGGTGTTCGTCACCAGGATGGTGTAGCCCAGGCTTTGCCCCGCGGTCGCCGTCGTCGGGTTCGCGACCTTGCGCACCGCCAAGACCGCGTTTTGCGTCACGGTGACGGCTGCGTTAGCCGTGTTGTTGGCGGTGTTGCTTTCCAGGTTGGCGCTGCTCACCGTCGCCGTGTTCGTGTACGTGTTCGCAGCCACGTTCGAGGGTACATCGGCCACGATGGTGATCGTCACGCGCTGGCCCACGTTCAGGCTCTGCAGATCACACGTGACGCCGCTGTTGCAGGCCGCGCCGGTCGTGCCGCCCGCCACGCTGGCCGAGACGAAGTCGAACTCGCGCGGCAAGGCATCCACGACCTGCACGGCCGTCGCCACCGAGGGGCCGCTGTTGGTGACGACGACCGTGTAGGTGACGCGGCCGCTCCCCGCCACCGCCGTCGCCGGGCTGACCGTCTTCGCCAGCACCAGGTCGGTCAGCCCGCCGGTCTTGGCCCAATAGGTCGTCAGCTCGGTGTGGGAGATGACGCTGCCCGCGGCCAGCGAGGTGGTGGTGGTGACGCGCACGGTGTTCGTGCCGATCGTGCCGGTGAGGACGCCCGAATCAAGCCGGACGTTGAGCAAATAGTCGCGCGACGCGCCCGCCGCCAGCGTGCCGATCGTGCAGGTCACCACCCCGCCGCTGGCCGCGCCGCTGTGGATGCACGCATCGGGGCTGCCGCCCACGTAGCTCACCTGGCTGGGCAGCGCATCGGTGATGACGATCTCGTAGAAATAGGTGTCGCCGGCGTAAACCGGGTCGGTCAGGTCGTTCTTGACGATCTGGAGCTGCGTGCTGGTGTTGACCGTGCTCGACGCGCTGCTCGTGTTGTTGGTCGCGTTCGTGTCGGCCGTGTCCGCAAAGACCTGCGCCGTATTCGTGATTGTACCGGTGACGTTGCTGCCCACCGTGCCGGTCACGACCATGGTGATCGTCTGGCCGACCGCCACGTCGCCCAACTGGCAGATGCCGCTGACGCACGCGCCCTGGGTGGTCGAGCCGCTGCTGTAGGTGACGCCCGCGGGCAGCAACTCCTTCATGTCCACGGTGCGCGCGGTCGAAGGCCCGGTGTTGCTGAGCACAATCGTGTAGCTGACGGTCTGGCCCGCGGTGACGCTGCTGGGGCCGGTCTTGCGCAGACCGACGTCGGCCACCGTGTAGACTTCCGTCTCGAAGGCGGCCTCGCCGCTGGTCAGGATGCCGCCCTCCATCACCGCCTCGAAAGTCGCCCGGTTGGTCAGATCGGCGGCCAGCGGGGTGTCCGCATCCACCGTGCCGGTCACGATGACGCTGGCAGTCGCCGCGCCGGGGATATCACCGAGATAACAGATCACGCCTGCGCCGGAAACCGCCGGCGTCACCGAACAGACGCCGCTGGCGCCGCCGGGCACGCTGAAGGTGGCCGTAATTCCAGACGTTACCTGGAACGGCATGGTGTCGGTGATGATCGCGTTCTGCGCCGGGCTGGCGCTGTAGTTAAGCGCCGTGATCTGGTAGGAGATGACGCTGCCGGCCGTGACCGTCAGCGGGCCGGTCTTGGCGATCGTCACCTGCGACAGCTCGACCGCAGCCTGGCCGGTGGTGCGATAGTCGTCCACCCCGCCGCTGCCGTCGCGGCGGTCGCCGAACGGATCGTCCAGCAGGCTCGTCCAGGTGCCGGTGATGGTGTTGGTGATCTGCGTGCCGGGGGGCAGCGTAGAAGACAAAACGCCGTTGAAGCGCAAGCGCAGCGGGTTGGTCTGAACAATGCTGGTCGGAATGACGCTCCAACTGGCGGTCAACTGTGGCGCCGCCAGATCGTTCAAAGTGACCGCGGTCGGGCCGGCGGTCTGCATCCACGAGCCGGAGACGTAGCTGACCCCGCTCGGCACGATATCGGTGACCGCCACGTTGTAGGCCGGCACAGTGGATGTCGCGGCGTGATAGATGCGCAAGTCGTAGAAGACCGTGTCGCCGGCGCGGCCGGTGGTGGTGGCAATCTTCTCGATTACCAGCAGCGGCTCGGTCAGCGTCACGGCCGGCGCGCTGGCGATCGCCGTCTGCGCCGTGCCGTCCGCGTTGCTGTACGTCAGCGTGGCGGTGTTGACCTTGGCGTCGCCGTGGTTGCTGGCCGCCACATCCGCCACGATCAACCGGAAGGTGAGCGCGATGGTGATCGCGCTGCTGGCCGTGTTGGTCACAGCATCATCGAACGCCAACGTAAAGGTGCTGGTCGTGTCGCCTGTCCCGCCGCCGATCGGGGCCTGGGTGATCGTATAGGAAGGCAGCGCAATCGGCGCGCTGAGGCTGAGGAAGCTGGCGGTCGGGTCGTAGCGCAGGCCGGCCGGCACGGTGTCGGTGAGGGTCAACCGCCGCACCGAGAGCGCGGGCACGACCACCGAGATCGTATAGGTGATGGCCTCCCCGATGGTGTAGCGCCGGTCTTCGACCAGGGCTTTACCGACGCTCAGATCCAGCGTGCGGATGGGCGCGCCGGTGTTGGTATAGTAGTCGTTGGGCGCGATGCCGTTGCCCGTGCGTTCGTTCGGGTTGTCGCCGGGCATGCTGGTGTGGCTGACGATCGCGGTGTTGGTGATCAGCGAGCTGGCCTGCGCAGCTTGATCCACCGTGACGACGTAGGTGAGCACCAGGCTGGCGCCGAGCGGCAGCGCCGTATAGGTCGCGCTGATCTGCTGGCTGCTCTCGAAGGTCGCGGCCGCGCCGGGCGCTTGCAAGCTGCCCGGCTTGTAGGTCAGGACATCCGGGATGACGTCTTGCACCACCAGGTCGTAGGCCGGGACTTTGCTGGCCGCGGCGTGGCTGATGGTGATCGTGTAGGTGACCTCGTTGCCGGTCTCCAGGCCGCTGCTGGGGCTGGCGACCTTGCTGATGGCGAGCAGCGGCTCGACGACGGTGAAAGTGGCTGTAGCGGTGAGCGGCGTCTGCGGCGCGCCCACGCCGTCTTGCCACGCCAGGCGGCCGGTGTTCGTCACGACCACGCCATCCTGGTTGGCCGCGATGTTGCGCACCACGCCGGTGTAGGCGATCGTTGCCTGCGCGCTCGCCTCGATGCGCGTGAACGTTACCGTCATCACGTCCCCCGCGCTCAGATCCGTCCCGCCCACGCCGCCGGTAATCGCCGGCGCGCCGACGAGCGCCAGGTTGGCCGGGAGCTGGTCGGTGACGGTGATCGTGTGCAGCGCAGCCGTGATGGGCGTGCTCGGCACGGTGAGCGTGTAGAAAACGTACTGGCCGATGGTCGCGGTGAGCGGGCTGCGCGCCTTGAGGATGCCGGGCGGGCTGACCGTCTGCACGGTGGCTGAATGTGAGCCGCCGCTGTACGTGCGCTGCACGCCGGCCCGGCCGGTCCCCACCTGCGAGTCGTAGGTCAGCAAGACCTGGTTGGTCAGCAGGCTGGCGGCCGGGATATCGGGCGTGACGCTGAGGACGACCGTCAGCGTGATGGCTGAGTGATTGTTCGTGACAAAGGGCGAGATCGCCGCCAACTGGTTGACCGTCCAGACCAGATTGCCCGTCGCGCCGGGGAGCGGGCTGGGCGCGGTCGTGACCGCCGACCCGCCGTCGCTCTTGCTGAAAGTGTACGTGTACAGGCTCGTGCCGGTCGGAATGACATCCGTGATCACCAGCTCGTCGCCCGTCGCCTGGCCCTGGTTGGAAATGGTGAGGGTATAGGTGATCAGATCGCCCGCGGCGACGGTGCAGCCGGTATTCTGAAGACGTGTCACCAGAACATCATCGAGGAAAGCATTTGTTTGATTATTCGTGTAGAAGCCGATCGCTCCTATCGTCCAGACAGGCGATGAATCCGTCCGGTCAAGCGCCAACACGCCATCAATGTAAACTCTGAAACGATTGCCCTCAACACGTATCTCTACATGGTACCAGCGGTTGGTTTCGTAATACGATCCCGCGCTCGTACCAAGCGCCGTGATCGTGCCTCCGTTGACCCGCTCAATGACATAGCTGCCTGCGGTGCCCCCAGCATTGCGATTCCAGCGGAAGCGATAGTATTGGTTAATGTTGCTTGCCCGAAAGATCAGGCCGATATCGCCCCCGTCCGTGTCCGTAGAGCGCAGCATGGCAGAGAAGCTGTAGTCTGTCCACGAGGTGCTGCCGTTAATAGACCTGCGTGTGGCGCCTGTTGCAGCCTGGTAGGTGTTGCTAACCAGACTCCATGTTCCACCACTAACGGTCCAGTCAGTTACGACACCGGAGTTGAAGTTGCGTTCGAACAGCGTCGCACTGCACGCGCTCGGCGTGACGTAGCTCTTGCCGATGTGCAGGAACGGCTCGGTGACAGTCACCGTGGCCGAGCTGCTGGCGCTGTAACTCTGACCATCATCGCGATAAGTGAGCGCGGCAGTGTTGTTGAGGGCTGCGCCTTGGAAAGTCGTCGCGATCAGGTTCTGCACCACCGCCGTGATCACTGCAGTGAGCGAGACCTGGCCGGACAGGCTGCCCAGGTTCCACACCACATTGCCGCTGGCGCCAACCCCGGGCGCGCTGGACGGCACAACGGTCGTCGTGACCGGCCCGCCGCTGCTGCCATCGCGGTCGGTGACGAGCAGCAGCGTGGCCGAGACGTAGCCCAGCCCCGACGGCAGCGCGTCGGTGACGATGGTGCTGGTATAGGGCACGTTGCCGAAGAGGTCCGAGACCACCGTGAACGTCACCAGGTCGCCTACCGTGACCAGCGTGGGCGTGACGGTCTTCGTGAAATAGTTGATCGGCGAGGCGTAGTCCGTGTACGAGCGTGCCTGGTGACAACCGCCGTCGCTGCAACTGGTTGTGGCGGTTAGCGTCATGCGATAGTCGGTCGCGGCGTTCAGCGACCGGGCATTGAACGTCGCCGTGTAGGTGCTGCCCGCGGTCAGGCTGCCGACGCTCCAGGTGATGACATTGCCGGCGACGACCGGAACGGATCCGGTGAGCACCCCGCCCACGCGGCCCTGCGCCGCGGCGATGCTGCCCCAGCCGCTCCCCAACGTCTCGGTCACGACCAGGTTGTTCGTAGGCGAGTTGTTGGGGAAGGAGTTGCTGTTGGTGATCGTGATCGTCCAGGTGTAGACCTGATCGAAGACCACCGTGCGCGTCAGCGGTGCCTGCGTGGCGCTGATATTGGACGCCAGCACCGTGATCGTGTTGGAGCCGGCAGTCACGTTGTCGAACGGGTTGCCGCAGGTGTCTTCGTAGCGCATGTCGGCCGTGTTCGGGCCGAGCGCGCCGGGCGAGGCGCACACGCCGGCGGCATTTTTCACGTTGAACTGCAGTGTGTTCGTCGTCACCAACGTGTCTACGCTGCTGTACATCCAGGTGATGACCCCCGTGGCGCCGACCGCCGGCGAGTAGATCAACGTCGCCGTGGGGTTGCTGCCCGCAGCTAACCCGTTGTAGGCCAAGCCGCTGGGCAAGGTGTAGGTCACTACCACGTTTTGGGCGCGCGCGCCGGTGTTGGCGAAGTCCAGCGTGATCGGCCCGCCGCTGCACTGATCCACCGTGGCGTCGACCGCCGAGATCGTGAACGCCGGCTGCGTGGTATACGTCACGCTGGCCGTCACCGGGGTCGTCAGGCAGATGTCGCTCTCCGAACAACCATACGACGCCTGGCCCACGTTCAACGTGCTGAGATTGCAGGCGTTAGGCCCCACCGTGCCGGTGATGAAATAAGTAGCGGCCGCGCCGATGTTCAGGATCTTGCCGCCGGATTCATCCCACTTCAGCAGCGGCGGCGTGCCCGCCTGGCTGGTCGTGCTCGGGCTGACCGCAGTGATATTGAATTCCGCGGGCAGTTGATCCTCGAAAAAGAGGTTGGTGACGCGCTGCTGCCCCGTGTTGGTCACCACTACCTGCCACGTCAGCGTGTCGCCCACGCCGGCATAGCTGCTGCCCCCGAACGGGTTGCCCAGTGTGACGTTGCGCACCTGCTTACTGACGACCAGTTCCGGCTCGGTCGTCGCCAGCGTGCGGGCGCTCTCCTCAGTGGTCAGCAGATCCATGCACGCTTCGTTCACATGCACGGCCGACGCGACGCTGTTCTGATCGGTCGAATCGCAGCGCGTCTGGATGTCGAAGGTGATGCGGATCACCTCGCCAGCTTTGCGCTCAGCCAGGATCGCCCGCAGCGGGCTGTCCGGCGGCAAAATGTCCAGCGACCAGATCAGCGTTTCGGTGATGCCATCGGTGATCACCAACGGCTGGAAGGCCGACGTGGTCGTGATGAGCGCGCCGCTGGCCGTGGTGACGGTGATGCGCGCCGTGTTGGTCATAAAGTGCAGGTAGCGCAGCGTGTCGGTGATATGGTAGAAGTATTCAGTGGCCGAGCCGGAGGCGTTTTGCACCACCAGTTCCACCGGGCCGGTCTCGCACATCGGCAGCGCGGCCACCTGCTGGTTGGCCGAGAGCAGCGCCGCCCGCGAGCGCAGCAGCCGCACCTCCTCTGGCCCCTGGCTGGTGCACGAAGCGCCGCCGCAGCTCGCATCAGCCACCACCTGCGTCGTCAGGCCCGAACAGCCGGTCACATCCACGTAGACGTTGATTTCGACCTGGCCGCTGGCCGGCAGCCGCGGGATCAGCCAACGCACGTCGTTGCCGTCGCCGACACCGGTCGTGGTGATGACTCCCGTCGCGCCGCTGACGACCGAGTAGCTGAAGGTCAGGCCCGCCGCCAGGGTGTTGGTGATCAGCGCGTTCACGGCATCGCCGTCGCCGATGTTGGTGACGTAGATGCGCCACTGCGCCCGGTTTTCGACGACCTCGTACTCGTCGGGGGTGACGAACAGGGACAATTGTGGCGCCGTTGGCGTAAAGCTGTTGCTGCCGGACTTCGTAAACGACGCGTCGCAGCGATCCTGAAAACTCAGGGCGTTGGTCAGCGCGCCGGCGCCGCCGCACGGCCGCAGCACGTCCAAGTTGATGGCGCCGCTGCTGGTGATGGCCGTCCCCGCCGGCCACGTCCAGGTGATGCGGTTGGCGTTGGAGATGACGCTGGACGGCGGGTTAGCGGCAAAAAAGCCGCTGTACGACGTGATCGTATAGACATCACGCGTGCCCAGGGTCAACGTCACCACCAGGTTGTCGGTCAGTTGCGTGCTGTCCCCGCCGGCCACGTTCACCGTCACCGGCGTCACCTCGCACGAGTTCGGCGTGGGCGCAGTGATGCCGGCGTCCAGGTCGCCGCGGCTGATCGTGATGCCGGCGCCGTTGTAGAAGGTGTCGTCGCCCCGGCACGCCTGGCCGCCGCCGCCCACCTGAAGCTGTGACCAGTCGAAGAAGGTGACGTTCGTCAGGCCGCCCAGCGCTGCTTCGGGCACGGTGGCGCGGTAGCGGATCACCAGCGGCAGGCGCTTGACGACATGCGTCTGCGCGGTGGCGCTGTTGTTCGACCAGTCCGGGTCGGGGTTGTCGGCCACAACGTAGGCTGCGTTGGCTGCATCGGCGCTCTGGCCGGCATCGGCGGTGGCGACGATCGTGATCGTGGCCGTGGCGGCGATGCCCAACGTCCCGAGCGCACAGGTCAGGGGATGGCTGCCGCTGCACGTCCCCTGGCTGGGGGTGGCGCTGACAAGGGTGAAGCTGTAGGGCAGGGCATCGAACAGCGCCGCGTTGGTAGCGGTGTACGACCCGGCGTTGGTGATGACCACGGTGTAGGTCACATTCTCACCGGCGGCCAGCGAGGCAGGCAGCCCGCTCTTGACGACAAGCAGATCGGTGGCGGTCAACGGGCTGGTCGTGGTGATGGCCGTGCGCACGGCGGCCTGATTATCGGTCTGCCTTGCGTCCAGGCTGTTCGACGTGACGTAGGCGACGTTGACCAGGTCCGCAACCTGGCCGGCGTTCACCGTGGCGACCACCGTGATCGTTGCGCTATCATCCACGGCCAGCGCGCCCAGCGCACACGCGACCGTCGTGTTGCACGTCCCCTGGCTGGGCGTCGCGCTGACCAACGTCAGGCCGGCCGGCAGGACGTCGGTCACGACCACGGCGGCCGCCGCGCCCGGCCCGCTGTTGGTCACGGTCAGGGTGTAGGTGATCGTACCGCCGGCCGTGGCGGTGAGCGGCGTGCTGCTCTTGACGATCTGCAGGTCGGCCAGCGCGTCGCGCAGGCGGTACAGGTCGAGCACCAATCGCGGGCTGGTGGCGTTGATCGTGACCGCCGCCGTGCGGTCAATCCCGTTGAACGTGACGCTGAGGGAGCCGGTTTCGTAGAGCAGCGGTGAGGCCAGGTCGCCGTAACCCAGCGTCTCGGTGAAGACCAATGCCACCGGGTTGGCGGGCAGGCTCATGCCGTAGGTGTTGGTGATGGTGAAGCCGGGGACGCCGCACACCTGCGTGTCGCCGGCGACAACCTTGCTGGTCGCGGTTGGGTCTTCGACATCCTGGATGTAGGTGGTCCAACTGGCGCTGGCCGACAGCGGCGCGCAATTGGGACAGCCCGGCGCGGTGGCGTTCACCGTGTTGACCACACTGTCGAACGCCTGGCAGGCGGCATCATCGCGCGCGGTGGCGCTGATCGTCAGCGTGGCGGCCAGGTTGCCGCTGCCCGGCGTCGGCACGCTCCACGTCACCTGCTGGCCGCTGAAGCCCGGTGTGCCCGCGGTCGCGCTCACCCCGGTCACCTGGAACGGCGCCGGCACCACATCGGTGAGGCTGATCGTGTCGGTGATGTTCTGGATGTTGGTCGCGTTGAGCACGACGGCGTAGCTGAAGCTCTCGCCGGCGACCACGGTGGCTGGCCCGCTCTTGCTGAGCGTCAGGCCCGGCTGATCGGCGGCATAGGTGACGACCGGCGCGCTCACCGCCGCGCCGCTGAAGGTCAAATCGCAAGCATCATGGTAGTGCGGCCGGAAGCTCAGGCTTGCGCTGCTGCCGCTGCTGCAGGCCGTCGGCCCGCTCAGGTCGAAGGTCAGCGTCACCGGCGACCCGCTGTAGAGCGTGCCCGGCGGCATCCCGCCGCTATAGATGAAGCTGCCGCCGGCATAGTTCCATCCCGCGCTCAGGTTGCTGGGCGTGAACGCGCCCAGGTCGGCCATCAACTCCAGGGTCTTGGCCGGGCCGGCGCTGTTCGTGGCCGTGATCGTGACGCGGCGGCTTAGGGTCGTGCAATAGGGGACGTTGATCGTCGCCGGCGTCACCTGGAGCGTGACATTGGGCCGCTCAAGCGTGAAGATCACATCGGTCTGGCTTGTCCACGGCGTGGTGATCGTGGCGGTGGCATCCTGATTGCCGATGCCCCAGTGGGCGCTGGCGGTGTTGGTCAACTGGTTGCACGAGTTCACCGTGCCGGTGACGACGTAGCTGGCCGACTGGTTGGCGGTCAGGGTGATCGGCGTGGTGGGCAGCGCGCTGACATCGGTCGCGATATACCCACCGCCGAACAGATCGCCCACCTGGGCGCCGTAGACATTGGCCAGGGCGCTGGTGTTGCGCAGCCGGATCGTCCAGGCCAGGGTGTCGCCGAACTTTGCCGACCGGATGTTGGGCGATTTCTCGACCACCAGGTTGCCGCGAGCAGTGGTGATGTTCTGGAGGGCGGACTTGCAGCTCACGACCGGGCTGTCGCCGCTGCGCAGCGTCACCACCAGCCCTTGACCCGACACGGCATCGCCATCGGTCGCCAGCCGGAAGGTGAAGGTCAGCGTTTCGCCGGGGTTCAGCGCCGTGGCGGTGATGTCGCCGGTCACAGTGACCACGGCATTGGCGTTCGGCGCGCCGGTCCCCGTGTCGGCGTAGCTCAGCGTGCCGCTGATGCTGCTGACCACCGCCGCCGAGCCACCCAGGTAATAGAAGCCGGCGTTGGGGTCAATTAACAGGCTGACCTCGGTGACGCTGAGCGCGGCGTTGTTGGTGACGGTGACGGTATACACATCGCCGGCCGTGTTGCCGCGGCTGACGGTGTAGGCGGGCGGGGTGAGTTGGATATCCAGGCTCGCACTGGCGGGGCATTGGCCGGGGCCGGGGCTGAACAGCCCCGACTGATCCTTGGCGGCGTACCAGCCCGGCAATAATTCTTTGCCCAAACCTTGCATCGTGGTCCGGGCCGAACTCAGCCAGGCCGGCGCAAACTGCGTCCCCAGCTCGAGAGCTGTAACCGTTTCGGCTTTTACCCCATGCATCCACGAAGGCAACAGGTTCTTGCCCACGCTCTCCGTCGCTGATTCCAGGCGCGCCGCGCGGCCAGATTGTTCGGGTGCGGGACGCGGGGCCGCCGCCGGCGCGGGCTGGCTGGTCGTCTCGGTCGGCTGAGCGACAGGCGCGGCCGACGCAACAGCCGGCGAGATCATCGCCGACAGCATCGAGAGGATCAGGATCGAGTTGAGCGCGCGGCTCAAGAAACGTCCAATCGCACGCTTAAGGATAAGCAAGGTGGGCAGATGCATGGGTAGGCTCCGTCATGGAGATTATGCTGGTGACACGCGACGCGTCCGGGCAGAACCAGGCGGCGCGCATCAAGACTGATAAGTCGAATTGACAACGCACTCATCGGTTAGTAAATCATTCGATTCAGCGTATGCCCTTTCAGCGCGCCGCCAACGCGGCCAGATACCCCGCGATCTGTTCGGCCGAGAGCTGGCCCGTGTGCCGGGCAACGATCCGGCCCGCGGCGTCCAAGAAGTAAGTCGTCGGGTATCCCGTCACATGGTAGGCGGCCGCAACCTGACCGTCGGTGTCCAGGCCAATCGGATAGGTGACGCCGTTGGCCCGCAGGTATTCCTGAACAACCGGCGCCGCTTCTTTCACGTCAACACCTAGAAACCGCACGCGTTCCGGCCCGTAGCGTTGATAAGCTGCGACGAGATTTGGCGTCTGCGCACGGCAATAAGGGCACCAGGTCGTCCAGAAGCTGAGCACGGCAGGCTTGCCAACCAAGTCGGCCAACTGCAAGGATGCGGTTTCAGTATACGTGGCATTTGTTACAAAGTACATTAAGGCGGGCAGCGAAAAATCTGGCGCCAGTTGGCCGGCTTCGATCCCACGCACGGCCGCGCGGATCGGCGTTGGCGCTGGGAGCGCTGTTTGGGGAGGCGGCGCGGCCGTGAGGGTGGGCCGAGGCGTGGGAGAAGCGGCAACCGCGGTCGCAGTCGTCATCGCGAGCTGAGCCGCCGGCCCGAAGCTGATCCGGGCGTTCGCTTGCAGCGCACCGACATAGGCCGTTACGGTTCGGTTTTGGGCCTGGCGCTGCGCAAACCGATCAATGGTCACCAGGCGGCCGAAGTAACTATTAAAGGAAGCGGACGACAGGCCACTGGCCGATAGCGCACGCTCCAGGTCGGCGAGCGATCTCCGCTGACCGGCCAGAAGCTCCGCGAGCGCCTGCGTCACCTCGGCATCCGCCACGGTGAAACCGGCCGCCTGCGCTGCCTGCCAGACCAATTCGCCGTTCACCAGCCGTTCCAGCACATCGGCGTCGGTTGGCGGCGCCCCACCCAGAAGTTGCGCCATCGCGCGGTCGGTCGCCTGCATCACGCGCAGGTTTTGCCGGGTGAGGATCTGACCATTGACCTCGGCGACAATCTCGCCATCTGGCGTGGACGGTTTCGCAACGCGATCGGGCGCCGGCGTGATACGTTGGTTGATGACCTTTTCGCTCGCGCCTGTCGGTGAAGGCGGAATCGTTTTGGCAGGAACCGGCGCGGAAGCGTGGGTCGGAGCTACGGCTGAATTTGGCGCAAACGAAGATACAGCAGGTTGCTGAGGGGCCTGAAGAATGACAAAGAGACCGACAAGCAGCCCAATCCCTATCAAAAACACGACCAGGCCGGAAAGAATCTTCCGGCGCGCCGAGGCTGAAACGCCCCTGCCGCCAACCATATCCTCGACTCCAATGCCAGCAGACTCAGTAGAAGCATGATCCTACTGAGACCGAGGAGTATCTTGCTGCAACAGCAATTGAACGCCCCGAAGTCGCATGAGAGCTTTGCTTGGCGACACAACACACATTATCGTCCGAGGCAACCGGATCATAAGACCAAAATGCCTAATTGTCAAGCGAGAAACAACGGAGCTTGCCCGCCGTCCTCCTTCTCCACCGCCGCTTTCTTGAAGCTGGCGGCGCCGAGGGAGAGGTCGGGGTATGTGGGCCGTTCGTGGCCGGCAAGCAGGCCAGCGACCGTGAGGATCTGGATCTTGGGGAATTTGCCCTGGTGCGGCGATTCGTAGAAGCCGGCGCTGGCCGCCTCGGCGATCATCGGCTGGGTGG